>Ga0116216_10001438_pt1 | contig 16633 bp, 18 predicted proteins | sample Sb_taG_11_FD_89696 | JGI IMG/M metagenome (GOLD analysis project Ga0116216, IMG submission 89696) | Peat soil microbial communities from Weissenstadt, Germany - Sb_50d_3_AS metaG | ecosystem: Environmental > Terrestrial > Soil > Wetlands > Peat | place: Germany: Weissenstadt | collected 2010-09-21
TATCGGCGCTCCATAATAACGAGGCTGTTCAAGATCATAAACATGCTGGTTGGATGATATTTGCATTCTTGTTCTCCCAAAGAAAATGAAACGATGTTTGCTTTATTATATGACCATGCAAACCCACGCAGCCCTGTTCCTTTATGGGATGGTTAGAATATGGCCGGGATAGAGCGTACCCACTGCATGTCATTCTGAGCGTCGAGCGAAGAATCTCACGCGTTGGACACCGAGATTCTTCGCTCGACGCTCAGAATGACAAAAATGCACTCAGGATGACACGATTGGCTTTAGTGATACAGGATCACCGTTGCGTCTCTCCTTGCCTGATGAGCTGATTGTACCCTACGCCAAAACCACTATGCCTCTCAAAAGAACACATGTGCTATACTTGTGATGAACCTTGATAAAAGAAAAGAGAAAAAAGGAGCTTTCGATGAAACTCATTAACTTCCGCCTGCTGGTAAGCGATTTTCCAGCTTCGCTCAAGTTCTGGCGCGATATAATGTCGTTACCTATGTCATTTAGTGACGAGACGATGGGCTATGCTTATTTCGACACGGGCAATGGCGGATTGGAGCTTCTCAGCCGGAATGGATTTGCTGCTTCTCTGGGCGAAGAGACTCCGACCTCCACGCCAGAAGGTCACCAGGCGGTGATCGTTTTTCGCGTAGATGACGTTGACGCCGCATATGCTGATCTCGCCAAGCGCGGTGCAAAGGCGGTCGCCGCTCCTGTGGATCGACCAGTCTGGCAAGCCCGCACGGCCCACTTCAGCGACCCTGATGGGTATCTCGTAGAGATTTACAGCCCGCTTCAAGCATCAGACGCGCCCGCAAGCTAAGCAAGCTTATCCTCGTCCACTTGCCATTCTGAGCGCCAGCGAAGAATCTTGTTGCCCAACGCGATTCTTCGCTCAATAGGCGTCAAGTTAGTATGTTAAATGAGGGAAAAGTGTCACGCCGCGAGGGCGACCGCAAGGGTCCCACCACCCCACCACAACCCAGCCCGCCCTTACAAAGACTACGAGGAGTGAGTGAGTCGCACCGTATCTTTGTAAGACTTTGATGGCGAATGACATTCCTGGTTAAATGGTGTGTCACACGTGCCATTTTCACGATGAGCTTTGAAGGTACACTACCCTCTCAGCAGCCTTAACAGGCTCTTTTGTGTATAGTAGGGGCATCCCCTTGCGGGTGCCCTCGGGGCTGGGTCGGGTGCCCTCGCCTGGGTTTGCAGTATTTCTCGCTTTCGCCAGCAGAGTCTTGTAAGGGCGGGCTGGGTTGAGATGACGGGTTGGGACCCTTGCGGTCGCCCTGGGGGCTGGGGAGCGTCTACCTCGGTTGATTGTAAGGCTCTCATAGTCGTTCTGGGAGCCGGGTAGAGTCTGTTTAACTTGACACCTATTGGGCAACGAGATTCTTCGCTCGCGCTCAGAATGACAAGAGGGACATTAGGGACATCGGCAACCGATGCATCTCCCCTCGCGCTCAGAATGACAAGAGTGGCATTAATGCAGGTTCAAGTGACCTGTTGTGCAAGGTGGTTGACCAGTTGACAACCAAATTAGTCACAAACGCAACTCTCCACTTCCTGCGCGGTGAGCAGTCGGGCTGGTTCCACGATGGCTCGTTTGCCATGCATCCAATGCGGTTGAGCCAGGGACTCTTGACTAGCAACCAGCATGGGATGATGCGCACACCCAGTTGATCTGGTTTGCCCGAACGCTTGACTGCCAACACGCTGCGATTGTGCTGCTGGAGCCAATGGCGGACTTCTTTGCTCACATGCCAAGAGGCATTATCCAGATGAGGACCAGCATGCGCCGGCCTTGGCTCTGCAACTCTTGAGAGAGCCACTAGAGAAAAGCGGTCGTCAAGTGGCTAACCGGGCGACCATCGACAAAGGGCAGTCGGATCGTCTGGCTATCTGGTTCCAGTAAGCCATAGCAACTCAAGGCTTTGGGATCGGGATCCTCTTTGTTGACTTGCAGTTCCAGCAAGCGCAGCAGCTGTCCCGCTTCACTCCAGCTATGCATTTTCGGCTGAGCCACGCGGCTCCACCACACCTCATCAGCATATCCTACGACCCAGTCGTACTGCCGGGCCAAGGTGATCAAGGTGTCACGCCGTTTTTTTCCTGGCGTAGTCCGGATCTGGACTGGTGGTCCAGTCTTTGGCTCGCCGCCAGCCCACTCCCAACCGAGCGGATGGTCTCGATGCTTACTTGGCGCGCGGTCAAACCCAATTCATGACACACCAGAGCCGCCAAGCTCAGCGTCCAGACACTCGTCTTTTTCCCGTAGGTGCGCGGACTTTGGTGCAACACGGCTCGCAAGGCCTCGCACTTGGGCTGATCAAATTCCACGTGAATCGTTTTCGGTCGCGACGACAGCTGTTTCAAACAGCTCAACCCGTCTTCTTCAAAGGCGTGCAGCATGTTGCGCACGGTTAGCGTCGCACAGCCCAGGTTGCGAGTTATTTCGGAGGGACGTTGCCCTCGAATAGAAGCCAACAGAATTTGGCTCCGGCGCAGGGTAAAGGCATTTAGAGAGCGCAGTCCAGTTTCTAGCCCTAATTAGGGTTGTAAGCCGGAACCCTCGAAATTTTTGAAGCATGGTTATTTGGAAACGCCCGTTTATGAAATAGATTAGCGGTGAACGAAAAACAATGACTTAGAGCTTTCGCAAACCTGTTCCATAAAGCAACCAGCGAAGTAATACCTTTCTGAAAGTCACGACTAACCAATTGATTAAGCATATTTCAAAAATTTCGAGGGTTCCGGTTTACATGACCCAACCACGCGGACTAAATCTTCAAGAAATCTATATTATTGCATCAGGAAAGGCCACCGACCAGCGGCGGTGGTTTGCCTCTTGCTCAATTTCTTTGTCGTAACGAATGCCTGCGTCTTCGGCAGGAATAGGTTGCACTGTCCGTGGTTTTCCATTGGGATAAAAGTCGATGGCTTTTGTGACGAATGGCGCAGGATCTACCTTCTTGGATAGCCAAATGGCACTGTTATCTTGCAGCTTTCCGAAATTGCGGACATAGTCGTCTATGCTAAGCTGTATGTAGCCCGCGAGCGGATCGCGGTGGGCATCAAGCAATGCCTCCTTACCTGTAAGGAGATCTGTGAATCGTTCTATGTCGCTGGCAGCGCGACTGAAGCTATACCACCTTATGCCAAGTTCCAACACACAATCATCGGCCTTGAAGTCGATGAATCGTCGGTGAAAGATTCCGTAGGCTTGCTGCCAACGCGGGCGAAAGCCGAAAGGATGCTCTGTGAGGTCAATAATTATCGATTGAGACGTTGCTAAAGCAACATCAACTACCGCAAAGAGTCCAACTGGATGCAAGTCGCCAAGACTAGCGAATGCACCAGCAACCTCAGGACTTGCCGTGAAATCAAGCAGTTCAGTTGGTAAGCCATAATGTTGACAATATCCTGCGGAATACATTGGTGTCAGCGGGGTCTTGGCCTGCATTTCGCCGTCTACCCATTTGGCAAGTTTCTCCAACTCTTCTTGCTCAAGAATTGATAACGACGAATCTGTCTTGAGCCGCTGCATGCTGGACGTCGTCGTTTCGTAATTGTCGCGTTCTCCGCGATAGAGATATCGCGGTGCCATGGCATTAATCTCCTCGCTGGTTTCGATATCCTTCGCGGGAATAGCAATAGTTCCCGGCGGGTAATGATTGGCGACGAAATCCAGCAAATCCGTCAGGCTTTCGAAATGTTTGTTTATTTTAAGCTGCATAATAAGTGTCCTGACTCCAATGTCATATTGGGATAACTCACTAAAAAGCCGCCGTCAAAAATTCCGGGGGTTCCGGTTTAGAACCTCTGCTTGCTCCACTGGACTCAAGGCTCGTACGTTCAGGGGGGCTTTCATGCCCTCAATGTATCATCTTTCCTCTCCTTTTGCACAATAGGTCACTTGAACCTGCATTAGGGACATCGGCAACCAATGCATCTCCCCTCACGCTCAGAATGACAAGAGTAGCTTTAGGGACGTCGGCAACCAATGCATCTCCCCTCGCCTTATGAGTTGGAATCAATGGCCGCTCTCCACTCCCATCTCCATTTCCTCTTCGCGCACGCTTTTCACCCAATCAAACTCTGCTTGCCATTGTTGCATAATGTGCTGCATGACCCGCAAAATATTCTCCAGGAAAGTGGGGGTCGGATGATCGGCCAGTTCATGAACGAGACCATCCATCTCTGTTTGTAGATGCAAGATGGTGATTTGGCAATAATTCATGTAGTGGTTCATCAGAAGCACGCGCTCATCGGGACTTAAAAGATCCATATATACCATTTTGTAATGGAAGAACTTCTGGTAATCCCCTAGATTTGAAGATGTGTCCATCATCAACTGGTGGAAGCGCTTGCGTCCCTCTTCAGTTATCATATAGGTTCGCAAGTGACGGCCACTTCCTGGCAGTTCATTTTCCAGGGTCATGATGGCAATTAGACCCGTTTGCTCCAATTTATTCAAAATAGTCGATAACGTTCCACTGCTGATCTTAGCCCAGGGCCCGATCTGGTCATTTGTAATTTTCACGATCAGATAACCATGCACAGGCATGCGCATCAACAGAGAAAGAATGATCAATTCATACATCGCTCCTCCTTAGTGAGACAGGGAGAGACCAATTACATAGGGGATTGCTGCCAGTAGAAAACCAAGCGACATCAGCAGCGAACTGAAATCATGGCCATAATTCATAAAACTTGCCCCATTAAAACCCCCTGCTATTATTCCAAACAACCCGATTATGGAGATAATGATCCAGGCTCTCCGCCGGGCAGCAATGGCAAATCCGAAAAGGAACAATGAGGCAATGAGTAATAGTAGCCCCACAATTGCATGTAGCTGTAACCAAAGTGGCGCGTGTAGTAACGCCCACGCAACCCCTTGCACAACCCCGCTGAAGTATTCTGGAGCGTTAGCGCCTGGATGAACCGCAGGAACTTGCACAAAGAGGTTGACCAGCATCCCAACCAGAAATTGAGCGGCCAGTAACACAAGGATGATAGCAGTTAAAGTACGCAGCCGCGACTGCGAAAGCTTTGTTTTCGTCTCACTGCTATGAGATTGCGTGCTTAGCAAAGGAGTACCTCCAATCTATATGAACACGGTGCCGTGAAAGACAGCTATGCAAGAAATAGCTTTAGTAAACTCTTCTTTAATATCTTTACTAAAGCTATTCTATCGTTTAAAAATGTTATGTGTCAAGAGATTACACCTGGCATTTCGAGAAATGCAAAAGAATTGTAAGCGCGTTTTGTGTTATACTTAGAACAAACGAACGAAGTATTGAGATGCGAAAAGGAGTCTGAAGTATGAGCGAGGAGACAGCGCTGGTAGTAATCGATGCCCAGATGGGTGTTGTTGGAGAAGCCTATCACCACGACGAGGTATTGGAGAACATCAATCTGTTGCTGGATCGTGCCCGCACCAGCGGGACGCCAGTTATTTATGTGCAGCACAATGACCCCTGGATGGAGCCAGGGATGCCAATGTGGCAGATTCACCCGGCAGTTGCCCCGCGCGAAGGTGAGCCTGCCGTACAGAAAAAATCACCCGATTCCTTTCATGAGACGCGCTTGCAGGCGGAGTTGGAGGGGCGCGGCATCAAACGCCTGGTCATCACCGGGGGCCAGACGCAGTTTTGCGTAGATACTACAGTCCGCAGGGCTGTTGCGCAGGGCTATGACGTGCTGCTGGCCAGCGATGCTCACACAACCGAGGATAGCGAAACCCTGACGGCAGAAAAAATTATCGCGTTCTACAACGAGACGCTGAATGGCTTCTGGGCGGGCGAGCACAAAGTGCGGGTACTGCCAGCCAGCGAGATTCAATTTGGCGAGCAGAAGATCTGAAGTCTATGATAAGGAAGATCACTGGATAAGAGTGCAGAGTCTTCGCCCCAATTAGCATCAACCGGCCTCCTGTCTCTCTTCAAGGCTTCGGTTGATGTGTATTGGTGAGGAAAGATGAGTTCCCTCGTTTATAAAACGCTGTTTAGACCGCTTGTGGTTGTGGCGTGGCAGCTCCCAGTTGACGCATCAAACCAGCAGTATCCCAGACATGCCACAAATCAGACGTCTTCCCATCGACGAGGCGTACAAAGTGCATATGTGCGACGGATACTTGCTTACCTGTTGGGGGACGACCCTGAAAAGAACCGCGATTCGTCCCGGTCATGGTGGAGCGGAATGCGACAAGATCCCCCTCAGCGAGCATTTGGTGAATCTCGAAGTGCAAGTCGGGAAAGGCAGTACGCAGCATGGTGATTACCTCTTTTAGATGTGTGGCAAAGTTTGTTCCCAGAGGTTCCTGGTGATCTACTCCTTCTGGAGCATGAGACTCATCGACGAGCGTAAGATCCCCTTCATTAAAAGCACGTTCCATAAAATGCCGAACTATAGTTTTGTTCATTTCAGGTGTCATAGTTTTACTCCATTGATTGTAGTTCAACTCTATTTAATAAGTATATGATATACTAAGAACATGGAGCATGTCAAGGGTACACTTACTCATCGCCAGCGTCAAGCTCTGGCTACGAGACAATTAATTGTCGATGCTGCCTGTGAACTCTTTTTAGAGCAAGGCTATCTCACGACCACAATTGAGGCGATTAGTGCCAGAGCGGGAGTGGCTGTGAGTACGGTCTATGCTGTGTTCCGCAATAAGCGGGGCATTCTGCAGGCTATCCGTGAGAGGTGGCACCAGGAGTCCGGGCAACGCGATATTTATCGACAAGCAATGGAACAACAGGACCCCAAACGCCGATTGGAATTGGCCGCGTATGCAACACGTCGTCAGTGGGAATCTAGTAGCGCGATGATGGCGATCTACCAGGCAGCGGCGGCGGCTGATCCTGATGCGGCGGCTGAACTCTCCACCGCATTGCAGGGGAGACGTTCATTCTTAACGCAGTTTATCGGTGGGATGTCCGAGCAGCTTCGTTCTGATCTAAGCCCTGCACGTGCGGTTACAATCTTCTACACTTTGACGCAGCCGACTATCTATCAGGATTTAGTCGTGGAGGAAGGATGGTCAGCGGAGGAGTATGAAATCTGGTTGGCAGAAACGTTGCAACAGCAACTGCTTTCCTCTGGGTGCTGATGTTTAGATCGTCCACAAGGGCAAAAACCTTGCAAGATTCCGTTCATCTGAGCACGATTTCTCTATCAGCCTATGAGCATTTCGTTACAAGCAATTGAGACGAACAAATGGTAAAGAAATCATTGACAACTGACTTCAAAAAGTCTATCTTAAACACGACATTTTCCCTATGATTATTATAGTTGCTTTCCCAGTCTTTCGATCCCGTAGGTGGCAAGGCTGCGAAGGTACGATTTCGACTGAACATAGCAGCCATGTGTTTTTGCATGCAGGAAACCCATCCCTTAGGATATTTTTATCGCTGGTTGGACACAGATATTAACAGTGCAAACAGGTTTTGCCATTACAATTCTGATTTCGGGAGGCTCTTCTAACACTCTATTTAGGAGGGAGCAATGACTACTTTATCTAAAGAACAGAAGAAAGCACGCCGTCGTCTCCCCTTTTTTCAGGGTATACTCCCAATCAACTGGCACTATATACCAACTGAAATCATTGCTGGCCTAACCCTTGCAGCGCTCGGCATCCCCGAGGTCATGGGCTACACAAAGATCGCTGGCACCCCGGTCATCACTGGATTGTACACACTATTGCTTCCAGTGTTGGTCTTCGCAATACTCGGCTCCTCGCGACATCTCGTCGTAGGAGCCGACTCCGCCACAGCGGCGATCATGGCCGCTGGCCTCGCAGGACTCGCAGCGCAGGATACCCCACAATACGTTGCCCTCGCGGGAGCGCTGGCGATTATAGCCGCGATATTTTTAATTCTCGCGCGTCTCGTCTGGCTGGGTTTTCTCGCCAATTTCTTAGCGAAGTCCGTCCTTATCGGATTCCTCACGGGTGTTGGTATCCAGGTTGCTCTCGGACAGGTGGGAGGGATGCTCGGTGTGCAAACCTATGGCAGTGGGACGATCCAGAAATTCGCAAGCGCGCTCAAACAGATACCACAAGCCAGCATCCCGACGGTCATTATCTCACTGGTAGTCCTGCTCATCATAATCATCACTTCGAAGATGAACAACAAGATCCCAGGCGCGTTGATCGCTGTGGTAGGTATGATCATTGCAAGCTACGCCTTCAACTTCTCATCCAGGTATGGTATCGAGATTCTGGGCTACGTGCCTCGTGGCCTTCCGAAGTTAGGCCTACCAGATGTACAGTTGACCGATCTCCCACGCTTGCTCACAACGGCCTTGTCCATCTTTTTCGTCATCCTGGCCCAGAGCGCCGCCACTTCGCGTGCTTATGCCCTGCGCTACACAGAAGCCTTCGACGAGAACGTTGACCTGATCGGTCTGGGTTTTGCGAACATCGCTGCTGGCATCTCCGGAGCGTTCGTCGTCAACGGCAGCCCAACCAAGACTGAAATTGTCGATAGCGCAGGTGGGCGTACTCAAATCGCGCAGATCACTACAGCATTCATCGTGCTGCTTGTTCTCGTATTTCTCACCGGCCCACTTGCCTACATGCCGACTGCTGTACTCTCTGCCGTCGTCTTCCTGATCGGCATACGCTTGATCGACGTTAAAGGCATGAGAAAGGTCTTCCACTTGAGCAAGGCAGAATTCGTCGTGGCCTTGATCACAACCATCGTGGTAGTGACTGTGGGTGTTGAGCAAGGCATCATCCTCGCGATTGTGCTATCCATCATCGACCATCTCCGACATAGCTACCGGCCCTACGACGCTCTGATAGCGCCTACACCCTCCGGTCATTGGAAAGCAATGCCCGTTGAGCAAGGCCACCAGGCTGCACCTGGCCTGGTAGTGTACCTTTTCGGTTCGGGCCTTTACTATGCAAACTCGACTCGCTTCAGCCAGGAAATACTCAAACTCGTCGAGGGCGCGGAGCCGAAGATTAAATGGTGCGCCATCGAAGCAGCAGCCATCACATATATCGACTTTACCGCAGCCGACACTTTTCAGCAGGTCCACAAGACGTTACAGAAACGGGGCGTGACACTTGTGCTTTCCAACGTTGTCGACGATGTGAAAAAGGAACTCGATCATTATGGCCTGACAGACCTGATTGGCGAGGAACACTTCTTTGATACTCTCCCAGAGATCCTCCACGCCTATCAGAACGAGATCAACCAGGCAGTTGAAGGGTCGTCCAAGGAGGGAAACATCACATCGTCTACTCCATCTAACGAAGCATAAGCTATTTCCTGATATCCACTTATAAAAATCGATACTATGTGATAATTTCTACACTATCGCCATCTTGTACAAGGTGGTCGCGCCCAACCTGCTGGCCGTCAAATCGTGCAGAAGGGCCCCAGATGCGGGCACCACGAAAGGTTGCTGCCAGCTCCTTATGCACTTTCGTGGCAACATCGATGATTGATGCTCCTGGCTCCATTGCCAGTGGTTCCTCGTCCACATGCTTGTTATGGCGCAGGTACACGCGGATCAAACCCGTGAGCTTCCACACGGCCTCTTTAAAAGCAACCAGGCTTTCGTCATCAATAATGGAGACTCCTAGATCGGGAACTGCTGCTTGCAGGGTTGCGAGATCTCCCTCCTTGGCCTCATCCATCTTAGTGGCAGCGAGCATCGATGGCAAGTCGATACCTGCGAGTGCTACTTCGTTACGAACTTCTTGCAGCGCTTCAAAGGATTCAGTTACATCCAGGCAATAAACAATGGCATCAGCACTGCGCAGGACGCCCAGGAGCGCGCGACCACCGCCACGGCCCTCTGCAGCGCCAGAGATTAAGCCTGGAATCTCTACAAGCTGGACAAGTACTCCCCCGATGTGAGTGAGTGCGGCCACCGGTCGCAGAGTAGTGAAAGCGTAGTCGCCGATCTTGATCTGAACATGCGATAAGGCATGGAGCAGTGACGATTTCCCTGCATTGGGTGCACCTACAAGTGCAACCTGGGCTACGCCTTCTCGACGGATGGCAATGGAATCTCGCTGTATCACATGAGAACGCTTCTGCGTCTCTTCAATTTGCTCGAGGACCCATCTACGTATATCTGCATATGGACCGTTGCGATAGCCAGGGAGTTCCTGGAGAATTGCGCGCAACGCATGCACACGTTCAGAGCCTTCTTTGCCGATGAGGCGGCGTTTAATCAGTTGCATTTGAGTTCGATGGGGCATAGGCATACCAAAACTCTCCTTCTCTCATATAGAGAACTGAGCAGGAGGGTACGCCAATCGAGTGGCTGAGGGGAAGAGGGCAAGTTAATAATTGCCCTATCCAGGCCAGGGAGAGGTGCGTCCGTCCTGCTGCTTACACACGACGCTTAAAAGTGTAAGCAGCAGATTAGCCGTTTTTCTTGTATGCCGTCAGGCGCCAGGCGCTTATGCGAGAGATGCCCATAAGGATTAGCTTCCTTCTCTAAAAAGCATGATAGCAGTTGTTTTTACTACGCTACTACTCTATCATAGCAACATGACATCTGCAAGAGTGTAACTCTTGCAGATTCTGGAAAATCGCTCGTCTTTCCTCTTGACAATGCCCCAAAAATAACTATACTTATATTGAGACCGATCGGTCTCAAATTATTACTAACAAAACAGACCGAAAGGTCTGTTCATATAGCATAATGAAAGGAACCCATCTTGACCAACCCTGTAGCTCCCCAATTTATCGAGGGAGATCGTACCCGCACAATTACCTGGGAAGACCCAACGGCAGCGGTTCAAACCGGCAAAACCATTAGCGGCATTGCCTACCTCAAAGCGTTGCAATCAGGTGAGCTTCCGCCACCACCTATCGCCGTCTTGTTAGGCATGTCGATAACCGAAATAAGCGAGGGTCGTGCTGTTTTCGTGGCCGAACCCTCTGAGTACCATTACAACCCGCTGGGTACCGTGCATGGAGGTGTCATGGCCACAATGCTGGACTCGGCGCTCGGCTGTGCCGTACAATCTATGCTCCCAGCTGGAACAAGCTATACCACCATCGAACTCAAGGTCAACTTCCTGCGACCCATTACAGCTAAAACAGGAACAATTTACGCAGAAGGAAAGATCATTCACGTTGGAGGACGCATAGCCACCGCCGAAGGTCGCTTAACTGATGCCGCAGGCAAACTCTATGCACACGGAACCACCACATGTATTATCATGCGCCCATCATCTAACGGTGCCGGGCACGAATAATAAGCATAGAAGGAGATATCCTTGCTAAAAGAAAAAACATACCTATCTCGCGACACACACATCTCCCGTGTAAAAACATACAAAACGCCAGCGGGGACATTGTTCCTAAGTACGAACTGTACACCTTCATTTGTAGAAGAATTGAAAGTCGATGAGGGCCTGCGAGCCTTCGCTCGTCTTCCTGAACGCGAACACAGCCTGCTTCTCTCCATTGCTCAGAAACCAGCAAATAGACTTACCCTGGCCTATACTGCCGAAGGCACGATAGTTGGACAGGCCACCCTTGCACCATTAGATAGTTGGTGGCAAGATATCACTTATGGATATGAAATCGCCGTTGAGGTCAGTTCAGGTTGGCGTGAAGTCGGTATCGCCCATCAACTGCTCTCCTTTGCGCTTGAGTTCGAGTCCCTGGAAGAGTATCTTATTCTTGGATTAGGTCTTTCCTGGCATTGGGATTATACGGGGCTGGGCATAACACCCTTTGAATATCGAGAGTTAATCGCCCGGCTCTTTGCAGCACATGGTTTTACCGAATATCTTACCTCCGAGCCGAATATTCGTATGGACCCCGCTAATATCCTGGTAGGTCGATTAGGTAATCGTCTTGCGGAAGAGAACATAAACCGCTTTTTCCAGCGCCTGCTCCAATCCAATACCCTTCCAGGGCTTTAGAAAGGAATATTTACATGAGCAAAGGCGAACAGACGCGCGAGCGCATACTTGCGCGCTCAGCCCAACTCTTCAATCGCCAGGGATACTTCGGTTCATCCCTTTCCGATATCATGCGCGAAACAGGCCTGGAGAAAGGTGGCATCTACAACCACTTCACAAGCAAGGAACAACTGGCCCTTGAATCGTTCGATTACGCGTATGGACTGGTTCAGCAGCGCGTGCGCAATGCGCTTGCTGGAAAGTTCAACGCTATAGAGCGGCTGCTCGCCATCGTCTCCGTCTTTCAAGGGATCGTCGAAGACCCTCCCGTTGCCGGTGGCTGTCCGATACTCAATACCGCGATCGAGGCAGATGATGCCAACGAATTGCTGCGTGACCGTGCAAGATCCGCCATGAATGACTGGCGCACCACCATCCACCGTATCGTAAATAAAGGCATCGAGCGCCAGGAAATTCGTCCAGGTATAGATGCAGACGAAGTAGCATCCATCTTCATAACCACTCTTGAAGGCGCGATCATGCTCAGCAATCTCTACAAAGACCCGGTACACATGCAACGGGCCGCCGACCACATGTCGCGATATATTGAAACAATGCGACTTTCGGATTCACAAGAATGACACGTAGAAAATGCTATAATCAGGACACCAAAGAATGTATGAGAAATTGTAGGGGCGAGGGCGGTTGGGTGGACGGGCGGTGGGCCTTTATGGTCGCCCGTGGGGTGGGGTGCGGCCCGTTCACCAATGAGCCAATGTCTACAGACAACCAACGACGGGCTACAACTATTTCATTCACAGCATCCTAAACCAGGGAGAAAAAAATGAACCAGGAAGGGCGAATCACCACAGAGCGCAAGGAGCACGTTCTACTGATCGGACTTGATCGCATCGCCAAACGCAACGCTTTCGACAAAGCAATGCTCAACGCGCTAGGGATGGCTTACGCTGAACTTGAACACGATCACGAACTTCGCTGCGGCGTACTATTTGCGCACGGAGAACACTTCACAGGAGGTCTAGAACTGACTCAGTTTGCGTCATCCCTGGGACATTTTGAATACCCTGAGGGTGCCATTGATCCGCTTGGCTTACATGGACCTCGCCTCACAAAACCCATCATCTCCGCTGTGCAAGGTATATGTCTTACCATCGGCATTGAACTTATGCTTGCAACAGATATCCGCATTGCGGCTTCCAATGCACGTTTTGCTCAAATCGAAATCAAGCGCGGCCTCTTCCCCTTTGGAGGCGCCACCATCCGATTACCACGCGAAGTAGGCTGGGGCAATGCCATGCGCTACTTGCTGACTGGAGATGAGTTCAACGCCGCGGAGGCTCTGCGTATCGGTTTGGTGCAGGAAGTAGTTGAACCTGAACAACTGCTTACTCGCGCAACGGAACTGGCTCGCGTTGTCTCGGCTCAGGCCCCGCTGGGCGTACGAGCAACCCTCAAATCGGCACGACTGGCTATAGTCGAAGGCGAAGAGGCAGCAATACAACAATTCCTACCAGATCTGCAGGAGATAGCACAGAGCGAAGACATCAAAGAGGGCGTTTTATCCTTCATCGAGCGACGCCAGGCCAACTTCAAGGGGCGCTAAAGAGACATTTTCTTTAAGCTCAGTTTGCAAAACACTAACCACTATGGTAAACTGTATGAGTACTCTGAAAAAATGATATCAAAGAAGATTCACAATAACATCTAGGATGATCAAAACCTGGATGTTTTTTATTGCCTGGAATGGAACGCACGTGCTTGTCATTCTTCGCTGACGCTCAGAATGACAGTGGGGAAGATTCGTCTTTCTTCGCTAGATGTGCTGAGAGGGCAATATGCTGGAATCAATGGAACGGTTTGGATGATGGGTAGAGACGCTTGCGTCGCCGTTGTCCCCTGACCCGTTTTAATAATGTAAAGATGTAGTGATTGAAAGTGAGAAAGAAAAATGACCGAAACAAAGCAAACCGAACGAAACATACATGCTCAGAACGAACATAGCTCTTATTGTGAGTGCATCTGGTGTCTTGAGAAAGCTACCAGAAATGTAAGAACCGCAGATCATTCTAAGAGCGAGATAGAGCAAGAAATGACAGCCATGCTGAAGGATCTACCCCTCTCCATTACAATTCAAAGAGAAGCTGATCTTCACAGCGATGAGTACATCTGGCAATGTATGGGCACAACCGGGAAAGCCTATTCCTTTGTGGATGCAACCCGGCAAGCCTTGCAATCCGTTATACAAGTTTCACTGTAGTTCGCTTGTTACTCAGGAATGATATCCATGAGTGAAACGAACATAACCCTGGCGATCATAACTGAGGGTTGGCAAACCTACCAGAACCGCCTGAGCGAGGCTCTTGCAATTCTTTCCCTTGATCAGCTTGCGCTTTGTGCGGCACCCAATTTGCGTTCAATTGATGAACTGGCCCGTCACATCATTGCCGTGCGTGCAGGCTGGTTCCAGGAAGCCCTTGGCGAGGGCGGGGAAGACTTCGGTGCTTTCTCCCAGTGGGATTTGCCCGATAGCCCGCCACGCCGGGCAAATGAACTCGTGAGCGGCCTGGAAGCGACCTGGCAAGTCATGCAAGAAGCACTCGCTCGATTCGCACCTGCTGATCTGCAGGAGAACATCCAGAAAGAGCGTCGTGGCAAGACATTTACCTTCACCCGAGGATGGGTTATCTGGCATGTCATCGAGCACGATATCCACCACGGTGGCGAAATCGCCTACTCACTGGGCATGCATGGCCTCAAAGCTCCTGACATTTAACCTTTCCCACGCCCCAGTGTTATCAACCCGACTCCAATCAATATCACAACCATCGCCACAATCGTCAAAGCTGTGACACTTTCTCCCGCCAGCGCCACCCCAAGACATACGGCAACAACAGGATTCACATAGGCATAGCTGGTCGCAAGCGCGGGACGCACTCGTCGCAGAACGTACCCATAAGCAGAGAAAGCTATCAATGAGCCAAACGTGATAAGGTAGAACAAAGCCAGGAGCGATTGCATAGTGGGCATACTCGTAATCCTTTGTCCGAGGATCAGACCCATAATAGTTACGAATATCCCTCCGATCAGCATCTGGGCCGCGCTTGCCATCAGACCCGATGGTAGTTGGAGATGATGACTCCAGGCTGAGCCGAAAGCCCAACACATGGGAGAAATGAGCAGGATGATGGCGCCTAATGGACTTGTCCAGAGACCGCTTCCCAGATTCAGCAGCACGACTCCAACAAATCCTAAACCTAGACCCAGCCATTCGGAACGCACAGGCCAGCGTCCCCAAAGCCCGGCAAAAAGTGAGATCCATAAGGGAGCTGTGGCTATACAAACCGCAGCAACACTCGATGGAACCCATTGCTCAGCAGTCGCAACGCCTCCCATCCCGCCACCAATCAAGAGAATCCCAACGGCAGTTGATCCCAGCCATTGTGACCGATTGGGATTTGGTACACCACGTATACGTAAAAAGAGGTACAGTATCCCACCCGCGATTATAAAACGCACACCAATCATTAGTAGTGGCGGAATGCTCTCAATTGCAATACGAATACCAAGATAGGTCGAACCCCAGATCAAATAAAGCGCCAGTAGCGCCAGCACTATTCCAAGAGGATTAGTCTTAGAAACTGTTGGTGTAATAACTGCCTGTGTCTCTTCTTGTTCGCCAAATTGTTCAGAAAGGGGATTGGCTTGAAAACTATCTTTCATACTGTTCGCCGATCTTGCATGATACTCATTCACTATACTAACTATGGTAACAGATGATAAGACTTCTTCCTACAGCCAATCGAGATGTATATAGAAGCCACATTCCAATTTCCTGATGCAATGGTAGTGCTATTTTCGATACAAAGTGAAGAAGAATAAAAAAAATCGAAAATTTCATTTAAGAAAGGGAATTAACGCCGCTAACTGTCAGCGAAGGCATGGTAAAGGCTATTTCGCTAAAGTCACTGGCCTGGTCAACGTATTGCACAAGCATACGTCCATCAGGGCTGAAATATACCCTGGCATTCTGTGTCGAAAAAGGGGTAGATTGGCTGAGATGGATTATCTGCCAGGAACTGGTTTCCCAGTTGTAGAGAGCTATATGAGAGGTACTATGCGCTACTCCTGGCTGCTCGCCAGGTGGGATAGAGGGATCCACAGGCTGGCTGAGCTTCATTGTTTGTATATGAAAGTGCTCAAGGGATGGCAGGCTATATTCAAACGTCATCTGGCCATGTGCAAATGCATAGGAATCAGAAGAAAGAAGATGTGCTCCCAAGGCTACTGTATCCACTAATCGACCTGGTATAGCATCTGCTGGTAGAGTCAAAAATCCAGAAGTATAGTTCATATTGAGAGCAGCAATTACTGCTGTCTCATGTAAACCACCAGGTTGAATATCGTTGACAGTTATGGCATTCTCTCCAACCAGAGGTTGATCCGTCCAACCAATCAAAGTTGCTAATGAACCATCAGTTACAAAAGACGAGTTGTTGCATTGCGCGGCAGTAAGTATGAACGCTAGCAAACTTAGATGACGTTGCATTGCGCTCAGTGATTGGCCGGCGCTACGCACAAAAAGGTGATCGTACTGGGTAATGATGCCAGCTTCGCCATTCACAACCTGATTCACCAGTGATCCACAAGTTGTCTGGGATGCAGTTAGCGATAAAGTAACCTTACTTGTCTGACCCGCAGCCA
>Ga0116216_10001440_pt1 | contig 16610 bp, 23 predicted proteins | sample Sb_taG_11_FD_89696 | JGI IMG/M metagenome (GOLD analysis project Ga0116216, IMG submission 89696) | Peat soil microbial communities from Weissenstadt, Germany - Sb_50d_3_AS metaG | ecosystem: Environmental > Terrestrial > Soil > Wetlands > Peat | place: Germany: Weissenstadt | collected 2010-09-21
AATCCAGTCGCAGGCCCCCGACCAAGCCGGCACCTGTAGTGGCTGGTGAGAGCGTCACAACGAGCTGGGAGGATCTGCTGTGCCGTCCGGTAGCTGCTCGATCGCAGGATGCGAGCGACCTGCTTACTGCCGTGGGTGGTGTCGCCCCCATTACTACCGATGGGCCCGAAGCGGCAGTCCCGAGTTCACCGGCGAGCGCGCAGTACCTCGGAATCGCCACACCCCCGAGAGCTTCTGGACACGGGTCGACCGTCGAGGCCCAGCGGACTGCTGGGAGTGGTCGGGCCACCTCACCAACGGCTATGGCCGTGTCAGGTACCAGGGCCGCATGGTGCTGGCTCATCGGCTGGCTTTCGAGCTCGTGGTCGGGTCGATCCCCGAAGGGCTCACGCTCGACCACCTTTGTCGAAACCGGGCCTGCTGCAACCCGGTGCATCTTGAGCCCGTCACCTCGGCTGAGAACACGCGTCGTGGAGATGGAAGCAACCGAGGCATCCGGAAACGGGAGCAGACGCATTGCATCCGCGGGCACGAGTTCACGCCCGAGAACACCTACCGCCGGCGCAACGGAACTCGACTCTGTCGGGCCTGCAGTCAGATCGCGGACCGGAAGAGGCGCCGCACGCCGTAACGGGTTCCCGAGATGCCTTCCATGACTGACCTCGACGCCCTCCGGGCACTGACGAAGGCAGCCGTGGAAGCGGCGAAGGGGGCGATCACGGCCCACGAGCACCACGCCGACTTCCTCTTGTCCCTGGCTGCTACGGCCCCTTCAAGTTTGGACACTCTCAACGCCTTGGTGGAAGCACGTCAGCGTTGGCTTGTCGCCCTCGATGCCTACGAGTCGGACGACACCCCGTGAACCGTCTCGACGCCATCGCACCGAAGCGCGGCGACCTGTTCGTGGCCTACCCCGAAGCCAGAGCCTCCAGCGCCCGACAGATCGCGGCGCTCGGGAGTGGCGATGCCTGACCGCCCCGACCTCTCGCCCTCAGAGCCGCAAGGGACTCCCCGGCCAGGCCCCCGACCTCGCACGTCCTTCCTCTCGACCGCGCAGTTCTACCGTTTGGAGCACGCCTGCTCGATCATCGTGAAGGGCCTCGGCCACCCGCCCTACCTGGTCGGGTCATCGACCGAGCGGCCTGACTTCCGCGACGTGGACCTGCGGGCGATCCTGCCGGACGAGGAGTTCGACGCGCTGTTCGCTCCGTGGGCCGACCGTCAGGAGTTCTGGTCGCTGTTCTGCCTCGCCGTCAGCTCCTATCTGAGCCAGGTGTCGGGCCTCCCCATCGACTTCCAGGTTCAGCGTATGACCGAGGCGAACGAGAAGCACGGCGGCAAGCCCCGCAACCCGATGGGCCATGGGTTCCGACTGTTCGCGGGAGGCGGCGATGTCTGACCAGACGATCCCGAAGGAAGTGCAGGAGCGGATCAACGCCCTGCCCGCTGATCCCTGGGACCTCGTGAGCGACGAGGACAAGGCGGCGTGGGCCGAGTGGGCCGAGAAGAACCGGCTACGCAAGGCGCGCCTCTCGATGGAAACGGGGATCGCCCATGTCGGCTGACCCAGGGACACCCCAGGAGCCCGGCACCCGGTGGCCGACCATCCGCACTTACGCCGTGGACGCTGACTGGCTCGACGCCCTCTCTGCTCGACTGGTCGCGGCAGAGGCGGAACGGGACCGCTATCGAGAGGCACTGACGGACATTGCCTACGGCGACTACACCCGTGATCGTTCCGCCAGCGAGGCTCGGGATCTGCGCCCCGAGGAGGCCGACGCGCTGGCCGGGGAGTGTTCCTACTTCGGCCACGACGGTCCACGTACACACATGGACGAAGGGTGCCCGGGATCTGTGTGTTGGGCAAAGCGAGCCCTCACGCCGCCAATCACTGACGCCGCCCGATCCGAGTTCTCCGAGACACCCGAGAGTCCAAAGCTGACCGATCTCGTCGGGCTGGGTCCGGTTCGACATGATCCCGAGACACCCGAGGGTGGCGAAGGGGGAGGGACGGGGTGAGGTTCGCTCATGCTCGGCACACAGCCCGCTACTACTCGGGCAAGCGGCGGTGGACGGCGATGTGCCGTGCCCTGTTCTGGACGATCATCTATTGCCACGGGACGGAACTGTGCGACGAGTGCGGGAGGCGCTACGAGCGAGGGCTGGCGAGGGACCGGCACTTCTTCATCTGGCACGCTCCCCAACCCCTGTGGGATGCGCTCATGCACCGCCACGGCGGATGCTTGTGCCCCGACTGCTTCAACCGGAAGGCTGATGCTGCGGGATACAGGCTGACGTGGGTGCCGATTGTCGAGTCGCTCGGGTTCCCCGGCGACCGGACGGCAACGACGAACCACTGGCACAACGAGTCGAGGGATTGGCTGTGCATGGGCATTCCCGATCCCGAGTTCCCTGATCGCTCCGAGCCCCACGTCTGGGCGGTCGTGCGTGACGCACTGGAGGCGGCAGGGTACGCGCAGCCCCCGATGGACTACTACCCACCGGAGAACTTCAAGCTCCCATCGCGCAGCAATGCTGACGCCGGATACTCCAAGATGGACCGGCTGGCCCGTGAGGCAACACCCGAGCCTGGGCCGACTGCCACCCAGGAGGAGGAGGCGGGGTGAGCGCCATCGAACGCGTGGTCGAAGCGGCCCGCGAGTTCATCGACAACGTGCACGAGGAGTGCCTGACCGATGACGGCTCACGTTGCGAGTGGTGCGACGCGCCCTGGCCGTGCCCGACGCAGGTCTTGAGCGAGGCGATCGCAGAGTGGGACGAGGCGGTGAGGTCGTGAGCCGTGAAACATCTGTGAAACCTTCTGACCAGGACGTTGGGAAGCCAGAAGAGGACGGCGCACCGTGCAGTATGCAGCTTCGCGACGCCGGCGGTTCGAGTCTCACGATCGTCTACACGTGTGGAGATTGCGGGGCCGACTGTTGGCCGCTCGCCCCTGGGCGCTCTAGCCGCGGCCACGTGACTCACGTCGTTCGCTGCACCGAGTGTGGAGCGCGCTGGGTGATCGCGGTCGAGATGCTGCGGGCCGACGCGGGAAGACTCAACTGCGCGCTCGGATCGAAGGGCGCACCGAGGGTGAAGGTGGCAGCGGTAATGGGGGGGGTCTGACCTGAATGGCCCGGATCCGCACCGTCAAGCCCGAGTTCTACGCCGACCAAAAGGCCGGGAGCATCTGTCGGGATGCCCGGCTGGCGTTCATCGGGATTTGGACCGAAGCCGATGACGAGGGGCGTCTAGTCGATTCCCCGAAGCTCTTGGCCGGGTCGCTTTTCCCGTGGGATGAGGACGTCACGGCCGAGGTCTTCGACTGCTGGCTGAAGGAGATGGAGGGCCAGGAGTTCATCGTCCGGTACTCGGTGGAGACGCTGCGATTCATCCAGGTCGTCGCGTGGAACCATCAGCGAATCGACCGGCCAAGTGTGTCGAGGATCCCCTGTATCCCTCGTGACACCCTCGACAAACTCTCGCCGAATGTTCGACGAAAGCTCGCTGCTGGAACAAGGAAGGGAAAGGGAGCAAGGAGCAAGGGAGCAGGGAGTGATGGCGCGCCGATCCCGGCCGACTTCGGGCTCACCGACGACATGCGCAAGTGGGCGACCGAGCACTCGCCGCTGGTCAACGTCACGACCGAGACCAAGCGGTTCGTCGCCTACTGGACCGGCGAAGGCAAGCTCAAGCGTTCCTGGCCGCAGACCTGGCGCACCTGGATGCTCAAGGAGCAGGGCTACGGCGAGCAGCGACAGAAGCCGGCCAACCGCTCAGCCGCCACTCTCGATCGGACCTTCGGATGACCAACACCGAGGCCCGCGACTTCCTCGAGGTGCTCATCGGCTACTGGCCGAGTCCGGCGCTCACCGACGAGGAGGCCAAGACCTGGCGCACGGTGCTCACCAAGGAGCTCGCCCACACCCGCCTCGTCGACCAGCGCGGCCGTCCTGTCGACACCAGCATCACGTTCACCGAGGCGCGGGTCTGGCTCAGCCGCAACCTCCAGCGCGAGTGGCGGCCGACGCCCAACCTTCTCGAGGTGTGGGTGCGCGCCGAGCGGAGAGCATCGACCGCGCCGGCCGGGCTCCCCGAAGGCACACCGATGCCCGAAGGGTTCAAGCGGATCATCACCGAGCGTCTCGACCCGAAGGAGGCCGTGAGGTGATCACCCAGGAGACTCACCGACCGAAGAAGGGAACGAACAGCTGATGGCAACTCTGACCGACTTCCAGCTCCGGGAGCTGATGGGCGAGCTGCGCGCTGCGATGGACGAACTCGAGTTCGGACCGACACTCGACGGCTCGACGCTGCGCGGTCCGAACCTCGAAGAGCTGCTCCGACGCATGGCAGCGGCCAGAAGCGACGGCTTCAAGCGCCGTTCGATGGGAGGCGGCGAAGCCCAGACCATCCGCGACGAGAACGGCGACCCAATGCCGCCGGTGTCGGATCCGACCGGGGAGGTGGCAGCCAACGAGGTGAAGGTGCTCGACCCGATCAGGGTGAAGGGCGTGCTCGTGTTCAGCAACCTGCTTGGCGCGCTCGGCCAGTTCCGGGTGGCCAGGGGCGCGCTGATCGAAGCCTTCAAGGGGCAGGCCGGGGACGGCGATCCGGGGTGCAAGTGCCACGGCTCGATCGGGCGGTTCGAGGAGGTCCACCGGGCCGAGCGGTGCCGCTGGTGCTACGACTTCTGGCTGACCGAGGGTGTCGACCCGCCGGCCGAGCTCCTGAAGGCCAGGGCGGCTGGGAAGCGGATCTCCGACGCCATGGTCAGGGAGGCCCTGGGTACGAAGGGCCGGAAGGTGAGCGTCGGCTCACTCCGACAGTGAACGACGCCCACCAGGGGAATCCACCACTTGGGTCTTCCCGACAGCTACGGTCCTCGTAACTTCAGCCGTCGTGTCCCCAGAGGGCCGGCGGCTGTTCCGCGTTCTAGACACAGGGAACATTGACGATGGCGAGGCCGAAGCGAGGCTCCCAAGAGGTCGACCAGGCCATTCTGGATGCCCAGGCGCTGGAGCTCCGGTACAAGGAGATGAGCTACCGGGCGATCGCTCAGGCGCAGGGCTGTTCGCACCAGGCGGCTTACGACCGGGTGAAGCGGGCCAAGGGTCGACTCGCCGGCCCTGAGGCCAGGCAACGGTTCTATGAGGACCTGGCCGACCTCGACGCGCTCGAAGCGATGGCGAACGAGGTCCTCGAGCGTGAGCACATCGTCGTCCGGGAGAAGGGCGCCATCGTCGACCCGAGAACCGGGAAGCCCTTGCTCGACGATGCCCCGGTGCTGCAGGCCATCGCCACCATCTTGCGGATCAAGGAACGGCGGGCCAAGCAGATCGGCTACGACGCGCCGGCCCGGTCAGAGGTAACCCACCATGACGGCGACTCTGAGCTTGACCGAGAGATTGCGGGACTCCTCGGTCAAATGGAGCGAGTGGCCAAAAGCAAGGGCCCGCTGGCTCCTCCAAGCAAGACCGAACCAGCTCACACCTGACGGCGACTGGCTGACCTGGCTGGTCTTGTCCGGCCGAGGCTTCGGCAAGACGAGGCTCGGTGCTGAGGACATCAGCGAGTACTGCCGGACACATCCGGGCTCGCGGATCGCTCTCGTCGGTCGCACCAACAAGGATGTCCGCAACACGATGGTCGAGGGTGAGTCGGGACTGCTCTCGGTTCTTCCATCCTCCGCTGTCAAGAGCTGGAACCGAGCCCTGCAGAGCCTCGAGCTCGAGCTCGTGAACGGCTGCATGCTGACCGGGTTCTCATCGGAGATCCCGGGCGCGCTGAAAGGCCCGCAGCACCACCGAGCATGGTGTGACGAGCTGGCCGCGTGGATCTATCCACGAGAGACGTGGGACATGCTGATGTTCGGCATGCGGTTGCCCAACGCTCACCCCCAGGTGGTCGTGACCACGACGCCGTTGCCGATCCCCTTGGTGGTCGAGCTGCACGACGCTCCTGGGACAGTGCTGACAACCGGCTCGACCTACGAGAACATCGACAATCTCGCCCCAAGCCTGCGGACCCAGATCCTCAGTCGCTATGAGGGCACGTCACTCGGACGCCAGGAGATCTACGGCGAGATCCTGACCGACATCGACGGCGCACTGTGGCACCGGACCATGATCGCCAACAACGTCATCGGTCATGCGCCCTCGGACCTGACCCGCATCGTGGTCGCCATCGACCCGGCCGGTGGTACTGGTGAAGAGAACGACGAGACCGGCATCGTGGTCTGCGGGCGTGACTCCGACGGCCACGGCTACGTGCTCGCCGACCTGTCGGGCAAGTACTCACCGCCCCAGTGGGCCAAGCGCGCCATCGCGGCCTACGACAAGTTCAAAGCCGACCGGATCGTGGCCGAGGTGAACTACGGCGGCCAGATGGTCGAGCACACGATCCGCACTGTGCGCAAGGGCGTGCCGGTCACCGTCGTCACGGCCAGCCGGGGCAAGCGACAGCGGGCCGAGCCGATCGCCGCTCTCTACGAGCAAGGTCGGGTCCATCACGTTGGTACCTTCCCGAAGTTGGAAGACCAGCTGTGCTCCTGGCTGCCGGACTCGAAGAAGTCGCCGGACCGCATGGACGCGCTGGTGTGGGCGATGAGCAACCTGTTCGACGGGATGCAGACGATCGACGACTACCTCGCCCAGATCGACGACAAGCCGGTCACCGAAGAGGCGCCTCATGAGCTGAAGCCGGTCGAGCGCGAACCGGAGGTCGTGGCCGAGCGGAAGTTCCAGTCGCTGAGCGACTACTTCGCCGACGACGTGATCTAGCCGCCAGGAGGTGGCAATGCCCCTCCTGCGCCGCAAGCCCGCCGATACCGCGACACTGGCCAAGGCGGTCGTGGCCGAGCTGGAGAAGGCCAACCTGCTGGCCGGTCTCGGAGCCATGGGCACGGCCAGCGCCATCCCGAGCACGCGATTCACGACGGGGTCGGGTGGCTACTACGAGGCGATGCCATGGACCGACCCGGCGACCCCGTTCAGTCCCGGCAAGCCGATCCCACCGGGGGCCATCGACCCGCTGAACGAGCGTGGGCGGACCGAGCCCCGGACCTACGAGGTCCAGGTCGGCTGGAACCTCCTGCTCAGCCAGAGCCGGATGGTGCCCTTCGCCATCCTCAGGAAGGCCGCCGAGGTCGACCTGGTGCGTCGCTGCATCGAGATCCGCAAGGCCGACATCGTCGCCCTCGAGTGGGACATCACCCTCACCGACCGGGCTGTGCGCGAGGCGATGGACAAGAGCGGCGTCACCAAGGCGTCGGAGCGTGCCGGTGTGGCCCAGGCGGTGCGGGCGCAGTTCGAGGGCCAGATCATGGCCCTGAAGGAGTTCTGGACCAAGCCCGACCGGCTGAACAACATGACGTTCTCCCAGTGGCTGAACGCACTGCTGGAGGAGCGGTTGGTCACCGACGCGGTGTCGATCTATCCACACCCGACGCTGGGCGGCCCGATCGTCCCGGGGCTGAGCAGCGACACCCACTCGCTGCGGATCCTCGACGGCTCGACGATCAAGCCGCTCTACAACCACCTCGGCAACCTGCCTCAGCCGCCTCAGCCGGCCTATCAGCAGGTCATGTACGGCTTCCCCCGCGGCGAGTTCACCTACGACCCCGGCGCTCGCGGCGATCTGGTGGCCGACACCCTCATGTACCGGCCGGCCAACAAGCGGGTCACCAGTCCCTACGGGTATCCGCCGGTCGAACAAGCCCTGCCGTTCATCGACCTGTGGTTGAAGCGCGAGGAGTGGCTGCGCGACGAGTACAACGTCGGGTCGGTGCCCCGGCTGGCGCTGCGGCCGATCCCGGGTTCTGACATCGAGTGGAACCCCGAGAAGCGCCGGCTCGCCGAGCGGAACCTGAACAACGACCTGTCGGGTCAGACCGCCGAGCGGCTCAAGATCAAGCTGTTCCCGCCCGGCCTCGAGCCGCTCGAGCTGGCCGAGTTCGCCGAGAAGTACCAGACCGAGTTCGACGACTTCCTGGCCCTTCGGATCGCGGCGTTCTTCGACGTCATGTCCACCCAGCTCAACATCACCCCCAAGGGCGGCTTGGGTGGCAAGGGCCACCAGGAGGGCGAAGCCGAGAAGGCCGAGGACCAGGCTCGCCAGCCGACTATCAACTACCTGGTCGACGTGCTCAACGACTGCAGCCAGATGTTCTTGGGCGCACCGAAGGAACTGACCTTCGTGTTCCGCTCCGAGGACGACGACGACATCGCCGAGGTCACCACTTCCCGCCAGACCGAGCTGTTCAGCGGCCAGACGACCCTCAACGACATCATGGCCGAGACCGGCCGTCCGCTCTTCGACTTCGCCGAGGCCGACATGCCCTTCATCGTGGCGCCCGGGGTGGGCATCACGTTCCTCGAGGGCGCGTCGGTCACCCCAGAGCCGCCCACCATCGTCCAGATGCCGGGTCTTCCCGGTGCTTCGCCATCACCGGGACCCACGCAGCGTGGCCCGGGGCCTTCAACTCCCCCGAAGGCCCCGGGCGCGGCTGCCAAGGATGCCGAGAAGGCGGCCTACGCCAGGTTCGTCACAAAGGGCGATCACCGGCGTCGTGAGTTCGTCTGGAAGCACCACGACCCCGACGAGATCAAGGCCGTGGAGGCCGAGCTGGTCAAGGTCCAGGCGCCGGCCCGGCCGGCCAAGCCCGCCTCTGGCACGATCACATCGGTGGCCAGCGCCAGCGTCAACTGGGACACCTGGAAGCCCGGTTCCGACGTCGTGGCGGCCAAGGTCAAAGAACTGGTCACCGCGGCCTTGCCCTACGAGAGTCTGAACCCCGGTGCGTCCATGGCCCATGTGGCCGAGGTCATCGCCAACGGGGTGGCCGGAGGCGACAGTGTCGACACCATCGCCCGCAACCTCGGCACGCTGATCTCGAGCGCCGATGCGGCCTTCATGGTGGCCGACACCGAGGTCGCCAGCGCCATGACCCAGGCGAGCCTCGACTTCTACTCCGCCAACGGGGTCACCCAGTGGAACTGGCTGGCCGAATCGGACTGCTGCGCCGACTGCAACGACGCCGAGGCGTCCAACCCGCACGACCTGGGTGATGAAGCGCCGCCCCAGCACCCGCGCTGCCGTTGCGCCGTAAGCCCGGTGGTCGACACGGGCTATAGAGGCGATGACGAGTGATCCCTGTCGTCATGGTCGACCGGATGGACCTCAGCGGTCAGATCCTGGCCGATGCCGAAAGGGCGGCGAAAGCGAGGGCCGCAGCTGAGGGGCTGAGCGTCGCCATGGCCGAGCACGTCGCGTTCCACCTCGGATGGACGTGGGGCCAGCGGATCAAGTGGGCCCTGCTCAACTAGTGCCCCGCCACGGCAACACGCTCCGGCCAAAGCGCCGTCGCGGTCACCAGTCGGCCAAGAAGGGCCGCCAGCACGCAGCCAAACGGGAGTTCGATGCCGATAGAGACCCTCGCCCTAGAAGAGCACACCGAGATCGGGAAGCTCAGCCGACAGGTGCGGCGCAACATTGAGCGCAAGGCCAAGAAGGCCCACCCGATCCGTTGCGCCCGCTGCCCCCGCTTCGTGGTCGACCCTGAGACCGCGGTGTTCGACAACGGCCGGGTCAGCCATGCGGAGTGCGCCGAGCGGATCAACGAGATGGTCGACGAGCTGAACGACCGGGCGGTCAAAGAGCGCCTGGCGGCCAGCGGGTTCGAGATCCCTGACTACGGCCTGGCCCGAGTCTGAGAGGACGCCGATGCAACCCACCCAGGTCTACGCGGACATCGTCAAGTTCGAGAAGGATGAGAACGGCGACCTCGTCGTCACCGGCAAGGCCGCCGGCCCCGAGCTCGACATCGACAAGCAGATCTGCGACCCGAACTGGCTGAAGACCGCCATGCCGGCCTGGATGGAGTGGGGGAACGTCCGCGAGCAGCACTCCAAAGTCGCTGCCGGCCTCGGGATCGAGCTCGAGGACCAGGGCGAGGGCAACTGGGGCCTGAAGTCCGTCGTCATCGACCCGATCACCGCCCGCAAGGTCGAGAAGGGCGTGCTGAAGGGCTACTCGATCGGGATCAAGGGCCCGCGGATCCAGAAGGACGCCGCTGCCCCCGGTGGGCGCATCATCGGCGGCGAGATCGTCGAGGTCAGCCTGGTCGACCGGCCCGCCAACGCAACCTGCCTGGTCGACATCGCCAAGTCGGCCACCGGGACCGCCGATCTCGAGCCTTGCGACGCCGTCTACACCGAGGCCGAAGCCTTGGAGCTGGCCAGCCTGCGGGTCAGCGGTCGGATTGACAAGGCGACTGGGGCCGATGCGGTCAAGTGCCCGACCTGTGACGGCAAGGGCTCGATCATGGAGGGCAACCGGGAGTGCCCGGACTGCCACGGCGACAAGAAGGTGAGCCCCGAGACCGCCGACAAGCTGAAGAGCAAGGCCGCCGACCCCGACGCCACCAAGAAGGACTACTCCGACGACGAGCGGTCCTCCATGGCCGACAAGGGTCAGGCGATGCCCGGCGGCGGGTTCCCGATCAAGACCGTCGCTGACCTGAAGAACGCCATCCAGGCCATCGGCCGGGCCAAGAATCCCGCGGCGGCCAAGGCGCACATCAAGAAGCGGGCCGCGGCGCTCGACCAGACCGACCTCATCCCCGACACCTGGAAGCTGGTCGTCGCGGACCTCGAGAAGGCATCCGACGACACCTGGATCCATGACCCCGCCACTCTCACCGCCGTCCGCGACAGCCTCGCCCAGCTGATGCAGGCCGAGCTCGACGAGCTGATGAAGGGCGAGTGTGAGATCGGCGACCTCTACAACCTGTTGTCCTCCCTCCAGACCTTCATGTGCTGGTGGGGAGACGAAGCAGACAACGGGGAAGATCCCCAGCCGTACACATCACCAGAAGGAGCCCAAGACATGCCCTCGTTCATCTCTCTTGGCGTGAACCCTGACATCGTGAAGGCAGCCGAGGCTGACGACGCGACCGAGGAGGCCAAAGAGGCATTCCGAGCCGAAGCCGTCAAGGCGTTGGGGCTCGACAAGTTCGCAACCCCCGAGACCGTGAAGGGTCTGCTCGACGAGCGTTTCGGCGCTCTAGAGGAGCAGATCAAGCGGCTCGGCGCTGCGGCAGCGCCCGGTGGGCCGGTCACGACCCGCACCGGTGGCTAGGCGGTGAAGGCGGCTCAGGCCGACTTGCTGCGCGCCGAAGCCCAGAGCTACCGCGACACCGCCAAGGTGGTCGACCGGGAGATGGCTGGGGCGTACATGCAAAAGGCCGCCGAGTGCGATCGCAAAGCCGACGCGCTCGGCGCGGCCTGACCCCTCTGTTCTGAAGGAGAACCGCCATGCCCATGGCCCCACCGCGCCCGGCCGAGATGTTCGGCGAGCGCAGGACCCGTGAAGACGGGTCCAGTTATTGGAAGCGGCCCAACGCCGGCGAGCAGGTCGAGCGATTCGAACTGTTCAAGTTGGCCCTGCGCGACAGCCACGAGAGCCCGATGCAGGTCTCAGACGTGCTGGCCCGGGTGGCCGGTGCGCCGCAGGACACCAGCCGCGCCGCCATCCATGCTCAGATCGAGGAGCTCGAGAAGTCGGTCAGCCCCGACGTTCTCGCCTCCATCGCTCCGCAGCTGGAGAAGATGAAGGGCGTCCAGGCCGACATCGGCAAGGAGTGGCTGTCCAACAGCCCGCTCGCCTCGGGTCTGGTCGCCTACGACCTCCAGGCGCCGGCCAAGTTCCTCGCTCCCCGGGACACCCCCATCCGTGACCGCACCCCCCGCAGCACCCAGGGGGCCGGCACCACGGCCCGGTACAAGAGGATCACCGGCATCACCAACTCGGGGACCGGCGGCGTGGCAGACGCCACTCCGTTCTTCAACTCCGAGTCGGCGTCGGGGACCTCTGGTGGGGTGACCGGCCTGCGCCGGCCCGCCACCATCAGCTACGCAGCCGACGAGAAGGCGATCCTGTTCCAAGAGCAGGGCTTCACCGACATCGTGTCGCTCAAGGCCATGTACCAGTCCCAGGGCTACGAGAACCTGCGCCAGCTGTCCCAGACCGCCCTTCTGTGGGCGACGCTTGTCGGCGAGGAGAAGTCGCTTCTCTACGCACGCGGCTCGGCCACTGGGTTCGAGGGTGCGCTGGCTGCGCCGACCGGCGTGGCGTTCGCGTCCAACTCGACGCCGCCTGCGGGTGTGACCGGGAACACCGCCGACATCGCCAACCTGTACGGCTACGTCTGCGCCAACTCGGGCCGTGGCTTGTCGGTCGCCTCGACCGTCGCCACCACGACCACCCTGTCGGCGGTGACGTCGAAGACCTCGGTCATGTCCTGGACGGACTCGCCGGGAGCGGTCGGCTACACCATCTTCCTCGGCACCACGACCGGGATCGCCAACGCCTACTTCGCAGGCACCAGCCAGACCAACAGCTTCACCCCGAGCTTCACCGGCGGTGGGACTGGTGGGGTCCCGAGCACGGGCGCACAGCCCAGTGCCTCGGACGCCTCGGCTGACGCCAACGCGTACGACGGCTACCTGTCGATCTACACCGACACGTCGTTGGCCGGCTACGTCGGGCGGCTCAACGCTGTGTTCTCGACGACCAACCCGGGCACCGAGTACCAGAGCGCGTTCCAGAACATGTACTACAACGGGCTCGGCACCGGCCAGACGCTGTTGGCCGACCCCGACGTGATCTGGATCTACGCCGGCGGTCGCGTGGCCCTGTCGGACCTGTTGAAGACGGCGAGCTCGACCAACTATCGGCTCACCATCGACAACGGCGAGGCCGGGACCGGTGTGCGGCTCGGGAGCATCGTGACGGGGATCTACAACGAAGTCACCGGCAAGATGCTGGACTTCGAGGTCCACCCCTACATGCCCAAGGGCTGCTCGCTCATCCACTCCGACACCGTTCCCGTGCCTGACAGCCAGGTCGGGGCCACCGTCGAAGTGCGCAACGTCGTGGACTACACGGCGATCGAATGGGCGCAGATCCAGATGTCCTACGACACCTCGACCTACATGCTCGGTGCGCCGATCTTCTACGCACCGATGTTCAGTGGGTCCGTCGTCGGGATCGGGAACTAGCTCACCTCCCTGGTGAACGCCTGAGAGGCGTCGCGCTGTCTTGGCCCGTCCGGGGCAGCGCGACGCCTTTTCTGGCGGCTCCAGTTCCACAAGGAGACTCAGATGGCCACAGTCGGTCAGTACGCCTCGTCCCCCAACCCCCTCGTCGACAACCTCGGGGTTGCCGCTGCCTCGGTCACGGTCACGGTGCTGCGCGTCACCGCGGCTGGGACCGAACCCGCGGTTCTCTACACCGACGGCACCGGTGGCACGGTGGCCAGTGGCCACACGGTCACCAGCGGAGCCGATGGCAACGTCAGCTTCTTCGCCGCCATCGGCAATTACGTCCTGACCTGGACAAATGCCGATGGGGCGGGGGGCCAGTTGCCGGTCTCGATCACTGCTGGTGTCGCAACGAACGTCGACTCGGTCAACGTCGTGGCGGTCGGGGGAGCGACCAAGACCCTGCAGCCTGTGATTGACGGCATCGCCAACGACATCACGCTGTCCGCCAACCTCACCGTGACGATGCCCGCCGCCCAGCGTGGCGCCAAGTGCTACTGCCTGATCCACACCGGTGCGGGCTCCTTCACGGTCGCCTTCACCGGGGTCAAGTGGGCCGGCGGGACGCCTCCCACGATCACCGCGACCGCATCTGCGACCGACTATTTCGAGTTCAAGTCCGACGGCACCAACTGGTACGGGACGGTCATTGCCCAGGCGCTCGCCTAGATGGCGGTCGTCAACCCCGGGTCGGTCGCCTGTCGCCAGATCGACGTCAACGGCCGTCGCTACAGCGTCGGGCGTGACGGGCGGTTCCACGGGGTCCGGGACTCCGACGTGAAGGCGATGGTGCAGGGCGGCGAGTGCTTCCTGCCGACCACCCGCATGAGCGGACGGCCGGGATACCGCTGTGAGGACTGCGGGTTCCTGGCGGTGTTCTCCGACCGCTGCGGACGATGCGGAGGCGAGAGCCTGACCAAGGAGGGCTAGATGGTCGTCGCCCCCTACGTGTCGAGCTACGTCACCCGTGTCCCGTACCTGACCAACGACGAGTTCGCCGCCGCCCCGCTCGGCTTCGACCTGTCCAACCTCGTTCCCTCGGGCACCGCTCCGCAGGAGTCGACGGTGCTGACCGAGCTGATCCGCCGGGCCTCGGCCAGGGTCGACACCTACTGCATGGGCTCGGACGGGACGCTGTGCGCCTCGCTCAACACCGAGTCCAAGCGCATCAGAGCCGACCGGCAAGGGAACTGGCTGGTCAACACCGAGTTCTGGCCGATCATCGAGGTCGTCAGCTTCTCGGTCGGCTCGACCATCGGCGATCTCCAGGCGGTCCCGCTTACCACCGACAACATCTGGATCGAGAAGCAGTCCTTCGAGGTCACCCAGGGCGGCTTGGCGAGCGTGACGAACCTCGGCCCGCTCCAGTTTGGTGGCGGGGTCCCGGGCCAGGAGTGTTTCTGCCAGTACACCTACTCCAACGGCTGGATCAACTCGACGCTGTCGGCCGCCATCGCCGCGGGCAGCCCGTCGATCGCACCGGTGTCGGTGGTGGGCATCCAGCCGGGAATGCCGCTCACCGTCTACGACCCGGCCGGCGGTGGCGACGAGGACGTGGTCGTGTCGTCCACCTACGTGGCCGGTGCGGCGACCGTCACGCTCGCCGCCAACACCCAGTTCGCCCACGCCAAGGGTGTGAACGTCACCTCGCTCCCGGCCACGGTGAAGGAGGCCACGATCCACTTCGTGGCCTCGCTCATCAAAGAGCGCGGCTCGGGCGGGTTCACCATGAGCTCGAAGGGCGGCGTCAGCAAGAACGAGGGCGGCGGGGGCAACGACCGGGACCGGCACCTGGCCGACGCCATGGACCTCCTCGACACCTTCATGAGGGTGGTCTGAGAGGTGGGTCGGGCGGCCGTCCTCGCCAACGTCGTCGACTACCTGAGCGCGGGCTCAGAGCCAGAGGGTGGCCAGATCACCTTCTTGGGCGAGGTCTTCGGGCACTTCCCCAAGTTCCTGGCCGAGCAGACCCTGTTCGACGGCCAGCCGGTCGGCGCTCCCTCGGGTGCCTTCGTCTGGGCGTGGCTGGGCAGCCGCAAAGAGAAGCGCATGTCGCTCCAGGGCGCCCCGGCCGGCGGCAAGATGCGCTACTACGACCTGCGGCTCCAGTGCGTGTTCATGTCGGCACAACCGACCGCCGATGCAGCCGGGGCGGACAACGACACCTTCCTCGACGCCCTGCACGACTACATCGTCGCCTCCAAGGTGGCCGGCGGCGGCGGGGCGGTGTTCCAGTGGGCCGAGGGCTCGACCGCCTTCGGCTTCGACTACGTCGAGGACGTGGGCGACCCTCAGCTCGACGAGGACAGCGGCGTGATCCACATCTACACGGCCATCTCGATCACGGTCCTCGAGGAGGCGTGATGGTGGCATCCAAGCGCGCCAAGACGCTCAAAGTCCGCCGGGCGAAGTCCGTGAGAGCCAAACGCACCAGCGTCGTGCGATCCAAGAAAGCGAAGGCGTGAGATGGCGACAGCCAAGTTCAAGCACACCGGCGATTCCCCCATCATCTACAGCGACCTGAAGCGGCCCGACGGCCGCACGGTCGAAGCGGAGCCGGGTGAGGAGTTCGAGGTCGGCGCGGTGCTGCACCCGCTCGCCGTGCTCCACGAGCTGCTCCAGGCCCTCAACACCGAGGCCAAGAAGCTGGTCACCGACGCCAAGAAGGCGGCCAAAGAGGTCGTCGAAGAGGTCGAACACGTCGCCGAGGTGGTGGAAGCCGATCTCGGCCATGTCGAGGCGTCTGCGCACGACGCCACCGTGACGGTCGACGAGCCCCCGGCCGAGTAGCACCCCGAGTCCGATCCTCCGAAAGGAACTGTTGTGGCTAACGCCTACATGCGGAAGAACGGCTTCACGTTGCTCGGGATTGAATGGACCCGCGGCACGTTGGCCTCCACCCTGCACACCGTCCCCAACACCGCGGGCAAGTTCACCGCCGGTCCGAAGTACGCCGAGGACAAGTCGCTCATCGGCCAGTCCGGCGACATCCGTGACGTGGTGCTCGGCGTCCGGGCCGACACCTACGAGGGGAAGTGCTACCTCTTCACCGACGCCATGGCGGTCCTGTTCCGTGGGCTGCTCGGCTCGACCGACGCCACCACCGCCGCGATCTCCTCCACGACGTTCGCGACCGGCGGCGGCGCCCTGGGAGCGACCACCTTTGCGTCGACCGCCTCGATCCCGGCGGGCTCGGTGGTCATCCTCGGAACCGCCGGGACGACGGGCAGCGAAACCAAGCTCGTGACCGGGGTCACCGGCGGCGGCCCGTACACGGTGACGGTCGGGAGCCCGCTCGCCTACGCCCACCTGGCGGCCGACCCGATCACCGGGCTCACCGCCCACCAGTTCTCCCTGCTCAACAGCTACTCGGTCGGCTCCCAGCCCCCGAGCCTCTCGGTGCAGGACTTCGACGGTGCGAATGCCTATCAGGGCCTCGGCTACCAGCTCGACAGCCTCGACATCGAGTACGGCGTCGACAAGGAGATGATGGCCACCTTCAAGCTG
>Ga0116216_10001441_pt1 | contig 16607 bp, 16 predicted proteins | sample Sb_taG_11_FD_89696 | JGI IMG/M metagenome (GOLD analysis project Ga0116216, IMG submission 89696) | Peat soil microbial communities from Weissenstadt, Germany - Sb_50d_3_AS metaG | ecosystem: Environmental > Terrestrial > Soil > Wetlands > Peat | place: Germany: Weissenstadt | collected 2010-09-21
ATCGTGGAATACATATACGCCGGGGACGCCTTCCAGGTCGTGCCCTCCCAGCGCTGGTCGGCCGCGGTGCCGATCGAGGCGTTCTCGATCTACCGCGGCCTGCGCGCGGTCAACCCCAGCCCGTACATGTATTTCTTGGACTTCGGCGACTTCCAGGTGGCGGGCGCGAGCCCGGAGCCGCTGCTGACCGTCACCGGGCGACACGTCAGCACGAAGCCGATCGCGGGCACCCGTCCGCGGGGGGCGAACCCGGAAGAGGACCGCCGTATCGCGGACGAACTGCTGGCCGACGAGAAGGAGCGCGCCGAGCACGTGATGCTCGTCGATCTCGGGCGCAACGATCTGGGCCGAGTGTGCGAGTACGGGAGCGTCACGGTGGACGAGCTGATGGAGGTTGAGTCCTATAGCCACGTGATGCACATCGTCTCCTCGGTGTCGGGCACGCTGCGCGAAGAGGTGGGCGCGATGGACGCGCTGCGCTCGGTGCTACCCGCGGGCACTCTGTCGGGGGCTCCAAAGGTGAGAGCAATGCAGATCATCGACGAGCTGGAGCCGGTGAAGCGGGGCGGGTATGGCGGCGCGATCGGCTATCTGAGCTACGCGGGCGATCTCGACACGGCGATCCACATCCGCACGGTCGTGGTCAAGGACGGCGTCGCCCACGTGCAGGCCGGCGGTGGCACGGTGGCCGACGCCAAGCCGGAGTACGAGTACGAGGAGTCGGTGGCGAAGTCCCGCGCGGTGTTCAGCGCGGTCGAGCTGGCGGTCGCCCAGGCGGAGTGGTCATGAGATGAGATTGCAGGCAGAAACGTGACCCACGGGGTAAAACGAAAAGTGAAGCAAAAAGTGTTGATGATCGACAACTACGACTCGTTCACGTACAACCTCGTTCAGTACCTGGGCGAGCTGGGAGCCGCGGTGGATACCGTGCGCAACGATCGCGCGACGGTGGATGAGCTGCTCGAAGGTGGATACGAGCGCTGCGTGGTTTCGCCGGGGCCGTGTACGCCCGAGATGGCGGGCATCACGCTCGAGGTGGTGCGCCGGTTGCCTGAGGCTGGAATCCCCACGCTGGGTGTCTGCCTCGGCCATCAGGCGCTCGCGCAGGCGTTCGGGGGACGTGTGCTGCTGAACCCGCCGGTGCACGGCAAGGCGACGACGGTCGAGCACGACGGCCGTACGATCTTCCGCGGCCTCTCCTCGCCGTTGACGGTTGGGCGCTACCACTCGCTCGTTGTCGACTCCGCGCTGCCGGACTGCCTGGAGGAGTCCGCGCGCAGCGGGGACGTGCTGATGGGGCTGCGCCACCGCGAGCTGCCGGCCGAGGGCGTGCAGTTTCATCCCGAGTCGGTACTCACCAACGAGGGCAAGCAGCTGCTCGCTAACTTCCTGAGCTGATGCCCAACGCCACCCTCACCCGCGCGATCGACGCGCTCGCCTCGCGTCGGGACCTGAGCGCTGAGGAGACCGCTGAGGTGCTCGCCGAAATCATGCACGGCGAGGTTTCAGAGACGCAGATCGCGGGGTTTTTGATCGCGCTGAGGACGAAGGGCGAGACGGTCGACGAGTTGACCGGGCTGGCGCGCACGATGCGTGCGCTGGCCGCGCACGTGCCGACCCAACGAGAGGACCTGCTGGACACCGCAGGCACGGGCGGCGGGCGAAGCACGTTCAACGTGTCGACTACGGCCGCGCTGATCGCCGCGGGCGCCGGTTGCGCGGTGGCCAAGCACGGCAATCGTTCCGCCACCAGCAGATCGGGATCGGCGGATCTGCTCGAGGCGCTGGGCGCGCGGATCGACCTCGACCCGCAGGGGGTGGCGGACTGCATCGAAGAGACCGGTTTCGGTTTCATGTTCGCGCCCGCGCACCATCAGGCCACCCGCTTCGTGGTGCCGGTCCGGCGCGAGTTGGCGGTGCGCACAATCTTCAACCTGCTAGGGCCGCTGACGAACCCGGCCGGGGCACGCCGCCAGCTGATCGGGGTTTCAGACCCGAGCTTTCTGGAGACGATCGCCGGAGCGCTAGCGCATCTGGGCTCAGACCGGGCGCTGGTCGTGGCGAGCGAGGACGGGCTGGATGAGATCTCGGTCGCGGCGGCGACGAAAGTGGTGGAGGTGAACGGCGAGGAGATCCGCCGGTACACGCTCCTCCCGGGTGACGTCGGGATCGAGCTGGACTCCGATCCAGCCTCCGCAGAGGGCTCGAGCGGAGGGACGCCGCAGGAGAACGCAGCGGTGACGAGGGCGATCCTTCAGGGCGAGCAAACGATCGGAGGCTGTCCAGCGGGCGATGGTTTGGCTGTGATCAACGCCGGCGCGGCGATCTATGTCGCTGGGCAAGCAGACACGATCGCGGCGGGCGTAGAAATGGCCCGCGTGGTGATCGAGGACGGAAGCGCGGCGGGTGCGCTGGAGCGCTACGTGGAGGCCAGCCAGCGGCATGTGCCGGCGGAGGCGGAGGCGAGCAGGTGAGCACGCCCACGCCCACGATCCTTGGCCGCATCCTGGCCGAAACACGCGAGGAGGTGGAGCGTCGCAAGCGCGAGGTGCCGCTGGGGGTGGAGTCGATCGCGGATGGCGAGCGGACTCCTGGTGGCAGCCGACGTTTCCGCGCCGCGCTGGTTCGCGCAGCAGGCATCGGGGTGATCGCCGAGTTCAAGCGCCGCTCTCCTTCCGCGGGTGCTTTCCGCGAGGACCCGGACCTGCGTGAGATCGTGAGCGCTTACGAGCGCGGCGGTGCCGTCGCACTGTCGGTGCTGACGGAGGGCCCTCACTTCGACGGCTCGCTCGATGATCTGCGTGCCGCCCGCGCAGCCTGCGATCTGCCGATCCTGCGCAAGGACTTCATCGTCGACCCCTACCAGCTGCACGAGGCGCTGTCCGCGGGGGCCGACGCGGTGCTGCTGATCGTGGCTGCGCTGGAGCCGCAGGAGCTCCTATCACTACATGACTCGGCACGGGCCATGGAGTTGGATGTGGTGGTGGAGGTCCACGACCGCGAGGAGCTCCAGAGCGCGCTCAGCCTTGGTGCGGAGATCATCGGGATCAACAACCGTGACCTGCGGGACTTCAGCGTCGACGTGGAGCGCACCTTTCGGCTGATCTCAGATGTGCCCGCGGGCGTGACCGTCATTTCAGAGTCGGGGATCGCGACCGCTGAGGAGCTGAGTCGGCTTCAAGACGCCGGCGTGGGGGCGGTGCTGGTGGGAGGGTCTCTGATGCGTTCCGCTGATCCCGAGGCGGCCCTGCGGGCACTGAGAGCATATGGTTCTGCCAACCTTCCTCCCGCGAACACGAACCCCGGTCCCGCTGGTCCCGCGAACATTTAGCCATACCGACGGTACCCTTTAGATCGCCTTCATAGCCGTCGATCATCCTCTTCGCAAATGAGACGCATGTTCGCCATCCCGTTCCTCTCCGCCCTGATCGGCGGAGGCGTGGTCGTCGCGGTGATCGCCGCGTTCGGCGGGCTGGGCGGCAGCCAGAAGACGGTCACCACGATCCAGGCGGCGCCGCTGCAACCGTCGAACGCCTCGCAGCAGACTCGTGCGCTCACCCCGCACGACATCTACGTGCGCGATGCGCCGGGCGTTGTGTTCGTGACCTCGACGATCGTGCAGAAGACCGAATCGCCGTTCAACCTGTTCGGTGGCGGAGAAACCCAGCGCCAAGGCCAGGCGACCGGCTCGGGGATCGTGATCGATAGCAACGGCACGATTCTCACCAACTGGCACGTCGTCGAGAACGCCATCAAGGTCACCGTGAGCTTCGAAAAAGGCAAGACGGTAGAAGCTCAGGTGGTCGGCAAGGACCCCTCCAATGACCTCGCCGTGTTGCGCATCCACCCGGATGGCCTGACGCTGCGCCCGCTCACGCTTGGTAGCTCAAGCAGCGTTCAGGTGGGCGACCCGGTGCTCGCGATCGGCAACCCGTTTGACCTGGAGCGCACGCTTACCACCGGCGTGATCTCAGCGCTGCAGCGCCAGATAACGGCGCCGAACGGATTTACGATCGACAACGTGCTGCAGACCGACGCGCCGATCAACCCCGGGAACTCGGGTGGGCCGCTGCTCGACGCCTCCGGTCGCGTGATCGGCATCAACTCGCAGATCGAGACGGGCGGCTCAGGCAGCGGCAGCGTGGGAATCGGATTTGCGGTGCCGATCGACACGGCCAAGAGCGAGATCGCCCAGCTCGAGAAAGGCGGGACGGTGCGCGGCGCCTACCTCGGCCTTACCTCGCTGACGATCGATGGGTCGCTGTCGGCGCTCAACCTGCCGGTGAAGAGTGGGGCGCTCGTGCAGAGCATTCAGAAAGGGACCCCGGCCGAAAAGGCGGGCATCCGCGGCGGGAACATCAGCGGGAGCACCGAAAACGGCCAGGTCGCGGTCGGCGGCGACATCATCGTCGCGATCGACGGCAAGGCGGTGACCAGCGCGGAAGACCTCTCCAACGACATCGGTCAGAAGAAGTCCGGCGACACGGTCAGCGTCGGGCTGTTGCGCGCGAACGGTAACGGTGGCTACGAACACAAGACGGTCAGCGTGAAGCTCGGCAGCCGCCCCAACTCGGTGCCGAACGCCAACACTCCCGAAGGGTAGGTCTCCCTCCTGCAGGGTAGATCCCCCGCTACCGTTGGGGTATGTCTGCGACGCCCACCCGTGTGAAGATCTGCGGAATAACCAACCTGAACGACGCCGAAATGGCCGTCGAGCTGGGGGCGTGGGCGGTGGGGTTGATCTTTTTCCAGGGCAGTCCGCGCCGCTGCTCGGTGGAAGAGGCACAGCGCATCACCGCCGCCATGCGCCGCAAGGTGGAGGTATGCGGGGTGTTTGTGAACGCGCCGCTGCAGGAAGTGGTCGAGACGAGCGAAGAGGTGGGGTTGAGCATGTTGCAGCTTCACGGGGACGAGGGCCCGTCGTTCTGCGCCGAGGCGGCGCGTCGGAACGGGGCGCGGGTGATCAAGGCGGCCCAGGTGTCTGGCCCGGGCGACGTCAGGGACCTGGAGCGGTTCCACGTGGACTTCCATCTGCTCGACGCCCGTGCGCGGACGCCGGGCAGAGAGGGCCTAAGAGGGGGGACGGGGGAGAGGTTCGACTGGAAGTTGCTAGCGGCGCGCCGGTCGAAGGTCCCGCTGATCCTTAGCGGTGGGCTGAACGCGGACAACGTGGCCGAGGCGATCGCGATAGCGCGGCCGTTCGCTGTGGATACGGCGAGCGGCACCGAGCAAGCCCCGGGACGCAAGGACCCGCGGAAGCTGCGGGCGTTCTTCGACGCGGTGAACAACTCAGCCGGCAGGGTCAAACCCGACCAGCTGCAGCCCGATGAGGCCGTCGCCGTGCCGGACGTCCCGATCGAAAGCGCCTCGGCATGAGCGCGGTCGATCGGGGGGGGCACGCAGCCCGCAGGGCTGGGTCAGCCAGGACGGCTGGGTCGGCCAGGACGGCTGGGTCGGCCAGGACGGCTGGGTCGGCCAGGACGGCCGGTGCGACCGACCCGAGGATCGAGCACCGCTTCGGAGAGTACGGTGGGCGGTTCGTGCCCGAGACACTGATGCCGGCTCTGGCTGAGCTGGAGGAGGCGTGGACGGCGGCGCGCGGAGATCCCTCCTACCGCAAGGAGCTGGACGAGCTGCTGCGCGACTTCGGCGGGCGCCCGACGCCGTGCTACCGCGCCAGGAGGCTGTCCGAGCGCGCGGGACGGCCTGTGTATCTGAAGCGCGAGGACCTCAACCACACGGGGTCGCACAAGCTGAACAACGCTCTCGGCCAGGCACTGCTGGCGAAGAGGATGGGCAAGCAGAGGATCATCGCCGAGACCGGCGCGGGCCAGCACGGCGTGGCGACGGCGACGGTGTGCGCGCTGCTGGGGATGGAGTGCGTTGTGTATATGGGCGTAGAGGACACACGCCGCCAGCAGCCAAACGTGCAGCGGATGGAGCTGCTGGGGGCGACTGTGACACCGGTGGACGCAGGGGCAAGGACGTTGAAGGAGGCGACCTCGGCCGCGATCCGTGACTGGGTGACGAACGTGCAGAGCACCCATTACGTGATCGGTTCGGTGGTCGGCCCGGCGCCCTATCCGGCGCTGGTGAGGGATTTACAGCGCGTGATCGGAGACGAGGCGCGGGCGCAGCTGCTGGAGCGCGAGGGGAGATTGCCGGCGCGGGTGGTGGCGTGCGTAGGGGGAGGATCGAACGCGATCGGCACGTTCACGGCGTTCCTGGCAGACGAGCAGGTCGAGCTGGTCGGGGTCGAGGCGGGCGGCGAGGGAATCGAGACGACCCGACACGGCGCCCCGCTGACGGTGGGTGGGCGCGCGGGGATTCTGCACGGCTCGCGCTCGGCTGTGATGCAGGACGAGGAGGGGCAGATCGTGCAGGCGCACTCGATCTCAGCCGGCCTGGACTACCCAGGCGCGGGGCCGCAGCACGCGTTCCTGCGTGACAGCGGTCGCGCGCGCTATGTCGCGGTGACCGACGGCGAAGCGCTTGCCGCCTTCCGGGAGGTGGCGCGCCTAGAGGGGATCATCCCGGCGCTGGAGACCGCGCATGCGCTCGCGTGGGTGCTTGCCCAGCCGCAGGGCGAGCTTGACCTGGTGTGCCTGTCGGGTCGCGGTGACAAGGATCTCGCCGAGGTTCTGGCGCTGTCATGAGCGCGTCCACGATGACCGGAGAGGCGCGCATCGCCGAGGCTTTCGCTCGCACGAGCAAGCGCGCGGCGTTGATGCCGTACCTGATGGCGGGCTACCCGACGCTCGAGGAGTCGGTGAGGATCGGCGAAGCGTGCGTGCAAGCGGGAGCCGACCTGATCGAGCTGGGAGTGCCGTACTCGGACCCGCTCGCCGATGGCCCGGTGATCCACGCGGCGGGCACGCGCGCGCTTGCGGCGGGCGCGAATATGGCAGGCGTGCTGGAGGTCGCGCGCGCGCTGGCTGGGAGCGTCCCGGTCGTGCTGATGTGTTATGCGAACATGGTGTTCGCCCCGGGGGTGGAGGCGTTTGTGGAGCGGCTGGCAAGGACGGGAGCGTGCGGGTTGATCGTGCCCGACCTGCCGCTGGGGGAGGCGCCCGAGGTGGGGGAGGCGTGCGCTAAGCACGGCATGGCGCTGGTGGGGCTGGTTGCGCCGACGACCACGCCGGAGCGACTGGCGGCGATTGGAAAGAGCACGCGCGGGTTTTTGTACACGGTCTCGGTGGTGGGGACAACCGGCGAGCGCGAGACGCTCAAAGAGCGCTTCTCAGAGATCGTGTCCCGCGCGAAGGCGAGCACGGAGGTGCCGGTGGCGGTGGGCTTCGGGATCGGCACGCCCGAGCAGGCCAGGCAGGCGGCCGAGGCGGGCGCCGACGGGGTGATCGTGGGGACTCGCCTGGTGCGCGCCGCCGGCGAGTCCGAGGACCCGGCGGGCGCGGTTGGCGCGGTGGTGGCCGAACTGGCTGCGGGCTTGGCCCCGACCGATCAGAGATCGGCCAGCTAAGATTCCCGGCGGAATGGGATTGATCCTTACCGTCACCGCCGGCTTGGCCGTCTGGATCGTGTTATGGGCGCTCGGGAGCAAGGGCTTCGACGCATTCATGATCGCCGCGGCGATCATCCTGGTGGGTGCCTCGTTGAGGCTTCTCTCCGGCTACCTGCCCGGCCGTCGCAGCTGACGATTCAGTGCACGCGCGCTGGCTGTGCCAAGTGTCCCGAGTCGCGACCCTGACGGCCGTGACCGTCGCTCTGGGCGCCCTGACGGTGGGCTTGGCCGGCTGCGGGGGTGTGGCGGTCTCGAACCCGTCGAGCGTTGTGGGCAACCAGCTCACGATCTATTCGAGCCTGCCGCTGCAGGGCCCCTCGGGAGCCGTTTCCGAGCAGATCGTGAATGGGGAGAAGCTGGCGCTGGCCGAGGCGGACGGTCATGTCGGTCCGTTCAGGGTCAGCTACGTGTCGCTGGACGACTCGAATCCGACGAGCGGGCAGTGGGATCCCGGCGTGACCGCGACCGACGCCAAGACCGCCGCTGCGGACACCAGCACGATCGCCTACCTGGGGGAGTACAACTCGGCCGCGACCGCCGTGTCGTTGCCGCTAATCAACGCCGCTGGCATCCTGCAGGTCAGCCCGGCGAGCCCATACGTGGGGCTGACGTCCTCGCTGAATGCCGGGCAGGACGAGCCCGAACGCTTCTACCCGAGCGGGCGGCGCAACTTTGGGCGCATACAGCCCGGCGACCCAGCCCAGGCGGGCGCGCAGGTGGCGCTGATGCGCTCGCTGGGTGTGCACCGGGTGTACGTTCTCGACGACCAGGACCCGTTCGAGATGCCGCTTGCGACGATCGTGGCGAACGGCGCGGCGAGCATCGGGATCGCCGTCGCCGCCCACGACAGCATCTCGACGACGGCCAGTGCGCTCTACACCGGTGAGGTCGAAAAGATCGTGGAAAGCGGCGCGCAGGCCGTGTTCTTCGCGGGTGGCGGTGGGGCGGGCACGGTCGCGCTGTGGCGGCAGCTGCACGAGGCGGACCCGCACCTGCTGCTGCTCGGGTCGAGCTCGATGGTCAGCGAATCGTTCACCTCACAGATCGGCTCGGCGGCGACCGAGACATATCTGAGCACCCCGGTGCTCGCTCTGTCGCTATACCCGCCCTCCGCCCAACGCGTACTGAGCGACTACCGCCGGCGCTTCGGCGGCGAAGCCGGACCCTACGCGCTCTACGGCTACGAGACGATGAGCGTGGTGCTCGACGCGATTCGCAGCGTCGGCGCGCACGGCAACAACCGTCAGACGGTGATCGATCGCTTCTTCGCCACCAAGGACCGTGATTCGGTGCTCGGTCGCTACACGATCGAACCCGACGGTGAAATCACGCTGTCGCGCTACGGAATCGACCGGGTGCGAAGAGGTCGGCCCGTCTTCTACCGGGCGGTCAACGAGGTCAAGCCGTCGGCGGGCGGCTGAGCGTCTCGGGAGCTCGGCCCGTCTACTGCAACCCGAGAACCAGCCGGAAGCGCTCGATCCCTCCGCCGAGGCTATGACCGCCGCCGGCGAGCGTGGTGAAAGACCGTAAGTAGGGGACGAACTTGGAGATGGTTGGGTCTTCGCTGAGGCCCACACCTTCGAGCAGGCTGAGGAGCGTCGGGAAGTCGACGGTGAGGCTCGGTTGGCCGCCTTCGCCGAGGGCGGTGCCCGCTGCGCTGTAGGAGGCGGCGCTGGAGAACGTGCTCGACGGGCGCAGCACGTCCGCGACGGAGGCTTCGCCTAGCCCGATCACGAACTTCGTCTGGCCGTTCGCGGCCGGGCCGTCGGCGATGTCGAGGGCGACCGGAAGGCCGGTCAGCCTAGCCGTTACCGCGGCGTCGGTGCCGGGGATTGAGGTGGGCTGGACCGAGCCGCCCGCCTTGCGCAGCAGGGTCGCGAGCTTGGCGACCGCGGTGCGGGAGAGGGCGGGGTTCTTCGAGGTGATGACGACCCCACCCTTCAGTTCGAGCAGGCTGCTGCCGCTCGCAAAGATTCCCGCCGAGCCCATCCAGCTCTGGAAGTCGCGCCTAGCTTCGGCGGTGTTCGCGCTGAGCGCGTTCAACGGCGTGAGGAACCCTTCGAGCAGCCCCTTCAGGTTGATCCCGGCCGATGGGCTTTCGGAGGTGGGGCCGCCCAGCGAGCTTCCGAGCGAGACGAGGCTGCTCAGCCCTTGCACGTCTCCCGCGAGCGTGGCGCCGGCATCGCCCAGGCCGGCGGCCAGCCAGGGGTCGCCCGGCAGTTCGCCTAGGGCCTGCGCACCAGCCGAGCTCGAGGAGAGCAGTCCCCCCGACGCCGTCGCCGAGCCGGAGGCGAGAGTGTCGGCGTCGAGCGCGATCGAGGTGGCGGAGGGCACGAGCGAAACATTCGCCAGACGCGTGCCGGTGAGGAGCCTCTGGAGGCTTGACAGCCCCTGCGCGCCGGCCGACCCCCGACTGGTTGACCCCGAAGCCCCGCCCGATCCTGGCGTGGATCTCGAGCTCAAGGATGTGCCGGGGTTCGCGTAGATGTGGGCGAGGGCTCCGTATGGAGCGGAGGCAAGGAGCTTTGCGTAGCCGGCCGAGCGAGCGAGCGAGGGCCCGCCCAGTGTGGTGTCGATCACGCTGCGCAACCCGGATTCGCTGCCGATCACGGCGAAGCGATCGACGACGCCAAAGGCGACGCCGCCGGAGGTCCTCAGGTAGGCGACTCCGCGGTAGCCGACCGCTTGCGCGCCGGCGCGCCGGGCCTGCCCGGCCAAGAAGGAGCGGGCCTTGGCGACGTCGCTGGTGTCCAGCACGATTGCGCCCTGTGCGCCCTTCGCGCTGAACGGCCACTCGCTCGCCGCCGAAGAGCCCCCCAGCAGACCCTGCTGGAGCAGCGAGAGTAGCTGGCCGATCTTCGATCCGTTGGAGGCGTCGGACGAGCTGAGGAAGATCCCGGCGCGAGCTCCCAGCCAGGGCGCGACGTCGCGGTTGAAGTCGAGCGCAGGCGAGCCCGGAGTTTGCAGGGCCGCAACGAGGCGGAGGTAGGGGTTGGCCTGGTGGGTGAGCGTGCGCCCGGCGGCGAGCGCGTCGGCCTTCAGGGCGCCGTCGGGGCGCACGGTCGCGCCGGCATAGAAAGGCGCGGAGGCGGGGACTGCGGCGGCGGGGTCGGCGGCGGTGCCGGTCGTGTGCGAGGAGCCGCAGCCCGCGAGCATGCCCACCGCGAGGGTTGTGAGCAGGGCGGCGGCGCGGCGGCGCGGCTTGTGCGGGTGGACCGGCATTCGCAAGACGATCGTATGTGCAGGGTGCTCCTGAGCGCAAGTGCCCTGCGATCTGCAAGTGACGTTGCGCTTGCACGACCTGCACGCGCGCTTGCACCGAAAAGCCCCTGTCGCGGGGTCTGGGCAACCCGCCAAAGGGCACTGTCAACAGGCATTTTGACCCACTTAGAAGACGCGCGACAAGAAGAGTGGGAAAAAATGTGCAATTAGAGTTGCATTGTGGGGGAAAGTGGGGTAAGTTCGCGGACAGCGAGCCGGGGTGGAGGGGCTCCTCCCACTCCTCCACCTCGGCTTCCTAACAAAGTTCAGGAGCAGGAGCTACACAGTGGTCCCTTTTCGTGGCACGTTCGACCATACGCTCGACGCGAAGAACCGCCTCACGGTTCCAGCCCGCTACCGCGCGGCGCTGGCGGAGGGCGTGGTGCTGGCGATGCCGGTGGACCTGAAGCCGTGCGTGGGCGTGTGGCGTCCGGAGGAGTACCAGAGCTACACCAAGCGGGCGCTCGCCGAGCTCCCGCCCCTCTCCTCGGGGCGGATCGAACTGGAGCGCTTCTTCTACGGCAGCTCTCACGACGCCGAGCTCGACGCAGCCGGGCGGATCATGATCCCCGGCCACCTGGGCAAGCAAGCCGCTCTGTCCAAGGACGTGGTCGTTGTGGGTGTCGGTGACCGTTTGGAGCTGTGGGACGAGGCCGCCTGGGATGCACATCGATCGACGCTCTTGACCGGCGTCGCGGAGGTCACCGCGCGTGTCGACGATTCTGCTTGACATCAGAGAGAGTCCTGGTGGTGGCCTTGCGGGCCGCACACCGGACCTTGCGCGGCGCCGGCGGGGCCCGGGCGACGCGGGCCGCACGCTGGCAGGCAGGCCGACTGTGCGCGCTGCCGCGGGAGACGTCCGTGCAGGCGCTTGCGCATCCCACACGCCCGTACTCGCGGCCGAGCTGCTCGAGCTGCTCGATCCACAACCGGGTCAGACCGCGATCGACTGCACGTTCGGCGACGGCGGGCACGCCCGTATGGTGGCCCAGCGGCTGGGCTCGACGGGAACGCTGATCGCGATCGACCGCGACCCCCTGGCGCAGGAGCGCTTCCAGAAGCTCGCCGCGGAGGTGTCTTGCTCGGTGCGCTTCATCCGTGCCAGCTACGCCGAGGCGCTTGAGTTGCTCGCGGGCGAGGGCCTGCGCGCCGAGATGGCCTATTTCGACCTGGGTATGTCCTCGATGCAGGTGGACACGCGCGAGCGCGGGTTCTCCTACTCCTTCAAGGCCCCGCTGGACATGCGCATGGATCCCGCGCAGGAGCTGAGCGCGCGCGAGATCGTCGCAAGCTGGGACGAGCGCCGCCTGGCGCACGCGCTGCGCGACTTCGGCGAGGAGCGCCATGCAAACGCCATCGCAAAGGCGATCGTGCGCCGGCGTGCGCAGGCGCCGATCGAGACGACGCTTCAGCTGGTGGACACGATCAACTCCGCGATTCCCGCGCCTGTGCGATTCGCCGGCGGGCACCCCGCCAAGCGCTCTTTTCAGGCGCTGCGGATCGCCGTGAACGACGAGCTTGGACAGCTCGACCGCGCGCTCCCGCTCGCCTGGGGGCTGCTGCGCGAGGGCGGCGTGCTCGCCGGGATCGCATTCCACTCGCTCGCGGACCGGCGCGTGAAGCGCTTTCTGGGCGAGCGCGCGCGCGGTTGCATCTGCCCGCCCGATCTGCCCGTGTGCGCGTGTGGTCGCGAGCCGCAGGCGGCGCTGATCGCGCGCCGCTCGATCGTGCCATCGGCGGGCGAGGTCGCGCACAACCCGCGGGCCGCCTCGGCGCGGCTGCGTGCGGCCCGGAAGCTGATCGAGACATCGCCGGTTGGGCCGAATGACAGCGGGGGCATGGCGTCGTGACACCCCCGGCCACAGCCGCCGTTCGTCCGGTTCGCCATCCACGACGTGTATCGGGCCCGAAGGGTGGTTTGCGTGCAGTCCGCGCGGCGGCGGTGGCGGCGCCCGGCATCGCCCTGCCACAGCCGCTGCCGGGAAGAGTTCCCTCCCGTTCCAGGCGCTCCTCCCGCGCCCGGCCTCGGCCAGTGCGGCGGTCAGGGGAGCAAACCGGCATCGCACTCGGCCTGATCGAGGCGCTCGGGCGCCTGTCACGGCATCGGCTGCTCGACCGGCTGCTGCGTGGACGCGCCTCGATCGCCCTGGTCGCGTTTGCGCTGATCGGGATCGTGACGATGCAGCTCGGGCTGCTGAAGCTCAACGCGGGTATCGGCCGCGCGCTCGAGCACGAGGCGTTGCTGCAGCGCGAGAACGCGGCGCTGAGCATCGAAAACTCCGAAATGGCCGCCGGTGAACGCGTCGAGCTGCAGGCGGCGCATCTGGGCATGGGGCTGGTATCGCCGGGAGCGCTGCATTTCCTCGCCGCCCGCCCCACGATCGACGCAAGCCGCGGCGCGGCGGCGCTGAGCACGCCTGTGGCGACATTCGCCGCCGGCGCAGCCACCGCGACACCCAGTGGCTCGACTGTCGCCGAAGGGTCCTCCGGCGCAACGACGGGGGTGGCGGCCAACGCTGGCGTGGAAGCTCCCGGCGGGACGTCCGGCACCACCGCTGAAACCACCACCGCGAGCACTACGTCTGGCACGAGCTCCAGCACGAGCACATCCACCGTTGCGGCCTCCGCGGCTTCCGAAGCTCACGAAGGCGGCGAAGCCAAAGCAAACGTTCCCGTCCCGGCTGCGCCCCCGGTTGCTCAGGCCGGCGGGGTCTCCTCCGGCCCACAGGGGTAGCGGATGGCAACGGTCCAGCATCGCGTCGGGGCGATCTTCGGGCTGTTCTTCCTCCTGCTGGTATTGGCCGCCGGACGCACCTTCTACCTAGGCGCCCTGCATGGTGGAGCACTGAGAAAGGCCGCGCGCAACCAGCAGCTCACCTACGAACAGGTGCCCGCCCAGCGGGGCACGGTCGCCGATCGCAACGGGGTCGACCTCGCGGTGTCAGAGCCCGCGCGGGACATCTCGGCGGATCCGTACCTGGTCAAGGACACGCTGGGGGCTGCGCAACGACTGGCCCCGCTGCTCGGGCAGACGCAGGCAAGCGTGCTCACCAAGCTCTCCGAGCACACCGGCTTCGTCTACCTCGCACGAGCGCTGCCCGCAAAGCAGGCGCAGACGATCCTGGACCTAAGGATCCCCGGCGTCGCGGGCGCGCCGGTCATGCGCCGCGTATACCCACGCGGCACGCTGGCGGCGCAGGTGCTGGGCGTGGTGGGCACCGAAGGCAACGGCCTGGCAGGGCTTGAGTACTCACGCAACACTGTGCTGCACGGGCGTTCTGGTGAACGGCGCGTGGTGAGCGACGCGATCGGCCAGCCCGTATCGATCGCCGAAGTCCACCCGGAAGTGCCCGGTGCGTCGCTGACGCTGACGCTCGACGCGAATATCCAGCAGCGCGCCGAAGACGTGCTGGGTGCGGTGGGGCTGAAGTTCAACCCGAAAGACGCCACGGCGATCGTGATGGACCCGCGCAGCGGCGCGATCCTGGCGATGGCGAACTGGCCGCAGGTGAACGCCAACGACCCCGGCGCCTACCCCGCGGGGGCGCTGGAGAACCGGGCGGTCTCCTTCGACTACGAACCGGGCTCGACGTTCAAGGCGTTCACGGTCTCCGGCGCGCTCCAGCAGGGGCTGATCACGCCGACGACGCCCTTCGCCATCCCCAACCGGATTCAGGTGGCCGACAGGACGATCCACGACGACACAGAACACGCCGAAGAGACGCTGACCACTGCGCAGATCCTGGCTCAGTCGAGCAACGTCGGCGCGATCAAGATCGGCCTGTTGGAGGGAGCGGAAAGCTTCAACGGCTGGGTGCGCCGTTTCGGCTTTGGAGCGCCGACGGGCGTCGATCTACCCAGCGAGGAAATGGGCCAGGTGCTGCCCCTGAGCCACTACTCGGGCTCTTCGATGGGGAATCTGCCGATCGGGCAGGGGCAGCTGGTCACGCCGATGCAGATGGTGACCGCGTACGCGGCGATCGCCAACGGCGGGGTTCTGCGTCCGCCGCACATCGTGGGATCGGTGGGTGCTCGCTCACAGCCCGAGCCCGCGGGGCGACGCGTGATCTCGGCTGCGACCGCGGCGGCGCTGGCGAAGATGCTGGAAGGCGTGTTCGCCCCGGGAGGCACCGCCAGCGAGGTCTCGATCCCCGGCTATCAGCTCGCGGGCAAGACGGGCACCGCCAGCAAGGTGGACCCGGCGACCGGCCAGTACTCCGAAAGCGCGTATGTCGCCTCGTTCATCGGCTTCGCGCCGGCGTCGGACCCGAAGCTGCTGTGCGCTGTGGTCGTCGACGAACCGCGGGCCGGCTCGATCTACGGCGGCACGGTCGCGGCGCCCGCCTTCGGCCAGATCATGTCCTTCGCGCTGCCCTACCTGCGCATCCCGCCGGGGTAGCTCCCTATAGGCTCGCACTCGCACTCGCACTCGCACTTGTACTCGTACTCGCACTCACACAGGCTCAGCGTTTGAGCAGCACATAGACCACGCTCGCCGCGAACGCCATCTGGCCGAAAGCGAGCGCGGTACCGAGGTTGGCTGCGCCGAGCGCTCCGGCGAGGGCGCTCGCGAGGATGAACGCGCTGAACATGATCAGCAGGTCCCGCGCCATCACGCCATGCCCTGCTCGAGCGCAGCCACCAACGCGGCGATGTCTAGGTCCGGCTGCTGGGCGTCCAGCAGGCTCTTGGCTGCCTGTCGGCCCCCCAAGGCGCGCAGGCCCTGCTCGCCGTGCTCCACGAGGAAGTCCGTGAGGGCTCCCGCGCGGCGGGCCGATACGCGTCGCGCGGCGAGGTCGAGCCCGGCGCGATGCTCCTGCAGGGCCTCGACGAGCTCCTCGATTCCGCTGAGCGGCGCCAGCGAGGAGACCGCCAGAACGGGTGTCGAGCCGGAGCCGAGTGAGCGCAGCGCGGCGCTCAGGTCCCGTCGCGTGCGCGTGGCGAGCTGACCGAGATCGGCCTTGGTGACGACCAGCACGTCCGGTATCTCCATGATCCCCGCCTTCAGGAACTGCAGCACGTCTCCGCCGCCGGGCTGGACGATGACTGCGACGGTGTCGGCCACGTCGGCCACCTCGGTCTCCGCCTGGCCCACTCCGACGGTCTCGATCACGACGACGTCGAATGCCGCCGCCAGCGCTTGCGCTGCCACGTGCGTCGCCGGCGCAAGCCCCCCCAGCCGCTCGCCGGCCGCTGTCGAGCGGATCAGCACACCCCGGTCCGCCGGGTCGAAGTCGATGCGCGCCCGGTCACCCAGCAGCGCGCCGCCCGAGCGGCGGGAGCTCGGATCGACAGCGAGTATCGCCACCGTACGCTCCCGCCGCCGCCACGATCGCAGTAGCGCCGAGAGGAGCGTCGACTTGCCGGCGCCCGGCGGCCCCGTCACGCCGATCACATGTGCCGGCGCCTCGCCTGCCAGCCTCGTCGGGGAGAGCTCGCCGAGCAGCGCCGCCGTCTGCTCGCGGTCAGTGGGAGCCGTGCTCTCGATCAGGTTCAGCGCCGCGGGTGCCGCGCCCAGGTCTCGCTCGCGCAGACGCGCGCCAAGGGCGGCTCCGTCTGCGCTCACGCCGAGCCGTTTGCGGAGGAGCCGGCGACGACGACTGCGGCTCCGCCATCGGCCCCGACGAGCTCGACGATGTCGCGCATGATGCGGGTGAGGTCGAAATCCTTGGGGGTGTAGACGGCGGCAACGCCCGCCTGTTCAAGCGTGGCGACGTCCTGCTCGGGGATGATCCCGCCTACGACTACGGGCGCCGTGACTCCCGCCTCGCGCAGGGCGTCCAGCACGGCGGCCGTAGAGGTAGACAGGGTAAACCCCGGGGAGGGC
>Ga0116216_10001442_pt1 | contig 16606 bp, 19 predicted proteins | sample Sb_taG_11_FD_89696 | JGI IMG/M metagenome (GOLD analysis project Ga0116216, IMG submission 89696) | Peat soil microbial communities from Weissenstadt, Germany - Sb_50d_3_AS metaG | ecosystem: Environmental > Terrestrial > Soil > Wetlands > Peat | place: Germany: Weissenstadt | collected 2010-09-21
GCACCGATCGCCGCCGGCGCCGACGAACCCAAGCCAAGTTGCGCACCCGTGGTTATGCTCACCGGAGCGGCAGGGCCAGTCACCCTCGTCAGCCGTTGCTCAGAGCCTTCCTTGACTCCCCGATGATCAGTGGAAAGGGACCCATATGCTCTCGTACAAGAAGGTGCTCGCCGCTGGCGCAGCGCTCTCGGCCGCGGCGCTGATTGCCGTGCCGACCGCTACGGCAACGGCTGCTACTCACCGGTCGCGGGCGGTCACGCACGCAGTCGTGGCCGCGCCGAGGAGCTACTTGGGGACGTCGACGCGTTGCTTCGGCGTCTATCCGGGTAAGAATGTCACATACGCGCCGGGCTGCTACGGCCACGACGAGCCCCAGGTCATGCCGATGTCGACCGTCGCCGGCTCGGCGTCGAACATCACCTGGACGTTCGTGCTCGGGACCGATCAAGCAGGTGCGACGGCGACGACAGGTATGTCGTTCGTCGACCTCGGGCCAACGTTCTGGGTCGGCGCCGCCCTCAAAGACACCAAGAGTTTGGATGACGCTGCCTTTGAGGAGCTGCAGTTCTATCCCGACAGCGTCCTTGCACCCGTGAACCAGGATGGATGCACCTCGGGCGGCGGATACAGCCCCAGCGAGAAACTGAACGACTGGACGGTGTGCTCGCCGGCTTGGGCGGTCAACCCGTCAAGCTTCCAGGAGTACGCGGCGTTCAACAAGGAGCTCACGACTGCCACGCATCCGAATAACCCGATGGTCATGCACAGCGGCGACACGATTTCGGTGAGCTTCGCCGGCAGCCCCTACACGATCACCGTCACGGACCTCACGACCAAGCAGACAGGGACCATCGTCATGAGCGGCGGCGGCCCGAACGACGCGGATGGCCCGCTCGGGCCGTTGTATCCAAATGGGGCGAACGTCAAGACCAACATCCTCCCGTGGGGCGCGGTCCAGGACGCGCCGATGGGGCTTTCCTGGGAGATCGGGCACCCGGACTTCTACATCTACACACGTGCCCCCGAATGTGTCCCTGGTCAGTTCAACTGCTTCTCGTACAACGTGACCCAGGGGTGGGCGAAGGTGACGCCGTTCAGGATCCTTTCCGTGACGTTCAACAAAGGCAAGACCGACCCGACCTCATGGGGAGTCACCGACACCCAGGGCGGCTCGGCGGAGGACGTTGAGTGGTGTGCCAAGTACGCCGTCGTGCCTAGCTGCACTTTCCCCTGGTACGCCTACAACTCCACGCTGAAAGCTCTCACGTTCGGCACGAACTACACGGGCACGAAGTATGCCTACAACGACGAGCTCCAGTTCGCGGCCACGCTGGGTAGCTGCTCCAGCAGCTTCGGCTTTATCTACTGCAACGAGCCACTGTCGCCAGCTCCGCCCATCAAGTAGCCGGGCACGCGGTCTGGGTGACGTCGATGCCGTGGGTGCGCCTTTCATCCGGTGCACCCGCGGCATCGCCGCTTCATGTGGCGTGGCGGCGCCCCAACCGTGAGGCCGCCTACCGCGGCCCCGCTTGCCGTGGCGCCCCTACCGCGGCCCGCCTACCGTGGCGGCCCGCACCGTGACGGCCTAATGAGTTGACAGCCGACGAACCTGCTGGGACGGAACCCGAATGGGTTTCCGTGAACCGGGCCAACTGGGACGATCGTGTCCCCCATCACGTCGCGGGTGACTTCTACGACGTGCCGGGCTTCGTAGCGGGGACGAGCTCACTCGACAAGTTCGAGATCGAGGAGATCGGCACCATGGTCAGGGATCGCACGCTCGTGCATCTCCAGTGTCACTTCGGGCTGGACACGCTCTCCTGGGCGCGACTCGGAGCGACGGTCACCGGACTCGACTTTTCTGCTCCAGCGGTCGCCGCAGCCAAGGAGCTAGCGGCTGCTGCCGGCCTGCAGGCTCGTTTCGTGAAGGGCAACGTCTACGACGCGCCCCGGTTGCTCGGCGAGCAGTACGACGTGGTCTACACGGGCAAAGGTGCCATCAACTGGTTGCCCGACATCCAACGTTGGGCTGGCGTCCTCGCAGCGGTCTGCAAGCCGGGAGGGTCGCTGTACGTGTCGGAGTTCCACCCGTTCTCCTGGGTATTCGCCGACGAGAACCTCGATGTGGTCTACAGCTACTTCCACAGTTCAGAACCGCTCGTCTTCGATGAGCAAGGGACCTACACCGACCCCGACGCCGAGCTCGAGCACACGCGCACGCTCGAATGGGCCCACCCGGTCGGCGACGTCATCTCGGCGCTCGCCGCAGCCGGGTTTCGCATCGAGTTCCTGCACGAATTCGCCCACACTCACTTCCAGCGGTGGCCGTTCTTGCGTCGGGTCGGCCCTGCCCGCCGGTACGAGCTGCCGGAAGGGATGCCGCCGCTTCCGCTGATGTTCTCGCTGCTCGCGACCAAGGTCGCCTGAGGGGCCGACGCCTGAGGGGCCGACGCCTCAGGCGCAGCGGGCGAGCGGCCGGGAGGGACCGACGCCTCAGGCGCAGCGGGCGAGCGGCCGGGACGGCGTTCAGGACGAACGGGCTTCTCGAACCTCTTCGGTCCATCCCTGCCCATCGAAGAAACGGAAGTGGTGCTCGCCGAGCGGGTCCAGGTGCCACGATGGCGCCACGTCCGAGGGCGGAGGCAACCCTCGAAGGCGCCGTTGGAGGTCGGCCTTCGTGTCTCCGACCGCCGAGGCCACTCGCCGTACTGGATCGTCGGTCACCTCCCGTCCCCATCGCTGGCCGTCGAAGAAACGGAAGTCCTTCTGGCCAAGCGGATCAGGGTGCCAGCCTCGAGTATCCGGCTGCGGCGGGCGGAGAAGCGGCAGCTGGCCGATGATCTTCAGCAGCTTCTCGCGCTCTTCGGGCGTATCGGCGATCACCGTGTCCGGCCGCGACGCCAGCGACGGATCCGGCACCGTGGTCGTCCGCGAAGCGGCGAAGTAGAGGATCCAGGCGAAGGGCAGCAGCACGACGTGTATCGCGCCCCAACCCGCTGGCGGGATCCCCCATGGAGGTTTGCCGCGTTCGGCACGAAAGCGCGCCGCCCGCGTCCAGCCCCAGGCGAAGAAGACGGCGGCGACGATGGCGGCGAGGACGCCGATCTCTACGGGGCCCACGGGCACAAGGCTAACCGTGCACTTTGGCCTGCGGCGCGACCCTCTTGCTCTATCTTGGGAGCATCGACTTCGATCGCTTCACGTTCGGGCTCTACGTACGACGCGCTGAGGCCCTCCCACTCGGCGAGGAGGAGTCCTCGAGACTCCAGGACGCGCATCTCGCCTATCTCGCAAGTCTCGGGCGTGAGGGTCACGTGCTCGCCGCCGGACCGCTTGACGACCAGGACGACGTGGCGCTTCGTGGGATCGTGATCTTCTCCACCGACCTCGATCAGGCGCGACTGCTGATGTCTTCCGACCCTGCGGTGCGTGCTGACCGCCTCGCGTTCGAGCTGATGAGCTGGCTGACGCCGGCAGGGACGGTGAGTTTCCACGCGGCTCGGCTCCCTGAGTCGACAGAGGAGGCCACGAGCTGACCGGCCGGTCGCGCCGATCCGCCGAAGGCTGGGCCCAGGCCAGCCGGAGCGCCCGTCAGTCCTCGTAGCGAGACTGCGCGTACCCGGTGTCCTCCCAGCCGGTGATCACGATCAGGAACATCGCGAACGTGAGCACGTGAACGCCTGTGCACCACAGGCAGATCACATGCAGCACGAGCGCCTCCTGGCTGATCAGGTAGATCACCATGCCCATCCCGACGACGACGGACACCAGCCGTGCCCGAGCGAGCCATACCGACGTCGAGCGCCAGGCGCCCGGGAGGCTCATCGCGGTCATCCCGAGAAAGAAAGCAAGCCCGAAGATCGGCACCGGGATCCCGAAGATGACCGACTGCGGGCTCGTGAGCACCTTCTGGCAGTCGACGACGCCGGAGTTCGTGCACACGAGCGCGCTCGGCTGGTAGTGCACGATCAGGAGGTAGATGGAGATGCCGATCCCGGCGATCGAGATGGCGCCGGCGGCCAGAGGGCGCCAGAGGCGGCGCTGGACGGTGTCGTCGCTCCGATCGCTCCGGAGACCGGCCGCGACCTCGTTCACAGCTTCAGCGTGGCTGCTGCCTGCTTGACGACCGGCATGTTGCAGACCGAGCCCGGTTGATTGTTGGTCATCTTGCAGATCAGGGCCGAGTAGTAGTTGGCGGCGACGAGGATCATCTGCGCCGGTGAGGCCACGGGGTTGCTGAAGCTCTCGACGACGCGAGCGTGCGTGAAGCCCGTGAGGATGGCCGGGTCGATGAAGGCACCGTCTTCGTGATAGAGGTTGCCAAAGTCGATGAAGGGAATCCCGCCAGGATCGGTCCCCGAGGACGGGACGTACGGCGGATAGTCGTACTTGTCGAAGATCTTGGCGACCGCACTGGTGATGGTCTGCAGTGGCACGTAGCCGCTGCACTCCCTCACCGCCAGGGAACTGCTCGACGATGGGATGTCGGTGCACTGCTCGATCCCCGAGAAGGCGAGGTACTTGCTCGTGTAGGTCGAGCCGTAGAAGCTCAAGGTTGGCGTTCCGGGATAGCTGTCGGTGAGCGACGAAGCACTGATCTTGAGCCCGGAGAACGTGCCGAACCGGCCGAGGGCGAGGGCGAGCGGCCAGCGGGTCGCCCCGCAGAACGGGCACCACTCCGAGCCGACGTAGACGATGAGTGGCTTGCCGTTAAGCGTGAGCCGCGGTTGACCTTTGAGGGAATAGATGGAACCGAGGAACGGTCCGTCCGAGGTGAGTTTGGACCCCGCGTCGATGAAGGCCGCCGCCGGCGTGGAGTTGATCGCGCTCTTCACGATCTGGGGAGCAGGCTGTGTCCCGAACGCCTTGGCACCGGAGGGGGTCTTCCCGACCACCGCGACGAGGATGATGACAAGCACAGCGAGCACGACGAACACGGTGCCGAAGATGCCCGCCGTCAGTGCCGTGCTGCGCTTCTTGGCGCCTCTGGCGGATCCACGTCGTGACGCGGCCCCGCCCGTCCTCGAGCGTTGCGGCGCGGGCGTACCCGTCCGGTCGCGCTGAGTTGCCGACCCACCCGCCCGTCCGCGCTGAGTTGCCGGCGCTGTGGCTCGTGCCCTCTGCGAGGCGCTCTGGCGCTTCTGACCCGAGGCGTTTTGCTGGGCAAGCCGTTCGCGCGCCCGCTCGGCCGCGGATTCGCCGGGCGCACCGTTCGTGGTGGCGCGGTCACTGCGCGGCGGCCGGTCGCCGGCCTTCGGAGACTGGCCCTTCCGCGGGGGACGGTTGCCACTCTGTGCCATTGCGGCGTGCTCTCCTCGTTGGTGACGCGGCTGGCGCCGCAGATGGTGTCTGCTGTCGCCCAAGAGGGTAACCCGCCGGACAAGGGAGGGTAGATCAGGGGCGCCGTTGCGCTGTCCCACGTGTTCGCCAGCGCCCGGGAACGGGGGTGCCGGCGGGCTCGCTTCCACGAGTTTCAGGACCAAATCTCGGATTCGGTTGTCGAGCTCGTCATACGTCGGCATCGAGTGACTCCTTCAGATGAGATCGCGCGCGCGCGAGGTGTCGGCGGACCGACCCTTCGGAGATCTCGAGGAGCCGTGCGATCGAGGGCGGGTCGAGATCGAACCAGTACGTCAAGACGGTGACGGCCCGTTGGCGGACGCTGAGGGCGTTGACCGCTGCGAGGATCTCGGGTCGCATCTCGGGAGGTTCGTACAGCTCGGCGGTGGCGGTTCGCTGCTCACGTGATCGACGCCTCGAGTTCGATCGGTGAAGCTGGCGGGCCGAGTTGAGAACACCCCGGAACAAGTAGGCGCGCGGATTCGTGACCGTCGGCCACCGCTTGGAGGACATACAGCTCAGAACTGCGGACGAGACGACGTCTTGAGCCTCCGCAGGTCCCACGAGACCCGTGGCGAAGCGCGTCAGCTCGTCGGCGACCTTCTCGTAGAGCTTCTCGTCGAGCTCGTCCACCACATCTACGATGCCGCGGGTCACCTTGCCGGATGACAGCGGGCGCCGCCTTGATCTCTGGCGACGTCCCTAGTGGGGCATGCTGATGTCGGTGATCGGTGCGCTCGTGGTCGAGCTTCATTTTCCGGCTTGTCGCTCCCTCAAGGAGAAACGTGCCGTTCTCCGCCCCGTCATCGACGGTGCCCGCTCACGGTTCTCCGTTGCGGTCGCCGAGGCGGAGTTTCAGGAACTGCACCAGCGCTCGGTCGTCGAGGTGGCAGCGGCAGCGGCTTCCGAGCGCGTCGTCGTCGAGACCCTCGACGCCGTGGAGCGCTTCATCTGGTCGTTGCCCGGCTTGGAGGTCGTGGGCGCCACTCGCCGATGGCTCGACGACGACTGACCTCAGATCCGGGCCGGCGAGGCTGCCGGTGGACGGGAACCTCGCGGGTGAGGCTGCGGGTGGGCGAGGGCCTTCGCCGCCGTCCGAGCCGTCAGTCGACCCAGACGGTCTTGATGTCGGTGAACTCCCGGATGCCGTGGTGCGTGAGCTCGCGTCCGTACCCCGAGCGCTTGACACCACCGAAGGGGAGGTCGAAGTACGAGACGGTGAACGAGTTGATGAAGACCATGCCCGCCTCGAGCTCGTCCGCAAAGCGCCGCTGCTCGGCCGGGTCCTCGGTCCAGGCGTTCGAGCCGAGGCCGAAGTCCGTGTCGTTGGCCAGAGCGATCGCCTCGTCGATATTCGCCACCCGGAAGAAAGAGGTCACGGGCCCGAAGACCTCGTCGCGGTAGACGCGCATCTCCGGAGTGATCTCCGACAGCGCCGTCGGTTGGACGAACCACCCAGGTCCGTCGACCGTCCCGCCGCCGCAAAGCGCCTTGGCCCCCTTCGACAACGCGTCTGTCACCTGCGCGTTCACCTCGTCGCGACCTTGCGCCGTGGCGAGCGGCCCGATCTGGGTGGCTTCGTCGAGCGGGTCGCCGATGACGAGCTTGGACATCGCCTCGCCGTAGCGCTCTTCGTACTCGTCGGCGATCGCCTCGTGGACGATGAAGCGCTTCGCCGCGATGCAGCTCTGGCCGTTGTTCTGGATGCGCGCCCAGAGGCCGACCTCGACCGCTCGCTCGATGTCGGCAGACGGCATGACGATGAACGGGTCGGCCCCGCCGAGCTCGAGCACCGTCTTCTTGATCGCGCGGCCGGCGATCGCTGCGACCGATCGTCCGGCGGCCTCGCTGCCGGTCAAGGTGGCCGCCTTCACGCGGTCGTCCTCCAGGATCGCCTGCACCCGGTCGGACCCGACGAGCAGGGTCTGAAAGACGCCATCGGGGAAGCCGGCCCGCCGTGCGGCATCCTCCAGGTAGAGCGCGACCTGTGGCACGTTCGACGCGTGCTTGAGGAGTGCGACGTTCCCTGCCATGAATGTGGGCGCCGCGAACCTGATGACCTGCCACATCGGGAAATTCCAGGGCATCACCGCCAGGACGGGCCCGATCGGCTGGTACTTCACGTACGAGCCGTGCTTGGCGGCCGTGGTGGTGACGGGCTCGTCGGCGAGCATGGCCGCGGCATGCTCGGCATAGAAACGCAATCCAGCCGCACACTTGGTCACCTCGCCGCGCGCTTGGACGACGGGCTTGCCCATTTCGAGGGTCATCGTCTCGGCGAGCGACGCCTTGTCCTCGTCGAGCAGGTCAGCCATCTTGCGCACGAGCGCTGCACGCTCTTCGATGGCCGTTCGGCGGAACGAGCGAAACGCGCGGTCCGCAAGTGCGAGCCTCCGCTCCACCTCGGCTTCGTCGTGCGGCTCGAAGGTCTTCAGGGTCTCGCCGGTCGTCGGGTTCACCGATGCAATGGTCACGGCTACCGTTTTACCCGTTCGCGGAGTGCGACGCGTCCCCGGTTCATTCGCGCTTCCCCGCCTCGCCCACCTCCCCCTGGCCCGGTCCGCCTCCCGGTACGATCGTCGCCATGGATGCGCGAGACTCCGAGGACCTTGGTGTGCTCGATCGGGCCGAGGCCGAGCTCGAGGACGTCGAACGAGCCTTGCGACGTCTGGACGAGGGGAGCTACGACAGCTGCGAGGTTTGCGGCCGGACGATCGGCGACGACCGCTTGGAGCGGTCACCGGCGACACGACGCTGCACCGAGCATGAGGCGACAGCGACGCCGACCGCACCGGCTGGGACCTGAGGATTTGGCGCGACTCCGCCTCTTCGCGCAAGCACGCGAAAGTGCCGGCACAGGCGAGGTCCGGATCGACGGTGGCACCGTCGGCGAGGTGCTGGACTCGGCCGTCGAGCGCTACGGGTCGCAATTTGCCGCGGTTATCGGCATAAGCGCGATCTGGCTCAATGGTGAGCCGGCGAGCCGGGACCTGTCGGTCGGAGACGGCGACGAGGTCGCGGTGCTCCCGCCCGTCTCCGGCGGGTGAACCGCCGGCCTCCCAGCAGCGCAGGCGTCGCCGACGTGGGGAAAACCTAGTCATCGGTTCTCGGCCTCGCGCGACCGCCCATCGACACCCAGCGGGGTGAGAGAACTCTCATCGTCGGTTCATCGTGGCTTCACCCGCTTTGCGCACAATCGGTGGGGTACTGCCCCGACGACCGCAGGAGGCAAATGTGACACCGCCGATGCGATGGCTCGCACTGCTCGCCGCCGGGGGCGCCATCGCCGGTGGAATGGCCGCCCTCGGGCACACCTCTTCGGCTGTCGCGGGAACGACCCCGACGGTCGGCGCCGCTGCCAGGGGTGGCTCGACGAACCCTGCCCTGGAGGTGCGCCGCCTGATCGCCGAGACGAGCTCGCTGCAAGCTGCCCTGTCCAGTGCGCGAGAGGAACTTGGCCGTGCTCTCTCTCGCCCAGGCGGGCGCACCCTCATTTACCGGAGTACCGGTTCAAGCTCCGCGGCAAACTTGTCGGGTCTCGAGACCCAGCTGGCCGCCGAACAGTCTGCCCTCTCGGGCGAGCGTGCTCAGCTGCAAGGGGAACAATTGCAGCTCGGGAGCGAGGCACAGATGCTCAGCCAGCGGCAGGCGCAGCTCGTCAAGGAGGCAGCCGCCCTTGCGGCCGAAGCTGAGAAGCTCCGCAAGCCTCCTCCGGGTGATGGCGGTGATGGTGGCGGAGGCGGCGGTGACTGACGTGGAAGCGACTGCCGGGTCCGCGATCGCCTCCGACAACCGTTCGGGACTCGCGCCAAGCACCGGCGTGACACCGCCCGTTCCGGCCATGACGTCGAGACTCTCCAAAGCCCAGTTCGCAGCGCTGTCCGCTCGGGTGAGAACCGGACACGCCATCGCCCGAGCGCGAGTTCGACGGAGGATCATTCCACCGCTCTTCGTCGGAACGGCCGCGCTGTTCGGTGGCGGGCTCAGCGCCGCCTGGGTGGCCGGCACGCTTCCCCCACCCGCACCAGCGGGGGATTCGAGCGCAGCATCCCCCAGCCAGGCTGCCGAACTGAAAGCCCTCGACCAGGTGCGGAGGACACTTGTATTTGACCAGGCGCTCGTGTCCTCGTTGTCAAAGGCCGCCCGCCGAGCTCTCGCCTCGAGCGAGAAGACAACGGTCGTCAACGACGTCGGTTCCGGTGCCACGGGCGCTGGCGGCGGAGTCCCCTCCACGGCCGGTTCGGGCAGCGGCGGCTCGCTTGGGGCACTGCCGTCGCTTCCACAGTTGCCTCCGATGCCGTCCATCAACATCCCCACGACACAAGGGACGACCGGTGCGACCCCTCCCAAATGAAGTTGCGCCGTCGCCGGCGGAGCCGCTTTCGGGGGAACGTTTCGGCAGCGTCCGAGCGATGGCGACCGAGATCACGATCAGAGTCCCCAACGGTGAGGGTGACCCGGTGATCGCGTGGGCGCTAGAGGGGGCGCTCGGCGAATTCGAGAACGTAGGGACCGCGTGCACGAGGTTCGACCCGACGAGCCCTCTCATGCGCGCGAACGCCTCACCTGAGCGATGGCACCGTGTGCCGCGCACGTGTTTCGAGGCGATCGCGTCCGCGCACTCCGCCTACACGCGCACCCGCGGAATGTTCGACCCGAGAATCTTGAGGGACCTTGCCTCGCTCGGCTACGACCGATCGCTGCCGTTCCTGCAAGGCGAGGTGACCCTCGACCGTCCGGCGGCGCCACGGCGAGCTGATCTCGGGCCGTGGCGCCCGCGCTTTCGAGGTGCCTCGAATGAAGTGCTGCTCGGGGGACACCCAATCGACCTGGGCGGTATTGGCAAAGGACTGGCCCTCCGCTCGGCGGCCGCACGTCTTGCGGTCGTCGTGCCAGATTTTCTCATCGAGGCCGGAGGTGACTGCTGGTGTTCTGGCCGCGCCCAGGGCGGAGACCTGTGGCGGATCGGGGTTGAGGATCCATTCGGCGGTGACCGCCCCGTTGCGGTCCTGGAGCTTCGCGATCAAGCCTGCACAACGTCCTCGATACGAATACGCCGGTGGAAAGTGGCTGGTCGAAACTTCCACCACATCCTCGATCCGAGGACTGGTCAGCCGGGCGGCACCGGCCTTCTGTCCGTCACGGTCATCGGCAGAGACCCGGCCGAATCGGAGGTCTGGAGCAAGGTGCTCCTTCTCGAGGGGGCCGCCGGCGTGGGCCGCGCTGCCGAACGGCGCCACCTTGCCGCGCTGTGGGTGACGAGCGAGGGAGAGCTCCGGTCAAGCCGAGCGGCCACCCGGTACGTGCTCTGGAAGGCGTAAGGGTCTGATGAGTTCGTGTCCCAAGGCACCGATTGGTATCGGGACGGCTTTCGCCGTGCTCGGCATCGCCGCTCTCGGCGGTTTCGCGACGACCGTCCTGGCCTTTCCGGTGGTGCACGATCGCTACTTCCCCTGGATCGTCGGACGGGCGCTCGGACTCGCTGCGTACTTCTGCCTGCTTCTGCTCGTCGCGCTCGGGATCTGGCTCCGGCACCCCTGGCGGCTGCGCTGGCCGCTAGTTCGCCACGAGACCGCGCTCCGCTACCACGCAGCCCTTGCGGGCGCCACCGCCGTGCTCGTGATCGGCCACCTGGCCTCCCTGGCGAGCGACAGCTATGCGGGCGTCGGTTGGCTCGGCGCCCTGGTGCCGGGGCGCTCGACTTATCGGCCGATCCCGGTGGCCATCGGTGTCTCCGCCTGGTGGGCCTTGGTGCTTGTTGCGGCCACGGCGCGGATCGGCGGGCGTCTCGTCGGCCGACACTGGCTGTCGGTGCATCGTCTGGCGTTGCCGATCTTCGCAAGCGTCTTCGTCCACGGCCTGCTCGCCGGTACCGACGGCGGCCGGCTACGCCCGGTCTACGCTGCGAGCGGCGCCCTCGTGCTCGTCCTCTGGCTCAGTCGCCACCTCGTCTCGGAGCCCTTGACATCCACGACGGTCAAGGTTGTCGACGCGCGTTCCGCCCTGTCCCCACCGCGCGCAGGGCAGTGACGTGACCGTGCTCGCACATTCTTCGCCACCAGGTGACAGCCAGCTCGACGAGCGTGGATGCGGGATCGCCGGTTGGCCTGCCACGCGCCTGCTCGCCGGCCCTCAGAGGAGCTTGGGGCCTGAGCCTCTCGAACTCCATTCTCGACGTGTCGGGCAGTTCGTGCCGCCTGCGAGCAGCGAGCAGGCCGTGGAGCTTGTCGGTGCTTCGGGCCTTCTCGGTCGCGGCGGGGGGGAGTTCCCGTTCGCCGAGAAGCTCAGGGCGGCTGGAGCGGCTCACGGCCCGCCTCTCGTCGTCGTCAACGGGTCGGAGGGAGAGCCGGCGAGCCGGAAGGACCGGGAACTGCTCGAACTGCGGCCGCATCTCGTGCTGGACGGCGCCTCATGGGCGTCGGCGGCGATCGGGGCACCGCAAGTCGTCATCTACCTCGAGGCGGGGCGCTGCGCCGCGTGGCAAGCCATGCGCTCCGCGCTGAGGGAGCGCAGGATCGAACGGACGAGCGACCCGGACTTCCATTTCGTGGCTGCACCGGACCGCTACGTGGCAGGGGAGTCGAGTGCCGTCGTCTCCGTCCTCGAGGGGAGGGGCCCGCTTCCCCGGAGGCGACCGATCCCCGTAGCCGCCAGCGGTGTCGGCGGCCGTCCGACCGTGGTGGCCAACACCGAGACGCTCGCCCATCTCGCGCTCATCGCGCGATTCGGGCCGGACTGGTTCCGTCAGGCGGGGTCGCCTCGGGCTCCGGGCTCGACCCTCGTCACGCTCGCCGGCGAAGTCGTCAACCCAGGCCTTGTCGTCGAGGTCGTGGAACCCATTGCCACGCATCGGATCCTCACCAGCCTGGCGGGCCTGGACGGAGTGCCGGAAGCTGTCCTCGTTGGAGGCTACGGCGGGCGCTGGGTCGACGGCCCGGCGATCTGGGACGCCCCGCTCGATCGGGCGGTCTTCCGGGCGGCGGGGTGCGGTCTTGGATGCGGGCTGCTCGCAGTCTTGCCGAGGCGCCGGTGCGGGCTCGCGGTCACTCACCGGATCCTCGACTATCTCGCAGGGGAGAGCGCAGGCCAATGTGGATCGTGCCTGTTCGGGCTCCCGGCTCTCGTTGAGGGCCTGGGAGCCCTGATTGCCGGGCGCAGTGGTCGGCGCGGGCCGGACCGGCTCCACGCGGCCGCGTTCGAGCTCGAGGGCAGGGGCGGTTGCGGTCACCCCGACGGAGCGGCCGGCCTCTTGCAAAGCGCCCTCGAGGTTTTCGGCGCCGACGCCCACCGGCACGCTCGTCGCCATCCCTGCGGGCGGGACAGGGACGGCGGCTGGTTTCCGGTTCCGAGCGAGCGCCGACGACGGCCGTGACACTCCGCAAGCCCGTAGGCACGTGGAGGCTGACCTTCGACGGCGCCCGCTGTGCAGGTCACGGCATCTGCGTTCTGCATTGCCCCGACCTCGTGACGCTCGACGAGTGGGGGTTCGCGGGTGTCGACAAGACTCCGGTCAGCCAGCGCGGCGTGCTCAGGCGCGCTCGGCGAGCCGTGAGGGCCTGCCCCGAGGGTGCGCTTGCGCTCCGTCGTCTCGACAGCTCGCCGGGCTTTCGCGCCTCTACCGAGCGTCCCCTGCAATCGCGGGTCTCTGCGGGCTTTGAAATTGCACCCTCCGGGGTAGGGGCAGAATAGGGTCAATGACATCGGGACGGATGGTGCCGCCCACCGATGCTTCGAGGCCTCGCCGGCCTGGAGGCGTGCGCCTCGGAGGCAGGATTCGCCGGCGCCGAGCGCAGCAAGCCGCGGCCGCGGTGCTTGCCACAGCGCTCGCGGTGGTCGTCGTCCTCGACATCGTCGGGGACATCGGCGAAGGCGTCGCTCTGCCCGAGGCCATCGTCATCCAAGCTGCGGCCCGGGCTGGCCCGATTAGCGCGGGTCCCGCGGGAGCCCGCAGCGGTGGGGACCGCACCGAGACGATCGTGAAGTCGGTGCCCACGGTGATCAAGGAAGGAGACGGCGGCGACTCCCAGCCAAGCGGGCAGTCAGGCAATGACGGCGCCGCCTCCGCCGACGTGCCGACCAAGAGAGCAGTGCCGCCGGCGTCCCAGGTGACCACCACCACCACGAGAACGGGATCGGGCGACGGCGGCAGCGGCAGTGGGGGCGGCGACGATGGCAGCGGCAGCGGCGGCCAGGCCACGACGACGACGCTCGGGGGACCCGGCGGTGGTAACGACGGCTAGCGGACGGCTGCCGGTGGCCTCGTCTCCTGTGGCGGCCCGCCACCTGCAGAGCGATCCCGGTGCCGGGCAAGGCAGACCCGAATCAGGCGCCGGCGTGATGCAGCGGGAGTCCTGGACGCCAGGGCCCCCTCCGGTTCCGGTCTTCGGTGGCCCGAGCCCGATCACGCCAGGTGTGCTGGACCCGACGCCCGGGCGGCTGCGCCTCGGCACCGCGGTCCGGCTCGCCGGTTTTCACGCCCTGGTGCTGGCGATCGTCCTAGGCGTCGTCGTTGCTGCCCTCGTTCACCAGTTCTCGTTCAGTTACGAGGCGATCGCGGCTCGAGAGCTCGTCGGTGAGATGAAGAGTTTCGCTGCACAGCACCCGCCGGCGCACGATTCGCTCCTGCAAGCAGCGACGGCGTATTTCGGTCACCTCGAGCTCCCGGCTGGCACGGTGGTCTCGGTTGGCAACCCGGCCGGCCAGATCGTCGCCGCCGGCGACGGAGCCCAAAGCTTGGTCGGCGACGCAGCTGTCCGGCGGGCGCTCGCCCTGCCTGGATCACAATCTGTCGTTCGGCCGGCGCGTGTTGCCGGCAGGGACGTCGAGCTGCTCGTGGCGCCCATTCGCATGGCTGGACGTACCATCGGCAGCTTCGTGGCCGCCACCGATCTTGCGACGTTCGAAGCCGATCGATCGAGAGTGCTCGCGCTGTCGCTCGGCGAAGCGGGCGTGGCGCTCCTCGCGGGCTCGCTCAGCGCCTTCCTGCTCTTGCGACGGCTGCTGCGCACCATCGGGCGAATCACTACGGCGGCAGAGGAGATCGAGGAGGGTGAGGTCGAGCGGCGCCTCGGAGACCAGGGCACCGACGACGAGGTCGGCCAGCTTGCGACGACGTTCGACAAGATGCTCGATCGTCTCGAGGGAGCGATGACTGCGCAGCGAAGACTGCTGTCGGACATCTCTCACCAGCTGCGCACACCCCTGACCGTCGCGCGGGGGCATCTTGAGGTACTGCAGCGTACGGAGGTCGACGACCCTGCCGCCGTATCTGAGACCGTGTCCGTCGTCGTCGACGAGCTCGACCACATGCGCACCCTCGTCGAGCGGCTCCTGCTCCTCGGCCGTGCGATGGAGCCGGACTTCGTCGCGCGCGAGCCGATCGACCTCCGTTCGTTCCTGGCCGACATTGACGACGCGGCCCGCGTCCTTGCTCCTCGCGAATTCCAATTGCCGGAGATTCCCGACGTGATCGTCGAGGCAGATCCCGCCAAGCTGCGCGGCGCCCTGCTGAACCTGATCGACAACGCAGTGCGGGCGACGGCACCTGGCGACGTGGTGCGTCTCTCGGCGGAGCTCGAGGAATGGACAGGGGACTTGCTCATCTGCGTCGACGACTCGGGACCCGGGATTCCCACGGAGGCCCGCGAGGCGGTGCTCGGCCGCTTCGAACGGACACGCCCTGCCGACGGTGGCCACGGTCTCGGCCTCGCGATCGTCAAGGCCGTGGCCGAGGCTCACGGTGGCTCCCTCACCATCTCCACGGCTCCACTCGGTGGCTGTCGTGCGCTCGTGCGCCTGCCGCACAGCCTTGTCTCTCCGGGTGCAGGCGAGTTCGGGGAGCCCGTTGTCCCATCGCGCCCGCCCCAGCGCGACGAGCGGTAGCGCCATGCACGTGCTCATCGTCGAGGACGACCCACGGATCGCCTCGTTTCTTGCCAAAGGTCTCGCTGCCGAGGGCTATGCGACCACGACCGCGGTCAACGCGGCCGAAGGTACCTCGTTCCTCGGCACGATGATCGCGGATTTTGATCTCCTGCTCCTCGACATCGGCTTGCCAGACGAATCCGGCTTGGAGGTTCTGCGGTACCTCCGGCGCCAGGACGGCGCGACGCCCGTGATCATCCTCACCGCGCGGGCCGAGATCGCGGACAGGGTTCGCGGGCTGGACCTCGGTGCGAACGACTACGTGACGAAACCCTTCGCGTTCGAGGAGCTCGTCGCCCGGATTCGTGCCGCGCTCCGCAGCGCCGACCGGGCCACGACGACGCAGCTCGTCATCGGCGACCTGAGGCTCGACCTGCTCGCGAAGGTCGCCTGGCGGGCGGGGCGGCACATTGAACTCGCCCCACGCGAGTGGGCGCTGCTTGAGCTCTTCATGCGTCACCCGACCCACGTGCTCTCCCGTTCGCGGATCCTGAACGCCGTGTGGGATTACGGCTTCGAACCCGGCAGCAACGTGGTCGATGTCTATGTGGGTTACGTGCGCCGAAAGCTCAACCGCGACGGGTTGCCCCCGCTCATCCAGACGGTCCGAGGTGCTGGCTACCGCCTGCTCCAGCCATGACCGGCTTCCGAGGCGCCGCCCGGCGGGCCGGTGGCGTGCCCGCGCGGATGCATGCAGAGGGTCCCGCAAAGCCGGGCCCGCGAAACGGCCTTCAGCCCTTCTTGGTCTCCCAGAAGATCCGGTCGATCTCGGCGATCTGGTCGAGCAGCTTCTGGCCGACGGCGACGTCGGTCGTCTTCTTGGCTTCGCCGGCCGTCTTGGTCGCCGTCCAGAAGAGGGCATGAAGCTCGGGGTACTTCTCGAGGTGGTCGGGCTTGAAGTAGTCCGTCCAGAGGACCCACAGGTGGTGCTTGACGAGGTCGGCACGCTCCTCTTTGATCGAGATCGCCCGCTCCTTGAAGACCTCGTCGTCAGAGGCGTTGAACTTCTCCATGCACGCTTTGACCGAGTCGGCCTCGATTCGGGCCTGGGCGGGGTCGTAGACGCCGCACGGCAGGTCACAGTGGGCGTGGACGGTTGCTGGGCCGTTCAGGCGGTCGAGCAGGGTGAGCAAACGCGAGGTGAGGTGCATGCGACAGCTCCTTGGTCCGGGATCGCTGGCTAGGTCTCGCTCACCTTATCCCCGCCTTGGGAAGGATCGGGTAGACGTCCGTCCCGCATCCGAGATGCCGGCGGAGATGAGACCGAGCGCGACAGGGCCAGGAGCGGCAGCGGCGAGTGCGACAGGGCCGAGAGCGGCAGCGGTGAGCGCGGTAGCGATGA
>Ga0116216_10001446_pt1 | contig 16584 bp, 10 predicted proteins | sample Sb_taG_11_FD_89696 | JGI IMG/M metagenome (GOLD analysis project Ga0116216, IMG submission 89696) | Peat soil microbial communities from Weissenstadt, Germany - Sb_50d_3_AS metaG | ecosystem: Environmental > Terrestrial > Soil > Wetlands > Peat | place: Germany: Weissenstadt | collected 2010-09-21
CACCGCCTCGTAGACCCCCGCCCCGTGGCCGGCCTCGGCCACGCGCACGTTGTCGTAGGCGGCGATCACCTCGCGCATGCTCGGGTCACGCTCCACGGCGTTGGCGACCAGCCAGAAGGCATCCACGTGCGTCGCGCAGGCGAGATCCTCACGTGAGTCGCCCACCGCGAACGTCTCCTCGCGCGAGTAGCCCCGCGCGCGGCGGTGGAAGGCGACAGCGCCGGCCTTCGAGGCGTATGCGGGCACGAGGTGGTAGCCGCGCACATGTGGCAGGTCTGCGAGCGCCGGCGAGCGGCGATTGACCACGCCGTTGTCCACCAGCCGCAGGTTCTCATGGCCGTGCTCGATTAGTAGACGGTCCACCTCGAAGGCGTCGACGAGACCGCGGAAGAGATGCGAGACCTCGCGCTCTACGTGCCACGGCTCGTGGTACTCAAGGCGTCCCTCATAGCGCTCCAGCAGCAGCGCCGGGGCACCCGAGCGCTCGATCTGCTGCGCGATCGTCAGCTCGCCCGGCTCAAGGTCGCCGGTCAGCCAGTGCTCCTCCCCTTCCAGCACCACGCACGCGCCGGCCTCGAAGATGTAGGAGCTCTGGCCGAGCAGCCGGGCGTCCTCGAACACCTGCGCGCGCCGCCGGCCCGACATCAGCACCACCTCCACGCCCGCTCGCAGGCATGCTTGCACGGCGCGCACCCCCTCGATCGACACCTCGCCGGCGCCGTCGTGCAGCAGCGATGCGCCACGGCCGAGCAGGGTGCCGTCGAGGTCGAGGTACAGACAGCGCGCGCTCATGCGGATCCCCGCGGGACCGCCGCTCCTGCGCCGTTGTAGTCAGCCGAAGGGCCTGCAGCGTGAACTGCCTCCTCCAGACTGGCCAACGGCGGGCGTTCGACCGGGCCGTCGTAGGTGTCCAACGCACGCAGCCGCCCTTCCCACTCCAGCCGGCGAGCGATCGTAGCCAGCACTTCCAGCGCCATCGGCGTGAGCGCAGACAGCGGCTGGTGGCGATTACGGTGCACGTCGAGATCGACCTGGGCGATCCCCTCCAACCCACCTCCTCGCCAGACGTCGATCAGCATCGCGATCTCCACGCCGTAGCCGGTTGCGAACGGCAGTCCCTCTAACAGCTCCCGCCGCGCCGCCACCTCGCCCGCCAGCGGCTGACGTACCTCTGACAGCTGCGGGTAGAAGAGCGCGAGCGCGGGACGCGCGGTCAGGTGGTTCACGCGCCCGCCGCCCTCCGCCTCAGAGACGCCGCCCTGAACGAACGGCCGGCGGTAGAAGGCCTTCACGAACGACACACCCTGCTCGCACACGAGCGGTCCGAGCAGGCCAGTGGCGAAATGAGCGGAGAAGTTCTCGGTGTCGGCGTCCATGAAGCAGAGCAGCTTGCCGCGAAGCACCGACAACGCTCGCCACATCGCGTCGCCCTTGCCTAGGACCGGGCCATAGGAGGGCATAAGCTCGTCCTGCTGCCAGACGACCGCCCCCGCGCGTTCGGCCACCGCCGCGGTGCCGTCCGCCGAGGCGGCGTCAACGACGACGATCTCGTCGATTGCCCCCGCATCGCGCAGCGCCAGCAGCGCGTCGACGATCTCGCCCACCGTGCGCGCACACTCGCGCGCGGGCAAGCACACCGACACGCTCAGCTCGCGCTCGGCGCGCGCGGCCGCGATTCGCTCAGCCGGATACAGCGAATGATGGAAGGTGCGCGCTTTCGCCCAGCGCTCGGTGGTGGAGGAGGGCATCGCCTCTACTATCGCAATCCGTGGCTATGGATCCTAAAGAACGCACGATCGAGCCGTGGAGCGCATTGCTGGACGCGGGGCGCGAAGATGGGCGGCTCGTACGCGAGGCACGCGAGGGGCCAGGCCGGGCAAAGCTGGTCGAGCCCCCGCCGGAGCTCCACCCGGAAGTGCTCGAGGCGCTTGAGCGGCTGGGGATGCAGCGCCTGTACTCCCACCAGGCGCAGGCGGTGTACCGAGCCTGGGAGGGGCCGACGATCGTCACCACGGGGACGGCGTCAGGCAAGTCAATGTGCTTCAACCTGCCCACCCTCGACGTACTCTGCCGCGACGGGCGCGCGCGCGCCCTTTACCTCTATCCGACCAAGGCGCTCGCCCAGGATCAGGCGCGCGCGCTGGCCACCTTCGGTTTGACTAAGCGGGTGCGCCCCGCCATCTACGACGGCGACACCCCGCACGAGGCGCGTGCGCAGATCCGCAAGAGCGCCAACGTGGTGCTCACCAACCCAGACATGCTCCACGTCGGCATCCTCCCCAACCACGCCGCCTGGGCGGAGCTGTTCGCCAACCTGGCGATCGTCGTGATCGACGAGGCGCACGCCTACCGCGGCGTGTTCGGCTCGCATGTGGCCAACGTGCTGCGCCGGCTGCGCCGCATCGCCGCGGCATACGGCACGACGCCGCGCTTCCTGCTGACGTCGGCCACGATCGCCAATCCTGTGGAGCTGGCCGAGCGTCTGACGGGTCTCGATGAGGTGAGCCTGATCGACGAGGATGGCTCGCCGGCGCCGGGAAGAAAGATAGCCATGTGGAACCCGCCGCTGACCGATGAGGCGCTCGGCACGCGCCGCTCGGCGCTGGCGGAGGCGGCGGAGCTCTTGGCGCGGCTCGTGCGCGAGGGGACGCGGGCGATCTGCTTCATGAAGTCGCGCAAGGGCGTCGAGCGGCTGAGCCAGCTCGTCAAGGAAGACCTGGAGGCGACCCACCCCGAGCTGGCGGAGCTCGTGGCGCCCTACCGCGCCGGCTACACCCCCCAGCAGCGCCGCGCCCTTGAGGGCCAGCTGACGCGCGGTGAGCTGCGCGCCGTGATCACGACCGACGCCCTGGAGCTGGGGATTGACATCGGCGAGCTGGACGCATCAGTGGTCGTCACCTTCCCTGGCACCGTCGCTTCGCTGCGCCAGATGTGGGGGCGAGCGGGGCGTAGGGGACGGGGCCTGGCGGTGTACGTGGCGGGCGAGGACGCGCTCGACCAGTTCTTCTGCCGCCACCCTGAAAACTTCCTTGACCGGCCGGTGGAGGCGGCGATCCTCGACCACGAGAGCCCGCTGATCTTTCGCCAGCACCTGTTGTGCACGGCCCACGAGGGCCCGCTGTCACTCGACGACGCCGAGTTCCTCGGCCCGCGCTGGGAGGCTCACGCCGAGCTGCTCGTTAGCGCGGGCGAGCTGCGCCGGCGGCCCGGTCACGTCGCTCGCCGCGGCGAGGACGGGGAGATAGGCGACTCCGTGCTCAGAGGCTTGGGGCGGGAGTCCTACGTGCCGCGCAGGTCGGGGGGATACCCCGCGGCGGAGGTGTCGCTGCGCTCGGCTTCCCCGGACAGCTTTGAGATCGTCGACGTCGTCTCCGGAGAGCTGCTCGGCTCGACCGAGGCGGCGCGGGCACATTCGACGGTCCACCAGGGCGCGATCTATCTGCACCAGGGGCGCTCGTATGAGGTGCGCGAGCTCGACCTCGATCGCAGGCGCGCGCTGGTCGCGCAGTTTGACGGCGACTGGTACACACAGCCCAAGCGCGAGACCGAGACGAGCATCGAGCGCCTGCTCGACCGCCGTGAGGCGCTCGGGGTGACGCTGTCATTCGGCGAGGTGAGCGTGGCCGACACCGTGCTCGCCTACCAGCGCAAGCGCTCCTCAGACCACGCGCTCCTCGACCTCGTCGCGCTCGATCTGCCGCAGACGAGCTTCCCCACGCAGGCGCTGTGGTTCGAGCTACCGATCGGCCCCACCGTCAGCAGAGCCGGCGGTGGGTCAGCGGCCCTGCACTCTCGCGAAGAGCACGAGCCGGCAAATGGCGGTCTCGGTGGTCCGGCCGAGACGATCCCGCTGGAGTCCCTACTGGGCGCGCTGCACGCAACCGAGCACGCCCAGATCGCGGTGCTGCCGCTGATCGCGATGTGCGACCGCTGGGACATCGGCGGGCTGTCCACCAACTTCCATCCCCAGACTCACGGTCCGACGATCTTCCTCTACGACGGCCATCCCGGCGGGGTGGGCATCGCGCGCACGGCGTTTCACCGCTTCGGAGAGCTGTGCGAGGACGCGCGCCGCCTGATCGCCGAGTGCCCCTGCTCGGGGGCGGGTGGATGCCCGTCGTGCGTGCAGTCGCCGAAGTGCGGCAACCTCAACGAGCCCCTATCCAAGGCGGGCGCGCACCTCTTGCTGGAGCGGATGCTCACGGCTCCGCCGGAGCCGGAGCCGGAGCCGGCGCTGGCGGGCTTGACGCGATAACCCGGCCGGCATGGCGCGCGTTGTACTGCAGCAGCAGGACACCGACCAGCACGAACGGGACGAAGTTCACGGCGTGCAGGACCAGAGCGTAGGACAGCGCCAGGGAGTGAGGTATGCCGTATGCCTTCAAGGCGATCAGCGCAGCACCCTCGAACACGCCGATGGCACCGGGTGGAGAGGGCAGGATCATGCCCAGCCCGACGGCCACGACCACGAGCACTCCACTAGCGAACGACAAGTGCAGATGGAAGGAAAGGCTCACGATGTAGGCACACAGCGCCGAGAGCATCCAGGCGGCGACCGTCCATAGAAACGCCTCCAGCGCGACCGATCCGCGACGCAGCCCGCTGAGACCGTGCGTGAGCTCATCGACGGTTCGATCGAGCCGGGCGCCTGAGAAAAACGAGAAACGTCGCAAAGGCCGTAGGAGCAGCCGCAGAGGCCGATCGCCGTATACCGCCAGCACCGTCGCGGCAGCTGCGATCAACCCTGCAAGAACGATCGCGGCAAGAGCCGCCGCACCGAACCAGCTGACATGTGGCAGCCACGGCTCGGCGGCGAAGAAGATCACGAGGATGACGATCACGTCATACAGACGCTCGAGCACGACGGTGCCAACGATCTCCACGGCTCCTGTCCTGCTCCGCTGGGTGAGCACCAGCACGCGGGCCGCTTCTCCGGCACGAGCGGGAAGGATGTTGTTGTAGAAGTAGCCGATCATCATCGCGTTCAGCACGGCTCCTCGCGGGGGGCGGCGACCGGGGGCGAACAGCGAGCGCCAGCGCAGCGCCCTGGCCACGTTGCCTAGACCGAATGCGACGAGGGCCGGAATCAGCCATAGGTAATCGCTTGCGCGCAGCGCGTGCCAGGCCTGCCCGAGCTTGATGCCGCTGAGAGCGACGTAGGAGAAGACGATGGTGACCGCAGCGGTCACCAAGTTGATCAGCAGGCGAGAGCGTCGCGGGAATCGCAGCCGACCCATCACGCCTGCGCTCGGCCGCTGTGGCGCTCTCGCCGCGCCGGGCAGTCTCAACGTGCCAGCCTCAACTTAGTTTCGATTGTGCCGATTCGACTCTCGCCAGGTGATGACGCGAAAGCGCAAGAGCGCCCACACAGCTCGCAGCCCATCCCTCCAAGTGATCTTCTTGCCTTCGGCGAACGTGCGGCCGTAGTAGGCGATCGGCACCTCATAGATACACATGCCTGGGATCGAGAGCAGGCGGGCGGTGATCTCCGGCTCGATTTGGAAGTCCTCGGAGATGAGCTCGAGGCCGCGGGCGATGTCCCCGCGGATGGCCTTGTAGCCAACCTCCATGTCCGAGAGCGTCGTGTTGAACAGAATGCAGGTGAGCAGGCTGAGAAACCGGTTGCCGGCGTAGTGCCAGAACAGATGCGCGCGCTGCGGCTGACCGCCGCGCAGGCGACTGCCATAGACGGCGGCGGCGGTGCCAGCGAAGATCAGGTCGACCAGCCGCGGAATGTCGGCCGGGTCGTACTCGGCATCGGCATCTTGGGTGATCACCACCTGACCGCTGCAGTGCCCAAGTGCCGTGCGCACGGCCGCCCCCTTGCCCCGATTGCGCTCGTGAGCCAGCAGCGTGATCCGCTCATCGCCGAGCGCCAGCGCCGTCACGATCGCGGCGGTGTCGTCATCCGAGCAATCGTCAACGACGATGATCTCCAGCTCGTAATCGAGCGCTTTCAGCCTCTCAAGGACGTCCCCGATGGTGGCGGCCTCGTTGTAGGCCGGCATCAGCACGCTCAGCTGGGGCGCGCTCATGCAGTCAGTTTAGTAGGCCCTAATCGGCGGCCCGTTGTAGACGGTCCCGCCTGGGCTCTGCCAGCGCACACGCCAGCGCACGCCCTGCGTGGAGGAGCGCAGCGTCCAGTAGCCCAAGCTGTTGGTCGAGACCCGCTTAAGGGTGCGAAAGCGCTTTGAGCCCCTGGGCTGCACGAGCACGGTGAGCTGTGTGGCGCCCGTCATGGGCCGCACCAGGCCCCACAGCGAGAAGCCGTGCCCCTGCTTGGTGACGACCAGTGGCACCGGGAAGCTCGCGTACAGAGGCTTGGGCTTCCCGTTCAGGTACTCAATTCCCGTCTGAAAGCTGCTGAGGCTGTTGCTGACCGGATCGTCGCGCAGCAGATACTGCGAGAAGGCAGCCACGCGCGGGTTTTCGTAGGCGATGTGCTCGGCGATCGCGTCGAACTCGGCCTGCTGGGCGACCGGCACGCCCAGATACTTGTTCGGCTTGCTCTGGACGCCGAACTCGGTCAGGTAGATCGGCATGTGCGAGCGGATCGCGTGTGCGCTGGCGGCCAGGTCGAGGGCGCGGCTGAGTCGTGAGAGGACGCCGATCGTCACGTTGTCGGCGCCCGGCGGACGGTAGGACGGACCAACGGCCTTCGTGTAGGCGTGGTGGGCGTAGGCGTATGCCGGCACCGAGCCACACGTGCCGGACGGCCTGTAGCGCCCGTTCAGGCACAGAGTTTCCCGTAGGAAGGCCAGCGGCGCCACGTCGTGGAGCAGCGCTTTGGCTCCTTCGCGATGCACGTTGACCGTGTCGAAGCCGACGGGGGCGGTTTCGCCCATGAGCACCTTAGGGCTGGCGATCCCGGCGGTTTGCAAGCCCGTGTAACCGGCCTGGAACAGGCCGCGGTAGACGCGGGGCGAGGCGGGCGTGCCGTTGGCGTTGAACTGGGGGCGCAGGAACTGCGAATCGTTGGGCTCGTTCCAGATCGCGTACAGCGTGACCTCAGAGCCGAACTGACGACCGACGGCGGTCATGAACTGCTGGAACTGCGAGTCGTCGGGGCGTGTCAATAGGTCTTTGTGGCCCGCGGTCGCCCACTTCGGGACCGGCGAGGTCACGGTCAAGAGCACCTGCCAGTGCAACTGCTGCGCCTCGGCCAGCAGTGAGACGTACTGGCCCCAGTTGTAGGCGGCCGGGTCGGTGGCATCGAAGTTTGGGCGTGTGGCGCTGTCCGGGCTGGGCGCCACTTCGTGCCAGTAGAGCTCCACGCGCACCGCGCGCACCCCTAGAGACTGCAGTTGCGCGATCGCGTGCGGGCGGGTGGCCGGATTCAGCAGGTCACGTGGGGCCTCGAAGAACATCGCCTGCCCGTGGGAAGCCAGAGCCGGCGACACGCCCACGGTGCCGACGCCGAGCGCCGAGCTGAGGAGCAGTGCACAGGCGAGTATGCGGATTCGCGGCATGAAGACCTCGATTCGGTGGTGGCTTCCAGGACGCGCGGACATGCTCGCGGAGCAGCCGTACCGCCTTGGCCAAGACGGCACGTAGACGCGCACATCGGGTAAGACACGCTAGCGCAGAGGAGGTTGCGGTCGCCAGAGGAGATTGCGGTAGCCAGAGGAGATTGCGGGCGCCTGAGGAGATTGCGGGCGCCAGAGGTGGTCGCGGGCGCCAGAGGTGATTGCGGTCGCCAGAGGTGGTCGCGGGCGCGACCAGCGCGCGAGCTGGCCTTCCGACCGTCAGGCACAATCAGCGCGAGCTGACCTTCACCCTGCAGTGCGCAGCGTGCAGGTGCACGCACACGACGACGTAGCCCGGTCGCGGCCTGTGGCGGACATCGGTCAGCCCGGCATCGAAGATCGCCGATTCCGGCGCGCCCGACCACTGGTAGATGTAGAGGCGCTTGATCCGGGAATTCGACGAGGCGAGCCCGAACATGTAGGAGAGCGCTTTCGCCGCGCGGCTCAGACCCGAGCCGTGGTAGTTAGGGAAGGCGCCGCCAAATTTCACGACCCCACCGGTCTCCGTCAGCCACACCTGCCCGGGCACTGCCGCGAGGATCGCGCGCGTGCGGCTGCTTTCGAAGCGATTCGTGTCGGAATAGTCGTGCAGACCCCACACCGTTGGCATCGGGATCCGCAGACGATGGATCTGCTGTTGGAATTCGGCGATGTATTGCAGACTGGGAGCGACTTCGGGCTGGTCCAGCACATCCAGGCCGAGCACCGTGCAGCCAGTGCAGACGCGCTTCAGCGCCGCGTAGTAGTCCGCCGCGGCCCTCGCCGAGGGACTGTTGAGGGACTCATACCGGTAGCGGATGTTGCCCCGGTTGGCCTCGTTCCAGGGCTGGTACTGACGGACGTTCGGGAAGAGCTTGATGAATTTCTTCACGAAGTGCTGGTACAGCGCGACGCTCGGCATGCGCGTAGGGGTGTACTCGGAGTGGTAGAAGGCCACCAGCACCTGCTGGTGCTGGGCTTCGGCGGCCCCGATCCAGGCCTTCGCCCGCATCAGCGAGTACGGACGGCCGACCGCGTCGTAGGGAACGATGTAGCGAGTGATGCGCGTGTGCAGCTGCTGCCACAACAGGTCGGAGAACATCTCGGTCCTCTCATCTCCGATGCCGGTCAGGAAGGTCCCGGCAGTGTGAGCCCGGCCAGCGCGCGTGGAGTGAGCCGAGCCGGCGACGCCAGTGGCACTCGGCGCGAGCAGGCCAGTGGCACTCGGCGCGAGCAGTAGCCCAAAGGCAAGCAGAGCAAAGACGAGCGGGCGTAGGCGAAGGTTTCTGATCATGTCGTGCACAGCTTATGCGCCCTATGGGATGCCTCGCGTCGGTTGGCGGGGAAGGTTTTCGACTGTGCTTTTTGCTACACGGCCACAGCTTCCCCCCTCCGACACGAGCACAGCGTTCCTCCTCAGACACGGCCACAGCTTTCCCCCTTCATGCACGAGCACAGCTTCTCCCCTCAGACGCGACCACAGCGTCCCCCCCTCAGACGGTAGACGGTCATTTCCGGCCCCGGCCGGTCATACGCAAGCGGGTAGTAGTCGAACGTCCAATCGAAGCCGAACGGCACCGGGCCGTTGCCCTTGGCATACGGGGACACGTGCTCGAGGACTTCCCCCTGTCGGGCGAGCGCGTGGTAGTAGGCGATCGCGCCGGGCAGAGCCGGGGGGTTGGCGAATGCCCTGCCCGACTGCGTGACGCCGCTGACCACCAGGCAGTAGCCGTGGCTCTCGTAGTAGGGGATCAGGGCGGGCCCGAGCGTGCGCTCGTAGTTTTCAAGCAGCACGATCCGGTACGGCGGTTCGGGCATGCCCGTGCTGGGATTCAACGCGAGCCGCAGCGACGGGTAGTTCACCCAGCGGACACCGGTCCCCGGGGGGCGAGCGGGACCGGTTGATCCGCCGATGTCTTTCAGCCACGCGTTGGGGACGACGGGCTCCAGCACGATCGGGGTTCCGATCGGCACGTGGGCGACCATCCAGGTGCGGGTGATGTTGCGGGTGTCCGGCCTGGACAGGACCAGGCCGGAGTGGATGCTGTAGATCGCTCCCTGCGCCGCGAGGGCGAGGGCCGCGAGTACCGGGAGCGCGCGCCGCAGCCGCGGAGTCCGCCGGGGCGCCCGGTCGGCCAGCTCCAGCGTGAAGTACGCGGCCAGCAGGCAGGCAACGGGCAGGATCGGCAGCAGCCAGCGGCCGAAGTAGCGGCCCTGCAGGCTCATGAAGGCGAGATATGCCACGGCCATCGGCACGAGCACCCAGCCGACCCAGCGATCCCTGCGCCAGACGGTTACCGCGCCTCCCAGCGCAGCAAACGCGGGGATCCAGCCCAGGCCCCAGGTAAACGACCACAGGTAGTACTGAAAGGCCCCGGCGCGCGGACCGCCGACCCAGGAGCCCTGGGACATGCCCGCATATTCGGACTGGCGGTTGAGATCCGAGGAGAAGGTGTGGAAGTCGAGCACCGAGTAGGGGTTGGCCAGGACGAACGTCGCCATGGCGACGACGCAGGCCACGAGGGTGTTCAGCAGCACCGCTCTTCGCGCCGCGGGGCTCGCCGCGCGATAGCGGGCTAAGGCCGCGGCGAGCAGCGCCACGATGACGATCCCGGCGGTGTACTTGGTGGCCGCGGCGAGGCCCACGCCCGCGCCCGCGATCAGGTAGTCGAGCGCACGACCGCGACGCAGGACGCCGGCCGCGCCGAGCAGGGACAACGTCAGCGGCACGAGCGTGGGCACGTCGTTGAGCGCTAGGTGCGAGTAGAAGACGGGAAGGAAGGCGACGGCCATGATGAGCGCCGCCAGCAGGCCGACCGCCCGGCTGAACAGGCGGGCTCCGACGAGATAGAGCAGCCACACGGCAACCGTCCCGAGCAGCGCGGCGGTCACCCGCGCGAGCAGATAGACGGTGTCGGGGTGCGAGGCGAATTCACGCGAGGCGTCCGCGCCGCCGCCGAACCAGACGGCAAAGAGAGCGTGCAGCAGATAGGTGAACGCGGGAGGGTTGATGAAGTAATGGGGATCCAGGCCGTGGGCGAACATCGCCACGCTCTCGGGCACGAAATGCCCGTACTCATCGGTGTTGTAGACGTAGGGCAGACCCTGCTTGATGCCCCACAGGCGCAGCGCGAGGGCGATGGCGAGCACAACGGCCAGCGCCCCCGCGTAGCGCGCGCGAGCTGCGCGATCCGCTTCCCGAGCGATCTTCGGCTGGGCGTCCACGGCCGCGACCCTGGCAGCGGCCGGCGGCCTCACACCCGATTGCCCCGTGCGATCTTGCGCAGGTCGATCGTCTCGTCATATAGCTTGGCGTCCACGCCCTCCTCGAGGGCGACCTCGCGCAGCGGGCGCCCGGAGGCGGTGGCCTTCTTGACAATGGCGGCGCCCTTGTCGTAGCCGATCGCGCCGTTCAACGCGGTGGCGACGGCCAGGGTGGCGCCCGCGGAGGCGTCGGTTCCAGCCCTGTTGGCCTGGATGCCGTCGACGCACTTCTCGGCGAAGACGCGCGTGGCGGAGGTCAGCAGGTGGAGCGAGGAGAGCAGGTTGCGCGCGATCAGGGGGATGCGAACGTTCAGCTCGAACTGGCCCTGCATCCCGCCGACGGTGATGGCGGTGTCGTTGCCGATCACCTGCGCGGAGACCTGGAGCACGACCTCGGGGATCACAGGGTTGACCTTGCCGGGCATGATCGAGGAGCCCTTCTGCAGCTCGGGGAGCAATATCTCGCCGATACCCGCGCGCGGGCCGGAGCCCATCAGGGCAAGATCGCCGGCGATCTTCGTGAGCGAGACCGCCACCACCTTCAGCGCGCCGGACAGCTCCACCAGCGCGTCGCGGCTCCCCTGCGCCTCGAACGGGTCCAGCGGCGCGGAGATCTGCTTCAGGCCTGAGTCCTTCTTCAGGCGCGCGCGCACCTTCTCGGCGAACTGCGGGTGCGTGTTCAGCCCGGTGCCGGTGGCGGTGCCGCCGAGCGGGATCTGCCCGACGTGGACCAATGCCGCCTGCACACGCTCCTGCGCGAGGGCCATCTGGGCGGCATAGCCTGAGAACTCCTGGCCGAGCGTGACGGGAACGGCGTCCATTAGGTGGGTGCGCCTGGCCTTCACAACGTTCTGGAAGGCGCGTGCCTTCTTGGAGAATGAGCGCTCCAACTGCTTCAGTGCGGGCAGCAGCTCGTTTTGGGCGACGTCGAGCGCGGCGAGATGGACGGCCGAGGGGAATACGTCGTTGGAGGACTGCCCCATGTTGACGTGGTCGTTGGCGTGCACTCCCTCGCCGGCCAGCCGGGCGATGACCTCATTCGCGTTCGTGTTCGTCGAAGTGCCAGAGCCGGTCTGGAAGACGTCGATCGGGAACTGCCCGTCGTGCCTGCCCGCGGCGATCTCGGCGGCGGCACGCGCGATGCGCGTGGCGCTCCGTTTGGAGAGCAGGCCGAGCTCGCCGTTGACGGCCGCGGCGGCGGCCTTCACGCGCGCCAGCCAGCGCACGACCGATACGGGCACGGGCTCGCCCGAGATCGGGAAGTTCTCAACGGCCTTGGCGGTCTCTCCGCCCCATAGCTGTTTGTCCGTCATCCGACTCTCCTTGGGGAGGGAACTTGAGGGAAAGAATGCGAAGAAAAACTCAAACGATTTCTGGCGGCCCACCGCTGAGTGCATGCGGCGTGCGTTGTTGGCTGACCAGGACGTTAGAGTCCTGGCAGGAACCCTACCCGCAGAACGCCGCCAGCTCCCGCGCGAGCCCCACGGGGTCGTCGTAGGCCATCAGAAATCCCGTACTCCGAAGGATGCGCAGCTGGCCGTTGGGCAACAGTCCCAGCGCCTCTTCAGCCGCGGCGAGCGGGTACAGCGGGTCCTGATCGGCCCACAGCAGCAGCACGGGCATGTCCAGTCGCGGGTAGAGGTCGAACATGTGGGTCTGCGCCCCGCGCGGCCACGACCGCGCGCACTTAGCCCACGAGCGAGCGAGGCTGTAGTTGCCGGAGACGTCGGCGAACGCGTGGCGCACGAGGTCGGACGCGGCGGGGTCCGCGCGCGCGGACAGGAGCAGGCCCCGCTCGGGGGTGAACACGGCGCGGGTACCGTAGGAGAGCAGCCGGTCCAGGCCGGGGACGGCAGCGGCACACGTGGCCAAACGCCAGGCCGCGCGCAGCCGGGCGTGCGCGGGCGGTGAGTGAAGGCGATTGGGCATGAGCACGAGCCGGGACGGCGTCAGGCGGTTTGTGAGGATGGCGTGCAGGAGAATCTCCGCGCCAGCGTCGTGGCCGGCGATCAGCGGTCTCGGGCCGAGCGTCTCTGAGACGAACCCGGACATGACCTCGGCGAACCAGTCGAGCGTGTACGGATGGCGCGGGCTGTCCTCGGAGTCGCCGTGCAGCGGCAGGTCGGGTAGCACCACGCGGAAGCGGTCTGAGAGCTGCTCGACCGCGGGCTCCCACTCCTTGTGAGAGAGCAGCGCCGAGTGCAGCAGCGCGAGCGGCGGCCCTGAGCCGAGCTCGCGGTAAGCCACGCGCGCGCCGTCGGGGTGGTGGTAGAGGCGCAGCCTCACAGACGCATCGTAGGCACAGCCACACCCGCACCTACAATGGACCGCCACGTGACGGGCACCCCGCGACACCCGCTGATCCCGCGCCACGAGGTCGACCCTCACCAGGAGCTTCCGGCGCTCGAGCTGGAGGTGCTTGCGCGCTGGCGCGAGCGCGACGTGTTCGCCGAGTCGCTGCGCTTGCGCGCAGGCGCCGAGCGATGGGTCTTCTATGAGGGGCCGCCGACAGCGAACGGTCCTCCAGGCTCACACCATGTGCTCTCGCGTGTGTTCAAGGACATCTATCCACGCTTTCGAACGATGCGTGGCTACCTCGTGGAGCGCAAGGGCGGCTGGGACTGCCACGGGCTGCCTGTCGAGATCGCGGTCGAACAGGAGCTGGGCATCCACCACAAGGCGGAGATTGAGGAGTACGGAATCGCCGAGTTCAACGCCAAGTGCCGCGCCTCGGTGTTCGCCTACCTTGACGAGTGGAACCGGCTGACCGAGCGGATCGGCTTTTGGCTGGACCTCGATCACGCGTACCGCACGCTCGACGAGCCCTACATCGAGTCGGTCTGGTGGGCTCTGGCTCAGATCCACGCGCGGGGGCTCCTCTACGAGGGCCACAAAGTCGTGCCCTATTGCCCGCGCTGCGAGACCACGCTCTCCTCCCACGAGGTCGCGCTCGGCTACCAGGACGTCGTCGATCCGAGCGTCTTTCTGAAGCTGCCCGTACTTAGCGGAGATGGTGGTGGCAGAGGCCGCGGGGACGGTAACGGCGAAGACAAGCTGCTCGTGTGGACGACCACGCCGTGGACGCTCCCGGGGAACGTGGCGGTCGCGGTCGCGCCGGATGCGACCTACGCCCGGGTGCGAGTCGGGGATGAGACGTTCGTCGTTGCTGAGGCCCGTGTCGGACCGGTGCTTGGGGAGGCGGCGGCAGAAATTCTCGAGCGACTCTCGGGTGCGGAGCTCGTCGCGCGCTACGGCGCGTATCGAGGACCGATCTTCGCACTGAACGACCGCGAGTCCGGCCCCCTTCCGATCCTCGCCGACTCTTTTGTCACCACCGAGGACGGTACGGGCATCGTCCACCTCGCCCCCGCCTTCGGCGAGGATGACTACCGCGTGGCGGCCGCGGCCCACGATGTGCCGTTCGACCCGACCGAGCCGGGCACCCTCTACAACCCCGTCAGGCCCGACGGGACCTACGACGACCGCGTCGTCGGCTACGAGGGGCGCTTCGTCAAGGATCCGGCCCTCACAGACGAGCTGATCGCGGACCTCGACGCGCGCGGCCTGCTGCTGAGGGCGCAGGAGTATGAGCACTCCTACCCCCACTGCTGGCGCTGCGGCACGCCGCTTATCTACTACGCCAAGACCTCCTGGTACATCAAGACGACGGCCGTGCGCGAGCAGATGCTGGCTGCGAACGAGACGGTCAGCTGGCATCCGCCGCACGTCAAGCACGGGCGCTTCGGCGACTGGCTGAAGAACAACGTCGACTGGGCGATCTCGCGTGAGCGCTACTGGGGCACGCCGCTGCCGGTGTGGCGGTGCCCGCGAGGCCACGTGCACACGATCGGCTCGTTCGCCGAACTGGAGCAGCGCTCAGGACGGGTGCTCGCTGACCACCATCGTCCGTTCGTGGACGAGGTCGAGTTCGCATGCCCCCACTCCGAGGACGGTGCCGACGAGCCGTGCGGGCAGCCGATGAAACGCGTGGCGGAGGTGATCGACGTGTGGTTCGACTCCGGCGCGATGCCGTTCGCCCAGCACCACCACCCGTTCGAGCACGAGCGGGAGTTCGAGCAGGGCTTCCCGGCGGACTTCATCTGCGAGGCGCAGGACCAGACGCGCGGCTGGTTCTACTCGCTGCTCGCCGTCGCGACGTTGCTGGAGAAGCCGGCGCCGTACCGGAACGTCGTCTGCCTCGGCCTGATCCTCGACGAGGACGGCCAGAAGATGTCGAAGTCCAAAGGCAACACGGTCGAGCCGTGGCAAGTGCTCGACGTCTACGGCGCGGATGCCTTCCGCTGGTACTTCTTCACGTCCAAGCAGCCCTGGGACGGTTACCGCTTCTCGGCCGAGACGATCGGCGAGGGAGTGCGCCTGTTTCTCAAGCAGCTCTGGTCCACCTACTTCTTCTACGTCCTCTACGCACACGCCTCCGCGGATCAGCTGAACGCGGCGGGAGCAGCTGGGCCCGCCGCGGACCCCCTGGACAGATGGGCGCTGTCACGCACCGCGGGCACGGCCCAGCTCGTGGCCGAGCGCTTGGACGCCTACGACGCCACCTCCGCCGGCCGGGCGATCGCGGGCTTAGTCGACGAGCTGTCGAACTGGTACGTGCGCCGCTCGCGCCGGCGCTTCTGGGACGGCGATCCCGCCGCATTCGCCACGCTGCGCGAGTGCTTGCTGACGGTGGCCAAGTTGCTGGCCCCCTTCTGCCCGTTCATCGCGGATGAGATCTACGACAACCTCGACGGCTCGCTTGCCAGCGTGCACTTGTGCGACTTCCCGGCCGCTCAGACGATCTCCGATCATTCGCTGCCGCCGCGCGACGAGGACCTCGAGCAGGCGATGGCGCTCGCGCGCGAGACCGTCCGCCTCGGGCTGGGCGCACGGGGAAAGGCGAAGATCAAGGTGCGCCAGCCATTGGCCGAGGCGGTCGTGGTCGCCGACGGCCGCGAGCGGGACGCTATCGAACGGCTGGCGGACATCGTGCGCGAGGAGCTAAACGTCAGGCGCGTGCGCTTCGTCGCCGCCGCCGAGGAGCTGGGCAGCTACGAGGTCAAGGCCAACTACCGCACGCTCGGGCCACTGTTCGGCAAGGACATGCCCCTGGCGGCCGACGCGATCGCCGCGTTGGACCCCGCGCGGATCGCCGCGGCGGTGCTGGCCGGCGCCGAAGGCGCCGAAGGTGGTGGTGGTGGTGGCGGCGGTGAGATCGGGATAACGGTCGCCGGGCGCGAGCACACGCTGTCGGCACAGGACGTGATCCTCACGATGCGAGCCCCCGCGGGCTACTCCGTCGAGCGGGAGGGCGCCCACGCGGTCGCGCTGGACCTCGCGATCGACGACGAGCTGCGACGGGAGGGCTACGCACGCGAGATCGTCCACGCGGTCCAGAACGCGCGCAAGACCGCCGACCTGCAGATCGAGGACCGCATCGAGCTCGCCCTTACGGGCAACCCCGGCCTGCTCGCGGCAGCAAGCGCCCACCGCGACTACCTGACCGGAGAGACGCTCGCGGTCAAGCTCCTACTCGGCAACGACGCAACACCCGCCGACATCGCTGCGATGGACTACTCAGAGCAGACCAAGATCGACGGCCTGCCCCTGAGGATCGCTCTCAGCAGAATCACCAAGCACTCCTGAGGGTCAAGAGCCAAGCAGATCAAGGACGCAGGGAGCGTGGCGTGCTCGGCACGCGAGCGACCGAGGACGCCGAGATGCGCCGGCTATCGGCCCTCAGGCAGCTGTAAGCGCGGGCTCCAGCTCCTGCTCAAGCTTCCTCTTCGGATAGGCCCCGATCACGGTCTTGACC
>Ga0116216_10001447_pt1 | contig 16584 bp, 16 predicted proteins | sample Sb_taG_11_FD_89696 | JGI IMG/M metagenome (GOLD analysis project Ga0116216, IMG submission 89696) | Peat soil microbial communities from Weissenstadt, Germany - Sb_50d_3_AS metaG | ecosystem: Environmental > Terrestrial > Soil > Wetlands > Peat | place: Germany: Weissenstadt | collected 2010-09-21
CGCCGTGAGCTCGAGCTCGATCTGGGGGTAGGCGAGGGAGAATGCACGGAGCTCTGGCAATAGCGCATAGGCCGCAGAGTCGGCGAGCGCGACGCGCAGCCTGCCGGAGAGGTCCGTGTCCTGGGCGAGTACACGGCGGTCAAGCGCCTGCATTTCGCCTTCAACACGCAGCGCCGCGGCGCGCATTTCTTCACCGGCGGTCGTGGTCGCCCATCCCCCCGGCAAGCGATCAAACAACCTCGCACCCACCCGCTGTTCGAAGGCATGCACACGCCGAGAGACCGTTGCGTGGTGAACACGCAGCGCACGTGCCGCCGCGGAAACCGAGCCGGCCCGCGCTACCGCCAGGAAGAAGCGCAGATCATCCCAATCGACCATCCGGTCCATGAATCCTCCGTGCGTTATCGCACAGGCGCTCTGCGTTCTTCTGCAATCCCCAGACCGGCATACAAAGCCTAGCCTGGCCGCGTGGGAAAGCGCCTCCTTGAGGAGGCATTCGATGTCAAGCTCAAACCCGTTTTTCCGATATCGGTTTGCGATCTTGGTTGGCGCCGCCGTGCTTGCTGTTTCGGGCTCGGCGCGCCCGGACTCCGCGCTCCCGCCGCCCGAACGAGCCCCGTCCGTATCGATCGACGGCACTGGCCTTCGGCCGAGCCGACTCATCCTAGCCAGTGATCAACATCTCCTTTTCTACAACGACTCTGATTCGGTGGCACGCGTTGAGCTCGATCTTGAGCACGGAAGCGGCATTAACTGTCTTGGTATCGACGGACAAGTCCTGCATGGCCGAAAGTTCGTTGTACCAGCCGGAGGGGTACTTGACTGTGACCCACGAACGTCAACTATCGGGTGTTCCGGAGCGGAAGCGGATCGGTTGCAAAGTCGGAGGGGCGGATTGAACTCGTGCGCAGCGACGAACGTTGACCCATCGATAAAGGCGTCCGAGCCCGGCTGAGGGGTCTGGCAGCGCACGGCATGCGTGGAGTGTGATCTGTGCGTCCTTGCGAGCTCGCGATCCGTCCACGCAGGACTGCCCTGGGCCGCCCCAGGCTACGCGCGTCGAGGATCGGCGGCCCGCTCCAGCGCCGACCGGTCCCACCCGCCGAGGTCCGCCGCCGCCTGGTACGTACTTTCCAAGAACTCGAGGAGCACCTCATCGGGCGAGTCTGCATTCCGCACCTGATCGTATGGCAGGAGGAACTCGCGAAGCTCGGAATTGTATGCGGCGCCAGAGGGCCGCACGGCCGCATCCCGGAAGCCTTGCGGTTCGGGATAGGCGTAGGAGTAGAACGCCGGGTACGAGATCGCGCCGCCTCCGGGCCAGAAACCCGCGCTGCTCACCTCGTGCGAGTAGGCCTCGCGCGCGACCCAATCCGGAAGATGCGGCACTCCGCCGGGGTGCTGCGGCGCGAGCCGGCCGGAGAACCGCGTCACCGCCAGGTCGAATGCCCCCCAAAAGACGTGCACTGGGCTGCACTTCCCGAGGAAGTGGGAGCGGAATCGCGTGAATACCCGTTCCGCTTGAACAAGCACTCGCCAGCATCGCTGGGCGGCATCGCCGTCGTAGGAGGCGTGAGTCTCATCCTCACCGAATGGGGTCGCATCCTCGAGTTCGTTCGGTCGGGGGTAGATCGCCACCTCGAGTCCCAGTGCGCGGAGTTGGGCCATCAGGTCCCCGTAGAAGTCCGCCACCGAGCGCGGGCGCAGTGCGACAGACCTGACCGCGCCATCGCTCGTACGGATGGGCAGCTGGTGGTCGATGAAGTCGAACTCGATCTGAAAGGACTTCGTGCCGTACGGGATCGGTGAAGTCGTTAGCCCACGGCTGGTGACGTAGAGCGTGACATGCCAGGAGTGGTTGATCCACGGCATCTGGGCGAGCCGCACCTTGCCGACGATTTGGGACCAGCGGTGCAGCGTCGCATAGGTGTCCTTCCACCCATCAAGCGGAAGGGCCGGCCAAGCCTCAAACTCCCGATGTTTCCCGGAACGCGCTCCGACCATAGGGACCTCCGGATGAGTGCGAATCCTCGGCTGGGCTTGGCCCGAATACGCGACGTTCATGGGATTGTCGCGCACGCCGTGGCTGAGAAGAGCGCCGCCTCTCTCCGCTCGGAGGCAGCTCGCGAAGCGACATGTACGCCATCCCACTCTCCGCTGGAGACTCATGCTAGCCCCTCCCTCCGAAGAGGTCGGGTTCTGTGGATTCCGACGCGGCAGGCCGAGGGCCGCATCGGGTCTGCCTTTGCCCGCTTGAGACGTTTGGGGGGAGGGCAGGGCCTTGCCCGGGGTCCCTTGTTCTGCGCCCCGCATCTCTGTAGGAGGAGTAGCCGGAAGAAGGACGACCGAATGATGCATCACGCGTGTCCCCGGCAGAGCCTCTCTTGCGCACACTAACCCGGCAGGGTTGTGCCGCATGCGTGAGCAGCGAAGAGCCGATTCCGTGCGAGATTTAGCCTGGATCGGCATGCTAAGGCCCGCTCTTGCCCCTGGCATCGCGGTTGCTGGGTCTCTCCTCAATGCTTGGTCTTGTGCTCACAGCCGGTGGTGCGCGTGGCGCCTATCAAGCGGGCGTCCTGCGACGGTTGGGGGAAATTCGTGCCCTGCGGGGGGCGCCCCTGCCATTCGCCATCGTCGCCGGCGCGTCTGCGGGTGCAATCAACGGCAGCCTGCTCGCTGCGCATGGAACGCGATTCGATGAGGCGACCACAGAGATTGCACGCATCTGGTCTGGGCTCCGCGTCGAGCATGTGGTTCGCACGGACTTGCGATCGCTCGTGTGCGGCGCCGCGGGCTTGACGCGCGATTTCGTCCTCGGCGGGCTTCTCGGGAGGACGGTGACGACTTCGTTCTTCGACGCATCTCCCCTGCACACACTGTTCAAGCGTACCTTTCCTTCCCAGGGGATCGGGAAGGCGATCCGCCAGGGGCATCTCTATGCCATCGCTGTATCGGCCACGAGCTACCATTCCGGTCGCTCGATCACGTTTGTGCAGGGCCGACCGGGTCATCCCGTTTGGGTGAAGAGCCGCCGCCTCGTGGTACCGGTGACGCTCCGTACCGAGCACATCCTCGCTTCCGCCGCCATTCCCCTCGTATTCCCTCCCGTGCCGATCGCGTCGCAGTCGGGAGAGCTGTGGTTCGGCGATGGGGGCCTGCGACTCGTCGCGCCGTTCAGCCCCGCCATCCGGCTCGGTGCAACGCGGGTCTTTGCCGTCGGCATACGCTCTGCACGCGCTGCGGACTCTCTCGCCCGGGACGAGCTCGGGGACTCGGGTACGGCGGGGCTGGAAGCTCCTCGACTCACATGCCCGCCGCTCGCGCAGATCTGTGGCGTCTTCATGAATGCGATCTTCCTCGATCACCTCGACGCCGATCTCGATCATCTCCGACGGATGAACGAACTGATCGCCGCGCATGCGCGGACGGGCGACGTGCGGGAGCCTATGCGGGTGGTTACACCATTGGTAGTAAGTCCGTCCGAGGACCTCGCGATGGTGGCTCAGCGGTTCGCCCACCGGATGCCTCGTCTCGTGCGGTATGTCCTCGACGGGCTCGGTACCCCCGATGCGCAGAGTGCAGACTTGATGAGCTACCTCCTCTTCGACCAGGCTTACACACGGGCGTTAATCGACATCGGATATCGCGATGCCAATGCGCGGATCGACGAAATAGAAGAGTTCCTACGAGTGGATCCGCTGCCCCGCACGCGTGGCATCCCGCACGTGCGAGCTGCGCGGGCCCACAAGCGGCTTGACCTGCGTCCGAGCGCCCATCCTTGACAGAGGTCGCTTTCCGCGATGTGATCGTTCACGGTTGCGGGGGCGCCAATGGTTCACTGCGAGAAGGGCGCTTCGGGACGAGATATCGGTCAAGGTTGCTAGATCGAGTCGTATCTGCCGATGATGGCGTGGCGCCGTTTCGAATGAGCCACCCAGCGGCATACGCGAAACCGCCTTCGTCCGACGTATTGTGCTGGACTTCTTGACCCACCACCGCGGACCCGTTGGTTAGACAGGAGAGACAATGAAGACCGACCTCGCACGCATCGGCAGGTCCATGGCACCTGCATGAGGGGGATCCTTCTGTTCGCTTGTGCTCTCCTGCTGGTTCCATTTCCAGCATCCGGCTTCATCACGGGGAGCGACCTCCTGGGATGGTGCGAGGGGTCGGGCGAGGCAGACGTGGAGTGTCGGTTCTACATTATTGGCGTCGCGGATGCGCACGACGCCGACGCGGCTTCCCACGGATTCGCCAGGGGGTTCTGCATCCCCAAGGAGGTCAAGGCGAGTCAGCTGCAGGTCGTCGTGACAAATTGGCTCAAGGCGCACGCCAAGGACCTTCACTACGGCGCCGCCTCCCTTCTTCTCGCTGCGCTCCACCAAACCTTCCCGTGCGGAGACACGAACTGAGCTGGTATATCGAAGCACGCATTTGAAAATGCGCGGGCGCACGAGAGCCTGAGTAACGTGAGGAAACCCAGGCCCGCCACCCTCGAATCCTTCCCTCCGTTGAGGCGTATAAGGAGACGAGGGGTACCATGAAGAGGGCGGCATTCGTCGTTTGGTTGTCCTTTCTCCTCTGGTTCGTGCCTTCACCTAGCCAAGCCTGGGGTCGGGGCGGGTTTGGAGGTCACGGCGGCTTCCATGGCGGTTTCCGCGGTCACGCCTTCGGCCACGGCTTTCGTTTCCATGGCTTTGGCTTCCGGGGACCGCGCGTTGTGATCGGCCTCGGTCCGGCCCTCTGGTGGGGTTCCACGTTTGCGGCGCCGTTGTACTACCCGGCGCCGTACTACGCGTACCCGGTCCCGACCGTCGCCTTACCGCCTTCGACGCCGTATGTGGAGCAGGGCCCGCCTGCTCCGCCCGCCCCGGCGTATTGGTCCTACTGCCCGAGCGCCCGTGCGTACTACCCGAATGTCCAAACTTGAGCAGTGGGCGCAGGTCCCAACCACGCCAGAATAGGGCACACGGGATCGAGTTGGCAGTTTTGATCGTCGCGGTGACCGGCGCGGTCGTCCTGTTCTTCTTGCTGTGCCTGATCAAGAAGGCTCGGCAGCCGACGGAACGTGCCGGGGCGACGACCTTCGCGGGGGCCGAGCATCGTTTTGGCACATCGATTCTCGGGGGACGCTTAGATCTCGACTTGTCGATCGACCTCTACAAAGCGGTCGATTGGCAGATGAAAGAGATCTACCGCACGCACTGCATTTCTGAGCAGGAATCCGAAAAGCAGCACGCGCCAGCGTGCCAGCGCGGGTTTGCCTTGTTTCGCTACGACGATGTCGCGCGCAGCGAAGAAGATCGCATTCGAGAGATCAATCGGGCAGGCGACGGTCGTCTGCTGAAGGTCGATCTGAAGATCCGGCACCTCGATGAAGCCATATCGAACCGTGATTCTCCAAAAGTCTTCGGACACCTGCTGTACGACCAGGCGATCCGGCAAGCGTACCCGCGGAACCTCTTCGAAGTGGACCGTCAGAGCCACAAGAACCTTCTGGATCGCACCCATCTGTGCAGCGTGCTGCACCATGAGCGGTGGGGTTGCGTCCGTGGTTTTGGTAAGAAACACAGCCGTTCCCGGAACCCGCGGAAGATTCCGTTGGCGCAAGCGCTGTAGAAAGTCCTGAAGCGGCTCCGCCGAGGCGGCATGTTTGCGCTGCACGGCATCTGTCCCCGCCCGCCATGTCGTCATGACCGTAAAGACAAGCGCTCCCAGGGTCAGCGGTACCCAACCGCCCTCGCTGATCTTGAGCAGGTTCGCGGAAAAGAAGCCGGCATCCACGACCAAAAAGACTGAGCTGACGAGCGCGGCGGTGATCAAGGACCAATGCCAGCGCTCGCGCATGACGGTGTAGAGAAATGCAGTGGTGAGAAGCATCGTCGTAGAAACCGCCGTGCCGTAGGCCCCGGCAAGCCGGTCGGAACTGCCGAAAACCACTGCCAGTGCGACGGTCAGCGTCATCATGGCCCAGTTGACCACGGGAACATAGATCTGCCCATAGCTCTCGGCGGAGGTCTGGCGAATGCGCAGACCTGGGAACCAGCCGAGTTGTATCGCCTGACGCGTCAGCGAGAAGGAACCGGTAATGATCGCCTGGCTCGCAATGATCGTGGCCGAAGCGGCGAGTGCGACGAACGGCAAGACTCCCCACACGGGTACCAACCTGAAGAACGGATTTCCCTGCATCCCGGGTTCCTGAATCAGCAGCGCGGTTTGGCCCGCATAGTTCAACAGCAGGGCGGGAAGGACGATGGCGTACCATGCACCGCGGATCGGAGTGCGGCCAAAATGACCCATGTCGGCGTACAAAGCCTCTCCGCCCGTGATCGCGAGAAACACGCCGCCCAAAACGGCCACGCCTGACCACCTGCGCTCGATCAGGAGTCTAAGGCCGTAGCGTGGGTCTATGGCGGCGAGCACAGAGGGGTGTTGGATCACCCCGCGGATGCCGAGAACCGCAATGCAGGCGAACCAGACGAGCATGATTGGGCCAAACAGCCGTCCAATGCGTGCGGTTCCACGGCTTTGTACGGCGAATAGCAAGAGCAGAATGACCACCGCGGCAGGGAGCACCAAGGGAGTTAGTGCCGGCGTGGCGACATTGACGCCCTCGAGCGCGCTAAGGACCGAAATGGCTGGTGTAATGATGCCATCCCCATAGATCAGGGCGGCACCGAAAAGGCCCATGATCACCAAGATCCGGCGGCTCCTAAGGCGGTTGGCGCCAATCAGAGCCATGAGAGCGAGGATGCCTCCCTCACCGTGATTGTCGGCGCGCATCACAAGGGCGCAGTACTTGAGCGAGATGGTAATGACGAGAGCCCAGAAGATAAGCGAGAGCACACCAATCGATGTCTGGGCCGTCGGATGGCCGCCTACCGCCTGAACGATGGCCTGCATGGTGTACAGCGGGCTCGTGCCGAGATCGCCGTAGACGATACCGAGGGCGCTGAGGGCCGCCCCAGCGGTGATCGGAGGGGTGAGACGCCGGGTCGCCAGGTCTTGCTCGGTTACCGCGCTGACAGGCAAGCCGTAATCCCCTTGAAGAGACCGTACGCAACCCCTTTGTCGGCGGTACGCTGAGGTTCCATCCTGGCGCCGCTTGCTTTCGGTCGAGCAAGGATGCGCGCTGAACTGGCTGGGCGCGCCTCTGCGGAGGCCCAACGGTGCGTCTTCGAAGGGAGCGAGTCGGGCCGGCAGGGGTCTCCTGCTTTCCCAGGAGTCCTGGTGAGAAGGACGCCAGCGTGGGGAGGTCCTGCGTCAGCGGCCCGAGGGCCGCGACCAGCGCACGATAGAGCGCGAGTATGGTGTGCAGGTGGGCGCCCACCACCGGATTGCCAGGCGCCTCGGCAGCGAGAGGCCCTTCCGCGGCCTGCAGCTCTTCGCGGAAGCGCTGCCGTCTGCGTCTCCATCCTGCCGCGGCAACCGCTTAAGGAAGCACTGTGAAGAGCGTCTGCATCCCGCCTTCGATGTGCTCGTTTACGTGGCAATGGAAGAGCCACGTTCCCACGTTGTCGGGAACCATATCCGCCTGGATCATCATCATCGGCTCCAGATGGACCATGTCAGTACGCATATTGTCAAACAGAACTGTCTGACCGTGCCAATGAGGAGTGTGCACATCGTCTTCGTTACTGTTTGCGAACAAGTACCAGCGGACTCGCTCTCCCTTTTTCATCGTCAACATCGGCAGATTGCCTTCGATCAGTCCGTTGATGCTATAGAGGAGGTAGTGCCGACGGAAGGCCGGATCGGTAAATCTTAGGCCCGGTGAGTACTTCCTCCCATTCATTACGTTTGCTTCAAAATACCAACTCTCGGTTTCGTCGAAGACGGCAAACGCCACAATGAATTCGCGATCCACATCCTTGGGCGATCCATCCGCTTTGGTAGATCCTCTCGCGCTTATCACGATTGGCCCGAACAAGCCGCTATTCATATCCCTCGGCTCGACGAAGTGCGAGTGATATACCCACAATATCGAACTCGAATCCCCCGGCCCCGGGCCCGCGCGCTCCGGAACCGTCCAAGTATACGTGTAGGTCTGGCCGGGTGGAACCGCGTCGCCGGTCTTTGATTCGGCTGGGGTGCCGTCGCTGTAAAGGGCGCCTTCGGAATCCTTCGCGTAAGCCAAGCCGTGGGGATGCATGCTGCATAGAATCTTCGTGTTGTTTTTGAAAACAACCTTGATCACATCCCCCACCTCGGCACGAATGAGAGGACCTAAGATGCCGAGATGTTCCCACTCCGGCGAGCGTGGCTTTAGGGTGCTGAACGTCGCATCGGTGTATTCGTGATAGACGGCCTTCTGGAACGTCAAAGGGTTCGATTCTCTTTCTTCCTTCTCCGGCCCGGGTGTGCCCGTTAGGTTTCTTCCACGAGGCGCATAATTCCACACGACCTCGTCGGCCGCGATGTAGTAGGTGTGGAGTCGAGGGGGAAAGGCATTGTTGGCGAAGCTGTCGCCTACGACTCGGCCCACTTTCGAGCGAAGGCTGAGGCACCACGCGCTGCCGCTCCCGCGGTTCGTGTCCCGGCATGAAAGGAAGGGAAAGCAGAGGAGCAAGGCCAGGACGGATGTCGTGCGGATATTCAACAGACCCCTCGCCGACTGCATCACTCCACGGAAACGATCAGACCCGCGAGCGCGTCCAGGTTTGGCCTCAGATCGTATGATCCACCAGTTGGAAGAATAGTGTTCTCCGGGACGACCGGCTCGACCGGTCCGCATGCGGGCTTGTGGGTTTCGCCGCCGCTTCTCGAAGACGCCTCACGCCGCCAGGCGCGACGACGTCTCGTCTCTGATGGAGGGCGGCACGGTGACGACCCGAGCCACGGCCCGCTGAGCACGCTTCCTAGGATGTGGGAAAAAGCGCACTGTCTTCGGGGAAGGAATCACCCCTTGCGGAGGCCAGGACTCGCCGAGGACGTGTTCGTAGCCCACCCGTTTGGGCTGCCGATCCGAAGCGCCTTCTCGTGGGCCGAGGGTGGGCTGGTATTGGGGAAACGCAGAAGCCATGGGCGCGCGCTTGGACCGTGGCGGCGTCTCGCGACCCAGGCCGGGTGGACTCCGAAGGGCCAGTGGTTCAAGCGTCGAAATGGCCGAAAGCTTCCAGAAGAAACTCGGATCCCTGGGAAGCGTTAGGGTGCTGAAGCACTCCATCTTCGAGTGTGATCTCGTCCCTGAGAACGGCACTCCCCGGGTCGAAGGTCGAAGTTTTGGCAGCAAGGCGTTAGAGCGCGCGCAGAAAGTTCAAGAGATCCTGCTTCTGTGCCTCCCCCAGCTTATCGAAGTTGTCGATGACACTCGAGGCCTCAGACGCTTTGAAATGAGAATCGGGCCCGCTTCGGTGAGCGTCAATCACCCCGAGGAGATCCGTCGTTCGGCCGTTGTGAAGAAAGAAGAGCCGTTGCCCAAGACCCCAGAGCGGCGCCGTTCGGAATTCGTCCGGACCCGCATTCCCTTGTACGATATCGTCGGCAAGTCTAGGTCCCATGTGGTGCAGCAACAGGTCCGAATAGAGATTCACGGACTGATTGCTCAGCGCCGCGACGGCGGAATTTCCCGTGTGAAGCGTCGGCGTGTGACAGTCGGCGCAGCCCGTACTGATGAAGAGATCACGACCATCGGCGATCGAGGCGGCGCCTCCGGGTGTATCCTGCGACGGCGTGGGAGGGGCCAGGAAGCGCATGAAGAGCGCAAACTTTTCGATGTCGCTAAGAGTTCCTCCGAGGGTCGTGCCATCTGTATTGGTGACGCTATTCGGCGTTGACATCAACTGACAGGTGGGCGTCTCGTCACGTTCCGTCGGGAAGAGCTCATTGCTGATACCGATTTCAACATTGTATGCCTCGCCCGCAAACAGCAAGAGAGACTTGTTTTGCGCCTTCCAGCCGAAGCGCGTGATGGTGCCGTCGTTCCCGTTCAGGTTCGTTGTACCGGTATCAATGGGAATCCGATGCGGGCGACCAGAAATTCCAAGCGCAGCTTTGTGGTCGGCATTGGCCGTGTTGTTGGCAGCGATCACCTGATCGGGGATCTGCTCAACGAGACCCAAACCGAAGGTCGGCGTCGGGATGCGGAAGATCAGATTGTCGTTATGTGCTTGATTTGAAAAATCTTCTTGCCCGATGCGACATCCGCGTGCGTCACCGTTGCCATCGACTCGGTCGCTGATGACGAAGAGATTGTGCACGCCGCCGTCACGTGTGCCGTCGAGCCTGTACTTGAAGCGCGCCTCACGCACCGGGCCGTCCCCCGTCACAAAGAATGGGATCAGGTTGCGTGCGCCGAACGCTGTGGCCACGACGACCTGCGGGTTCTTCGCAGGACTGGAGCCGCCAAGTGCTGGCTGTGCGTGACAACCGCCGCAGCTATCCAGGTTAAAGCGGGGACCGAGCCCGTCCCCCAGGCCGTCCGCTTGCTGAAACTCGGCTTGGCCCGCCTGGAAAGCAGCGAGTTGCGATGCGGTCAAGCCGGGAAGGGGAGCGCCCGCCCCCGACGCTCCGCGTCGCAGCCCCGGATCGCTCGCCTGGGACTGGCCCTCGGCGCGGGGAACCCCGGCCAGGGACGACAGAGAGAAGCAGAGTGCCACGAGCACCATCTTCGTTCCACTGGGCATCCTGTCCTCCTCTCGCTGCGCCCCTTCTTGGCGGGGCTCATTGGGGGCTGCCGGTGACGCGCTCCACGGTGAGATGCGGTCGTAGACGTGGTGAGTTGGGGAGTCACAAGAAGAGCGTCGAAAGTTTTCGAGCATCAGCGCGTGATGCCGCTCACGGCGTCGTCGAGGATGCGTTCGTGCTGGGGCGGGAGTGAAGCGAGGTCGACGAGCAGGAGCGGCGCAGGGCTCGAGCAGACATGCCGCGTATCAGGAGGTGACGCGAATCGAACCGTTTCGACGTCGACGTGTCGTGGCGCTTAAAAGAGCTGCGCGTCGAGCCACCTCGAGGGTGTTTTGCGGGGAAGCGGTGAGATCGTTCGCTCCGCCGGGCAATTCCTTAGCGAATCCGGGGTTGGGCACGGGGTCTGGAACGCCTCCGCGGCGAGCTTCGCGACTGGGCGGGCGTGTCAGTTTTGCTCCCTCGATGCGGGGAGGCCATTCGGAGGAGCTGTGGATTCGCCCCGAGAAGAGTGCGAGAGGTCGCGGTTTCACCCGAGGTCCTGGTTGCCCGCGCTGGCTAGCAGCGAGCGGGCATTCCAGGCGGTGCGCGGACGCTCGAATCGCCGGGGGACCGCTTATGCCCACTGCGGGCCGATGGGGGCATGTCTTACGCTTGCGCGTAGGGCAAGTGCGCGATCCTCAGCACGGCGAAAACCGGAGTGTCTTCCAGACGCGTCAGGCTCTCGGAAGCGACTCCAGCCGGAGGCTGATCAAAGCAAGCCCCCTGCCGGCGCCGGTCGCGCACGCTGGTTGTAAAGGAGCTTGCGCAGGCGCTCGCCCTCTTCGGGCGTCAGCTTCGACGTATCCACCGTGAGGTTGCTGCCGACTGTCATTCCGCGCTGCACGCCCGGCCGCACGCCGAGCTCCGTGAACCATCGCTTGAAGTAGGGGAACTCCTCGAGATCCTGGCCTTGGGCCTTCCAATTCACCGTCCACGGGTACGAGATCATGTCCGCGATCGTGTACTCGTCGCCGATTAGGTAGCGCCGATCGTAGAGCTGGTTATTCAGCACGCCGAACAAGCGGTTTACCTCGTCGGTGAAGCGGCGCACGGCATACGACTGGTCACCCTGGCTGTCCCCGAGACGACGAAAGTGGCCGCACTCACCGCTCTTTGGGCCCTGGTTCGCCATCTGCCAGATCACCCACTGGTTGACCGCATGGCGCCGACGCAGGTCCTGCGGGTAGAAGCGGCCAGCCTTCTCGGCGATGTACATCATGATCGCACCCGACTCGAAGAGGGCGAACGGCGTACCGCCGTCCGCTGGCAGGTGGTCGACGATCGCGGGCATGCGGTTGTTGGGGCTGATCTTGAGGAACTCGGCTTTGAATTGGTCGCCCTGGCCGATCGAGCAGGGAACGATCCGGTAGGGGAGGCCGCACTCCTCGAGCAGGATCGTGACCTTCTTCCCGTTCGGTGTGGGCCAGTAGTGCACGTCGATCATGAGAGCCTCCCTTGGCTGAACCTGCTGTTCGCCAAACCGCGTATCTCTTGAAATTGCTTGGCATTCTGGATCCCGACACGAGAGACTAACCGGACAATCGAGTGACGTCGCCCCTGAGCGCCGCGCCAAGGCAAACACCCCTGGCTGCGAAGCGGAGATGGGCACGCCCCTGGCCCGGAGAGAACGCTCTCCTGACGCAGAGCATGCCGCCGCAGTGATTGGTCATCGACCGAGTCCGCGACGAGTAAGCCCATGGTGCGGGTGACGGCGCCGAGTGATCGATCGAACGGCTACGTCTCCGCGCGGATCGCCCCCGCGTTGCGGATCGGTACCCGCCCACTACGCTGGGGAGTGGGAGACCGAGTGAGCGTTTGTGACGGATTCGTTGGGACTGTTGGTCATACGCCCCTGATCAAGCTCCGCAAGGTCTCCGAGCGGACGGGTTGCACCATCCTCGGCAAGGCCGAGTTCTTAAATCCCGGTGGCTCGGTGAAGGACCGCGCGGCGCTCTACATCGTTAGGGACGCGGAAAGGCGCGGCCTCCTTCAGCCTGGGGGTGTGATCGTCGAGGGCACCGCGGGCAACACCGGAATCGGGCTCGCGCTCGTCGGGAATGCTCGTGGCTACCGCACCGTGATCGTGATCCCGGAGACCCAGAGCCGCGAGAAGAAGGAGATGCTGCGGCTCTGCGGGGCCGAGCTCCGCGAGGTGCCAGCGGTCCCCTATCGGGATCCCAACAACTACGTTCGCGTGGCCGAACGGCTCGCCCAGGAGCTGGCGACAACGGAGCCTAAGGGCTGCCTCTACGCCAACCAATGGGACAACGCGGCAAATCGGGAAGGCCACGCCCAGTCCACCGGGCCCGAGATCTGGGAGCAGACCGGGGGACGCGTCGACGGCTTTGTTTGCGCGATTGGCACGGGTGGCACGCTCGCCGGAGTGGGGATGTATTTGAAGAGCTGCCGTTCGGGTGTGGTCATTGCTGCGGCAGATCCCATGGGAGCCGCGATGTATCACTGGTTGAAACACGGCGAGCTCAAGTCGGAAGGAAGCTCGATCACCGAAGGAATCGGGCAGGGGCGGATCACGAAGAACATCGAGGGCGCGCCCGTAGACGAGGCCTATCAGATCTCCGACGCCGAGGCATTGCCGCTCCTTTTCGAGCTCCTCAAGGAGGAAGGCTTGTGTCTCGGGGGGTCGAGCGCCATCAATGTGGCCGGCGCCGTCCGGCTCGCGCGCGATCTCGGCCCGCGGCACACCATCGTCACCGTGCTGTGCGATTCGGGCACGCGTTACCAAAGCAAGCTATGGAACCCGGAATTCCTGCGGTCGAAGGGACTCCCGACTCCCGATTGGCTCGGGTAGCTCCTCCGGTTCCGCCGCCCCTTCAGGTAGGAACCGCCTCGGTGAACTTGCCCCCTTAGGTCGGACCCGGAGGTCGTCATGCAATTCGCCCGACGCGGGGTACGAACCGCCCCACACGTCGTGCGTATTCGCGAAAACCTTCGGGATGGAAGCGTAGGAGATACGGCTCTTCGACCTTACGCACATGTAGCTCCAGCCCGACAAACGCAACAAGAAAGGCGAGAGCGGCCAGGACGTTGGGCACCGCCAGCACGAGCCCGAGGAGGGTGGTCAGCATCGCGGTGTAGATTGGGTTTCGCACCCACCCGAACAGGCCCGTCGTCACGAGCTCCGTCTTCTCGTTCGGATCCACGCCGACGCGCCAAGAAGCGCCCATCTCGATCTGCGCGAGCAACGTGAGGACGATCCCGAAGGGCATGAGCGCGAGGCCTGCGGCGCGCGTCGAAGCAGAGAAGGGAGCCACGGCGATGCGTCCTCCCCCGAAAATCTCCGCAAGCGGAGCGAGAAGTGCGGCGATCCCGCCGGCTGAGAGTAGGAAACCACCCACCCCCGCGGTCGACAAGAGGGGGCTCGAGAAGGCGCGGAAGCCGTGATCTCCCGTCCGTCGGAACTGCAGCCACGCACGCCAACCGAAGCTGAGGAGCGCGAAGAGCACGTAAAGCGCAAGCGCTGCAGGCGCCATGGCATTGCCTTCAAGGCGAGCGTTCAACACGGGGAAGTGGGCCGTCACCAAAGTGTCTACTTCCCGAAGTCAGCCGGGTCTCCGGATGCCGCGAGAGAGTATCCCGGCGAGTGAGCGTAGTCGCTGTGCGGGAAGCCCTCTGCTTCGTCGTCGATCCGGGACCGGTGGCCTTAGGGCGCGAGCTTCTTAGCCCTGCTCGATGCCGCCCCACCGCAGAGAACCATACTACGACAGTGACTTGGCTCACAAGTCTGAAGGTGCTGCTCCATGGGTTTACCAATTCTCTTGATATGACCGTGCTTCACAGGCCACCTAATATCCTAGTGGGGGTGGAGCTCCACCCCCGGTCGATCGACAGTCGGGAAGGTGTCAGTGAACGACGGCGGCCCCAGCCGAACGGCTCTCACTACTGCGCTCATGCGCGCAGTCCACACACGTCTCGATCGACCTCAACTGATCGACGATCCATGGGGCGATAGGCTCGTCTCCGACGCGGAAAAGACCGCGCTCTACCAACGTGTACTGGACGGCGCGGAACCCGAGGTGAAAAGGCGCCTTGAATCCCTGCGCTCCCCGCAGGCGGCAATCGACGCGGTCTTACGATCTCATCGTACCTACGCCGGCGTGATCCTCCGATCGCGATACGCGGAGGATGCGCTGGAGGGCGCTATTGCGGCTGGCGCTCGTCAATACATCATGATTGGTGCTGGATTCGACAGTTTCATTGTTCGACAGCCTCCCTTTGCTCGCGAGATCTCGATCTTCGAGATCGATCATCCGGCGAGTCAGGCCATGAAACGTCAGCGGCTTGAGGAGTGCGCGGTGAGGATCCCGCCGAACGTGCACTTTGTCCCGGCCGATTTGACGCGAGAGTTGCTGGCGTCCGTACTCGCGCGATGCGAGTTTTCTCGCGCGTGGCCAGCCTTCTTTTCCTGGCTCGGCGTGACCATCTACCTCCCGCGAGATGCCAATCTGGCTACGTTGCGTGGCGTGGCCACCTCCGCCGCAGCGGGGAGCGAGCTCGTCTTTACCTACATCGATCAGCGGGTGCTCGAAGGACGCCGGTCCACAGCGTTGGAGACAATGCGCCTAAGCCGGGCCACGCTGGGCGAGCCGTGGATATCCGGGTTCAACCCCGCCACCCTCGCGAACGAACTGAAGGCGCTCGGACTCCTATTGGTCGAAGACTTGGGGGGGCTGGAACTTCGGGAGCGCTATTGCGCGGGTCAAACGGACGGCTTGTCGCCAGGCAGGAGTGGTCATGTTGCGCGTGTTCGCGTTGCCACCCGCTGAAGGGCCCGTTTACCCACGGCGAATGACTACGACGGACAGCCACGGAGTTTGCTCGACCAGTATCCGTATTTCTACGTACGGAGGGAGAGGTCTCAGTGAAGTTATTGGGTGCGATCGCTTGGCGGACGCGAGCCCTGCGTGGGTCGCAAGCCTTTGCGCGTCCGAGAGGACGAACGATCGGATTTTCTAAAGCACTTCGGTCAATCCATCGATAAGACCTGCGACGCAATCCCGCGTATCGGACGATTCTGTCAATGGATCTGCTCCCGGTGATCGGTGGGATGTGCTTCATCATCGTCAGCCTGGTCATCGGGGCTCCCTTGAGCGCACCGCTAGGGCTTGCGGCGGCAGGCTCCCTGTTGTTGCCCTTCCTTCTTCCGCAACCTGCAAGTGGCGCGTTTTGGGTCGGGCAAGCGGGGGGATAACCGGATGAACGAATCCGCGGTCTTCGAACGCACCTGCGCGGAGCTCGAGCAGGCCACGTCGTTTGACAGCCTGAGTGCCCGCGGGACGGTTCGCCTCGCGCTCAAGAGCGCGGGTCTTGACGCGCGGGAGGTGACCACCGCGCAGATGATGGTGGTCGTAAAACGAGTTCTCCCATCGGAACTCAAGGTTCGGGGTGTAAAGGACACAGACGATGTGTGCTCCGTGATCGCAAGCCGCGTCACTGGTTTTGAGTGTACGCCTCCGACATCGGGATCCTCCGCCGAGGACGTCTTCCGGCGCCTCGGCGGTAGTTGATCCCCGCTGTCCCCCGCAGAACCCAGGTTTCGCCACTGGGCCCCCGCAACAGCTTGGGGCTTGCTGCAGTGCATGGGTACGAACGCACCCCTCTGAGACAGCGAGCGCAGGAATGGTGTGCTTCCGGGGGACGGCATCGCCCGATGCCTCTGCTCGACGCAGTCGTCCCGATCGCGTCGTAGAACCCCGCAGCGCAACGAGGTTTCCGCATCGGCGCCGAATGAGCACGAACCGCGGTGTCCGCCCGGCCACCAGGCTTCGCGAGCCGGGTTTGGGGACGTGCGCCGACCGGATTGGAACCTCGGGTGGAAAGGCGGCGCGGTCGGGCTACGAGGTCGAGGCCTTCGTCGCGGGGGGTCCGAGGCGCGGTCTTTCCAATCGGGCCTCGCTGGCC
>Ga0116216_10001459_pt1 | contig 16476 bp, 19 predicted proteins | sample Sb_taG_11_FD_89696 | JGI IMG/M metagenome (GOLD analysis project Ga0116216, IMG submission 89696) | Peat soil microbial communities from Weissenstadt, Germany - Sb_50d_3_AS metaG | ecosystem: Environmental > Terrestrial > Soil > Wetlands > Peat | place: Germany: Weissenstadt | collected 2010-09-21
GGCATACATTCCTGCGATCTGAGCAAAGGTCACCGCCAGGCAGGCCAGCCATAGGCGGACCGGGAGGGCCGATTGGACGCCCGCGGCCGCGAAATGGATGGCGGTTTGCTGAAAGTAGATGCTATAGACGAGCGACCCCAACATTACAAAGTTCATCACGATTGTGGCAGTGTTCAGGTACAAATACGTCATGAAGAGTTTGTGATGCCACCACCAAACCAACGATATAAGGACGAACGAAAACGCAAACACATTGAGACTCGCCCACGAGGAGGTGAGCCCGGCTACGTTCTTGGGGATCGCAAGGTTAAACCCGAGCTCTGCCATACAGAAGCCGATGACGATGTCAGAAAATGCCTCAAGGCGATGAATCGTCCGTTCATCGCGATCTGCCATGTCAAACCTCCCGATAGCACCCTTCTTTCCTTTACTGTCGCCTACGGCGCGAGGCCAATCTGCTTCATGAACGTCTGGTTGTCCCAAAAGAGATACTCTTCATCCATCACACCGTCTTTCCAATGACCGACAGTGCACATAGGGAGCTTATACGATTTACCAGTTGGCGGGATGGTCTTCCCATCGCCTGTCGGCATCGGCTTCGTAAACGTTCCCTCCATCACGCCAATGACGCAAGTCCAATCACCTGAGCCGAACTTAACCGGATGAAGCCGAATGCGGTTATCCGGCGCGTACACGAACATAGCACCAAGATCATCGATATGCTTCTCGATGCCTTTGGTCACGTGACCGTCGGGCCAATGCACGAGGATGTCCTTCGAATGGCTCCGTGAAAGCTCGTTCCACTTCTGATTCGTGAATACGTTGAAGTCCAGATCATCGAAAATCGCGATGTGGTCATTGGTCGCTTGTTCACTGGCCATGATATCCTCCAAGAGTGGTCGATGAGTGCAGGTCAGATCAGGGCAGGCTACGTCTAGTTACTTGCGGTTGGCGGCGGCGCGTTGAGCCTTGTGGTATTTGCGTTCGATTGAGGCCAGATCGACGGTCGGCTTCGGAAATCTCATATTGAACGACTGCATCGTTTCGACGACGATCCGAGCAACCGCCAGGTCGCGAAACCATTTATGGTTGGCCGGAATGATGAACCATGGCGCGTGCTTTGTGCTCGTCTTCTTGAAAATCGATTCATAAGCTTTGACATAGTCGTCCCAATAGGGACGCTCGGCATAGTCGGCCTCACTGATCTTCCACTGCTTGATCGGATCCTTGAGCCGGTCTCCAAAACGTCGGAGCTGCTCCTCAGAGCTGATATGAAGAAAGAATTTGAGAATGCAGGTCCCATTCTCGATCAGCTCGTTTTCAAATTCGTTGATGAGTTCGTACCGCTTCGACCAGACTTCTTTAGGAACGAGGTTGTGCACGCGCACGACGAGCACGTCCTCGTAGTGTGAACGGTTGAAGATTGTGACCTGGCCGCGAGCCGGAGCGACCTTGTGCGCCCGCCACAGAAAATCATGTGCTGCTTCTATCGGTGTTGGCACCTCGAACCGGTGGACGCTAGTCCCCATTGGGTTCATCGCGCCGAGCACATGGTTTATGGTCCCGTCTTTGCCTCCGGTGTCCATCGCTTGAAGCACAATGAGAAGCGACCGGCGATTCTCCGCATACAGCAAGTATTGCAAATCGAAGAGTTTCTGTCGGTCGCTGGCGATTTCGCGCTCAGCATCGTCATGATTGGCATGCTTGCCATGATAGTTCGGATCGAGCGTGGACAACTTCAGCTTCTCGCCAGCTTGTACGCGGAACTTATCTGCGTAGGGCATCAACTGACCTCAGGCGTGCAATATCCGCACAAGCAACGCGACTACCAATACCAGCGCCGCGACCACGAGGCCGACGATGATATTCCGCCACGGCAATATCGGCGCGACTGCGCCCGGCACGCCTTCCTCCGCATCCTGTCGATCGAGCGCGAACTCTTGGCTCAACAACCATGCATTCGCCGCCCGCATTCGGTTTGGAGGGACCAGCTCGGATAGCCACGCGAGGATCCGATCATCGGTTGAGTTCTCGCTGATGGCGGCAGTGAACTCGGGCGGGCTGATTCCCCAGCGCCGCATGACCGCGCGATCCATCGGACACGGGTAGATGTAGCCGTCTTGTGTCCGGTTCATCTTGGCCCGTGCCTTGTCGAAGACACGAGCCAGCCACAAGAACTCGCCGAGCGCTTCTCGGCCTCGCCGTGGGAACGTCCTTCCATCTCGAAAATCAGTCGGCATGATCTGCCGGTCTTCCGTTCCTCGGCCAGTGGATTGTCACCTAGCGGAAGCGCATCCTTGCCGATCGCTGCACAACTCCTTCTCGTATGCGCTAACGTGGCAGTGGTACAGCCGCGAGTCTTGCGCCCGACAAGAAAAAGCCGCCTGAGATTGTCTCAGGCGGCGTGTATCTCGATCGCCGTCTTAGGGCACGATCTTTCCTATCTTGCCCGCTTCCGTGAACCACGTTTCGGACTCGTCATCCCTAAAGTCCGCATGACTGGGTTCTCCTCATTGTCTTCCTGTCAGCGGACACGTGCGCTTCTTTTCGCAGTGGGTAGGCATCCCACAATCAACGTTTGTTGGAGCTCGCCGTTCGAGCTGTATCCAACGGCCCAAATGTTATCGGTCGTCGGTACGTTTCCGGCCCCGTTGAGGATGTTGTTTCCGGTCCCGGCATTCGGACTCGGTACCGTAGTCCACGCGGTGCCGTTCCATTGCATCATGTAGGTTTGGAACGCACTGGCACTGCCGTTGTAATACGTGCCAACGCCCCAGACGTTATTCGTGTTGATCGCCGCTGCTCCGAAGAGAGCGGTGTCGTCGCCCGAGCCTTCGGCTCCGCCGTTATCCGGGCTTGGCACGATCGTCCAGCTCGTTCCGTTCCAATGCCATGCCAGCGTTTGGAAGTTTTCCCCGCCATCATCCCAATCGCCGACGCCCCACATGTCGTGGTCGTTGATGCCGGCTAAGGCATTGACGGGACTACCTATGGTTCCCATTGCCGGCATCTCTGTCGAAGTCCATGATCCGTTGTAGAACCCTGACTCCGGATGGAGAAACCCTGAGCCATTTTGATTCACTGACCAACCATTGACCGAATAGGCGTCGTTGGGGCCGAAATCGGCGACGCCGACAAGGGCTTGGAACGGCTCGTCTATGTTAGGATACGTTACGACCGCCCAGGTCTTTCCGTTCCAATGCTCCGAGAGCGGTATGGTGTTTCCTGTTGATGGATCCACATACTGGCCGACCGCCCAGGCATCGCTCGTCGAATGTACCGAGACTGCTCTCAGAAGACTGTAGACGGTTCCGAGGCCATGGCTCGGTATGACGCTCCACGACGTGCCGTTGTAGTGGTCGATAAGGGTGTCGTAATATTTCTCGGACGAATTGAAGTAGGTGCCGACAGCCCACACGTCGCTGGAAGACGTTCCGGCCATGGCGAAGAGCGAGTCGTTGTTGCCCGCGGGAACGGGAGCCGTTACCAGCGACCATGTGGCACCGTTCCAATGCTCTAACAGGCTGTGGTTGACGCCGGACGAGTCGGTGTAGTAGCCGGCAGCGTAGGCGTCCCCTGCGGAGTTGGCTTCCGTCCCATTGAGCACGTTATTGCCCGTGGAATTCCCGTTGGGGCTTCCAGCGACTCCCAGCGAGCACGCAGCCGCGCTGGGGCTCGGACTTGGGCTCGGCGCGACGGTAGATTCGGTCACGAGCTCCCACAAGTATTGATGTGCAGTGTTTGCGACGAATGGGGTATCGGTGCCTGAGAATGACACGATGACTGGGCTTGTGTCCGAGAGCGTTCCGGTCTCGGTGTCCAGATACGCGCCCGTCGTGAGGTCAAACGTTTCCAGCTTGAAGGTCAAACCGCTTATGTCGAAGCCCGTCGGCAGCGTGATCGACATGGTCGGAAACGCTTCAAAGGTGATGCCCGAAGTGGCATCCGTGGTCGCTGCCTTGCTCGAGCTTGAATATTTCGTGGTGACGAAGAGATTGCTTGTCGGTGGTCTGGCAAACAGCGGACGCACCCTCGCTTCGGGGCTGGGAGCCCCCGCGGGTGCCTTAAGCGAAGTCGTCAGCGTAACCGTGGTGCCTGCAGGCGCATTGTTGGGCGCGGCCACCCACGTTCCCGAAAAACCTCCGAAGGCCGGTATTGGCAGCGGCGTCCCCGCAACCAGGGGAACAGTCGTCGAGGTTGATTCCGGACTCGGCGACGGCGACGGACTGGGACCCCCGCACGTGTAGGTGATCGCGTAGTAATTCACACCCGCGTTGAGGGTGATGTGGGTGCTCCCCGTCGGGGTGAAGGTCGCCGTCGACCCTACGAGCGTGAGGTCGCCGACGTGCTTCCAGCCGCCAGCCGGGTCGTAATAGCCGATCTTCACCGGCAGCGCATCGGGGGTCACCCCTGCGGGCAGTTTCATCGTGAAACCGGGATAGTTGTCCAAAGTGACCGTGTGATTGGAGTTCAGGCTCAAGTAGAGAAACGGCTGCGCGACGTGCATGTCAGCGGCAAGCGCCGGCATCTCGCCGGGAGACCTGCTTGAGACGGTCACGGCCAGCGTCGTCCCGGCCGGCGCGTTATTGGCTGGGAATGAGATCTTCTCAGTAAAGCCGTCGATGCTGGGCAATGAGGCGTTGGTGATGCCTGTCTGCGGCAGTGACACGGATAACGTGCCCGCGGTCGGAGTGACCGGCTGTTGCGGCATTGGTGCCGGCCCTGGAAGGCTGCCACCGCCGCCACTGCACGCTCCGAGCGCTAGTATGGCAAATGCAATGCCAGCTACCGCGAGGAATTTCGGACTCGTCATCCCCGAAAGCCGCATGATACGCTCCTCTTAGCCGACACCACAGCAAAAACACAGCCGGCCGGTGTATGCCAGCCCTGTTAAATTAGAACACATAGCCTTAAGAATAGATAGCCTCGGGCAGAAAGTTGAACCAAAAGCCCCAAGAACACGCGCTCCCGATTCCGGCCGCGTGAGCACGCGCCAAACCAGGCCGCTCTGGCAGCCGCCCTAACCCTAGCCCATTCCCTAAGCTCGGAGTATGGGGGAAATCCCTACTCGACGTGCGGGGCGAACGTGACGACCGAACGAAGGGCCTGCCTCCGTCCTACCTGTAGAACTCACACGGAGTCTCGCCATGTCTATTCGACCCATCCAGCGCCTGATCAAGGCAAAGCCCACCTTGGAAGGCGCAGGTGTCCATCTGCGGCGCGCATTCGGATTCGGCAACACCTCGGATTTCGACCCATTTCTCCTGCTCGATGACTTCCGCAACGACGTGCCGGCGGATTACTTGGCCGGCTTTCCCTGGCATCCTCACCGCGGAATCGAGACCATCACCTACGTGCTCACCGGAACCGTCGAACATGGCGACAGCATCGGGCACCACGGCACGATCGCAGCGGGCGACGTGCAATGGATGACCGCCGGCAGGGGAATCATCCATCAGGAGATGCCCAAGGGCGACCCGACCGGACGCATGCATGGGTTCCAATTGTGGGCGAACCTTCCGGCTGCGCGCAAGATGACCGCGCCGCGGTATCAGGAGGTCACATCACGCGACATCCCTGAGGTGAAAGACGACGACGGTACCGAGGTCCGCGTCGTCTGCGGCTCATTTTGGGGAAAAACGGGCCCAGTTGACGAAGTCGCCATCGACCCGATCTACCTCGATGTGACGGTGCCTCCCGGGCGCAGGAAGACCTTCCCGGTCGAAACGACGCGACATGCGTTTGCTTACGTTTTTTCAGGTGACGCCAAATTCTGCAACGCATCCGAACCGCTGGCTGTGCCGACCGAACCCGTCAATTGGCTGGATACGACGCCTCCGACACAAGCGGAGAATCGATCACTCGTCCTCTTTGATTCAGGCGACGAGATCTCGGTCCAGGCGGGCGAGGACGGCGTCCGGTTTCTGCTCGTCTCTGGGAAGCCGCTCGGAGAGCCTGTTGCTTGGTATGGACCCATCGTGATGAACACGCAAGAACAGCTGCAAGAGGCGTTCACCGAGCTCAACGAAGGGACGTTCCTCAGGATTAAGGATCGGTGATCCTTGTTGACGTGCACCGAAGAAGCGGTAGGCGTTGGAGAAGATATTCACGAGGCTCCAGACACGTTTCACGTTCATCCAGGAAAGGGCCGTAAGCCATGGCGACCTTGATCAGCAAACCAACCGCAAACGTCTTGGTCGAGCTCGACGGGGCATTCGCGTATCTCACGCTCAATCGGCCTGAAAAACGCAACGCCCTGTCGCTCGACACGCTGCAGGAGCTGCTCGCTGCCCTCCGCCAGATCGGCAAAGATCCTGGGATCAAAGTCGTCATCCTCAGGGCCAAGGGCACGGTGTTCTCAGCCGGACATGACCTGAGCGAGATGGTCGACCGCGAGCTTGACGCCTATCAGCACGTCTTCGACGTCTGCGTCGAGATGATGGCGATGCTCCAGACCATCCCGCAACCGGTAATCGCAGCGGTGCAAGGCCCCGCTACTGCGGCCGGTTGCCAGCTGGTCGCGACCTGCGACCTGGCAGTCGCGGCAGAGAGCGCCTGGTTTGCGACCCCCGGAGTCAAGATCGGGCTCTTTTGTTCGACGCCCATGGTCGCCGTGAGCCGGTCGATCGGTCGCAAGCGCACGATGGAGATGTTGCTCACCGGTGATCCCATACCAGCCAATGAGGCGAAAGCGGCGGGGCTCGTCAATCGGGTCGTGCCGGACGATCAGCTGGAGCCCGCAACGCGCGAGCTGGCCGAGAAGATAGCCGCGCTGAGCCCGAACATCATCGGTCTGGGCAAAGAGGCGTTCTACAAACAGATCGACATGCCGCAGCACGAGGCCTACGAATATACGGCCGAGGTCATGGCGCTGAACGCCAAGATGGCCGATGCACACGAAGGCATCAGCGCGTTTCTCGAAAAGCGCAAGCCGCAGTGGAGAAAGCGTGAGGGCTGAGTGCTCCGCACCGTTTCGAGGGCGACCCTTGCCGCATATGTCTTTTCTTTCGTATGCGTGCTGATCACGTTCTCAACAGCCGTCTCCGATCAAACGACCGTCAATAATAGTCCCATCGTCGAGCTGACCTGTCAGGAGCCAAACCACTTCCATGGCTCCGCTGCCGGTTTTTTTGTCAATAGCGGCGGCAATTTCGTCACGGCTCGGCATGTCGTCGACAGCTTTGAGACCACGGCTGAGACCTATGGGTGCTCGTTCGTCGCGCTCGCATCGCAAAACGGTTGGAGCCTACTTTCCAAGCCGCTACAGGTGAAAGATTGTATCAAGAGCCCGCTACGAGACGTTGCCGTCTGCGAGGTCGAGCCCAATCCGTTTCAGCTGCCCGGTTTCACGGTATCCGCGCCGACGTGGCCCACCGCCCGCCAGAAGCCGGGCGTCGATCTCACCGCAGCTGGATTCCCTCAGAGTGCAATGCTTACGGACCCCGCGGTCATCCATGGTTCGGTCGTTGTGTACGACGAGATGAAATTCACGTGCAAGTCCTCTATCGGCCAATCGACGTGGCTGAACCCTCCTTCCCTATGGCTGAAGAGTTCAGGTCTATCTCCTTCATCCACCGAGGGCATGAGCGGAGGACCCGTGTTTGTTGGAGGTGGGGAGACTGATCGGGATGTCATCGCGGGGATGTTCGTGTGTTTCGGCGGCTCGTATGTGATCGCCATACCGATAGATGCTATCTTGCAATTCCTTCACGAACAACACATAAGCACCCAAGAGTAGACCTCACGTGCGGACTAGGAGCGCTTCTTCTTGCCGCCGGTGAGATCAGGAGGATCCTCGCCCAGGGCAGTCGCCAAGTCGATCTGGTGATCCTGTTCGTTGATCAAGATCCCACGTATCTGCTCGGCCATCGCGAACTCGCCCAGCTCTTCGCACTGCCGAACGCGGATTCGGTAATTGCGAATCGTCTCGTTCTCGTTGGCGAGATCGAATCGCAGCATGTCCTTCGGTTTTCCCGAGACGCGGACCGGCTGTGCGACGACCGTCGGCATCTTGCCGAGATAGTCGATCTGCCGTGCGATGATGAGCGCATGATCGAGCTCTTGCTTTGCATGCTCTTCAAGTTGCGCTGCTATGTTCATGTATTCAGCGCCTTTGAGCACCTGCGAATATACGACGTAGGCGATGATGGCTTGATACTCTCGGGAGAGATCCTCGTTGAGAAGCGCTGCGAGCTCCGTGCGGGAGACCGGTTTGGTGGCCTGTGTTGAAGGCATAACTTCCTGACTCCTTAGGCAGCAGGGATACGATCAAAGGTGCTTTACGTTGCGTGCGCGATTTCGGTCGCAACTGGATTGAGCGCCCACTCCAGTGCGTAGTCGGCGACTTCCTCCCAACCATCCACGGCTCCGGTGAAGTGCGGACGCCCGGGAAACTCTTTGAACGCCGTGATCGCCGGAGACTTGCTGATGAGCTCGAAATTGAGTTTGGTATACCCAGGCGTGACGAGGTGGTCGGCACCACCCGCGATGAGCAGGACCGGCGGGCGGTTGCTCTTCACGTCGACCTTGGCGGCCGAGTGCGGAGCGAAATTCTCGAAAGCGCCCTCGAACAGGACTCGATTCGCGCAGGGAACGGCATACCGATCGTAGAGCTCTCTCGATTTCTCCTCCGAAATCGTGTTGGTGAATGCGTAATGGAACTGCTCGGGGGTGAGCATCGTAGCCTTGCCGACGTTGAGCGGGTTGGCCAGCACCGGAGCTGAGGCTTTGAGCGTGGAGAACGGGAGCTCGAGCACGCCCTGCGGGGCCCCAGGATCGATGCCGACGGCAGCTGAGCCCAAACCGCGATACGCCAACAGTTGGGCGAACAAACCGCCGAAGGAATGGCCCATGATGATCGGCGGCGAGTCGAGCTTTCGGATAGCGCCGTCCAAGTTGTCGACGACTGTCTTGATATCGAGCTTCGTGAGCGGTGTTGGGTCACGACGCAGTTCTTCGACGCTGCCTTCTAGCCCGGGCCACGCCAGAGCTAAGACGTTAAAGCCGCGAGCCGAAAAGCGATTGGCCCACTTCTCCCAACTGGACTTCGTCAAGAAGAGTCCGTGGATCAGGACGATGTTGCGGGGCGCCTGTGGGGCGGGCGTGCCAAGACTCATGTGATCCTCCAAATCTGACGCGGTAAGCTCATCCCATTCGCGTGTCGCCAATCCTAGCACCAAGCGGCTTGGGCTAGCAACGGCACACGTTTGTTCGACGCACCTCGGGTCGTGGACGTTCCTATTAGGTCGACGTTGATGCACCGGGAATCGCCAGCGTCCCCATCCAATCACGGCTGCCCATGTCCGGGCATAGCTGCGTCCTCGACGTACACCTCAAGCACGATCTGTCATCGGGCATCGGCGGCAAGTACGGACGTCTGTTCCCCGATCTACAGGGTCTGGAATGCGACGAGCATCAGTTACTCGCGCTCGGCGAGGCCGGAGCCGCGATCGATATCGTGACCGACGATCCAGGAGCCGATAACCCGCGAATCGCCGCCGGCCACACCATGTTCGGCCACATGATGGCCCACGATTTGACCGCCGATCGAAGCCTGTTGCAGCACCACGCGAGCCTCAAGCGCATTCATAACTTTCGCACGCCGCGACTCGACTTCGAATCTGTTTACGGTGCTGGACCTGCGGGCGCCCCGTATATGTACGACGCGGACGATCCAGACACGTTCTTATTAGGCGTCGATGACGACGACGTACCTCGTAACCGCCAAGGAAAGGCCATCATCGGCGACCCGCGCAACGACGTGCACGGCATCATCTCTCAATTGCATCTCACGATGCTGAAGTTTCACAATAAGATCGTCCGCCATCTGCGGACCGAGGGCGCGGCACTAACCGACACGTTTGTGCAAGCGCAGCGCAATCTGCGTTGGCACCTGCAATGGATCGCGCTGCACGAATATCTCCCCTTGACTGTCGGCGCTGATCTCATGAGCGAGCTCTTGACCCGCGGGCCGCGTTTCTACCACCCCTCGGCTGAGCACCCGTTCATCCCGGTCGAATTCGCGGACGCGGCCTTCCGATTCGGCCACAGTCAAATCCGGCTTTCCTATAAGCTCAATGCGTCAGCGTCAGCGCCCATTTTTCCGGACCTTGCAGGTGGCCGTCCCATCAGTGGCTCTCGTGTCGTCGACTGGCGCTACTTCTTCCCGTTAGACAGCACCCTCACGCCACAGCTCACCAAGCGCATCACCCCGCACATGGCGCACACGCTCATCGATCTGCCGGAATCCATCGTCGGCCCAGCGCCGCAACAGGAGTACCACTCATTGGCGTGTCGCGATCTCTTACGAGCGAGGGCGCTCCGTCTGCCCTCCGGCGAAGCGATCGCGCGACATATCGGTGCGCGCCCGCTCGAGGCCGATGAGGTCGGCCTGAGAGAGTATGGCTGGACGTCGGAAACCCCGCTGTGGTACTACATCCTCAAAGAAGCCGAGATCGAACACAAGGGTGAGAGGCTTGGCGATGTCGGAGGCCGCATCGTCGCGGAGACGCTGGTTGGCATCATCGACGCCGACCCGACCTCATTTCGCAGCGCCGACCCTGGTTGGAAGCCGACGCTACCGTCGCGGCGAGGTGGGACGTTCACGCTCTCAGACGCCGTCGCACTCGCGCTCGCTCTCTAGTATGAGGTGGACATGAAATTTATCAGCGTGCTCGCAGGAGGCTTGGGCGCGGTGGCAATCGGTGCGCTAGCGGTGGGGACTGTTGCCCTCGGCGCACTTGCGATTAAGCGCATGGTCATTCAAGACGCGACGTCCAATCGCGTCACGATCCATACGCTGATCGTCGATGACCTCATCATCACAAAATCGTCCAGCGATCGACCATCCTAGGCTGGCCCTCAAGCGACCAGCCCTGGCCTTTTATGATCCTTCGCCCGGCATTTGTTGCCAGCACCACTGCGCGTAGATAGTTTCCTGCGCGAGCACTGGGCCGCTTGCGTCATCCGAAATCGCGTCGACATACTCGATGGGAGTGTTACCGACCATCGCGAAATGGCTCGGATCGCAAATCGTGCTCCGATAGCGCATGAGGGCGACGCCATTTTCCATATGGACGATCGTTGGAGCATCACCGAGCTGCTCGGTCAAAACCAAGCCTCGCCTGTCCATGACGGACAGCGCCACAAATCCCTTGCGTTCAGACAGCGCGAGCTTGGCCACCGTTCCCGTCGGCGCGACCAGCCTGAGATCGTATTTTGGATTCAACCAGCGGTACTCGACGGTGGTCACCTCTCCCTGACAGGTCGGCTCGTCGAACTTGATGTTGATCAGGCCCGCTCGCGTCTCGCCGAGATAGCTGCCGCTGACCCCCTGTTTCCAGATCCTCACGGGCGTTTCGCCGGCTATGCCCGCGATGCTCGACAGGACCGGTCGCACGCAATCCGCGCTCACCGGCTCTGCGTCGCGCAAGGTGGTGTCCGGCGAGATGGGCGGCCCGTACGGCGCAGAGCCGGCGGTCAAGCCAAACCAGCCAAGCAGGACGAGAATCATCGCCGGGACCAGACGCCTCATGGGTCGCCATTTCGTTGCCGACCATGACGTTTGCCTCTCGGCTACGTCAGATGCGTCGAGAGTCACAGCAAACGAAGCAGACTCGCGACGACGGCGAGGCCCAGCAGCACGGTCAGCGACCCCACGATGACGTTTGCTATCGCGTTAGGGCGAAACTGGTCGTGCGCTAGATCGCGCGTCGTCGCGAGAAATCGCCATACGCCGAGCATGGCAAGCAGGCAACCGAAGATACCAAACGCGAGACCCAACCCTTCACTCGTGTTCGTCTGGGGAAGTTTCACCGTTTCACCGCCGGGAAACATGCGAAGGAACAGCCCAAATCGCGAGATGACAAAGCCGAACGCCATGACGCTGAGCGAAGTCCTGACATAGGCGAGAAACGTTCGCTCGTTTGCCAGATAGTCAGTAGGCTTCGACGGCCCGAAAGGCGTTGCACTCATCGTCTCGAGCACACCCTTCAATCCGCCGGGTGCGAATCCTGGATACTATAGCCCCGACGATACCCACCTTCAAGAATTGACGTCGCGTGTGCACGAGAAAACATTGCCCGGTGCCGCTTCATTCACCCGCATCGAGATCGTCGTCGAACTCGCGTGGGAATGAGACCCTCACTGCGCGCCGGCGTAGTTGTCCAACACTTCGTCGGCGCTCAGGACTCGTGGATAGATGGCCACCTCGTCTAACCCGCCGGCAAGAAAGCTGCCTCGGTCGCGCGTGCCCAGGCGAACCGGAGCGCCGCCGCGGGTGGGGTGGATGTCATAGGAAGCGTAGCGAGCACCGCGCGATTTAAGCGGGCTTGCACGCAGTCTCCCATTCTTATAGATGGACACGCCTGCGTTTGGGTCCGTCGCGTCGCCGGAATCGTAGCACGCAACCACGTGGATCCAGACACCGGGCTCGAGTTCGTCCTGGAAGTATGCTCCGGCGCCCTCGTTGGCGACGTGAGGTGGGCTGCTTGCGTTCCAGATGTACGCGGAGATGCGATTCGGCCGGGTTGGGGAGTCTTTACTATACAAGCGAAAACCCCATTCGAACGCGCCGGGTTCTCCTTTCCCTAGCCAGTGGATGTAGCGCTGTTCGGTTTGACCCTCAAACGTCAGCACATCGGGGCGCAACCAGGCCTCGACGGTCAAGCCCTGGCCGCTTGTTGGTTGGCTGAAAGCGGCACTGTCCGGGATCTCGACAAACGCATCGACGCCGTTGAGCCTGATCGCCAAATCTGGCTCGCTCGCGATCGCACCCGGCTGTGCCAACGCCACGCCTCCTTTGTACGCCCCATCGTGATGGCCGTCCGTCCAATCACGTGCCAGCAGGCCGGTCTTCTCCTCAAACCGCCAATAGCCGACCGGGCGTTTTGCCAATACCCGCATCTGATACGGCCGATCCGATGCCGCAAGAGCACGGTTGCCAAGAAGCGAGACAACCCCGGCCGCTCCGATCATCCGGATCACGTTTCGGCGCGTGTGCGTATGCATCCGGAGCCTCCGATACTGCGATGCCTACCTTAGAACCCGAGCGTGCCGCGCAGCCCGAAGAAGATCCCGATCGCACCGATGACGCCCGCAAACGGGAAGAGCTGTGGCCGCTTGATCATCGCGACGATGGACACGAGCACGATCGCCACCTCGAAGAACGCGAGGGCGACCTCCAAGTTCGACTTGCGTATCTCGAGCGCTGTTGACGCGGTGAGCGCAGCATCCCGAGCAGCTTCTTGCTGTCGTGCCTGGGTGCTCAGCGGTGTCTGTTCCGCCCGGTATTTGCGCTCTTGAACCTGTAGGGAAACGCCCGCCGCACCGGATGTTGTTTGGGCGAACAACCCATACAGGTGTGCCTTGAGGCTTTCGGCCTGGTATTCGTTCCAAAGATCCGAGGCGTTGACCTCATGCAGCAAGGCCTCGTTCTTGAGCGAGAGCACCTGGGCACCGAAGCGCCCGGCAAGGATCCCCGACAGACCGGCGAGGATAGCCAGAATGGCGGCCACCAGCGGCACGAAGCGCAGCTTGGAGTTGCCGCTCTCTTCGAGCAGGTGATGGGCATGTTGGACATGTTCGACAGCTTCCGGAACGCTATAGTGTTCGGGCACGATATCTCATGTCGCTCATGGGCGAACGTTTGCCTGAGCCACCCCGGTTCACCTCGCGACCACATCATGAGGCAACAAGGCTCGTCCCGAAATGAGACACCAATGGCGCATACCACCGGCGAAGGAAATGACCGTGAAAACGGCTCTGCTGCTCATCGACTTTCAGCGCGACTTTCTCGCCCCGGATGGGCGCATGGGTCGCATGGAAGGCCCATCAGACGAAAAAGGCATCACGTTTACGGGCGCTGCACTGCTGGTAAGCGCACGCCGTCAGCATGGCTAATATTCGCGCGCATTTCAAGCGTCTGGGTGTCATATTGCAGCCTGATGGACCAGCCGATGCGAAAGAGCGCGTCCTCAATCCCGCCTGCGCCCGTTTGCGCGACGGAAGCTTGCAGCTCTACCCACGCATGGTGACGCCCGCAAACGTCTCACGTATTGGATCGTTCCGAGCACGCGAACAACACGATGGTGCACTCGTCTTTGAGCGCTGCGGCTACGTGCTCGAACCTGAAGCACCGTATGAAGTGCGAGACAAACCAGGTGGATATGGTTGCGAAGATCCACGAGTCACGTACGTCGGTGCGCTTAATATCTACGTGATGGCGTATGTGGCTTTTGGGCCGCGCGGACCCGAAGTCGCCCTGGCGGTATCGGACGATGGGTTGGTCTGGAAGCGGCTGGGACTCATGCGTTTTGGCTCGAGCGAGGCGCCCTTTGCCGACAAGGATGCGGCATTTTTTCCTGAGCCCGTTCGCTCGCCTGCCGGCACGCTCTCTCTCGCATTGTATCACCGCCCCTCGATCTGGGAGCATGCAGACTATGTGGCTGGCATGGAAAGCATCGCGGGAAGCCGAGCATCAGGCGAATACGAGAGCATTTCCATCGGCTACGTCGCGCTCGATGCTGTCCGCGACGACGTGAACAGATTATGCGAGGTTGCTGAAACGCATTCTTTGGATCTGCCGGCTGCCAGCTGGGGTCGTCTCAAAGTAGGCGCCGGAACGCCTCCTGTGCGCGTCCGGGAAGGATGGCTCTCCGTCATTCATGGCGTCGACCTCGTCGAACAGCCGGGCGTCCCAGCCTTGACCCGGTATTGCGCCGGCGTGATCGTGCACGACACAGACCGGCTTGATCGCGTTGTCTATCGCTCGCCAGCTCCGCTCTTCGCGCCGAAAGCCCACGAAGAGATCCACGGCACGGTCGGCCATGTCGTCTTCCCGACGGCGATCGATCGTGGGCCAGATGGCGGCGACCGGACCTTCGACATCTATTATGGGATGGGCGATGACGAGATCGGGCGCGGCCGCCTCACGCTGGATTGAGCTTTATCCGGTGGGCGGCGGGTTCGGATTGTGCCACTCCGACCCGTCGCTGTATTTCACGCGCAGCACTGCGCAATACGGGAAGGCCGTGCCGATGGGAAAGACCTCGCGGCTGATGACGAACTCGTGCTTGATCTCAGTCCCTGGTGAGAACGTGCCGACATCTTTGGCCGTGGCGACGAGCGAGTTACGCGCCACAAGGCCAAAGTCGACCTCGGTCGCCGCCGTGGTCGCATCATTGTGATAATCGATCCCCAAGAAACCCTCGTCACTTGGGAACGACCCTGGAGTGTGATAGGTTCCGTATGGGTCTATCCACGGATGGGAAACGCCAGGCCCATGCTGATGCGGATAGCAGTCTAAAATGGTGATGTGCGATCCCGGAGTCTGGCGCGTCTCGGGTTCGGCCGCGCCAGCAGTGACCGTGCTTGATGCGGCCACAATTGCGATGGCCAAAACATATTTCCTGAGCATTGGTCAAGCTATCTAGTGCACAACGGTTCCATAACGATATTCTCGCACGGCCGCTACGAGGGAGCTATGAAGACCAACCGGCGCAAAACGTTCACACGTTCTTCTTAGCCCCGCGTTCGGGCTTTGCGGGGTGGTTGATCAGCACCGGAATGTCCGATTTGCGCAGCAGGCCCTCTGCGACGCTCCCGAGCAGCGCGCGAGGAATGCCCCCTCGACCGTGGCTGCCGACCACGATCAGATCCGCTTTGATCTGCTGGGCGAGATCGAGGATGCTCGAGACGGGGTCGCCGTCGAGCGAGACCGCCTTGGTCGTGACGCCAGATCCCCTCGCTTGCGCTGTGGCCTCAGCAAGAAACTCCTTGCCGGCGCTCTGCGCCGCTTCGATCGCAAAGCTTGGATCCATCGGCGAGGTCGAGGTCATGGCGGCGATCTTGGCTGTCTCAAGCACGTTGACGAACGTGATCGTCGCGCCATCGTCGCGGGCGAGCCGCAGGGCAAGGGCGATGCCTGTTCTACATGGTTCAGACCCGTCGACCGGAACGATGATGTTATGGAACATCGCACGCCTCGCGGGGACATGAGAAGATGAGGGACTGCGGGAAGCGGTGAGCATGGACTTCGCCAACTCCTATGAGGACGTCATCCGTGCCGGCGCATACGCTAGGCTCGAGTTCGCGAACACCTACTATCTGGCCTACCGCGATGTTCCCGCGCTCATCGCCAAGCATGTGACCGGGACGAAGGCGCTCGACTTCGGTTGTGGCACCGGCCGGTCAACGCGAGTTCTGCGCGCGCTCGGTTTCAGCGTCTGTGGCGTGGACGTGTCGGAGGATATGCTGCGCAACGCACGCGCCCTGGATCCAAGCGGAGATTACCGCCTCGTGCCTTCGGGCGACCTCAACGAGCTCGCGACAGAAGATTTCGACCTCATCGTGTCAATGTTCACGTTCGATAATATCCCAGGCCCGGCAAAAGTCCCGATCTTCGCCGAGTTGAGACGGCATCTGCGGCCCAGCGGCGTCATCATCAGCGTCGTCTCATCGCCCGAGATCTACACCCAC
>Ga0116216_10001463_pt1 | contig 16457 bp, 14 predicted proteins | sample Sb_taG_11_FD_89696 | JGI IMG/M metagenome (GOLD analysis project Ga0116216, IMG submission 89696) | Peat soil microbial communities from Weissenstadt, Germany - Sb_50d_3_AS metaG | ecosystem: Environmental > Terrestrial > Soil > Wetlands > Peat | place: Germany: Weissenstadt | collected 2010-09-21
GTTACCTGCAGTATCTGCGGCTCGACGGCGCTGCGGTCTGCGACTCGGCGGTCCTGCACGAGACGCGCACGACGATGACGCTCGACCGCTCGACGCGCCGGCATCTGGATCTGCTGAGCGGATCGGGCGAGAGCAAGCACGCATCGGTCGCAAGCGTGCTGGCCAAGACCAAGACGCCGATGGGCAGCAGGCTGCAGGCGCAGTGGCTCTGCGCCCCGCTCCTCGACGTGCAGGCCATCGGGCGGCGTCATGACAGCGTGGAGGCCTTTGTCACCTCCGCATCGTTCCGACTCGAAGTGCAGCGCGTGCTGGCGAGCATCGGCGACATCGAACGCATCGTGCAGAAGGTCCGCGCGCGCCGCGCCGGGCCGAGGGACCTGGCAGGGCTGCGGCGTTCGCTCGAGAGCGTCCGGGAGGTCGGCGAGCTCTTGCGCGGGGAGCCCGGACAGCTGTTCGCCGCCTTCGCCGACGCTCTGGCAGACGATGGGGGCCCGGCGCGCACCGTCGAGCTTCTCTGCGCGACGCTGCTCGACGAGCCCGCCGCAACGCTCGCCGAGGGCGGGGTCATCCGTCCGGAGCACAGCGCCGAGCTCCTCGAGCTCATCGGGTTGCGCAGCGCCGGACGCGAGCACTTGCTCGCGCTCGAGGGTGAGGTCCGCGCCGCAACCGGCATCAGAGCGCTCAAGATCAAATACACCCAAGCCTTTGGCTATTACTACGAGGTGAGCCGGGCGCAGGCGCAGTCGGTGCCGCCCGAGTTCGTCCGGCGCCAGAGCCTGGTGAACGCAGAGCGTTTCAGCGACCACCGGCTCAAAGAGCTGGAAGCGCGCATCTTGAGTTCGCGTTCGCAGCAGGTCGCGTTGGAACGGCGCCTTTTCGATGAGATCCTCGCGCAGCTGGACGGGTTCGCGACCTCGCTGCACGTCTGCGCGCGTGCTGTCGCGCAGATCGATGTCTTCTGTTCGCTGGCGCAGGTCGCCGCCGAACGCCGCTACGTCAGACCTGTGTTGGTCGAGGAGAGCACGCTCGCTGTGGAAGGCGGCCGTCACCCGGTGGTCGAGGCGTTCGGTGGTCTCGACTTCGTCCCCAACGACTGCGAGGTGAATGCGGAGCGGCGTTTCCTTCTGATCACCGGGCCCAACATGGGCGGCAAGTCCACCTATCTGCGTCAGACGGCGCTCTTGTCGATCCTGGCGCAGATGGGCTCGTTCGTGCCGGCGATGCGTGCGACGCTGGGCGTGGTCGACCGGCTGTTCACCCGCATCGGCGCTGGCGACGACATCGCCGCAGGTCGTTCGACCTTCTACGTGGAGATGGCTGAGATGGCGCTCATCCTGCGCAACTGCACGCCGCGCAGTCTCATGCTCATCGACGAGGTCGGTCGCGGCACAGGCACGATCGACGGCCTCGCCATCGCGCAAGCGATCAGCGAGCATCTGCTCAACTTGGGCGACGCGATGCCCATCGTGCTTTTCGCCACCCATTTCCACGAACTCGTCGACCTTGCCCAGACGTTCGCGAGCGTCGACAACCTCCACGTCGCCGTCGCTGACGAGCCCACAGGCCCCGTCTTCTCGCACCGCTTGCTGCGCGGCTCGAGCAGCCGTTCCTACGGCATCGCCGTGGCCGCGATCGCGGGCATGCCCAAGCCGATCGTCGACCGTGCCGCCGACATCGCCAAGGCGCTCGAGTCGCGCCCGGCTGTCGAATCGCGTCGCACGCGTTCGCCCAAACCCGGTCCCGCCGAGCAGCGGCAACTGGAGATGGAGATCTCGTAAGCCGCGCTCGCGCTTGCATGTGACCGCAGTCACTACTCGGGGTCTTCGTAACATAGCAGGCCGTCAAGCGTCCTTAGTATGTGAGGACATTAGACCTAGCGGCCCGCAAGATCCGAAGCCTGGCGGACATGCTGACCTATCCTTTGGCGGTCGTGGTCGCGCGCTGGATCGCGATTGGCTCGCTGCTGAGCTTGCCGCCGAACCCGGCAGCGCCCCGTCAGCTCCTCGTCGCGCTCATGGCGTACGGCGTCATCACGACGCTCTTCGCCGCGAACTTCTGGTACCGGTCGCGTGCGACCGGTCCACGCGACGAGGCTCACCCGCTCGTCGTGCCCTCGCTCATCGTCATCGATGTCGCCTATGCCGCGCTCATCATCAAGCTGTATGGCATCACCCTGCTCGTGCTCTTGCCGGCGCTTGACGCCGCCATGGTCGCGGCCCCGGTCGGCCTCGCCGTGCTGGCGTCGGTCGACCTGCTGCTGCTCGACATCGCGCTGAATTACCACTATGGCCCGCCGAGCGCCATCGCGCTGCAGATCGCCGGCATGACGTTCGGGCCATACGTCGCCGTGCTCTATGGCCTGCATGGCAGAAACCGCGCCGAGCGCCAGGTGCGAGCCATCGATCAAGTCCTCAACGCGGGGTCTGAACTCGGCTCGCAGATGTCGCTCGCCGACGTGCTCAAGCAGCTGCGCAACCTGCTCGGCCAGTTCCGCCGCGTGGTCCCCTGGGATACCTGCGTCATCTACGTCGTGCAGTACGACGACAATGCCGAAGAAGAGATGCTGGTCGCCGCAGAGATCACGGGCGACGACGTTGGAGCCTACCGCGGAAAGATCGCCTTCGGCACGGGCGTCGTGGGCTACGCGGCCGCCAAGCAACGCCCAGCGCTCATCGCAGATCTGCACAAAGACGTGCGTCAGCCCGACGCCGATATGCGCCCCAATGCTCGCGGTTCGCTGGTCGTGCCGGTCGTCGCCGATGGACAAGCCGTCGGCTGCGTGCAGCTCATCTCCGCCGAGCCAAACGTCTATACGACAGACCAGCTCGAGCACGTGGGCCGGCTCATCAGTTTGGCGTCGGTTGGCGTGCGCAACGCCGTCATCCATAGCCGGACGCGGTTGATGGCCGACACCGACTCGCTCACGGGCCTGCTCTCTCCTCGAGCCTATCACGAGCGTCTCGAGTCCGAATTCCGCAAGGCCCAAGCGGCGCGCAAATCGCTCTCGCTGCTCATCATCGACTTGGACAACTTCAAGCAGGTCAACGACGGCCACGGCCACCAAGCGGGTGACGAGCTCTTGCGGCGCGTCGGCGCGCTGCTGCGTCAACAAGCGCGGCGCAACGATGTCTGCTGCCGCTATGGCGGTGACGAATTCATCATCGTCATGCCCGAGACGATCAAGTCCGAAGCAGCGGTGGTCGCCGACCGCATCCGCAGAAGCGTCGAAGACATCGCGTTCACGTCGGGTAATTCCCACGTGCAGATCACGGTATCGATCGGCGCAGCCAGCTATCCGCAGGACGTGACCGACAAGCAGGCCCTCATCAAAGCCGCAGACGATGCGCTCTACGCCGCGAAGGAAGACGGCCGCAACGCGCTGCGGGTCTTTACGACGCCCGTCGCCCGCTAAGCGCTCGGGCCAGCCCGGCTCGTAAGATGTGGTGGCCCGCGGTTGGGCGAAGCCGACCGCGTGCGCACGAGCGAACACATCCACGTCCTCGACGAGGCGACGATCGCGCAGATCGCCGCCGGTGAGATCATCGAGCGGCCGGTCTCCGTCGTCAAAGAGCTGATCGAGAACAGCCTCGACGCAGGCGCCTCCTATGTCGCGGTCGAGCTCTCAGGCGGCGGGCGCACCGAGATCGCCGTCCACGACGATGGTCGTGGCATCACACACGACGATCTGCCGCTTGCGCTGCAGCGCCACGCCACGAGCAAGCTCAGCGCGGCGTCGGATCTTTTCTCCGTGCGCACGCTCGGGTTCAGGGGCGAGGGTCTGGCCAGCATCGCCGCGGCTGCTGGGTCGCTCGAGATCGTCTCGCGCCCCGCAGGTCAGACCTTTGGCGCTCGCATCGCCACGCGCGCCGGATCGCCCGGCGCTGTGACCCGCGTGGCCGCCTCGCCCGGCACGAAGGCGACCGTGCGCGAGCTGTTCGCCGCGACGCCAGTGCGCCGTGATTTCCTGGGCAGCGAGAAGGCCGAGTTCGGGCGGGTGAGCGCGTTTCTCTCACGCATCGCCCTGGGCTGGCCGGCGGTGGCGTTCTCATTGCGTCACGACGGGCGCGACGTGTGGTCGCTCCCTGCCGTCAGCGATCCCGTCGACCGGCTGGAGATGGTCTTCGGCAAGGGCAGTCGAGGGTCGCTCACGCCGGTGCGGACCGCGCCCAACATCATGATCGGGATCGTCGGGTTCACGTCACGCATCGGCGCTGACCGTCCGAATCGTCAGGGTCAAGTGCTCTTCGTCAACGGTCGGCTGATACGCAATCCGGCGCTGTCGGCGGCGTGGTCGACCGCGTATTCGGGCAGCATGATGACGGGGCGGTATCCCTACGGCGTGCTCATGCTCTCGCTTGCGCCCGGGGACGTCGACGTCAACGTGCATCCGACGAAGATCGAGGTACGCTTCCCGAGCGCGGCGTCGGTGTTCGACGCAGTCCGCCACGCAGTCAAAGACGCGCTTCGATCCGACGCCGGCGCAGATGGATTCACTCCCCCGCTTCTCCGTCCGGCCGTGCCGCCGCTCGAAGGAGCGAGCGGCTCTGGGCTCGCTGCACACGTCATCCCGGCCGCATCGCTGCTCGCCGGTGCGAGCGGTCCTGCGCCGCTGCAGCTCGAGGATGCGAGTTCAACCGCTCAGACGGCACGAGCGCTCGGTCAGATCGACCAGACCTTCATCGCCATCAGCGACGCGAGCGGCATCGTGATCGTCGATCAGCACGCGGCCCACGAGCGCATCGCGTTCGAGGCACTTGAAGATGGAGCCGGCGAGCGAGTGCCGTCAGCACCGCTGCTCTTGCCCCGCATCGTCGAACTCACCCCAGACCAGGTAGCCACGCTCGAGACGTGTCAGAGCGAGCTGCAGGCGCTTGGCGTGGAGATCGAACGCTTCGGCGACGATGCATATCGCATCAGCGCCCTGCCGAGCGGCTACCAGCAGCGGCGCTTCGACGTCGTCGGCATGCTCGACGACCTTGCTGAGGACGTAGGCACGGCGACCGAATCACAGCCGCAGCGATTGGCAGAACATCGCCGGCGACTTCTCGCCACGATCGCGTGCCACTCGGTCGTGCGCGCGCACGAGCCGCTCAGCCTGCAAGAGCAGCTCGCGCTCTACGAGCGCCTGCGCACGTGTCGAGATCCACATACCTGCCCGCACGGCCGGCCGACGACGTTGCGGCTCGACGCGGCAGAGCTTTCCAAAGCGTTCAAGCGGACGTAGAAGAACGGGCGTGTCAGGCGCACTCATCATCTGCGGCCCGACATCGTCGGGAAAATCAGAGATCGCTCTCGCCGTCGCACGCGAGCTCGGCGGCGAGATCGTCAATGCGGATTCGCGCCAGATCTATCGCGGCATGAGCATCGGCACAGGTTCGCCGCCGCCATCCGCCCGCGAGCGCGTGGCGCATCATCTGTACGACTTCGTCGATCCGGCGCAGCGCTACAGCGCGGCGCGCTACGTGCACGATGCCGACGCGATCATCCAGGAGATCGAGAGCCGCGGTCGGGTGCCCATCGTTGTGGGCGGTACGGGTTTTTACATCGAAGCGCTTGCTGGGACGATGCCGCTCGACCGCCCCCCGGGCGACGATCATATGCGCGCGCGGCTGCGCGCCGAGGCGCACATCCACACCACGGAGGTGCTCTGGCAGTGGCTCGCCGCCATCGCGCCTGCACGTGCTGCGCAGACCAAACGTGGCGACTCCTATAGAATCCTTCGCGCGCTCGAGGGCGTTCTTAGCGCTCGGACGGAGCGCTCGGACGGCGGTGCATCGCCGGCGCGACGAGCGCAGCTGAGGTGCGAGATCGTGGTCTTGCGCATAGCTCCCGGCATCCTCCGCGAGCGGATCGAGCAGCGCGTCCGCGGCATGTTCGAGCACGGACTTATCGCCGAAGCCGCAGCGGTGCGCGCGCATGCCCCTGACGCGCCCGCGCTGTCCGGGCTCGGCTACGCTGAAGCGCTGGCCTATCTCGATGGGCGTGCGACGCAGCTTGAGGCGCTAGCGTCGACCATTCACAGGACGCAGCGATATGCAAAGCGCCAACAGACTTGGTTCCGGCGCATCGTTCGCGCCCACGTGGTCGACGCGGAGGATGCGCACGCCGCGACGCGCGCGATCGTCGCACTGGCAAGGGAAAAGCTCGCGCCTGCGTGAACATCTGGTCACTGCCTGCAACGGTGGGGTTCTCGCATGGCGCAACGCCGCGAGAAGCATTGGAGAGGAATGGCGTGAAGAACAACTTGCCACTGCAAGACGCTTATCTGTTGGCGATCAAGCGTGAGAACGCGCCTGTCACCATCTATCTGCGCAAAGGATTCCAGCTGCGCGGTCACGTCCGCGGTTTCGACAACTTCACCATCATCCTGGAGTACGATAACAAGCCGCACCTCGTGTACAAGCACGCGGTCTCGACGGTTTCGCCGCAATCAGCGGTCCAGTTCTCGGGGGCTGAGATCGGCGTCGGCGCTCGACCGGCCGCGGCGACTGAGGCCGAACCGGCGCTTGTCGCCGACGGCGCGGTGAAAACCCCCGTCGCACAGTAGCGCAACCAGCAAGCCGCGATGGCCCTGATCTCGGTCACGAAGTGCCACGGGACGGGGAATGACTTCATCCTCGTCGACAACCGTGCCGGCCCGGATATGCCCTATCCGGAGATCGCCAAGGCGCTATGCCCGCGCCGGCTGGCCGTCGGCGCTGACGGCCTCCTCGTGCTCGGAACACCGGAGTCGCCTGAGGCCTGCGCCTCTATGCGCATCTTCAATGCGGATGGAAGCGAGGCCGAGATGTGTGGCAACGGCATCCGCTGCGTCGCACGCTATCTGTATGACGAAAACCCAGAACGGACCGAGTGCACCATCGAGACCGTCGCCGGACCCATGCAGACGACGATCGTCACCTGGGAGGGAAAGCCGGGTGTGCGCGTGGCCATGGGCGAGCCCAAATTCCTCGGCGCGGTCGGCGGGAAGCTTGAGCGCACGCTGGCGCTCGATGGCGGCGCGGTACCGGCATATGCGGTCTCCATGGGTAATCCTCACGTCGTGATGTTCGTCGACCGCGATCCGGCACGGCTCGATCTTGAACAAGCCGCCGCCAAGATCGCAGCGTGGAAGGCATTCGACACGGAGCCGAACGTCGAGATGGCGCAGGTGGCGGGCGACGAGATCCGCATGCGCGTCTTCGAGCGTGGCGTGGGTGAGACATGGGCTTGCGGCACTGGGGCCTGTGCGGCAGCTGCGGTGGCGATCGCAAGCGCAAAGTCCACATCGCCCGTGACCGTGACGACCCCTGGGGGCTCCGTGCGCGTGAGCTGGCAGGGCGCAGGACACCCCGCGTATCTGACCGGCAATGCCGAGATCGTATTCCGCAGCGACGTGGAGATCGCAGTGCCTCTTGGGCTCCACGCTCCAGCACAGCCGTGATGCAGCACGGCATCCAGGGTTTGGGACCATGGACGTAAAGAGCGCGGCGCGTGCCTGGGCGGACACCTGGTCGCAGGCCTGGCCCGCTCGCGACGCCGACGCGATCGCCGAGCTCTACGCCCCAGACGCGGCATACCGTTCGCACCCGTTCCGCCAGCCGATGACGGGCCAGACGGGCGCACGTGAGTACGCGCTATCGGTGTTCGCGGAAGAAGAAGACATCGAATGTTGGTTCGGCGATCCGATCGCGGCCGATGCGCGAGCGGCAGTCCAATGGTGGGCCGTGTTTCGATCGGAGGGCAAGCAGTGGACACTCGCCGGGACGAGCATCCTCCGCTTTGCGGCTGACGGGAAAGTCGCCGAGCACTGCGATTACTGGGTCATGGATGAAGGCCGTCGAGAGCCGCCACTGGGGTGGGGCAGATGAAGGTCTTCGCTGCAAACCGATCGCGGCCCACGACCCGCGCCAAGAACGCAGGCGCGTTGCGTGCGCTCTTCGCCCGGCCCGACGGCACGGTGCTCGATCTCCCGGGCGTGAGCGCAGCCGCAGACGACGGTGTCATCGTGCAAGCCGTCAGTGCCGACTTCATCCCCCTTCCTGAAGGGTCGCTCTTGCTCACCCTACCTGCGCGCAGCGTGGTAGGGTACGAGGGTTCGCGAGCGCGGGAGATCGCCGACGTCGAGGGCACGCAGGTCTGCGCGGTGGCGGCCGCGCTGCCACTAGGCTACACTCGCGTAGCGCTGCCGGCCTACGCCGAGCGCGCGGGGGCGCCCGCGCTCCCGCTGTATGGATACAGCGCAGTGGCGTGGAGCGACTCCGGGTTTCGCGTCGCCGCGATGCGGACGGACGAGCTTGAGAGTTGGACGCCGCAGACGCACGGCGAAGAAGAGGTGCGCGAGGGCATCGCGCTGCGAACGCTTGAGTTCCCGGGCAACGCGCTCGTGCAGCAGCTCGCGAGGTGCGCCACCGAGTACGGCTGTTTCACCGCTCAGAACGTGTTCTTGCGCCAGGGCGAGGCCGCGCTGCCCGTCTCGCCGGCGTGCAACGCACGCTGCATCGGCTGCATCTCAGAGCAAGAACCGGATGCGCAGGTGAAGAGCGCACAGGAGCGCGTGCGCCGCCGGCCGACGCTCGAGGAGATCTGCGAGCTCGCGACCGCCCACCTTCTGGCTGTGAAGGGCGGGATGATCTCGTTCGGTCAGGGATGCGAAGGAGAACCGCTGCTCGCGGCGCCGCTCATCGAACAGGCGATCCGGCGGATCCGCGCCTCGACGAGCGCGGGCACGATCCACTGCAACACCAATGCGAGCAATCCGAAGGCGCTCGCCAGGCTCATCGACGCCGGGCTGCAGTCCATCCGGGTGAGCCTCAATTCGGTGCGTCCGGAGGTCTATGCAGCGTACTACCGGCCTCGCGGGTATACGTTCGACGATCTGCTGGAGAGCATACGCGTCGCCGCCGCCCGGGGCATCTCCATCTCGCTCAATCTCCTCACGCACCCGGGCGTCACGGATGCGGCAGAAGAAGTCCGCTCGTTCGAGCGCGTGTTGAGAGCATTCCCGATCGCCATGGTGCAGACGCGAACGCTTAACGTGGATCCGGCGATCTATTTCGCAGCCATCGGCCGTCCGGCAACGCGACCGATGGGGATGCGCGCGTGGCTCGCCTGGCTGCGCCGCGAGTTCCCAAGCCTGCGCGTCGGGAACTTCACGCGCGGCTTCGGCTAGCCGGCGCCGACGAGCTCGGAACGCAGCTCTTTGGTCGCGCCCGGCTGCATGACGATGAGCATGGCGTCGCCCGCACGCACGGTCGTCTCGCCGTCAGGCACGATGACATCGCCTTCGCGCTCGAGCGCGACGATCACGCAGTGCTTGGGCAAGCGCAGGTCGGACAGCCGCTTCGCGTTGGCCGGTGACGTCGGCGGAAGCGATAGGCGCACGAGTTCGAGGTTGCCGCCGCGGAACGTCATGAGCGGCGCGACGTCCTTGACATTGACCTCTTGTTGCACGATGCTGAGAACGATCTCCGTGCCGGAGACGACCGAATCGATGCCCAGCTCCTCGAAGATCTGCTTGTTCTTCGGATTGTTGACCCGCGCGATCGTGCGCGGCCGCGCGAACTTCTTCTTGGTCACGAGGCTGATGACCAGATTATCCTCATCATCGCCTGTATCGGCGATGACGACGTCTGCCCGCGCAACCCCGGCTTCCTCGAGGACCTGCGGGTCGCAAGCGTCGCCGACCCGCGCGATCTCGCAGTTGAGGAACTGGCACAGGCGAGCTGCTTTGCGCTCGTCTTTTTCGATGACGACGACTTCGTGCTTCTCTTCGAGCAGCGCCTTGGCCACGTACGTGCCCAGCTTTCCGCCGCCGCACACCACGATGAACATCGTCTGCTAGACCGCCTTGGCGAGCGAGCCGCCGAACAGTTTGCGGAACTCAACCACGAAATCCGGGCGCACGATGGCCACGGTTCGATCGCCCTTTTCGAGCTTGGTCTCCGGGGTGGGGATGATGCTGTGGTTTGAGCGGACGATCAATGCGACTTGGCTTTTCTCCGCCACGGTCAGGTCGCGCACGAGTTTGCCGGCGCTCTCAGGCCCCACCGTCTGCTCGACGATCTCCGCATCCGCCTGGTCGAAGAGCAGCGACGAGAACTGGTCGTCCATGAGCGCGCCACCCATGAGCCGGGCTCCCACCGTCGTCGGACACACGGTCGAGATGCCGAAATCGCGGTACATGTGGGAACGTTCGGGGTCGTAGATCCGGGCAACGACCCGCGGGATCTTGAAGTGCTGCTGGGCGATGAGGGCAGCCATGATGTTGCGGTTGTCACCTTGCGTGACCGCAGCAAAACCGTCGGCTGTCTCTGCGCCGGCGCGACGCAGCACGTCGACGTCGATGCCGGTCCCCAGCACGAGCTTGCCAGGGAAATCGCGCCCGACGCGCCGGAACGCCGCTGAGCTCTCGTCGACGACGGTGACGTCGTGACCCTCACGGGCAAGCCGCTTCGCCAGCGTCGATCCGACTCGGCCGCAACCGACGATGAGATATCGCATGTCGTTTGTTTGGCTCCGGTTGAAAGCGACATTCGGCTTCGTGGCGGCGTAGGATGATTCCCGTACGCAGTTCTCGTTCAAGGAGCCCACCGAAAACCAGCAGAACCAGACACAACAGGCCATCGCGGGGTGTAGCTCAGCTTGGTAGAGCGCTCGGTTCGGGACCGAGAGGTTCGCAGGTTCAAATCCTGTCGCCCCGAGATTTCTCCCGCTGCATGCGTTGCGATGTCGCGGTCTCGAGCCGGCTCATATGAGCTGCAACCAACTTGTGGTGGGAACACCCGCCCGCGGTGATTGATAAGCGATGTTCTCCCGGTTCAGCCCTGCGGCGCGCGCGGTGATCACGCTCGCAGAACAAGAGTGCCGCAACGCCAGCCACTACTACCTCGGCACCGAGCATCTGCTGCTGGCGATGGCTATCGCGCCCCCGCCCGACGTCGCCGCGCACTTCGAACGACTCGGACTCGTGCCGTGGCAGGTCAAGCGCGCGCTGCGTGACGCCATGACGCCGAGCGACGAACATCCCTGGGACGGCATCATCCTCACGCCGCGCGTGCAGCAGATCCTGACCATGGCGCTGTCGTCGAAGGCTGCACCGGAGAGCGTCCAGCCCCTCGATATCCTCGATGCTATCGTCGCCGATGGCGGCGGCGTGGCAGCCCGCGTTCTCGAGCAGCTCACCGCGGCGCAAACCGCAGGACAGCGCTAGCGCCGCATGCACGCGTTTGAGCAGCATGTGACCTCGTGGATCATCGGGGTCATCTCGCACCTGGGATATGCCGGACTCTTCGGCGGCATGCTCGGCCAGGCCGTCGGCGTGCCGCTGCCCAGCGAGATCATGCTCGCCTTCTCGGGATACCTCGCGTCGACGCACGTGCTGGAGATCATCCCCGTGATGGTCGCCGGCACGGCGGGCGACACGTCCGGCGCGATCATCGCCTACCTGGTGGGCTACTACGGCGGCCGGCCGTTCCTGTTGCGCTTCGGCAAGATGTTCTTCGTGCGCGAGCGCGAGCTCGAGCGCGCCGATGAGTGGTTCGCTCGCTACGGAACGCGCGCCGTGCTCATCCTCAAACTGCTTCCCGGCGTCCGCGCCTTCGGTTCGTTTCCGGCGGGCGTGACGCGGATGCGGGCCGGGCCGTTTCTGGGATACACGCTGTTGGGCTCGATCATCTGGAGCGTGCTCTTCTCCGGCATCGGCTACACGCTCGGCAAGAATTGGGTGCTGCTCGGCGCGTACGCGCGTCCGGCATCGTTCATCCTGCTGGCACTCGTCGCCGCGGCCATCATCGGCTGGCTCTGGGTGCACTTCCGAGCGGAGCGGCGCGGCTCGCACGTGTAAGAGGGCCGCAGGGCCGCCTCCCGCAAGACATCCTCGTGAATCCCACCGACCTACCGCCACGCCTGCAGGAGCAACTCGACCGGCTCCCGGCCGAGCCCGGCGTCTACCAAATGCTCGACGCGACCGGCGCCGTGCTCTACGTTGGCAAGGCCATCGACCTGCGCTCGCGCGTGCGTTCCTACTTCCAGCCCGGTAGACCGCTCGAGCGGCGGCTCGACGCCATGGTGGAACGCGTCGCCGACGTGCGCACGATCCTCGTCCGCAACGAGAGCGAGGCGCTGCTGCTCGAGTGCAATCTCATCAAGCAGCACAAACCGGCTTTCAACATCAGGCTCAAGGACGACAAGAAATATCCATATCTTAAGGTCACCCTGGCCGAGCCGTTCCCACGCGTCATCTTCACGCGCAAATTGGTGCGCGATGGCAGCAAGTATTTCGGCCCCTTCAGCAACGCCGGCGGCCTGCGCGACGTCATCGATCTCATCCGTAAGGTCTTCCCGCTACGCACCTGCAAGTTCGACGACATCGGCGTCAACTACCGGCGTCCGTGTTTGCAGTACCACATCAAACGCTGCCTTGCGCCGTGCGCGTTCCTGCAGAGCGCCGAGGACTACGCCGCCACGGTCCGCGACGTACTGCTCTTCCTTGAGGGGCGCCACGCGCTCTTGGTCGACCGGCTCAAGCGTGAGATGGAATTCGCCTCCGAACAGCTCGCCTTCGAGCATGCCGCGCGCCTGCGCGATCGCATCGCGGATCTCGAGCGCGTCATGGCGCGCCAAGAAGTGGTGTGGAAGAGCCAGGTGGACATGGACCTCATCGCCAGCGCTCACGGTCAAGGCGTCTCCAGCATGGAGGTCTTCTTCGTCCGCGGTGGCAAGCTCATCGGCCAAGACAACTTCCTGGTCGAAGGCACGGAAGGACGTTCGCCAGACCAGGTGCTGGCCGCGTTCGTCGAACAGTTCTACGCGGCGTCGCCCGCCATCCCCAAAGAGATCATGCTCGAAGCCCGCATCCCCGACATGGGTGAGCTCGAGCGTGCGCTGTCGGCGGTGCGCGGCAACCGCGTGCGCATCCTCGTGCCCGAGCGCGGCCAGCGCGTGGAGTACATGCGTAAGGTGGCTCGCAACGCCGAGCAGCACCTGGCCGATCATCTGGCCAAGCGCGATGTGGCCGACGAGCGCGCCGCCGCCGCGCTGGAAGAGCTCGCGGCGAGCTTAGGGCTGCCCGCGCTGCCGCAGCGCATCGAGTGCTACGACATCTCGCACGTGCAGGGGACGAACGTGGTCGGCTCGATGGTGGTCTTCGAAGACGGCGTGCCAAAAAAAAGCGAATACCGGCGCTTCAAGATCCAGGGCGACGAGCGCAACGACGACGTCGCTAACATGCAGCAGATGCTGCGCCGCAGGCTACGCTATCTCACGGCCGATGCGCTGCCGCCCGCTGCCGGCAAGGAGCGCAAGTTCGCCAAACGGCCGAGCCTCGTGCTCATCGACGGCGGTCGCAACCAGCTCAATGCCGGGCTTGCGGTGCTCGAGGAGCTCGATCTGGTCGCACTGCCGATCGCGGCGCTCGCCAAACAGTTCGAAGAGATCTACGCGCCGGGAGAGGACGAGCCGCTCGTCCTCGCGCGCAACTCACCCGCACTGCACCTCGTCCAGCGCATCCGCGACGAGGCGCACCGTTTCGCGGTCAGCTATCACCGCGGATTGCGCGGCCGCGGGCTCACCACGTCGGCGCTCGACGGAGTGCCCGGGGTCGGACCGGCGCGCCGCCGGGCGCTGCTGCGTGCGTTCGGGTCGGCGGCTGGGGTACGGCGCGCGAGCATGGCTGAACTCGAGGCCGTGCCGGGCATCAGCCGCGAGCTGGCCGAGGTCATCAAACAAGCTCTAGAACGCGAAGCCTCCGCATCCTAACGTAGCAACGGACCTTTCGGTCCGTTTTTGGCAGGGCCGCGCCGCCGCCGCGCCGCACTTGTAGGCCCATGAGTCTTATCATTAGACTGCTCGTCAACGCGTTTGCCTTGTTCTTGATATCGAAGTTCAACTTCATGGGGATCCACGCCGACACGGTGTGGGATACGCTCATCGGCGCTTTGGTGCTCGGAGTCGCCAACGCCGTCGTTCGCCCGCTCCTCATGGTCTTGAGCTGCCCGCTCGTGATCCTCACGCTCGGGCTGTTCACGCTCGTGATCAACGCCATCATCTTCTATTTCGTGCTCAAGTGGCTTCCCGGCTGGCACATCCCGCCGGGCATCTGGCCGGCCTTCTGGGGCTCGATCGTGATGTCGCTCATCTCGTGGATCGTCAGCGTGATCATCAAAGACGTCTCGGCGGAGAGCAAGCGCTTCTCGCCCTAGACGAGGGTCATCTCGCATCCTCTGTAGGGGCCCGCCCGCTTAGGCAGGCCCCGCGGGTTTGTTCTTGTCAGCAACCTGCCGATGGTGTAAAATATAGGGGTCACGACGGACCTTTGGGTCCGTTTTTCGCGAGGGGGCGTCACGGTTTCGACGGGATGTGCTCTGGCGAGAGAAGCAGGCGGAGTTCCGAGCCCTCCTAAAACGATCGGACAACGTATAAACGCGAACAGCGAATACGCACTGGCAGCCTAACTAGGCTATCACGCTTGCGGGGCAACGGCTCCGTCACGGGCCCGCAAGTGTCACAAAGCACGGATACCGGGTGCAGACGCTTCGATGCGTTCGGGAAATCAACTGGAGCTGGCGGCGCGGCAATCCCGCTCGGGGGAGTACGCGTCGCGAGTGAAAATCCCGAGATAAGCCTGTAGACGCTTTCGTGGGAGTCATTTCGGACACCGGTTCAACTCCGGTCGCCTCCAAAAGAATCAGAACGGACTATAAAGGCCCGTGTCTGGAAACAAACAGATAAAGAGGGGGAACGAATCATCCGTTCGAGGTTACGCTGGACGCGCGCCTCGGCAGCCGTGCTCGCCGCCACGCTTGTCATCATCGGCTGCTCCCGCCATGTGACCGTCCCGACATCACCCAAGCTCACCATCTATTACTGCAAAGCCGGCAGCGACGATCTGGTCGGGTTTCCGTTCAGCGTCGATCCCAAGCTCGGCGCTAGCGCCGTCGCGTCGTACGCGCTCAATCAGCTCATCGCAGGGCCGGCGGTCGGCCGCGACTCGCTCGTGCTGTTCCCAGCGGGGACGCAGGCGTCAGTCACGATCGACGGGGGTGTGGCCACGGTCGACCTGCACGGTCCCATCGCTCGCTCGTTCCAAGGCGGTGGCGGCGATGAGTCCGGCTTGTTCAAATCGCTCACCTATACGCTCACCGGTCTGCCCGGCATCAAGAGCGTGCAGGTGCTGGTCGACGGACGCAACCGAGCGGCCTTGCCCGGCGGTCAATTCGAGATCGACGAGCCGCTGACGAGGGAAACTTTCGCCCAATGATGCGCCGCCTCGCCGTGGCGCTCGCAGCCTTGAGCATGCTCGTCTGGCCACCCGCCGCCCACTCGCAATCCATCGCGACGCCCGTCGCCCGCCTCTCGGATCAGGTCTTCGTCTTCGGTCGCGAGGTCGTCTTCGAGCATCTGGGCACGTCGCGCGGCGTTGCGGTCGTGCGCGTCGACGACGCGGGCTTGACGGCCATGCTCCAGATCGTGGGTGCGAGGATGCAGTTCCAGCCGGGAACGCGCTTCATCGTTTTCACGCGTGCCGACGGCGAACCGATCACCTTCACGGTGGGTAGCAATGCCGTGAGCATCGACAACGCGTCGGTTGCCATCCCCTTCGGCCCGTTCTATGAAGGCACGCAGCTGTGGATCCCGCTGCCCGCGCTCACCGAGGCGCTGGGCCTGTGGGCCCGTCACGTCCACGATAGCTACGCATTCTCGCCGCAGATCGTCTCCGTGCAGCGCCATATCGGCCAGCACCGCACGATCGTCGAGGTGCGGGCCACAGCGCCGCTCTCCTGGCGCGCGAGTTTCGACGGCCCGCCCAAGCATCCGACCCTGACCGTCACCTTCGCCGGATTCGCTAACGCGGCAGATTCGAAGGTTGATCTTGGTGGACGCGAGGCCAAAGCTGCGACCATCGGGCAACAGGGTCCGCCTGGGTATCCGATCACGTCGCTCTCCATCGGCGTCATGCACGGTGTGAAGTTCGCCGCGCATCGAACGTCGTCGGGCGCCGGCATGGACCTCGTGCTCGCGCGCAATGAGGGCGATCTGGCGCTCGGCCCGACGCTCGCGACGCCGTCCGTGCAGATCTCCACCCTGCCCAAGGCCGCTCCGACACCCGTACCGACCGCCGCTCCGACGGTCGTGCCACGCGTCGACGGCACGCTGGCGCCCGCACCAAACGTGTCCGCGCAATCTGCTCCTGTGCCGACGGCAGTACCCGCGCCGGAGGTCACGGATAACGGCTCCGCTGTGCTGGGCGCGAGCCCGAGTCCCGGATCTTCCGGTGGCGAGCCCAGCCCAAGCCCGTCGCCTCTGGAGAAGATCACCGACGTCTTCGTCACTGACGCCGCCGACGCGAGCCGTATCACGCTTGCGCTCACTGGCCCCGTCTCGTTTGAGTGGCACCGCCTCGCCCCGCCTGATAACCGGTTCTGGATCGACATATCGCAGGCTGCGCTCGTCGGTCCGGCACGCGACGTCTTTGTCAA
>Ga0116216_10001466_pt1 | contig 16441 bp, 15 predicted proteins | sample Sb_taG_11_FD_89696 | JGI IMG/M metagenome (GOLD analysis project Ga0116216, IMG submission 89696) | Peat soil microbial communities from Weissenstadt, Germany - Sb_50d_3_AS metaG | ecosystem: Environmental > Terrestrial > Soil > Wetlands > Peat | place: Germany: Weissenstadt | collected 2010-09-21
CCCCGGCGGCGTGTGCGATTTCTGAGACGCGAGGAGGCTGACCGATTGATCGAAGCACTGCCCGAACACATGAAGCCGATCGTGGAGTTTGCACTCGCGACCGGTTGTCGTGCGGGGGAGATCCTGGGGCTCGAATGGAGCCGCGTGGATCTCACCCGAAAAGTAGCCTGGCTCGATCACGGCACGACGAAATCGGGCGACGGCCGCGGTATACCGCTCAATGCGGACGCCATGGCAGCGCTCGAATCGACGCGGGGACAGCACCCGCGTTGGTGTTTCACCTTCTCGGGTCAGCGCATCCAACAGAGTTCGACCGCGTGGGACAAGGCGAAGCAGCGCGCTGGCATCGAAGACTTCCGCTTCCACGACCTGAGGCACACCTGGGCCTCCTGGCACGTGCAGAGCGGCACATCGCTGCCGGAACTGATGGAACTCGGGGGCTGGAAGTCGTACGAGATGGTGCTGCGCTATGCGCACCTGGCCCCGGAGAAACTCTCCTCCGTGGCCGGACGCATTGAACGGCAGGCATCGAAGTTCATCGGGGAGGTGCCGCGCGGCGCAAACGTAGCAAAAAACGCTACGTTTTCGCTACGTTCGCTAAATTGAGCTTGGGCGATGGCGCGTAAGCTGAATTGTTTGGCGCGCCCGGACGGATTACTCGGCGCTACGCGCCTCGCCCCTTCGGGGCCGCCCTTCGGGCGTTCAGCGCCGCTTCGCGGCGCTGCCGAACCGGTTTGTTTGTCTGTCGGCGGTTCGAACTGCTCGCTAAAAACTCGCGGCGGAAGGTGCCGAAATACACCCAGGTAATATTGCGCGCCCGGACGGATTCGAACCGCCGACCACCTGGTTCGAAGCCAGGTGCTCTATCCAGCTGAGCTACGGGCGCATTGCGGCAAGTTTAGCCGAAAGTCCGCGCGACCTTTGAATTCGATGGCGAGCGCTGCGACGCTGAATCGGCCGGCGCTCAGGACTTCGCTTTTGGCGGGGGCAGCGGATTGACGAGGAGCACCCGCAGTCCCCAATTTGCCACCTTCGAGTCGTACTGCCAGATCTGCACATAGGCATGGGTGCTGCGCTGGTTGCCGTCGGTGAGCTCGCCCACGGTATACATCAAGGCAGAGTCAGCCGAGCGCCCGCGCGTCACTTCCTTCCAAGCACCCGCGACGGGATGATCATCAAGATAAATGCTGGCCGCCCCGGCTCCGCCGATTGGCGACTGCTCATCCGTGAAAAATACGAAATCGACATCGCGGCCGTAGGTGCGAAGCGCCGCGCCGAAACCGTCTCGGCGCGCCGTGTCTTGAAAATCGATCGCCGCATGACCCGCGGCATCTTGGGCTACCAGAGTTACCGGCGGCTTTTGAGTCGCGGAAATCGGCGCCTGGTTTGGAAGCAATTTAGGCTCGGCGCTTCGCGGCGCCGCGTGCGATATTCCGCCGTCGAACTCGATATGCCATTGGCACCTCGCATCGCGCCTCCAAACGGTCAGGAAATGCCCGTGGAACTGCTTACCGCTGTCGTTGATCGTGTAGACCCAGGGTCCAGCGGTAAAACCGAGATCCCCGCTCGGCGCAATGTCGCCGGTGGCCGGATACCACTCGAGCGTATTCTTGTTCTCCTTGGCGGATTGGTAGATCGGACGGCCGGGCACCGGTCCCGGATTCAGCACCCAGGAATCGTCGGCCAAATATTCCAGAAAGGCACCGTTCACCGAGGTTTGCGCCTTCTGGCCGAAGGCATATTCGCTCTCGAGCATCGCCTTGAACGCGGCACGCATCGTTGCACAGCCCGCGGGCCCCCCGTCCCCGACCGCGGCTTGGCCCATGGCGAAGCTCGGGATCACCAACAGCAGGAATGCTGCACTGCGCAGATTGGCTTTGCCCATGGATATCTCCCGCCCGTGCTCCAAAGACGACGCAGTATCGCCGTTTCAGCGTGCGAAAGCCTGCCGATCCCACTCGAGGGTCCCCCGGAGCCCCCCCAAGGTGCAGAGATGAGGCGCCAGCCGCTGAGAAATAGACCAAATAATCAGGTGCTTACGCGGTCATCGGGGAACGCTGGCGGCCTTACGCCCTTGGCCGTAAGATCGCATTGGAATTGATAAACATCCGCACCGATAACTAGAGGACTTCCGATGAAGGCTTGGATACCGCTTACGCTGCTGGTTTCTGTACTTGGCTCCGCCGCTCATGCGCAGTCGACTTGCACCTATCCGCGCGCGCCCGATGCGATCCCTGACGGCGCCACGGCAACGAAGGAGCAAATGATCGCCGCCAAAAACGACGTCAATCGATACAACACCGACATGAATGCCTATTTGGACTGCATCAAGCAGGCGCTCGATGCGGCCACGCCGAAGGATCCGAGCAAGCTCACGGCCGACGAAAAGAAGAAGGCTATTGAGCAGGAGAAGATGCTGACCGAGAAGAACAATGCCGCGGTCGACGAACTCCAGGCGGTGGTTGGACGATTCAATGAGCAGTTGAAAGCTTATAAGGCCGCGCACACACCTTGAAGCGGGTCGCGGCGGACCAAGACCGCTGTGATTTTTCTAGACTATGCTGGCTACCACGCTCATCACTCCGCGTCTGGCCGAAGAGGCGATCAACTCTCGGCTGACGTGTCTACCCATCGAATCACTGCCGCTGACGCAGTGTATCGGGGGAACACTGCGGGAAAACATCTACGCGGAACGGGATCAGCCGCCCTTCGATCGCGTTACGATGGATGGCATCGCGGTCGATAGCGAGGCGCTACGTCGCGGCGTGCGCCGCTTTCGCATCCAAGGGACTCAACCGGCCGGTTCGCCGGCGATCAGGCTATGCGGTGGAGAGGACGCCATCGAAGTAATGACCGGCGCCATCCTGCCGCTCGCCAGCGACTGCGTGGTGCCGATCGAGAAGTATCAGGTCGAGGATGGCATCGCATCGCTGAATTCGGCGGTCGTTTCGACGCCCTATCACAATGTGCACCGCCGCGGCAGCGATAGCCGCCAGGGGACGCTGCTCCTTAAGACGGGCACGTTATTGCGCGCCCCGGAAATCGCGGTCGCCGCGTCGGCCGGAATGGCGCGAGTCAGAGTGAGCAGCCAGCCGGCCATCATGATCGTCTCCACGGGCGATGAATTGGTCGAGCCGGGCGATCCGATCGCCGAATATCAGGTGCGCCGCTCCAATGCCTATGCGGTCTCGGCGGCATTGCGCAGGCGCGGTTTCGGCCGCGTGGGCGACGATCATGTGCCGGATGACGAGGGGCGGCTGCACGACCGTTTGGCGCTGCATCTGACCACCCATGAAGTCGTGATCCTGAGCGGCGGCGTATCGATGGGCAGATTCGATCTCGTGCCCAAGGTGCTCGAGCAGTTGGGGGTTGAGCAAATATTTCACAACATTGCGCAGCGGCCGGGCAAGCCCATGTGGTTTGGCATCGGCCCGCTCGGGCAAGCGGTGTTCGGATTGCCGGGTAACCCCGTTTCGACACTCGTATGCCTCATCCGGTACGTGATTCCTGCCATCGCCGAAGCCATGGGCACATCGCGCACGGCGCCCGAACGCATGGCCTTGGCGGCACCAGTCACGGTCCAGCCGCCGCTCACCTATTTCCTCCCCGTCGCCGTCGAACACGACGACTGGGGTCGCCCCTGGGCCACCCCGCGACCGCCGAACGGTTCGGGAGATTTTTTGAGCCTGGCCGGCACCGACGGCTTCGTCGAGCTTCCCCCCGGCCCGAACACCTACCCGAAGGGCTTCGTCACCAGCATGTATCGCTGGTGAGCTGAAACACATGAAACAAGCATCCAACGTCCGCGACATTTTGGGCGCCGGTAATCCGGTCGATCGCCTCGGGCGGCCGCTCCATGATTTGCGCATATCCGTGATGGATCGCTGCAACTTCCGTTGCCCCTACTGCATGCCGAAGGAGCAATTCCACGAGCACTACCGGTTCTTGAAGTCGCAGGAGCGCCTGTCGTTCGATGAGATAGTGCGACTCGCACGCCTGTTCGGCAGCCTCGGGGTGCGTAAGCTCCGTCTCACCGGCGGCGAGCCGCTGTTGCGCGCGAATTTGGCCGATCTGATCGGCGACCTGACCGGCATCCCGGAAATCGAGGACATCGCGCTCACCACCAACGGCGTACTGCTCGCGCAGCACGCGGTTGACTTGCACGCCAATGGCTTGAGGCGAGTCACGGTGAGCTTGGACACGCTCGACAAGGAAATCTTCGCCCGCATGAGCGGCGGATTCGGTGCGCTCGATCAGGTATTGCACGGCATCGATGCCGCGATAGCCGCCGGACTTTCGCCGGTTAAGATCAACGCGGTCATCGAGCGCGGCATCAACGACCATGGAGCGCTCGATCTCCTCGAGCGGTTTCGCGGGATGCCCGTGATCGTGCGGTTCATCGAGTTCATGGACGTGGGCAATCGCAACGAATGGCGTCCGGAGACCGTGGTTCCGTCGCGCGAGTTGGTGGCGCGCATCAAAGCGCGTTGGCCGATGCACCCGATAGCCGAGAACTACCGCGGCGAGGTGGCGCAGCGCTGGCGCTTCGACGACGGCACGGGTGAAGTGGGATTCATTTCCTCGGTGTCGCAACCCTTCTGCGGGACCTGCAGCCGGGCGCGTTTGTCCTCGGAGGGCAAGTTCTATACCTGTCTGTTCGCGACTCACGGAATCAATCTGCGCGATGCGCTGCGCAGCGGCGCGACCGACGCCGATTTGCTGCAAATGATCCGCGGCACATGGCTCGAACGCACCGACCGCTACAGCGAGCAGCGCGAACAGTTGCGTCAAGCCCGCAATCCCGCGGAACAGAAGATCGAGATGTACTACATCGGCGGCTGAACAACATGACGTTTTCTCATTTGGATGCCGATCGGCGCCCGACCATGGTCGATGTCGGCGACAAGGCCGCCAGCAAGCGAACCGCCGTCGCCGAAGCGCGCGTGCTATTCCCCTCAGCGGTCGCCGCGGCGCTGCGCGAGAGCGGTCTGCGCTCGAACAAGGGCCCGATATTCGATACCGCCATCGTGGCGGGAGTCATGGGCGCCAAGCGCACCCACGAGTTAATTCCGTTTTGCCACCCGCTCGGGTTGGAGAATTGCCGCATCGCCATCGAGTTGGACGGCGATGCCGCCGTGATTCGCTGCACGGTGAGCGTGCATCACAAAACCGGCGTCGAAATGGAGGCGCTCACCGGAGCAAGCGTCGCCGCGCTCACCGTCTACGATATGTGCAAAGCCTTATCGCACGACATCGTGATCAGCGAGGTTCGTTTGCTCGCCAAGGCGGGCGGCAAGAGTGATTACGTCCGCGAGGCGTCGCGGTGATCAAGCCCTCGGCGATCCCGGCGCCCGCCCCCGTGTACGGCCTGATTCTCGCCGGCGGTGCGAGTTCGCGTATGAAGCGCGATAAGGCGGCACTTTTGTATCGAGGCGAGAGCCAGCTCGATCGCGCCTGCGCGCTCGCGGGCCGGCACGTGACCCAGGTGTTCGTCTCGGTGCGCGCCGGCCAGGACGCCGACCCGGTACGCGCGCGCTGGCCGCTGATCATCGACTCGGTCGCGGGCGGGGGCCCGATCGTCGGCATTCGTTCGGCGCTCGCGGCGCAACCGCACGCCGCGTGGCTGGTGTTGGCGTGCGATCTGCCGTTTTTGAGCGACGCCGCGCTCGAGCATCTGTTGACCGAACGCGATCCGCGCCTCATCGCCACCGCGTATCGCAGCGCACACGACCGTTTGCCGGAGCCGTTGTGCGCCGTGTGGGAGCCGAGGGCCGCGGACGAACTTGCCGCCTACCAGGCGGGAGGCGGAAGCTGTCCGCGCAAGTTTTTGATGCCTCGCGCCGTGAAAATCCTTGAACCCTTGGATCGGCAGGCACTCGATAACGTCAACACGCCCGAGGAATATGCGCAGGCCCTGCGGCTGCTCGAATCCGGCTCCGAGGCCAATCCCATGCACCTCAAAATTCAGTATTACGCCCTGATGCGCGAGCAAGCCGGCCGCTCCGAGGAAACGGTGGAAACGGAAGCGGCCACCGCAGCCGATCTGTACTCGGAGTTGCAGGCGCGCTATGGCTTCACGTTGTCCCGCGAACAGTTAAAAGTGGCCGTCAACAGCGAATTCTCCACGTGGTCGCGCAAACTCGTATCCGGCGATGCCGTGGTATTCATACCGCCGGTGGCGGGCGGCTGATGCGCTTTCGTTTCGCGCACTCGGCCATCGACACCGCCTCGGCGCGGCTCGAATTGCTCGATCCCGGCGCCGGCGGCTACGTGAGCTTCGAGGGCTGGGTTCGCGATCACAACGAGGGACAAGAGGTCACTCGGTTGGAATACGAGGCTTTCGAGGAACTGGCGGTGAGGGAAGGCGAACGCATTCTTGCGGAGGCCCAACATCGTTTTCCGATCAAACGCGCCTTGTGCATCCACCGCGTCGGCGTATTGGGTTTGACCGACATGGCGGTATGGGTAGGGGTGAGTTCGGTGCACCGCGGCGAGGCCTTCGATGCCTGCCGGTTCATCATCGATGAGGTCAAACACCGGGTCCCCATTTGGAAAAAGGAACACTATCGGAACGGTGATTCGGGCTGGGTGAACTGCGAGCGCTGTTCGGCCTCGCCGCACCATTCGCACGGACACGAGGCTGCGGTGTCCCGGCTACCCGACTAAGGGTGTCTGATGCAGCCCGACTATTCACGGCAGATACTTCTCAGGGAAGTGGGTGCGGCCGGCCAGGCCAAATTGGCGCGCAGCCGGGTGCTGATCGTGGGAGTCGGCGGCCTGGGGAGCCCCGTGTTGCAGTACCTGACCGGGGCCGGGGTCGGATTTCTGGGCTTGGTCGACGCCGATACGCTGCACGCCAGCAATCTGCATCGACAGCCGATATACGAGTCGGATCGAGTCGGCGAAATGAAGGTTCATTTGGCCGAGAGTGCGATCGCGAAACTGAATCCGAGCGTGCGCGTTGAAACCCATGCCGCACGCCTCACGGCCGACAACGCGGTCGATCTGATTCGCGCCCACGACATCGTCGTCGACTGCAGCGACAATTTCCGGACCAAGTTCCTGATCAACGATGCCGCGGTGCTGGCGCGGCGGCCGGCCGTATTCGCAAGCGTCTACCAATACGAGGGCCAGCTGCAGGTGTACAAACCGGAGCCGCGGCATGCCTGTCTGCGCTGTTTGTGGCCGGATGCTACCGCGGACGGCGTGGTCGGAAACTGCGCGGAAGCGGGCGTGCTCGGGCCGGTGCCCGGCGCCTTCGGCGCGTTGCAGGCTTTGATGACGCTCAAAATCCTATTGGGCATGCCGGGTCAGCTCGACGGCGAGCTCTTGTTGCTGGATTTCATGAATTTTTCCAGCGTCAAAATCCAGGCACCGCGCCGCGCCGAGTGCATCGCTCCGCGCTGCGCGCTCATTCATGAGCTGCCGCCGGAAGATACCGCGATCGAGATGCGCTTCGACTCGCTCGATGCCGCCGCGGAACACCGGCTCGAGTTGATCGATATCCGCTCTGCCGAGGAATTCGCGGCAGCACCCACCCCGGCCAGGCACATCCCCATGCCGACGCTGCTCGCCAACCCCAAATTGTTGGCCCCCGGCGTCGAGTACCTTTTTATTTGCGCGTCGGGCAAGCGCAGCCTCGCCGCCGCCCGCGCGCTGCGCCAATCCGGACTCAACGTGCATTCGCTCGCCGGTGGTTTGCAGGCGATGGGACCACTCGCGGGCGCGCCGTCCGCGGCGACCGGCGAGCGGTAGCGTGCGCTTCGAAAGTAAATTACCCGACGTCGGCACCACCATATTCACGGTGATGTCGCGCCGTGCGCTGGAGGAAGGTGCGCTCAACATCGGACAGGGATTTCCCGATTATCCCATCGACCCGCGCCTTGGACAGTCGCTCGTCGAGACCATCGCGGAGGGGCGAAATCAATACGCTCCGATGGAAGGGGTGATCGAGCTGCGCGAGCAGATCGCGCGAAAAATCAATACGAGCTATGCGATCGAGGTCGACCCGCGGGCGGAGGTCACCGTCACCTGCGGCGGCACCGAGGCCTTGTACGATTCGATTCAAGCGGTGATCGGCCGCGGCGATGAGGCCATTATTTTCGATCCGGCGTACGACGCCTACGAACCCGCGGTGCGCCTGGCGGGCGGCCGCTGCGTTCGAATCCCGATGGCGCCGCCCGAATTTCGCTTCGACTGGGACCGCGTGCGGAAAAACCTCACCGAGCGCACGCGCCTTATCATCGTCAACAGCCCGCAGAACCCGTGCTGCACGGTCGCGGAGCGCGCCGATCTCGACGCGCTCGCGGCGCTCGTTCGCGACCGCCCCATCAGCATCCTGGCCGACGAAGTATACGAGAACGTGCTGTTTGACGGCAGAGCTCACGCGTCGGTCCTATCGCATGCGGAATTGCGAGAACGCAGCTTCGCGGTGTTTTCGTTCGGCAAGACGCTGCACGCCACCGGTTGGCGCGTGGGCTACTGCGTTGCGCCGCCAAAGCTCACGGCGGAACTGCGCAGGGTCCATCAGTTCAACACCTTCAGCATCGCCGCGCCGTTGCAATATGCGATTGCCCGCTACTTGGCGCAGTTTCCCGATGCCTGGACCGGTCTATCGGCGTTTTTCGAGGCCAAACGCGATCTGCTCGCGGGGCTGCTGCGCGATTCGGGATTCGAGCCGCTGCCCGCGGCGGGAACGTATTTCCTGCTGGTCGATTACGGCACGCTTAGCCGCTCGAATGATCTCGACTTCGCGGACCGGCTGATGCGCGAGGCGAAGATCGCGACCATTCCGCTCTCGCCCTTCTACGCATCGCCTCCGTCCATGACGCTGCTGCGCCTGTGCATCGCCAAACGCGACGAAACCCTGCGAGCCGCCGCCGAGCGCTTGTGCATGTTCGCAGCCGAGCGCGCGCACCCTTGAGAGGACCGCCTTAGCCCGCCGATGTGCCGTGGCGGCGCGTCGTCAGCGGCAAACTTTGCCGTTGTCGAATACGCGCGGCGTCCATCAACATGCGTCCCGCCCACCGGTATACGTTTCTCTCCTTGACCGTCTGGCGCATCAGGGTCATCCGATTGCGCCGCTCCTCCCGGCCCATGCGCATCGCGATCACCATGGCTTCGGCGGTTTCGTTCACGTCGAACGGATTGATCAACACCGCCTCGGTCAATTCCCGCGACGCGCCCGCGAAGGTACTGAGTATCAGCACGCCGTCGTCGTCGTCGCGCGCGGCCACGAACTCCTTGGCCACCAGATTCATGCCGTCGTGCAAACTGTTCACCAGGCAGAAGTCCGCTGCGCGGTACAGCTCGAACACGCGGTGCGGCTCCTGATGCTCGTCGACGAGAATGATCGGACGCCAATCACCCTCCGCGAATTTCGCGTTTATGCGCTCCACTTCGCTGTACGTTTTCTTCTGCAGAGCCTGGTATGCCGGCAATTGACTGCGCGACGGCGCCGCGATCTGCAACAAGCAGACGCGCCCGCGGTGCCGCGGGTTCTTGTCCAGCAATGCCTCCAAAGCCTGGAATCGCTCGAGGATGCCCTTGGTGAAGTCCCAGCGCTCGACGCCGAGGCCCACGGTGACCCCGGCGCCGATGCCATACCGCTTGCGCACCGACGCGCGGCAGGTGGCGACGTCCGGAATATCCTGCAGCCAGCGCGGCGGCCACTCGATCGATATCGGGTAGGGAGCTACACGGCACACGTGGCCCTGAAGAGTGACGGTCATGTGCTCATGATCGATCTGGCACTCCACGAAACGATCCACGGAGTCCAGGAAATTCTGACAATGGTAGCGCGTGTGAAAACCCAGGATGTCGGCCGACAGCATGTGCAGCAACATCTCGCGCTTCCACGGACAAACGCCGAATGTCTCGGCATTCGGCCACGGGATGTGCCAAAACAGCGCGATGGTGGCTTTGGGAATTTTCGCGCGAATGAGCTGCGGCAATAGCGCGAAGTGAAAGTCTTGAATGAGCACCACCGGACTGTCGGTGGTGGATTCCGCGGCCACAACCTCGGCGAATTTCTCGTTCACCTCTTCGTAGGCGCGCCAGTCGCTGGCGCGAAAAGCCGGTCGAACATAGGCCAAATGGCATAAGGGCCACAGACCCTCGTTCGAAAAACCGTAGTAGTACCCTTGCTCCTGCTCGTTCGTCAGCCAGACGCGCCGCAGCGTATATGAGGGATTGCCGGGCGGCACCCTGATCTGATCGTAGCGATCCACGGTCTCGTGATCCGCGGAGCCCGCGCCGTGCGCCACCCAGACGCCCGAACACGCGCGCATGATCGGTTCGAGCGCCGTCACCATGCCGCTCGCCGGGACCTGCACCATCGGATGCCGCTGCTGGTCGAAATTGTGGATATATGGCTCGCGGTTCGACACGATGATTACCTGCGATGAATGCAGATAATCGCGCACCACTTGGCGCAGCGCCTGTGGGGTCCAGTTCTCGTGAAAATCAATCTCCAAGCGCTGCGCCTCCTCCACCTCGGCCAGCACCTGACGCACTTGCGACAGTATCGGCAGCGAGGAGCGCGGCGATTCGGCGTCGTCGAGAAATCGCTTGCCGCGAATGTCGCCGATCAACACCTTGACCCAGCGGCGCAGCTGCAACCAGGCCACCAGCACGAACAGCAGGGCCAGCAGCAGCACCGAAATCGCGACCACCACGAGCACGAAATCCCTGGCGGTTCGTTGCCTGCGATCGGCGAAGCTCAAGTCATGCAACATCAGCACGCGAAACGGCTTCGGCTGCGCGGCGTCGAAAACGAAGCGCGACACTTGCACGGAGCCCGACGGCAGTTGCACGACCCGCGCCGCGGCGGGCTTCGCGTCGCCCTCGGAGACGCAAGAAATCGTCGCGGGCGTGTGCTCGGTCTTGTAGATCGTCGAACCGTCGGGGCGGCACACCAGGACGGCGAGCAGGCGCTGGTCGGCGGTTATCTTCGCGAGGTAACTTTGCAGCCGGGCCGCGTTGCCGTTCTCGACCAGATCCGTGATCGACTCCTCCATCGAATGCATCACCAACTGCGCGCGCAATTCGACGTCCGATCGAAACCACTCCGCCAACAGCCGTTCGATGTAGGGCAAGCCGACATACGCGACCACGCACGAAGCAAACGCGATCGGCAGTACCAGACGTAGCATGATCGAGCGAAACATCGCGCCTCCGTGGGAAGTGCTGGTGTGCCCAGTGGCGCAGACAAAATACATGAATTCCGCCGCCTAGCCCCGGTTTGCGTCCAGCGCGTCGCCGGTAAGCATCAGGCGAGAACCGGCGCTTGCGCAGCATGGGCGGTGGCGACACTATAAACTATGTGACCTTGTAGGCTATGCTTTCGTATGATGCAAATACCACCGCCGTCGCCGTCGCTCGAATGGTGTTTGTTTTTGGATGTAGACGGAACTCTGATCGAGCTGACCGACTCGCCTCTGGAGACCTTTGCGGATCAAGAACTCAAGACTTTGCTGGGCACCGTGGTGGACCGGCTGGGCGGCGCCGTCGCATTGGTGAGCGGTCGCAGCATCGAATACCTCGACGCGCTATTCGATCCGCTGCGACTGCCGGCGGCGGGTCTGCACGGCGTCGAGCGGCGCAAGGCGTCGGGCGGGATGCAGGGCTCGAGTTTCGTCGACACCCGGCTCGACCGCGCACGTGCGGCGGTGCAAGCGCTGGTCTCGGCTCATCAGGGAACCTCCGTCGAGGACAAAGGCCGTACCATCGCCGTGCACTTCCGCATGGCGCCGCACCACGAAGCGAGTATTCGTGAGTCCCTTGCGGCCATCGCTGCCCCACTCGACACCTACTATCACGTCCAAGAAGGCAACATGGTCTTGGAGATCATGCCGCGCGGATTCAACAAGGGAGCTGCCGTCAAGGCATTTATGAGGGAGCGGCCGTTCTCGGGCCGGCGCCCGATATTCGTCGGCGACGACCTCACCGATCAGGGCGCCTTTCGCGTGGCCGAAGATCAGGGCGGCCACTCGATCGCGGTCGGCGATCGCGTGCAGGGACAATATCGCATCGACGACTCCGCCGCCGTGCGCAGTTGGCTGCGCGGCATCGCTGCATTGCATGATTCACAACGCGAATGAGCGCCGCCTCCGACTTGGATCTCGCGGTCATCGGCAATTGCCAAGTTGCCGCACTGATCGACAGGCGCGGCCGAATCGTGTGGATGTGTCTGCCCAAACCGGATGCGGATCCGGTATTTTGCGCATTACTGCGGCGCGAGGGCGGCGACTCGGTCAGCGGCGTGTTCGCGGTCGATTTGCAAAATATGGCCGAGGCGAAGCGCCAGTATGTGCGCAACACCGCCATCGTGGAAACCACCCTCACCGATGTGCGGGGCAATTCGCTGCGGATCACCGACTTTTGCCCGCGCTTTCGCTCGCGCGGCCGCAATTTCAGACCCATGGCCGTGGTGCGGCTGATCGAGCCAATCAAGGGTAGGCCGATCGTCAATGTGCGATTGCGGCCGCGCTGTGACCACGGGGCGGATGATCCGCAACGCGTCGCCGGCAGCCATCACATTCGTTTCTTGTCCGCGGCGCTCAACTACCGCGTCACCACCAACAGCTCGCTGTCTCCTCTGCTCGATGAGACCGCCTTCGTGCTCGGCGCGCCGCTCGCATTCATCCTGGCACCGGACGAAACCATCGAGGAGACGCCGCTGAACCTGGCGAGGTTCTGGTTCGAGGAGACGCGCGCCTACTGGCACGAATGGATTCGCGGTTTGGCCGTGCCCTTCGATTGGCAGGAGGCGGTGATTCGTTCGGCGATTACCTTGAAATTGTGCACCTACGAAGACACGGGCGCGGTGCTCGCCGCCTTGACCACATCGATTCCGGAAATGGCCAGCAGCGCGCGCAATTGGGACTACCGCTTCTGCTGGCTGCGCGACAGTTTCTTCGTGATTCTCGCGCTCAATCATCTGGGCGCCACCAACACCATGGAAGGTTACCTGCGTTATCTCAACAACATCGTCGCGCGCAATCCCGGCGGGGATCTGCAGCCGCTCTATGGCATTACCGGCGAAGCGCAGATCGAGGAACGCGTCATCGATACCCTGGACGGTTATCGCGGCATGGGGCCGGTACGCGTCGGCAATTTGGCCTTCGGGCAAATCCAGCACGATGTCTATGGTGCAGTGGTGCTCGCAGCACGGCAGTTGTTCTTCGATCAACGCCTGACGAATCCCGGCGATGCCGCGATGTTTGCCCGCGCAGAGGTGCTGGGCGAACGCGCAATGAAGTTGTTCGGGGTGCCCGATGCGGGTCCCTGGGAATTTCGCGGTATCGAGCGCGCGCACACCTTCTCAGCCGTGATGTGCTGGGCGGCCTGCGACCGACTGGCGCGAATCGCCGTACAGCTGACAATCAACGACCGGGCCGCATTTTGGCGCGCCGGTGCCGACACCATGCGCGAGCAAATCCTGGCGCGCGCCTGGAGCCAAAGCAAACAGACCTTCGTCAGCGCCTTCGACGGTGAAGATCTCGATGCAACCGCACTGTTGCTGCCCGACTTAGGGTTCATCGAAGCGACCGATCGACGCTTCGTATCCACACTCGATGCCATCGAGCGGGATCTCGTGCGCGGCGACCTGGTCTTTCGTTACCTGCATGCGGATGACTTCGGCGTCCCCGCAAACACCTTTACCATGTGTTCGTTTTGGTACGTCAGCGCGCTCGCCGCCGTCGGTCGCTTGGATCGTGCGCGCGAGATATTCGAGAGCCTGCTGCGCCGTCGTAACAGCGCGGGGCTGTTGTCCGAGGACATCGATCCGGTCAGCGGCGAACAGTGGGGCAATTTCCCACAGACCTACAGCATGGTCGGTGTGATCACCTGCGCCATCCGCCTGAGTCGCTCGTGGGAGGAAATGCTGTAATCCTCGGCCGGTCGGTGGCTCAGCCGCTCGGTGGAATCAGTCCCGAATCTGCCCGCTGCCGCGCACCAGATACTTGTAGCTGGTGAGCTGCTCCGCTCCCACCGGACCGCGGGCGTGAAACTTGTCGGTGCTGATGCCGATCTCGGCACCCATCCCGAACTCGCCGCCGTCGGCGAACTGCGTCGACGCGTTGTGCAGCACGATCGCGCTGTCGACCTCCGTCAAGAAACGCTTAGCGACCGCGCGATCGTCGGCGACGATGCAATCGGTGTGTTGCGACCCGTACTTGCAGATGTGCGCCATCGCCGCGCCCACGTCATCGACCACGCGCACCGCGATGATCGCGTCGAGATACTCCGTGTACCAGTCCTGCTCGGTTGCGCTCTTCACGCGTGCATCGGTCCGCGCGGCCGCATCGTCGCCGCGAACCTCGCAGCCGGCCTCGAGCAGCATCTCGACCAGAGGACCGAGGTGTGTGTGCGCACAGCCGCGGTCCACCAGCAAAGTTTCCGCCGCGCCGCAAATGCCGGTACGGCGCATCTTGGCATTCAGCACGATGGCTTGCGCCATCTTGAGATTCGCGCTGCGGTCAACGTACACATGACAGACGCCCTCGAGATGACCGATCACCGGCACCCGCGCTTCCTTGCGCACCCGCGCGATCAGGCTCTTGCCGCCGCGGGGCACGATGACATCGATGTCCCCGACCATCTCTGCCAGCATGTAGCCGACGGCCGCCCGGTCGGCGGTGGGCACCAATTGTATGCAAGCGCCCGGCAGACCCGCGATCTTCAAACCCTCGTCCAAACACGCGTGAATCGCCGTATTGGATTTCATGCTTTCCGAGCCGCCGCGCAGAATCACGGCGTTGCCCGACTTCAGGCACAGCGCGCCCGCATCGGCGGTGACGTTCGGGCGGCTCTCGTAAATGATGCCGATCACGCCGAGCGGCACCCGGCGCCTCTGAATGACCATGCCGTTGGGCCGCACCCATTCCGCGAGCACGGTGCCGATCGGATCGGGCAGCTGCTCGATGCTCTCCAGCCCGCGGGCCATGGTCTCGATGCGCTCGTCGTCCAGGCGCAACCGATCGAGCATCGCGCCCGCGGCACCGTGGGCGGCCGCGTCCCGCATATCGAGCTCGTTCGCCGCCAGGATTCTGCCGCTTCTCGCCCGCAACGCGGCGGCCGCGGCCTTGAGCGCGCGATTCTTTTGATCGCTCGAGGCAAGTTCGAGCCGCGAAGCGGCGCCCCGTGCCTCGCGGCCGATCGTGCGCATGATATCCGCCACCATCACGAATCCCTCAGCAAGACCAAGTCGTCGCGGTGCACGATCTCATCGCGGCCCCGAAACCCCAATGTCTTCTCAATCTCTGCCGACTGGCGCCCAATGATGCGGGCCGCATCGGTGTCCGAATAGGCGCAAATGCCGCGCGCCACTTCTACCCCATCGGGTCCGATGATGCTCACCGTATCGCCCCGCTCGAAGCGCCCCACCGCGCGCGTCACACCGGCCGGCAGTAAGCTCTTGCCTTGCAGCAGCGCGCGAACCGCACCATCATCAACCGCGATCGCGCCCGCCGGCTTCAATGTCCCGGCAATCCATTGTTTGCGCGTCGCCACTGGCGTCGAGGTCGGCACGAACCACGTGCAGCGCGCACCCTCTTCGATGCGCCTCAGCGGATGCTGCACCGCTCCCTTGGCGATGCACATGTGGCATCCCGCCCCGACGGCAATTTTAGCGGCGGCAATTTTGGTCTGCATGCCGCCGGAACCCACATCGCTGCTGACCCCGCCCGCCATCGCCTCGATTTCGGGAGTGATCTTGAGTACGCGGGGAATGAATTCGGCTTCCGGGTGCTCATTGGGGTTTGCCGTATACAACCCGTCGATGTCCGAGAGCAGCACCAGGCAATCGGCACCCACCATTTGCGCCACGCGCGCGGCCAGCCGGTCGTTGTCGCCGTATCGAATCTCGGCGGTCGCCACCGTGTCGTTTTCGTTGATCACCGGTATCGCCCCCAGAGACAACAACGTATTGAGGGTACCGCGCGCATTGAGGTAGCGGCGGCGCTGCTCGGTATCGCCCAAGGTCAGGAGAATTTGCGCCACGGTGATTCCGTGGGCATCCAACAGCTCCTTGTAGGCATGCGCCAGGCGAATTTGACCGACCGCCGCGGCCGCCTGACTTTCTTCGAGCTTGAGTTTCCCGGCGCTCAACTTAAGATGCCGGCGGCCGAGCGCAATCGCGCCGGAGGAAACCACAATGACCTCCTGGCCTCGCCTGCTTAAGGAGGCCATGTCCGCCGCGAAGCTTTCCAACCACGCGCGATTGAGGCGTCCCTTGTCGGGGTCGACCAGCAACGCCGATCCCACCTTGACGACGACGCGTCTGGCGTCCGCCAGGCGTCGAGCAAGGGATCTGCGGTCAGCAATGTCCATGTATACGTAATATTGCCATTTACTTAGCGCAGCGGCCTCCCCTAATATTCGGCTCGACAGCAGTACACCAGTCAAGAAAGGACGACCTTACGTGGGCAGAGAGTAC
>Ga0116216_10001467_pt1 | contig 16439 bp, 12 predicted proteins | sample Sb_taG_11_FD_89696 | JGI IMG/M metagenome (GOLD analysis project Ga0116216, IMG submission 89696) | Peat soil microbial communities from Weissenstadt, Germany - Sb_50d_3_AS metaG | ecosystem: Environmental > Terrestrial > Soil > Wetlands > Peat | place: Germany: Weissenstadt | collected 2010-09-21
AAGCTTGTCCTTGTGCGTCCCGTCACTACTGAAGAGCTCGACGCGCCGTTGTTCGACTGGTCGCTCTGCTGATCACTTCACTCGGTGCGCCGCCAGATCGCCGATCGGTGGATCGAGGCTAAGGGGTGACAGCCCAGCTCACCCGTCGGCCCGCCCGGTCAGGAGCACCCGGGCCGACCGCCGGAGCCGGCGCCCGGCGCCCCGCAGGAGGTCGGGGAGCGGGCGACCCCCTGCCCCGCTCGGCCGCTCAGCGCCCTCGCGCCCCGCGGTGATCGCCGCAAAGCGCGCTGCGACGACGGCGACCCGGGCCTCGAGGCCGTGCTCCTCCTCGACGTGCCGGCGAGCCGACGCCCCGAGGGCGGCCGCCGCCTGCGGGTCCGAGGCCACCTGACGGAGCGCGCCGACCGCGGCGTCGAGGTCGGGCTCGGCCCAGCGGGAACCCTCGCGGTAGGGGGCGCACCCGGTCGGCACCCGCGCCACCTCGTAGGGCACGAGGTGGGCCACGGACGGCGTCATGTACTCGAGGTTGCCGCCGTAGGCGGTGGCCACGACGGGCTTGCCGAGGGCCATGGCCCCGGCTGCCGCCATGTCGAAGGCCGTACTGCGGTGGAGCGACACGTAGGCGTCGCCGGCGGCGACGAAGGCCGCCCTGCCGTCAGGGCCGAGAGGCTCGTCCACGATGACGACGTCGCGCCGGCCGGCCGCGGCGTGCCGGAGGCGCTCCGCCTCGACCAGACAGTGGTCGGCGTTGGCCGCGAGCACCGCGAGCACCGGCCCCTCGCCGGGCGGGAAGGCCAAGCGGAAGGCGTCCACCACGCCGTCGGGATTGGTCCGCTCGAAGACCTCCTCGAGGTCCACGGCGCACACGAACACGGGCCGGTCGACCGGCAGACCGAGGGCCTCCCGGTCAACCCCACGGGTGGCCGGGGGGGGCACGATGGGGGGCGGCACCACGGCGACGTGCTTGTCGGTGGCCTCGGCCACCACCTGGCGGGAGAACGCCGAGGGGACCCAGATCTCCCAGAACGGGGCAAACGAGGGCGACCACTCGGCCGGGAAGGCGTCGAGGTCGACGAACCAGCGGCCGATCGAGTAGCGCCCGGCGAAGAACCCGGGGCCCACCTTGGCCACGAAGGCGTCCACCCGGTCGGGCGGCACCTCGACCAGGTTGATCGACCAGTCCCGTCGGCCCGGCCCTCGCGGCGCCAGGGCCGCCCGGTCGCTCCCCCGACGAATCGAGGGCCAGAGCCAGACGTCGTGGGGCACCCCGGCCGCCCCGAGCACACCGAGGAGGCGCCGCCCGTCCTCGCCCGGCTCGTCGTCAGCCGCCAGATGACCGGCAACGAGAAAACCCGGCCGGAGGTCCGCCGGGTCCCCCCAGGTTTCCCCGGCGAAGCCCAGCCAACCGCCGTCGCCGGAGCGGGGTGGCACCAGCCGGGCGTCGATGCGCCCGGCCGCCACCTCGCGGCGGGCCCACTCGAGGTAGCGCTCCCGGTCACCGGCCTGAGGGTCGGGAAACACCCGGTAGAGACGGGTGGAGCGGGCGTAGAGGGTGCCCAGGTAGAGCGACAGGTGGCCGGGATCCTCAGGCGTATCGGGCGGGGCGTTGAGGAAGGCCAGCAGCTCCTCCGCGCCCCGCCGGTCGAAGGGGTCGGGCGGCAACGGACCGTCGCCATTCTCGGCCTGCAGGATCGCTTGGCGCAGGATGCGGCGGATCGTCCGGTCGAGGACGAGCCCGTTGGCCGCGGCCCCGAACCCGTAGAGCGGCTCAGGGCCCGCGCCGAAGCCCGCTGCCACCAGCTCCTCGTCGTAGGCTGCGCAGAGGTCGGCAAGTGCCGGGTGCTGGCTCAGAAGGATGCGCGGGAGAGCACCCTGGTGCTTGCTCAACAGGTGCGGCGCCGCAGGCGAGTAGCCGCTGAAGTGGAACAGGCGGAGGGGCCAGGTGCCGGCCAGCCAGTCCTCGCCCTTGTGCTCCACCGGCCGGTCGTCGAGGTTCCAGTAGGCCACGTTGACGCCCCGGTCGGCGAGCACGTGGCACGGAAACATCCCGGGGACGAAATCAACCCACCGCTGGTCCACGAAGCGCATCTCGGACGGCTCACTCACGCCTTCACGGCGCAGCCGCGCCTTCCAGTAGGCGAGGAACGGCTGGGCGCCCTGACCGACGGCGCAGAAGCCCAGGTTGAACATGCCCGCTGCCAGAAGTGAGGTCTCCTCGACCATTCTCCCGTCGCGCGGGACGGGCGATGTGACGTGCGGGGTGAGCACGAGATCGTAGGTGATCGCCGACTCGAAGAGGTCGTCCAGCGGCGCGTAGACCCGCATGTCGGGATCGAGGTACATGGCGGCGGTGGCGCCCCGGGATAGGAGGAGCTGCAGCAGCCAAGGCTTCACGGCCGTCGCCAGCTCGAGCACGTCGTAGATCGCGGCCATACGCTGAAGTTCTTCGGGTGTTTCGGGGATGTCGCTCAAGCGCATCACCTCGAAGGGCTCACTGGCGCCCACACCTTGCCCATGATCATCGAGAAGGAGTACGGCCAGCCTCGAGCCGGGGTGGTGTTCGGTGAAGGAGCGGGCTAGTACCCGAGCCTGAGGCAAATAGTTCTGAGCGATGATGGTGCAGGCGTCAAACGTCACGGAGTGATGGGAACCGTACGCCAGCCAGCGTCGGCTGACGCGTTCGACCGCCTCGAGCCGATCAGCAACCCCGGGCTCTCGGAAGCACCCGGTGGCGTTCCGGGCGCCAGGCTGCCGTCGCCTCTCTCTGCCGGTTCTTCTATGACCTCCGGCCTCGCCGTGTCCGAGGCATCCCGCTCAGACCAGCGCTCGGAACGCAACCTTGGCCAGATCATCGCCAACGAGAGGACCGCACCAGGAGGTACCAAGAAGAGCGTTGGGAGCTGATAGCGCCACCCGAAGAGGGCCGTCGCATTGGCAAACAGAAACAGAAACACACCCGCCAGCAAAAGCGTCAGACACTCTGCTCGGCGCCGGGACCGACGCGCTGATCCGACACCGATCAGGGCCAAGAGACTGATGACCAGGGAACCTGCCAGTAGCGGACCCCAGGTGTAGATGATTCGCTGGTACTGGATCAAGAATCGATCAAGTCCCACACTCGCGCTCGGTTTCGGACCACCGAAATACGTAGCGACGGCGCTGGCCGCCTGCTGTCGTGTCACACTCGTCGTGTTCGCACCCGGATAGCCAGCGTGAAAGAAGTTGCTGCTTTCCGTGTATCCCTTCGGATCCACGTGCGTCGGCAAGAACTGGCGCAGGTAGTCGCTGAAGGTGTGGTCCAGATAGTCCAACGGCTGATGTTCGATGATAGTCAGGTCGAAACTCTGGAGGATCGACTCTGCGGACTTCCCATCGTGCGCCGTCAACTTTCGCGCTGGCGAACTCAGTGACGATACGTACCAGTTTGGTTCGGGTCGATCGGGCGGCGGCACTCTCGGGCAGAGTGGTCGCTCATAGGAGGGCAGGCGAAGTCCCGTGCAATCGGCCCAGCTCACAACACGCCCGTAGAGGAAGACACCAGAGAGTCCCGAGACTGTGAACTGTCCGTTCACGGAGTCGTACCAACCCGCATAGGCCACGATCGGCAGTACGAATGTCAAGAGGAGCGCCACCACTCGCAGAATGCCGACGCGTCGGATCACCACGAAGGCAAGTGCCGGAACGATGAGAATTGCGCCGTTGAACCGGGTCAGCGACGCCACCGCAAGTAGGAGCCCGGCCAGGGAACATCGCCACAGTCCTGGTCTCGGTCGCCAGAGCAGAATGACGAAGGCGATGACAATCATGGTCTCGAAGAATGACTCCGACAAGATGTTCTGCTCGACGTTGAGCTGGAAGGCATCCAACAGAATCGGCGCCGTACCCAGGGCTGCCAGCCACGTGCGCACACCAAATCGCAAAAGGAGCAAGTACAACAGGAGCGCATCGACGAGAACGAGCACGTGTTGAGCTGCCGTCACGACGGTCACATTGCTGATCACATGCAGCGATCGAATGAAAAGTGGATAGCCGAGCGGATGCCAGGCGTACGGGGTCATGTCTCGGGAGCGGGCAAGATAGTCAATGCTGTCAGGAACGAGCAGCGCAGGGCGATACGCAAGCTGGACGATGATTCGCAGAACGACGCCGATCACGAAGAGCAGCGTGAACACCCAATGGCGCCTGAGTGCATCGAACGCCTGGTTCAGCAGCCGTCGGATGACGTGGCTACTTGACGAGGGTGCAGCATGTGCTGGACGCTTCATTGCCGCCCCTGCCCTGTCATCAGGAACCTCTCCAGGTCCTTCAGCCCTGTGGGGGATCCCACTTCGTAGAACGGACTGGTGACCTCGAATGCGGCGAGCTGGCCACGACGGCTCAGAGAGGAAAGCGTATTCGCGAGATCCGCCTTCTCTCCTGGAGCGATCAGTTCGGTGATCACATCCCTCCGCAGCACCGTGAGGCCGTAGTCGATGTACTTCATCTCGCTGGGTGGTGGGGTCAATCCCTTTTCGTAGCGCACGACCGAGCCATCGTTCACGACGGCGTTGCTCCTATCCCACTTCCCCTGGTTGCGGAGGACCGTCATGAGTGCCGGCTTGCCACTCGCCGCATACGCCCTCTCCACGCTGGAAAGGTCGAGAGAAAGGTACGAGTCGCCGTAGAGCACGGCGAACGACTCAGCCAGCACGCCTTGTTCCGCCGCCAATCGCAGCGCGCCCGCCGTCCCTCGGAGGTCATCCCCCTCTCTGACGTAACGCACCTCGAGTCCGAACTCACTCCCGTCACGAACATGCTCCTCGATGAGAGAGCCGAGGTGGCCGACACACATGACCACCTCTTCGACTCCCTCCTCCGCCAGCCAGAGCAGCTGCCAATCGCAAAAGGGTCGGCCGGCCACGGGAATCAAAGCCTTGGGCATCGCCGCCGTGAGCGGAAGCATCCGAGTTCCCAAGCCCCCAGCGAGGATTGCACATTGTAGTGACCGGTCCCCGAGAGGTCCCATCGCCTTCGTCGGTCTTCTAGTCCCTAACCGCGACGGTCGTGCCCTCGAGATCGAAGAGGAAGCGCACCTCCTTGAGCCCCTCCCTGGACATGGCCTGCCGGAGCGTGTCCTGATCCTTGGCGTAGAACAGTAGGAACCCCCCTGCGCCGGCGCCAACGAGCTTCCCACCGAGCGCGCCGTTGTCAAGACCGACGTTGTACCAGCGATCGATGTTGTCGTTCGACATTGAGGTCGATCGCAGACGCTTGTGTTGCCAGTGCTCGTTCATCAGCGAGCCGAACGCAGCAGTATCGCCTCGCTCTAACGCTTCTTTGATCTGCGACCCGATGGCCTTTGTCACATGCAAGCTCTCGAGCATCTCGGGGTCGCCCTTTTCAGACCTCGTCTTCTGATCTTCGAGCACTTGGTCGGCCTGCCGGGAATAGCCCGTGAAAAACATCAAGAGATGCTCTTCGAGGTCGTGAAGGGTCTCATTCGTGATCATCAGTGGAGACACTTGCACCTGGCCGTCCTTGGAGATCTGGAGGCACGTCAATCCCCCAAAGGCGGCGATGTATTGATCCTGCTTGCCGACCGGCCTCCCCAACCGGTCAATCTCGATACGGCATGCCTCATCAGCCAGCGCGGCGACAGTTGCATGTTCTCTCGTATACGCGTACACCGCTCGTAGCAAACCGACGGTGAAGGACCCTGAAGAGCCCAATCCGGTACCAGCGGGGATATCGCTCAGACTGACCACTTCTACGAACGGCCCGATGGGATGCAACCGCAAGACCTCTCGGATGATCGGGTGTTCGATCTCTTCGATGGTTGTTCGTCGTTCGAGGGCCGAGTACTTGAGAAAGTAGTCCTCGGTGAATGTTCGGTTGATCGCGATGTAGACATACTTGTTAATGGCGGCGGATATCACCATTCCTTCGTGTTGCTCATAGTACGAAGGCAAATCAGTGCCGCCACCGCCAATCGTAATTCGGAGGGGAGTCCGCGTAATGAGCACCTCAGACCCTTTCCCATGGGGTACCGCTGGTGATCCGCCTCGGCGAGTGACCAGATCGCATCGTTGAGATCACCGGGTGACCGTCATCACAGCTTGTATCCGGCAGTGTTTGCGTCATCGTGGAACATCCTGACGGTCGCCAGAGAGACATCCTCCAGATCTCGGCCAAGTCCCGAAAGCTTCGCGAGGAGATCAGGGGTCACCGTGATGATGTCGCACCCCACATCTTCTGCCTGGCAGACGTTGAGGACCTCCCGAGGACTGGCCCAGAGGAGTTCGAGGCGAGGGAAAGCAGCCAATAGCTCCACCGCGGCCGCCATCAGTGGTACAGGATCGCGTCCTGTGTCGGCGACCCGGCCAGCGAAGACGGAGACGATCGCCCCCACGCTGGGAGTCAATGCTTCGGCTACGGCCCGGACCTGACGAAGTGAAAGGATCGCCGTTACATTGAGGCGGATTCCCTCTGCGGACAAATCGGTGATGAGTCGGGCGGAGCTGTTCCCCAATGTATCCGTAACAGGGATCTTTACGTAGACATTCGCTCCCCAAGAGCTCATCAACCTTGCCTGGCGTTCCATCTCGTCGAACTCGTCGGAGAACACCTCAAAGGAAATAGGACGGTCCCCTACGAGATCGAGCGCCTGCCGGGCGAACTTCTCGTAGTCCGTGACGCCCGACTTTCGCATCAGCGTCGGATTAGTGGTGAAGCCAGCAATCACCGGATCGGAGGCGAGCCCGACAATGGCCTCGAGATCCGCCCCATCAGCGAAGATCTTGATCGTGCGCTGCGCTCGATCGGCGAACTGCACCACTCGCTCCTCCGTCCTCCTGCTCTTGCGATACCCGGGGCCGTGAGCCGGCGGAAGGGTTCTGTCCAGCCAGCTGGGATTGGCTACCCCCGCTAGGAAAGCCGCCCAGCCCGAGCATCAGCCAGCATCGCCACGAGGGAGGACGATAGTGCCTCCCGGGTGGACAACCGGTTACTCCAGCCGAGCTCCCTGATGCGCCTGGTGTCCAGCCTGACGACGGGCACGTCGCCCTTCCAGCCGCGGTCACCGCCCGTGTACTCGAGCTCGACGTCCGCCATATCTAGGCCAAGCGCATCGATCGCCATCTCGGCGATGTCGGTCACCGTGATGTAATCACCAGTGGCCACGTTGAAAACGTTATACACGTCTGGTGCTCGTGATGCTGCCATGAAGACGGCGTCGATGACGTCGAACACATCGATATATGACTTGCTCTGCCGACCATCTCCAAGGATGCGGAGTCTGGTCGGTTCCACAAGGAGCCGGCGGATGAAGTCGAACCCCACCCCGTGGGTCTGATGCGGACCCACCACGTTTCCGAAACGAAAAGCACAACCTCGCAAGCCGAACATGTGGCAGTACGAGCAGATCAACGCTTCTCCGGCCAGCTTGCTCGCACCGTACGTTGATACCGGAAGCAACGGACCGTGGTCTTCGTCCGCTTCGAGGTCCCCCACATCGCCGTAAACCCCGCTGCCCGAGGCATACAGGATCTGGTGGGCGCCTGATCGACGCATCGCCTCGACGATCTGGTGGGTCAGATAGGTCCCCTGATCAAAGTCGATGGCAGGCTCGGTCGCCGCACGAGCGATGTCCGGGTTGGATGCCAGGTGAATGACTGTGTCGTGGCCCTCCATGGCGGTGACCAAGGCGGAGAAATCCAGCACATCCGCTTCGACGATTTGAAAACGACGGTCGTCATCGTGAGCGCTGAGGTGCCAACGCCGGCCGGACGAAAAATTGTCGTACACCGTCATGGATTCGGTCGCGTCAAGGCCTAGAAGGCGATCAACGAAATGGCTCCCGATGAATCCAGCGCCACCGATGATCACCACCCGACGAGGCGCGTCGACCATTGCACCGGTCATTTGACCGATTCCCACTTCGTCGGCTTCACGGCGAGTAACGGATGGCTGACCAATAAGTGCCACAAGACAGCAGCAAGGCCTTCTGTATGTGGCGTCACTCGCTCAGGATGCAGCGCCGGTACGAGAACGCACACATTGGCCTTTGCGGCGGTGTAGCCACCATCGCGGCCCACGATGCCAAACACCGACGCCCCACGCTCGCTTGCCACCTCGATGGCGCGCACCAGATTGACTGACACTCCACGTTCGACGTTGCCCCCTCCGACCGAAAATACGAGGAGGCCGTCGTCGGCGGCCAGCCTCGAAACCTTCAACCAATCGGCAAACGCGGTATCCCAGCCTTCGTCGTTGATCCGAGCAGTGAGTTCCGAGACGTTGTCCGTCGGTGTATAGGCCTCGAAGCCACAGATCTTGCGAAAATCGTTGACCGCGTGCGACGCGTGTCCGGCCGACCCACCTACTCCGAGGATGAAGAGACGGCCCCCACGATCGCGAACTGCAGCCAAGCCGGCAGCGCAGCGTTCGAGTTCGTCGGGATCAACGGCAGACAGTATCTCCACCGACTCTGAGATGAATGTTCGGCTGAACGTCATGGTTTTTCGTGCTGAATTGACGAACCAGACATCGGTCGCTGCGGGCGTCATGGATGGCCGTTGAGAAGTTAGCAGGCGAGTTGGCGGGGATCGGGACTGACCAGGTCCGATCCGGGCGGGCAGCATCAATGTGCCTGGAGCATCCTCCTCGCTCGATTATCCTCAGGTCGTGCCACTGGAAAGCTCGGCCGAACCCCAAGGCGGGGTCTGGGCATGCTCGATCATCGCCCGCAACTACCTCCCCGCAGCCCGAGTCCTGGCCCGAAGCTTCGCCTCGTATCACCCTGCCTGCCGCATGTTCGTGCTCGTCCTGGATGACCCGTTGGGCGAAATTCAGGACGACCACGAGCCATTCGAGGTGCTTCGCCTATCAGACCTCGATGCGGAGGCCTCGGAGCTACGCAACATGGCAGCGTGCTACTCGGTCATGGAATTCGCCACCGCCGTGAAGCCGTGGCTCCTCCACACATTGCTTCGACGAGGGACGCGATCGGTCCTCTACCTCGACCCCGACATCCAGGTGTTCCACTCACTGAGTCATCTCGCCGAGCTGGCAGAGGAACAGGGCATCGTACTGACACCTCATGTCACGTCGCCCATGCCGAGGGACGGGAAGATGGCCAGCGAGACCGCCATCTTGGGTTCTGGGATCTACAACCTCGGGTTCATCGGAGTTGGCCACAACGCCGCACCATTTCTGCAGTTCTGGATGGAGCGGCTACGTCGAGAGTGTTTCGTCGATCCTGCGAACATGCGCTTCGTCGACCAGCGGTGGGTGGACTTCGTCCCAGGCATCTTCGACTGCGCCATCGTTCGGGACCCGACGTACAACGTGGCGTACTGGAATCTCGATCATCGCAACCTCGTCTTCAATGGCTCGCGCTACGAGATCGACGGTGAGCCCCTGAAGTTCTTCCATTTCAGTGGTTATGACCCTTCGGTTCGCCACCTCTTGAGCAAGCACCAGCTAACGGACAAACCTCGCATTCTCCTCAGCGAGCACCCTGCCGTGCGGCGGATCTGTGATGCCTACGGTGATCTGCTGCTCGCTGATGGCTTCGGCGTTGACGACACTGCTCCCTACGGCCTCGCTCAGATGGCCAATGGTGTGCCCTTGGATCCCATCATCCGAGAGCTCTACCGTGACTGGCTCGGTGCAGCCGACGCCAACGGCGAGTCGCCACCGCCGGACCCCTTCGAAGCCGAGGGAGCCGACGAGGTCTTGCGCCTGCTCAATGAGCCGCCAGGAGTGCCTGACGATCCGGGTCAGCTGACCCTCTATCAGGCGACCCTGTTCGCCCGCCGCCCTGACATCCGACAGGTCATTCACGACCCCCAAGGGTCTGAGCGGCGCTTGTTCTTTGATTGGCTCGACAGAGAGGCGGTTGCGGGCCGGCTTCACCCTCTGTTGGCCCGGCCGCCAGCAACAGGCTGGCCCGAGGCCCTCCCCTCTTCCGAGACGAGGGGCGGTGCCGGGGCGACGACAGCCACGGAGTGGGCTCCTCCGGACAAACTGCGCCCAGGCGTGCTGCTCGTCGGATATTTTCGAGCCGAGTTGGGCGTCGGCCAGGGTGCCAGGCTCCTGGCCGAAGCGTTCGATGCAGCCGGTATCCCGTACGCCACGCTCGTCAACACGTCCACAACGAGCCGCCAAGATCACACGTTTGACGACCGACACAACGAGGGTGCGCGGGACTTTGACGTCAATGTCGTATCCATCAACGCCGACCAATTACCGATCTTCGCTGGCCAAGTTGGACCGGGCTTCTTCGCTGGGCGATACACCATCGGCCAATGGGCGTGGGAGCTGGAAGTGTTTCCAGAGGAGTTTTCCGGCGCTTTTGACCTCGTCGACGAAGTGTGGGCGGTGTCGGAGTTCACACGGGCTGCCCTCGCCTCATCGACAACCAAGCCAGTGTTCGCAGTTCCCCACCCCATCGTCCGTCCGACCGTTCCTTCGCACGTGGATCGGGCAACCCTTGGGCTGCCACAGGACCGCACGATCTTCCTGTTCTGCTTCGATCTTCTGAGCGTGCTCGAACGCAAGAACCCGCTCGGCCTTATCGAGGCATATCGCCGTGCCTTTGAGCCCGATGATGGTGCAACGTTGGTGCTGAAGGCCATCAACGGTGATCAACGCGTACCAGATCTTGAACGGTTGCGATTGGCGGTAGCCGACCGACCGGACATCTTGCTGATCGATCGATATCTCGGGGCGGATGAACTCGCAGCTCTCATGGACGCAGCTGACTGTTACGTCTCGCTTCACCGCAGCGAGGGATTCGGCTTGACCATGGCCGAGGCGATGAGCTTGGGCAAACCAGTGATCGCCACGGGATACTCGGGCAACCTCGATTTCATGAGCGCCGATACGGCTTACTTGGTCGGCTGGACCGAGGGCGCCGTACCCGCCAATTGTGTGCCGTACCCGGAGGGTGCCACGTGGGCGGAGCCCGATCTGGACGAGGCGGCGCGATTGATGCGGCAGGTTCATGAGCACCCGGACGAGGCGGCAGATGTGGGCCGCCGGGCTCTGGATGCGGTCGCTCAGCATTCGACGGAGCAGCGAGCCGAATTCGTTCGGGAGCGGTTCGACTCGATCCAGCGTCAGCGGGAGGAGGCCATCGTCCAGACCGCGACCCTGAGTCCCTCTCCGGACATTCCGCCGGCGCAGCCGAGACCTGACGCTGGGCTCGACCCCTTGGCACTCGTAGAGTTCGCGAGGTCCCGCCCACCTCTCGACGCATCGTCGAGAAGGTTCCCAAGGATCACCAAGTTCTACCGCCGCCTCGTTCTACGAGCTCAGCGTCATCACGACGACCATCAGCGCATGGTGAATGTGGCCCTAGCCGAGGCTTTGGCTCGTCTCGAGGCCAACGATCGACGCCTTCTCGCGGACTTGGGAGAGGCAAACACGGCCACGAGTCACATCCAGGTGGATCTCTTCAGAAGACTGTCTGAGCAGACTCGCGCCTTGCAGGCGCATCTCACCAGGATCAATGACCTTGCCTCTCGGACTTCCTCATTGGACGCCGACATGGCGGAGCTCCAAGGAAGAACGCAAGTCGTTGCTCAATCATCGGCGGAGATGATCGACCAACTGCATGCTATCCCCTACATGAGCGACCCCGCCCTGCTGTCCACCCGGGATGATGCCGGCCGGCCGGCGATCGGCTACAGGAAGTTGAGCCGGGATCGGGGACGTCCGCAGTCCTACGCTGAGTTCGAAGATGTCTTCAGGGGGCCCGAGAAGTTCATCCGTGACCGGCAACGGATCTATCTCCCGTACCTTGTCGACAACGATCCGGTTATTGACATCGGCTGTGGCCGCGGTGAAATGCTGGATCTCCTCGCCGAAGCGGGGGTGAAATCGCTAGGCATTGACCTCGATCGGTCCATGGTTGAGCGCGCTCGTGCACGAGGACTGCAAGTCGAATTCGGCGACGGGATTTCCTACCTCGGAGAGCAGCGGGAAAGCTCGATCGGGGCCATCTTCTCTGCCCAGGTTATTGAGCATCTGGGGTACGAGGATCTCATCCGATTGCATCAGGTGGCCTTTGATGCCCTTCGTCCCGGAGGTGTCTTCATTTCTGAGACGGTGAACCCACACTGCGTCTCGGCCTTCAAGTCGTTCTGGACGGATCTGACACACCGTGTCCCCATCTTTCCTGAAGTTGCCGTGATGCTCTGCCGAGCGGCAGGGTTCTCCGAAGCAATCGTCCTCTTCCCTAACGGAACCGGAGATCTTGAGAAGGACCGCTGGTCGACCGGCGAGTATGCGGTGATCGCCCGTAAGTAGTGCAGTTCACGGCATCCTGGCTCGTTGGCGGGGCGGAACTGACGCTTGGTCTGAGATTTCGCCCCGCTGATTCGCCATACCCCAGGTGGCGTTAGCGGGATCGATCATCGTTCTTCCTCAGCACTGTCATCGTTGAGGCCGATCTTGGAAGGCTCGGCACCACCCACCGGAGGTCGTTGAGAGCCGAACGGCGCCTCGTCCACCTCGGAGATCGTGGGGACCTCACCCGGGGCCGCGTGGCGGAGATCGATAACCCATTGAAAACCACGTGTGCTGGGCGGCTTGCTCTGCGCCACCGTGAGACCGAGGGATGAGAGCGTCCCAAGCAACCACGAGCGGTCGATGATCACCGCGTTCGTCGGATTGATCGGATTGATGTACAGGGCGTTCTGAAATGTCTGCATCATCGGAAAGTAGTTCTTGTCGAAGAGAAACCAGGTCGAGCGGATCACGCCATTCGAACGAAGGATTCGAGCGCACTGCTCTAGGTAGTAAGGAATTTCGTCTTCAACCAGATGGGTGAAGATGGACCAGGCAATGATCAAGCTGGCGTATGCGTCGGGCACCGGGAGTGGCTGGGAACGGTCAAGCGGCTTTCCGGTCGGATTGAACCCCAATTCAAAGACATCGTGATGCAGGAACCGGAAGTTTGGATCGGCAGCCGTCAGATTGTTGCGACACCACCGGACCATGCCCGCGTGGAGGTCGATTCCCAAGTAGGCCTTCGGGCGGGGGGATTGTTGCAGAAGCTGGCGCGCCAAGCGGCCACAACCGGAGCCAAGATCAAACACGGAGTCGTAGAACTCGTCTCCGAGATCCGCAAAGATCGGAACGCCGGTTGGATTATCAAAGCTCGCCTCGTTGGTGTCGCCAACGAGCGCACGCATTCCGACTGGTGGGATCGGCAATTGTTTTGTCATCTGGATTGACGGGACACAGACTCACAGATTGAGTCTGTGTCCCATTCCCCTTTCCGATCGCCGAGGCGAGAGGGTCAGAAGCATATAGCCGAGCTCAGCCCCCAGCGGGCTCCTGTCCCGCCTTGTCCCTGGCCGCGGGAGTTCTTCCTCACGCACTCTTGCGGTGAACCGTGACCGGCAAATGGATGCCACACCCGAACCAACGAACGTGCTCATGGACGAGGTCGAGTTCGAGCAGGTATTCACCAGGCTCGGGAGGGGCCTGCAGTGTCATAGGCTGGCGAACGATTGTACCCGGATGGACATCGGCGGTAAACGGCGTCCGAATGCTGTTGAACCGCATCGCGGTACCGTCTGCGGTCAGCCAGCGAGTCGCCAGCTGGATCTGGGGCCGGTCCTCGCCCCAAGGCCAGCGCTCGCTTCCATCGTTGCGTACCACCACGAAGACTGAGCGAAGTTCGTCCGTCTGCATCTGAGAGACGTCGGGCCGGAGCAGCCAGGTGGCCCGATAGGCAGACTCAGGAACCTCGCGGTAGGCCCAAAAGCGGTCTACCTCGTCTTGGCGCGCATGACTGACCGGTTGTCCGGTCCATCGCCTTTCCCCCGGCGCAAGGTTCGAAGCCTGCGAGCCCGCCCGGAACACGTCATCGACAAGCGGTCGGTCCTCCTCGGGCACGGACCGCGTCGGCTTCGTCTGGAACCGTTCAGGAAGATAGAAGTTGTTGACAGGATGCCCTTGCTCAGTTCGGACACCAGGGCGGTAGCTCTCGTACCGTGATGCCTTGTCGATGCGATACTCCATCGCGGACGCGATGCAATCCAGATGATAGAAGGGAGTGTCCACGTACCGGTGCGGGAGCACGAGGTCAATCTCCGTGTGCTGCAGCCCCTGGAAGCGAATGAGCGCGGGCACGTTGCGAACGAGGCGAATATGACGATCGAGGGACCATGGTTCTTCATCCAGGAAATGGTGGCTGTCCGGAAAGAGCCAACGCGATGGAAATATGTACTGCACCACGTCGTCTGCCTGCATCAGGTTCGGAAGGATGTCCAACAGTGACATGCTCGCGGATTCGTCATTGTCGATCCGGAAGATCCAATCGCCCCGACAGAGCGCGTAGAGCCATCCGAGGTTCCTCTCGATGCCTGTAGCCGGGCTGACGTCGCATCTGACGACCACGTCGGCATGTCCCTTGAGCTGGGACAACTCATCGGCAGGCACCCGTGAGTCCACGGCACAAACGATCTCGTCCGCTATGTCTCGGTACTGATGCAGAACCACCGCCGTTCGTGCGAGGAAGCCCCCAGCGATGCAGCAGACCGAAAGTGTCGGTCGTCGTCGCTCCAGGGTAGGTACCGCCAATGCCTCTCTACCCATGACGGGCGGCCCGATCATCGCATCCCGCTCTGTTTACCGAATCGTGACGGCGAGACCCGCCGAACTGACATCGGGCAGCAAAGGGGGTCGCTCTGATTGGATGCATTTCTTCAAACGAAGCGTCATCGAGGTTCGCCGAATAGGGTCCGTTGTCCTACGCCCGCCGACGTGCCGCTCCCATCCATCCGGATGGTAGGGCATCGCCCCAACCTACCTCTGGCTCACCGCTGACTCCGGAACGACCTTTATTGGAACCTCATAGCTGAGCTGAATGAACTCGGGAGGGCCGCTCGCAGGGTGGGCGGCCACGCATGCACGCGTCGGCTGGTCGACCGGCCAGTGTTCGACGCGGTCGACCACGAAACCGGAGGACTCGACCCAGTCGACAAGGCAACTGATGGTGGGCACAAACCAATTCGAACTATCACCAGCGAGCTCGTCTCGACGAAAGAACTGCGTCGTTGGAGGGTCAGAACGTTCTCCGTATATGGCGGTTTCCACATACAGCCGACCCCTGGTGAGGGCTCGCAGCGAATCGAGGGCCAGCAGCGGGTGACGCAAGTGATAGAGGACACCGAGGAAGAGCACCTCATCGAACTGTTCATTCTCGAGCACGGCGGGTAGCTCATAGATACTGCTCTGGACGAACTCGGCACTGGCTCCAATGGCTTGCTTTATTCGGTTGAAGCCGAATCGATCGGGACCATAAATGTCCACCGCTACGACTCGGTCCGCTCCGCGTTGTTCAGCGATAAAGGCCGCTCCGCCATTTGTCGTGCCCACGTCGAGCACGGTTGCCCCTTTGAGCTCGCGCGGGAGGCCAACGCGGTCAACGAGCCATTCGATATCGTTCGCCCCCGGTGTCGCTACGTTTTCACTGAGGTGAAATATCTGATGCCATACGAAGTCCGACGCCCCGATGAACTCGTTCGCCTCTTCGTCATTCAACATTCCACCGGGTCCTTTGGTTGGGCGGCGGCAGCGCACCGATCTGCACAGATCTCCTAGCTTCCATCATCGTGACCTCGGCGAGATCTCAATGTGAGTCCTATGAGCAGGTTCGTATCAATGGATGGAACACGTAGAGGTGCGAACGTTCGATCCACCACCTGAAATACTGATCGAAGCTCCTGTAAGACCTCGCGAGCCCGATTGATGTGGTCATAGCGGATGAACCACTCGTACTGCATATGGTAACGCTTCTCGAAGGTCCGCTTCGTGGTCAACTTTCGACCGAGTGAATAGGCGAGGCCGCCTTCACACGGGATCACGACTGAGAAGAAGCCGCTCGGCTTCAGAACCCTGTCTACTTCCTTCAGGGCAGATGGGAGGTTCTCGAGGTGTTCCAGCACGTGTATAGCCAGCACCCGGTCGAAATGATCGTCAGGAAACGCCAACCTCTCCTGGCAGTCACCAACGACGACACGAACATGCCCGCTGGTGCCACCGATCTGCCGTGAGAGGGACTCCCGCAATTCGAGGGCCACGTACTCCTCTTGGTCAGCGAGGTTCTCGAATTCGAGGTGGTCACCGTTCCCGGGCCCGATCTCCAGTGTTCGTCCGCCCGGGACAGCAGTCCGCAGCGGGTACGAGTGGTTGAACCTGTAGATCCAGCCGAAGGACCCGGGAAGCTCCTCACCAAGCCAATGGGTGTACCAGTCGTCCATCACCTCTCGCTGACGTTCAGTCAGCTCCGGACGTACTTTTGGCCACGTCGTCTTGGGCACGCCTCCTCCCTTTCGCTCAGCTACGGCCGCTGAGACTCGCCACTGCCTCTTTGGTCTTCGAGAGCTGCGGTGGGTGGACCTCATCGTCGTGCCGATCGGGAACCATCCCCCCGAATGCCTTGC
>Ga0116216_10001468_pt1 | contig 16434 bp, 13 predicted proteins | sample Sb_taG_11_FD_89696 | JGI IMG/M metagenome (GOLD analysis project Ga0116216, IMG submission 89696) | Peat soil microbial communities from Weissenstadt, Germany - Sb_50d_3_AS metaG | ecosystem: Environmental > Terrestrial > Soil > Wetlands > Peat | place: Germany: Weissenstadt | collected 2010-09-21
CTCTTTTTGCAGGTATCGCACAGCCAGCACTGCTCAATCTATTGCACACAAAAAGCTTCCCTTCAGGTGTAATTGGACTGTATTATGCACCGCAAAGCAAGTGAGCACTACATTCAAATGCCAGGCGATTTTGATAGAGCGAGGTAACGCACATGTGTAGAAACATCAAGAGTCTTTTCAATTTCGAACCGCCCGCGACCGAGGAAGAGATTCGTGCGGCCTCGTTACAATTCGTGCGCAAGGTGAGCGGATTCAACAAGCCATCGAAAGCCAATGAGGCTGCGTTCCTTGCTGCCGTTGAGCAGATAGCAGCAACCACCAGTATCCTACTCAGCTCGCTCGAAACGAACACGCCGCCAAAGGGCCGTGCAGAAGAGGCTGCCAGGGCGAGAGCACGTTCAGCACAGAGATTCCCGAAATAACCTGATTGTCTCCTCATTTCTTTCCAATGGTTGCAAGCCATCTGCGCCAGGCGAGTTTTTGCTGTGTCTGGACATGTAAACCCGCCTGGTCGAAGAGCTCTCGCATCTGAGTGGGGCTATGAATGCGCTTCAGACGAAAAACTCCCACCAACCACTCTGGCATGGAGATATCTACAAGCATAAAGTATCCCCCTGGACGGAGCACGCGTGCTATCTCGCGTATTCCTGCTGCCTGGTCCTGCCAGTGGTGGAAAGAGGTGGTACTCAACGCCAGGTCAACCGAGGCGTCCTGTAATGGCAATGTTTCAGCCATGCTCGTAAAGAATGTGGCATTAGGTGTCAAGAGCTTTGCTCTCTCTATCATGCCATCTGCTGGATCTACGCCGATTAGTTGCGCCTCAGGCCAGTACCTGTAGGCTCGACGCAACAATCTTCCTGTTCCACAGCCGACATCAAGAACGCTTTCAGGCTCATGAACGATACTTGCTGCCAGGGCAAGCGCTGCTTGATGTGTCTGATCAAAAAATGCTCGTTGCATCCAGGAATTTTCATAACTGTTTGACCATTGTTCGAAGTGCTCTATGTCTCTTTCACGATGTTTTGTTGCCATACTTCTATCTCCTTCCTTCCAATTGCCAGCATATGGCTTAATCATGTCGCTTGTTTTTCTTCGAGCCTTTCCTACGACGTCGTGCCGACGCCCCTTTGCTTTGCGTCGATCGGGACGACGATCGCGGATGAGATTGGCTCGCTTGCCTCTCTGGCTCATGCTGAAGACCTCCGCTATCAACAATGCCCCCAAGATGGGGTACCGCGAATAACGAGCCTTTCCCTGTAACAAAGAACTGCTGGATCATGTTGAGAAGCAGCGAAGTTATACGGTACAATGCCAGACCAGCCGCAAGCTGCCAGGCAATGAAAATGGTGATCAGCACCATTATCAGAGGCAAAACGAATTGCATAAGCTGCGTGAGTTGCATCGTAGCATCTTTGATGTCAGCGAGAGCATGCGGCTGAGTCATGCGCATCTGTACAAAGGTCACAAGCCCGGCCAGGATTGGCAGAATGTGCGTTGGATCAGGCACGCCCAGTGAGATATGCCAGGCCGCATTGAACATCGTAAACCAGTTCAGGCCAATATTAGGGATGCTGCTCAATTGGGGCAAAAACGGATATATGAGGCTATTGAGATGCGCGAGTGAGGCATGATTGAACACAATATTGAGAGCAAAGTAGAGGCCAGTAAAGATCGGTATCTGAATCAGCAATGGCAAATATGAAGCCGCTGTAGAAATTCCATAGCGTTTATACAGTTCCTGGGTGGCCTCATATTGCGCTTTCACGTCTTGCACATACCGCCTGCGAATCTCTGCGACTTCTGGCTGCAACGCGAGCCTGGCCTTCATCGACTTCAGTTGTCGCAAGGTCAAAGGCAGTAACGCTGCGGTAATAGCGATGGTTAGTACAATGATTGAAAGCCCAAAATCACCAAACAGGTGATACAGCAGCATGAGTACATTAAAGATGGGATAGATAAGAACGAGGTTGAAGAAGTTCCTTATCAGGCTCATGGGTCCCTCCTGACGATAGGTAGAGAAAAACTACTAAGAGTTCGTATGTCTGCTGTTCAATCTACGAACGGGGGAGGAGGTGTGTTGCAGGGACGAGGCAATACGGTTCAGATACTTGCTGATATCCACTCATAACTCGCCGCTGCTGGAAGCGAAAGGAATGTAGATGAGAATGTCACCAAATGCAACTCGCTCCCTGACGAGGAGGCTTCCTCTCGCACTTCTCATGTATCTTGACCTGGCGTTATTTTTTTGAAACATCCGGTGTGTGCACCCTCGCGTACTCCCAGGCTGCTGCAAAGCCAGGCAACGAACGTTCGATCATTTCATCGTTGGCCGTAAGAGAGATGCGGAAGTAGCCTGGTAGCTCCACCCAGGCTCCCGGAAGGACGATGATGTCGTGGTTGAGCAGCAGATCGGCAAAGGCCCGATCATCCACCCATGGCGATTTTGGAAGTAGGTAGAAGGTTCCCTCTGGCACATGCATCTCGTAGCCCATCCCTTGCAGAGCTTCGACCAGGCGGTCGCGCTTCTGCTGCAGATGCACGATGTCGATCGAGAGCGCCTCCACGTCGGCCAATGCGTGCTGGAGCAGTGCATTCGCGACGGCAAAGCCACTCACCAGTTGCGAGAGTGCCAGCGCACCATGCATCTGTTCCCGGTCGGGCATCGTTTGTGGCATAGCAATGTAACCAATTCGCTGACCGGGCGTGAGGAGGGTTTTCCCATAGGTGTAGATGAGGAATGAACGGGGATAGAAGTCGGTCGGGCTATGGTAGGGACGGCCGTCGAAGACGATACGGGAGTAGGCCTCGTCGGAGAGCAGGTAGATCGGGCGTCCGTAACGCTCGGAAGCTGCCGTCAAAACATCGGAAAGCCGTTGCAGTGTCTCTGGAGGGTAAATTTTACCGGTTGGATTGTGAGGCGAGTTGATGATGATGGCGCGTGTTCGCGGTGAAAAGGCTGCGGCAATGGCGTCCACATCGAGGTCTAAGGTAGCCAGATCGGTCTGCACTCGAACCGGGACGCCACCGGATCCAACGATATAAGCCTCGTAAAAGAACCAGGGTGGGGAGATGAACACTACCTCGTCGCCGGCGTCCACCACTGCGCCGAGCGCGACGGTGAGTCCGCCGGTAGCCCCATTGGTGAGGAAGATATCATTGGGATCGAAAGGCACGTTGTGTCGCTCGCGCAGGACAGTCGCCACGGTAGCTCGCGCCTTGGGATCGTTTATTGTGTAAGCGAACCAATCCTTATTCTGAGGCACGCTCCAGTGCCGGAGCGCGTCAACGAATCCGGGCAGCGGCATCTCGTGGGGATTACCCAACAGGAAGTCAGCCACTCCTGGCTCATGCTGACGGCGTGCCTGGGGTGATGTCGTGAGAAACTCAAGGACCGCCGTAACCGCGTGGATCGCTGCAATGCGCCTCGAGACGATGTGTGCTGTCATAGGTAGTCCCTCCTTGGGCTAGATACTAGGAGTAGCCCTTTCTCAGTGTGTGAGCAATTAATGCTCTCTTCTATTATGCTACATATCTATAACGCTGTCATCTAGAACGCGGGCAAACGTATCTTGTTCACTGCTTCTACTTGTATTCGATCCCGGGCAACTGCTCCTTTGCTAAAGGCTTCATTTTGAGTGGCTCTCAAAACTTGACCTTGACATGGCACTTACCCAGATTCTATAATGAAGCTACAGGGAAACAAGACACCCCTGGCACTGTAGGGCGAAGGTCCTAAGTGGGTACAATAAGCCGAAAGGAGGCTTGATGAAACCTATGAAGAAACCAGTGCGCCTACTCGAAATGGTGTTTCAAGTTGACAGGTAAAGCCCGTCAAGGCGGGCATTTGGAATACAGGAGCAACTCGCTGATGCTATCCAACCGTGATGCATCTCTAATGAAAACCCGCATAACTGGGTAATAGCGAGTAGCTCTCAATAAAATTGAACAGAACGAGGGTCGGATGTTTTTTGACTCCTCGTTCTCTTTTTTTGAGAGCCATCAGCGGAACCTACAGTTCTGACTCTTCTACACTCGTTTGTAGTAACGGCAAGCAGCTAACAAGTATTGCCGAAACAGGAACCTGGACTGGAACTACTGTATCAAGCACGACAACATCCTCAATCTCATTCATTGCCTTGGATAGGCTTATGTTGAAATGGATGAAGCCAGAGGGTTAGCAGCGAGATTGGAATGAGTGTAGGACACCCGCTACCTAAAAACCAAACAATTTGGGAATAAGCGTACCAAGAATATATCCTCCACCCGCTGAAAGAATTCCTACAAGAACGATTTCCAGGGTGCTCCTGAAGATATTCAATTCAGCAAGTTTGCCTTTAATGATTCCAACAACAATAAGAGCAAGAACCGTCAGACACAGCGACAATGGAAAAGCAATGTTAATGGGGAAAAAGAAATAGGCGATCAACGGAAAGATTGACCCTACAATGTACGATATTCCCATAGTAAAGGCTTCGGGAAGCCTTACTGTATCAGGTTGCATATCGATTCCGAGTTCCTTCTCAACCATAGTCTTGTTGTACGACTGCTGATAGTTCTGAAGTATCTCGGAAACTCGTGTAGCGTCTTCTTTGCTCACGCCTTCATGTTCAAAGAGCTCGATCATTTCCTGAAATTCAAATTCGGGATACTCTTTGATGGCTGTCATTTCTTTTGCAATCTCTGCTTCTTGTACTTGTGCTTCAGATCTGCCGGAAATGAATTCACCTGCTCCCATAGATAGCGCGCCTGCAAATGATTCTGCAAGACCAGCAATAATAACTGCTTTTGTGCTGCCTGTTCCTCCAGCAACTGCACTTACAACTCCAATTGGGACAAGAAGTCCATCAAGAGTCCCAAATATGAACTGCCTTATTCTGCCAAGTCTACCGACTCGTTCTTTTTCATTCACTACATCTTCTATCGTATGTGCTGGTGCTTGTTGGTTTTTTGTGTTCATGTTCCCTCCGCTTAGACACATTATACATTCTCACGTTGTACAGTGATTTCCTTGCCGTTTATGATAGAATAAGTGTACTAACTCTTCATCTTGCTTTGTCAATCTGGCGGAGGTGTACTTGATCAAACGTGAATTTACCGTTGCTGGCGAATATCATTACAACCGCTCGAGCCCTGTACGCTGGATTATCTCTCACCTGCTGCGCTACAAACATTTGATTCTTAGCTTCATGCTTGCTGTGATCTTGACCAATACACTTTATGCGGTCATTCCAGTACTCACTGGCATAGCCTTTAATATTGTTCTTCAAGGAGATACGGCACGCACGAGCTTGTTAGGAGTTTCCCTCGTCCTGCTTGCTGTTATCCTGATCGGAGGATGCCTCGACCTGTGCGCGCGCTTCTTTCCTGAACTGCTGGGCAAACGCTTCGCACGTGATGCACGTTCCGAGTTATATCTGAGTTTGCTGGGGAAAAGCCAGACCTTCCATAATCGCCAGCGTGTGGGTGACATCATGGCGCGTGCCGCCAACGACATGGCTCAACTGAGCAATATGGTCGTACCCGGCTTCGATACCATCTTCGATTCATTTACGAGCCTGGTGATTACGCTTATCTTCATTGGCTTTGTTAGCCCGCAGCTTTTACTGATGCCACTTCTCTTTACTATAGGCTTTCTCATTGCTTTGCGTTATTACTCGCGCAAGCTCAACCCGATCTCTGACAGTATGCGCGAGCAGTTTGGCGAACTGAATGCCGGATTGACAGAATCAGTCAGGGGCATAGAAGTGGTCAAAGCAACAGCCCAGGAGAGCCAGGAGCAGCGCAAATTTGAACTCAATGCGAGCAGTTATCGTGATTATTACATTAAAAATGGCTATGTGCAGGCCTGGTACTTGCCCCCATTGTTCTTATCGATTGCCCTTGTTGGAGGCTTCTTGCAAGGCTTGTATCTCGTATTGCATAACCAGCTCTCCGTAGGGAGCCTGGTAGCCTTCATGGGCTTAATGGTCATGCTGCATTTCCCGGCCTTTATCTCTAGCTGGTCCTTCAGCCTGGTTCAGTTAGGTGTGGCGGGCTCTGACCGCATCCTGACGATCTTAAAAGAAGAGACCGAACTCGACGAGAATCAGGGCGGTTACAATCAAGCGATGCGAGGCGATATCGTGTTCGAGCATGTCTCCTTTAGCTATGGCGGAACTACCGTTCTGAAAGATATTTCATTTCACGCGCAACCAGGACAGACGATCGCCATTGTCGGTCAGACAGGGGCGGGCAAAAGCACGCTCACTAAACTTGTCAACCGTCTTTACGATGTCGATGCTGGTCGCATACTGATCGATGGTATAGACGTGCGCGAGTGGAGTCTGGACGGGCTGCGTTCGCAAGTCTCGACTATCGAGCAGGATATCTTCCTCTTCTCGCGATCTATCGCGGAGAATATCGCCTACGGCCTGGGACAACAGGCAGACGAGCAGGCTATTGAACAGGCCGCTCAAGATGCCCAGGCACACGCCTTTATCGGCGGTTTTAAGGATGGCTACGAGACCGTCATTGGCGAGCGTGGCGTCACACTCTCAGGCGGACAACGCCAGCGTATCGCGATTGCGCGTGCCCTGCTTACCGACCCGCGCATTCTCATTCTGGATGATTCGACCAGCGCGGTTGACAGCGCCACCGAGGACGAGATACAGAAGGCTATTCGACGTCTTTTGCAGGGGCGCACCACGCTGCTAATCACCCATCGTCTCTCACAGATACGCTGGGCTGACAAAATAATCGTTTTGAAGCGAGGCGAACTGATAGACCAGGGCTCTCACGCTGAATTGCTTGAGCGCTGCGAAACCTATCGCCGAATTTTCGCACACTATGAGATCACCCTACCCGCGAGTCAAAGTGTATCAACAAGGGAGACATAATGGGCTTTATCATGGATGGCCTCGAAGCCGAGGCATATGATCGCACCTATTCCGATAGACAGCTCATCGCACGCATTATCGGCTACTTTCGCCCCAAATTGCGCATGATGCTCGCTGTCGCGGCGCTGATCGTCTTAAGTTCGCTTCTGGATACTGCCTTCCCCATCCTGATTTCATTCGGCATCAATGCAGCAGTGGCAACTGTAGCAGCACGTACGATAGCGATCCTGATTGGGGCTATCTTGATCTCAGGAATACTATCCTGGACGTGCAACTTCTTTCGCCAATGGTACACCGCTCGCTCTGTAGGTGATGTCGTCTTGAGTTTGCGCAGGGATGCATTCAACGCCGTCGTTGCACGCGACATGTCATTCTATGATGAGTTCCCATCCGGCAAGATCGTCAGCCGTGTGACCTCAGATACCGAAGAATTTGCCACAGTCGTAACCTTGGCGCTCAATCTACTCAGCCAGATTTTGCTCTTTTTCCTTATCGCGGTGGTACTGTTCGTCATAAGTCCCACGCTGGCCCTGCTGGCATTCTCTATCATGCCTTTCATCATTCTGATCGCGCTGGGTTTTCGCCGTATCGCGCGCCGCACGACACAGCGCTCGCAACGCTCGCTGGCGCGTGTGAATGCCAACGTGCAGGAAGTGGTCAGCGGCATAGCCGTCGCCAAGAACTTTCGCCAGGAACAGAATATGTTTGACGCGTTCAAGAAAGTGAACGAGCAATCCTACCAGGTCAATGTGCGTTCCGGCTTCGTCTACAATGGCGTCTTTCCTGTGCTTGTCCTGGTGGCGAATATCGGCACGGTTATCGTTGTCTACTTCGGTGGGCTTAATGTACTCAATCATACGATTTCAGCAGGCGCCTGGTTCCTCTTCATACAGGCCATCAGACTGCTCTGGTTTCCACTAACCAGTATCGCGTCTTTCTGGAGCCAGTTTCAACTTGGTCTGGCAGCCAGCGAGCGAGTCTTCGCATTAATCGATGCGGAGCCACGCATTCATCAGATCGACCAGCAACCAGTAGCTGACCTGGCCGGTACCATCACATTCAAAGACGTCTTTTTCAGCTATAACGACAGGCAAACCGTCCTGGCCGGCTTCAATCTCACCATTCAAGCTGGCGAGACCGTGGCAATTGTTGGGCATACTGGCGCAGGTAAATCCAGCCTGGCACGCCTGGTTGCTCGATTCTACGAGTTTCAGGGTGGACATCTGTTGATTGACGGGCGCGACATACGCACCTTTGACTTGCAAAGCTATCACCAACAACTAGGCATTGTCCCGCAAATCCCTTTTCTCTTTTCAGGAACCATAGCCGATAATATTCGCTATGCCCGGCCAGAAGCGACAGATGAGCAGGTGGCACTTGTTGCTCAACATATCGGAGGAGGTGACTGGCTAGAGGGCTTGCCCGATGGGCTGAACACGCTCGTAGGGGAAGCGGGGAGATCGCTCTCGCTGGGCCAGCGACAACTGGTCGCTTTAGCACGTGTGCTGTTACAAGATCCTTCGATCATGATCCTGGATGAAGCGACCGCCAGCGTTGATCCGCTGACCGAGGCGCAGATCCAGGAAGGTCTTGACCTGGTTTTGCAGCACCGCACAGCCATACTCATCGCGCATAGACTCTCCACCATTCGACACGCGGATCGCATTATCGTCCTCGATCGTGGCAAGATCGTCGAGGAGGGCAATCACCATGTCTTGATGAGCCAGGGCGGCCATTACGCTCAACTCTATAATACGTATTTCCGCCATCAATCGCCTGATTACAGGCCTGGTGAGGGATTCGTGCCTGTTGCTCAGGGAGATGCTTTGCATTGACGAGATGAAAAATGGGACTGACAATCATCAGGAAAGTGTCACGATTGTCTCTTAAACCCCCTGTGCTATAATATATTTCAATCTTACAGTCAGGGTTAGTAGAAGGAAAAGCGTAGCATGCCCGAAGAGGACAAAGAACACATGCCGAAGGTCGTATGTATCACGGTCGGCATGTTTCAAGAGAACTGTTACCTGTACGCCTGTCCAGAGACGCTCGAAGCGGTCATCATCGACCCCGGAGACGAGGCGGAACGCATCATAGAGCATATCCAGCAATATGCGTTTATTCCCAAATATATCATCAACACACATGGGCATATCGACCACATCGGTGCCATCGATGCTGTCAGCGCCGTCTACCCTGTGCCCCTGGCAATTCACCCGGAAGACGTCTACATGTATACCGATGCGAGTATCGCTGGCATGTTCAATCGTCCAGCGCCGCTTGTCAAGCGCAAGCCCGATATTTTGCTTAAGGAAGGCGACACGATCTCCTTTGGCACGCTCGCACTAGAAGTGCTGCATACTCCAGGGCACACGCGCGGGGGTGTCTGCCTTGTCAGCCGCCCCTATTGCGTCTTCAGCGGCGACACCCTGTTCAATCGTGGCATAGGGCGGACGGACTTTGAAGGTGGTAGTTACGAGCAAATCGAAAAATCAATCCGTGAAAAGCTGTATACGCTTGAAGAGGACCTGGTGGTCCTTCCCGGACATGGACAGTCAACCACCATCGGCGAAGAAAAATACGAAAATCCATTTGTGACAATAGAGGAGTAGTGTAGTGTCAACAATTTGTGTCATCGGTACAGGATATGTAGGCCTGGTCACAGGCACCTGTTTCTCAGATATGGGCAATCAAGTAACCTGTGTCGATATCATATCGGAAAAAATTGAACGTCTCAAACGCGGCATTTTGCCTATTTATGAGCCTGGATTGGAAGAAATGGTCGCGCGTAACGTCCATGCAGGGCGCTTGCATTTCACAACCAGCTACAGCGAAGGCCTGGATAACTGCGATTTCATCTTCATCGCCGTCAACACTCCCACTGGCTCAAGCCAGGGTGGGGCAGATATGCGCTACGTTGAGAGCGCCGCTCGCGGTATCGCCGAGGAACTCGACCACGAGGCCGTGATAATAAACAAAAGTACCGTACCTGTGGGCAGCGGTGATGTGGTATCGCGCATCATACGCAAAAATCTGAAGCGGCCCGAGGTTCACTTTGCAGTCATCTCCAATCCGGAATTCCTGCGCGAGGGTTCGGCCGTCCAGGATTTCCAGAGTCCTGACCGCGTCGTTCTGGGTTCCTCCGATCCGGAAGCGGCTCGAAAAGTCGCCACCCTCTACCTGCCGCTGCGCGCGCCCATCGTGATCACCGACCTCTACACGGCCGAGATGATCAAGTACGCTTCCAACGCGTTCCTGGCAACCAAGATTTCTTTTATCAATGAAATCGCGCAGATCTGCGAGCGCCTGGGTGCGGATGTCAAAGAGGTCGCAGCGGGAATGGGCTACGATAAACGTATCGGGAGAGCATTTCTAGATGCAGGACTGGGCTATGGTGGCAGTTGTTTTGAGGCCGATGAAACGGTTTTTACGCTCAATAGCCCCAATGTGATGGCGGAGCGCCTGGATACCCTGTTCGCTAAAAGTAACACACCGTTCCTGGGAGATGTAGTAGAGTTGGTACTGCCCTCCGATCAGCGAGTGCTTGCGTTCGATCTAGAAACGGGAAAGCCTACTCTTGCAGAAGTGAAAGCACTTACCCGTCGGCCATATAGAGGCACTATGGTGAAGATCAACACCAGCATGGGGCGCACACTGCGCGTTACTGCCGACCACCCGGTCATCTTGCATAAAAATCAACAGTTCACGTTCCTACCGGCGGCGGCGGTCGTACCGGGTGACCAACTGATGGCCTTGTGCGAATTGCCCGTTGTTGAACAGGCCACAAACCTCAACCTGATCGAACTGCTCCAGGATACCGACCTGGAGGCTGATGTTTATGTGAAGCCCATCGATAACACATTCAGCGAGCAGTACAAGCAATTTGCCGCTGCGATTCCTGGGGATATGCTCAAATACCCGCACGAAATCAAGCGTCATAACCGCATGTCGCTGCGCCTGTTTCGATACTTGAGTGAGTCACATGTGCTCAACGTTCCTGCTGAGAAGCTTCAGTTGTATACCGCTAAAGGCGCGGCAACAATGATCAATGCACTGATTCCGGTCAACGCAGATCTGCTGCGGCTATGCGGCTATTATCTTGCCGAAGGCTATCTTGCCCAGGATACTGGGCGCGTCGGTGCAGTTCGTGAGCGGGTAGGTTTCTGCTTCCACGAGCAAGAGACTGAATATATCTCAGACGTGCAGCGTATTTTACTTCGCTGGGGCCTCAAGTTCATCGAGCGAAATGCAACCAGCGCCTTGACAACTATTGTCTCTTCACGCATCTTCTCCTGGCTGCTACGCGATATCTTGCGCTGCGGAACTCGTTCAGAAGATAAAGCCCTGCCACACCTGGTGTTTAATGTGCTACCTGAGTTACGCCTTGAGTTAATCCGTGGTGCGTTCAGCGGTGATGGCGCTGTCACAACGGTAATGACTGGCCAGAATCTGATGCTAGAATATGCAACAGTCAGCAAAGTACTGGCTGATGGCATGACGCTGTTATTGCAAACGATTGGTGTCATCCCCTCCATCAGCACGCGTTGGATGAACAAATCGACACGAGAAGCGTATATCTTGCGTGTAAGTGGCTATGAACAGATAGCTACACTTAAAAATGTCTTTGGCGACAAGCGCCATGCACAAATCGAGAGCATACTCGCAGGCTATCAACGTCATATTCAGCCACATGGTTATAAACGACACGGGGCTTTTTCCACGCTTGTTGTTCGCGAGGTTACACATGAAAATGTTGAAACAACTGTCTATAGCATGGAGACCAGCACGGGAACGCTGATCGCGTCATCCGGGCTGATCAGCCATAATTGTTTCCCAAAAGATGTGCGAGCGCTCGCACATATGGCAGCCGAAGCCGGCCTGCACCCCCAACTGCTAAGCGCAGTCATGGACATTAATCATGATCAACGCCGCCTGGTTGTGACAAAATTGACCTCGATACTGGGCACCGTACGCGGCTCTATCATTGGCATTCTTGGTCTGGCTTTCAAACCCAACACCGATGACATGCGCGAAGCTGCCTCCGTCGACATCATCCGCTGGATAACAAACCAGGGATCAACGGTGCGTGTGTATGATCCCGTCGCCACAGACACCGGGCGTGAAGCGCTGGCACAGGCGGGCGTGCACATGGAATCCGTCGTTTTTTGTGAAAATCCCTACGAAGTAGCGGAAGGTGCGGACGCCCTTGTGATTGTGACCGAGTGGAATGAGTTCAAATCGCTCGATATGCATCAGATCAAAAATGCCATGCACAATCCAATACTCATCGACGGTCGCAATATCTATGAAGCGACCGAAATGAAACGTCTCGGCTTCACCTATCGCGGCATCGGTCGCGGCACCGGACCTGATCCCTCGGTACTGCCATCCGGTGACAGCACAACCACCCAACCATTGTTAAGTCTGTAGGGGCGGCCTTTATGGCCGCCCTCCGGGGATGAGCGCCTGGCCTGTCCCTCAATTTCAAAGCCAAACAGGCAACTATTAAAACCGCCCAAACGAAATAAGGACACACCAGACAATGGACGACAAACTACCATTAATTTTTACACCCCTGGTACGCCAACCAGGAGTGCCAATTCCCGATTGGCTCTTCGGGCCAGCAGGAGTGGCAGGTTTGCCCGCGCCCCTGAGCCTGCCACAGGGTGTGAACGTGGCTGTCGGCATCGATATCATCGAAGTAGATCGGGTGCGCAAAGTCTACGAGCATCATGGCGAACGTTTCCTCAAACGCGTCTTCACCGAAATGGAGGTACGTCAATGCCGTGGCAAGTCAACTCGTCTGGCAGGCCGCTTTGCCGCTAAAGAAGCCATCAGTAAAGCGCTCGGCACCGGCATCCACGGCGTCGCCTGGCGCGAAATGGAAGTCGTACAGCTACGCAGCGGCCGTCCCACCGTCACCCTACACGGAAAAGCAAAGCATCGCGCGGAATTGCTCGGCATCAGCGCCTTCGATGTGAGCATCGCCGATCTACAAGAGTTTTCGATTGCCATCGCCGTGGCAATACAAACATCCCTGCCACCCACTTCATAAGGCATCATTCTGAACCTGGCCTCGTCATTCCTAACCCGGTCTTGTCATTCTGAACTCAACCCTGTCATTCTGTTCCTGGCCCTTTCATTCTGAACTCAACCTTGTCATTCTGAACGTAGTGAAGAATCTCACACGCTGGGCTACGAGATCCTTCACTTTCGCTCAGGATGACAAGTGCGGACGCAGAAGCCACAATCGAGCATCCCGTAGGGGCGAGGGCGCTTGGGAGGTTGGGCGGTGTGCCTTTATGGTCGCCCGCTGGTGGGGAGGATGCGGCCTATTCATCGATGAGCCTCAATCGAGGATCCCGTAGGGGCGAGGGCGCCTGGGTGGTTGGGCGGTGTGCCTTTATGGTCGCCCGCTGGTGGGGAATGCTCCACTCGCCCCCACGAATGTTGATGGGCATTTCTCAGGTTGATGCCTGTTACCGCATTTAATAGCCAATCTAATCAATCACACCCCTGCAACTTATCAGCCCCATTCTCGTCGTTCACGTCAACAGGCAATTTGAACAACGTCTCATAATTCTGATAAAACTCCGCTTTCAGCATACCAAAGACATGCATATCCTGGCGCGCACCGTTATGGATTTCGTGCTGGCGAAAAACACCCTCCTTCTGAAACCCAACACGCTCCATCAGTCGCAGAGAACGCTGGTTGAAACCGTAAACCTCCGCGTATACACGTTCGAGATTCCTCACGGTAAAGGCATAATCCAGCAAGATACGCAGGGCAGTACTTGCAATACCACGTCTCCACATACGTTTCTCGCCAACCAGAATGCCGGCAGCAGCGCGCCGCTCGTCATCTTCGATCAAGGCTAATTGGACATATCCGACCAGTTGGCCTTCGAACTCGATACCCATCATCACCAGGTCTTTCTCTGGCTCGGTAATACGTTGCTCATACTTATGCCTGAATGCCGCACGAGATAACGGAGGTGTCCAACCCGACCAGATGGCCAGTTCGATATCGGTCTCCCAGCCATAGAGCGTATCTATGTCGTCGAGTTCCAGGTAACGTAGTGTCACGTTATTGATGGTAAACACAAGCTCTCCTCCCTTGTAATTGTGCTTCTGCTATACTATGGACATCTTATTATCGTCAAGTAAACAGAACTGAAATCCACTCATACATCTGAAGTGTTTGAAGAAAGCGGGTAAACAATTATGTCTCAAAGAGAGAACAGTAAAACGATGCGAACGATCACGCTGGAAGAGCATTACACCACCCCGGCGTTCATGGAAGGTCCAGGGCGCCAGCTCAAAGATCAGGCACGAGCCCTCCAGGCCCATCCCCAGGTTGCGGCGGCCCTTACCCAGTTGCTTGATCGACTGGGCAACCTCGATGACCGCCGAATCGCAGACATGGACGCCGCTGGTATCGACGTTCAGATCCTGTCCCTGACCAGCCCCGGCACAGAGCAATTGGAGGCGACCGAGGCGGTCGCACTCGCTCGCGAGGCAAACGATCTGCTCGCGGAGGCGGTGCGGCGTCACCCGAATCGGTTCGCCGGGTTCGCTGCTCTGCCGACGGCGGCGCCAGACACCGCTGCCGACGAGCTGGAACGTACCATCCGTACCTACGGCTTCAAAGGAGCGCTGATCAACGGCCATATCCGTGGCCGCTACCTGGACGACCCATTCTTCTGGCCGATCATGGAGCGTGCCGAAGCCCTCCAGGTGCCGCTCTACCTTCATCCGACACCGCCGCCACAGCCAGTGATCACGGCCTCCTACACGGGACACTTCGCGCCAGAGGTGACTATCGCCCTCTCGACCGCTGCCTGGGGTTGGCACATCGAAACGGCGATCCATGTCCTGCGACTCATCCTCGGTGGAGCATTCGACCGCTTTCCAGGCTTACAGTTAATCATCGGCCACCTGGGCGAAACGCTTCCGTTCATGCTTCCCAGACTCGATCTCGGGTTGCCTGTGCAAGTCACGAAACTGGATCGTCCCATCGGAGCCTATCTGCGAGAGAACCTCCACTACACGTTCAGTGGCTTCAATTACCTCCCTGCCTTTCTCGACCTGTTGTTTCAAGTAGGGGTCAATCGGATCATGTTCTCAGCCGATTATCCCTACAGTTCGATGGTGCAGGCACGCACCTTCCTCGAGCAGCTGCCGGTCAGCCCTGCCGACAAAGAGCAGATCGCACACGCTAACGCGGAGCACCTCCTGCAACTGTAACCAACATCTGGTCGAAAGGCAATCGCGTTTCATTTATAAACAATCGACCCTATCGGCCTCTGGCAATATGTCCAAGGCGTGGTTTCGCTACAGCAACGTAGTCACGCGTGTTCAACACCATCGAGCGGTCCAGGCGCGCCGCGTTGAAGTAGATCTCGTCGTTCTCAAGCAGTGCGGGGTCTACAACCAGTTCCAGCTCCTCGCTGAAAGAAAACGGCAGGATTGTGCCCGCAACACTGCCTGCCAGCCGTTCAGCAATATCAGGCGAGGCAAACGCTACATAGGTGCTTCCAAGCAGCGCCTTGACCGCCTGGAAATCCACCATTGTATCGCCGGGGACAACCGCGAGGATATACCTGGTAATCTTCTTCCCTATTTTGACCATCAGTACGATGCACTTCGCCGCCTGCGATAGCTCATTCCCGCGCATAGGGCTAACCAGTTCCGTGCGTCCCTCGGCAGCATGGTCGATCAACCGATAAGGTACCTCATGTCCATCAAGAAATGCGATCAGTTGCGTATATGTATCTTCCTGTTCCATCTATTTTCTCCAACAGAAGTTGACTCAGAGCATCTTTCCCCTCGTGTTCGACATGTAAATAAGGTATTATGTAATGAATAATTGTCTTAGCGAGAGGTCTGCTTGTGCTCGCTATTATAACATCACTCAGTACGTATGTAGGTAAAGCATTTCCATCTTCGCAAACATAGGAGGTGCAGGGGACGCATCAGATCCAAAAGTGTTTCCTGGTTTTGGAAAGTGGACGCAATATTCTCTTTTCGAATGTTTCCTAAACCGCAAAGAGCTTATCTTACTCCAGGCAAAACTCGCAGAACACCTCGTAGCTCAACAAGACAGTGTGCGATTCTATCCCCTTTGTGCCAATTGTGTCAGCAAGGTAGAGACCGTCGGTGGGTCTTTACCAAGCGAAGATCAAGTATTCATCATTTAAACTGAACTATTCAGCGCGAGGCTCAGTGACGATGGTTTTGTGCTGAGCCTCGCGCCTGGCTCTACAAGAGGCTTCAGTGGCAAAAGAGGGCAAAACACGGCCGTATTGATTACCCCAAAAATATGCATTTTTGAGAGCCTCGCGCAAAAGGGTTGCTTTTTTGGCTTCTGATGCGGTATTATAGGATCAGGAGTTGGGATGGCCTCTGAAGCCCGTTGGAGAGCCGCAACTAATGTATTTGTAGAAGTCGATGATTGATAGATTTCGCCTTCTGTAATACTCGTACATTGACAATCACATAGATCAAGGTGTTGAGATTGGCAACCGAGCGGCCATTGCGCACTCGAGGGCGCTCGATA
>Ga0116216_10001473_pt1 | contig 16389 bp, 13 predicted proteins | sample Sb_taG_11_FD_89696 | JGI IMG/M metagenome (GOLD analysis project Ga0116216, IMG submission 89696) | Peat soil microbial communities from Weissenstadt, Germany - Sb_50d_3_AS metaG | ecosystem: Environmental > Terrestrial > Soil > Wetlands > Peat | place: Germany: Weissenstadt | collected 2010-09-21
TGACAAAGACTTCCTGGAGCAGTGCCTGGAATTCTTATTCCTGACCGGTTCCTACTTTCGTTATGCACGCTGGTCGATGGATCAGCAACTCACCGGCACCCACTACGAAGACATCCTCGGCTGGAAAGACCAGCAGATCACTCCGGATCGCTATCTCTGCCCGCAATGCGGCCAAGCCACTCCCGTCGACCTGGCGCAACTGAGTCAGATGGGCAAGCCCATGAATTGCCCGCAGTGTGGCCGCCCCATGACATCCGCCAGCTTATACCCGGGCGCGAAGATGAAAATGCCCGTGGTCACGGGTCAACGCGAGGTGCCGAACGGCCAGGTCCGTTGGGACGTCTATCACGGCCTGAGCGTGCAGGTGATGCCGCAAGCCAATACCAACGGCGGCGGCGTGATCGCAAACACTCCTTTGCTCGAACTGCAGACCGACATTACGAAAGGCGCGTTCCGCCGCATGTACCCATCGAGTTGGCAGTTGGCGGATAATTCGAGCTCGGATGCCTCGGCTCCGGACAGCGAACTCGCGCGGCTCGCCCGCATGCGCTCCACTTCCCCGGGGGGAATGCGCTGGACCAACAGCTTGCAGCGTACGCCAACCCTGCATCGCGTCTGGTTTACCCAGGATGCGATCGCCTCCATCGACAAACAGCAAGACGCCCAGGAACTCGGCGACCTGGTCGGAGAAGGCTGTGTAGGAGTGTTCTTCCAGGACAAGCTCATCGATATCCAGTCCGACATTCTGCGCAAGCATTGGAGCTGGTGCGGCGCGAAGAAAGGCTGCGGCGCCTATCCCGTGGCCCCGGTCAAGCTCGCTCTCGATTTCCAAGACCGGCTCAACGACCGCGTCGACGGTGCCGACGATTACTTCGATCGCATTGGCTGCCCGCCGGTTCTCTACAACCAGACCATCATCGGCGAAGCCATGAACGGCAGCTATATGCCGCCCGGAACCATGGTGGGAGTCGCGGTGAACACGGACGTGGGACGAAGTATGAAAGATGCTTTCTTCCAGCCCGAGTTTCACCAGGACAACGCCATCTTCCAGTGGATCGAAGCGCTATTGAAGTACGTGCAGCTTCTGGTGGGAGCGCTGCCCCAGACCTATGGTGGTTCGGACAAAGACATTCAGACCGCCAAAGGGCAGGAGCAAGCGCTCAAGACTGCCATGGGCGTGCTGTGGCTCTACTGGAACCTGGTCCGCGCCGAGTGGGCATCGTCCGCCAACATCAGCGTCGACTGTTTCGCCGAGAACGCGACTGATGACGAGTACCGCGTCACCAAGAGCGAAAGCTCTTCCGACTTTCAGAACGAACCCATCCGGCTCGCCGATCTCGACGGCAAAGCCGACGCACGGCCGGAAGCCAACCAGGATTACCCCATCGGCTACGAACAGGAGCGTCAGCTCTACAAAGAATTATTCCTCATGGCAAGCGGCAAAGAGCCGAACCCGCTGGTCATGGAAGTGCTTGACACGTTTGAGGCACGACGCCAAGCCATGCGTTACCTCGGGCCGCCAGACATGGAATTGCCGGAGACTGTCTTCCGCTACAAGGTGCTCGCCGACATCGATCAATTAATCAGCCAGCCGCCGATCCCCTCCGCCGCGCCCGATCCTCAGACCGGCCAACCTGTTCAGGTGATGAAGCCGCCGGTCGAACCCGACCCGGACTTCGACGACATGGATGTGACCATCGATACCGTAACCAGGTACGCCGTGAAGAATTTCAAGGAGTTACCCGTGGGAAGCCCGCCCTTTGTGAATCTGAAGGGCTATCTCAAGCTGGCCGTGATGTACAAGGCGCAAAAGGCGATCGCCGGATCGGCTGGGCCGCAACTATTGACTGCAGGCGCGCCGGGATGGCAAGGCACGCTCGGTCACCCGGCCATGGCCAGCAAAGGGCAAGCGCCCGGAGCGCAGCCTGGAGCGGGCGCATGAGCGACAAATCGCATCGATTTTAACGGCTGCGCGATGACCCAATGGGGCCTCGATGTCAGCACAGAGATCCTGAAGCGCTGCGGCTCGGTTGATATCTGCGGAGTGCCAGGACGCGAAGGAAACTACATCTTTAGCGATCAGGCGACACTCATCGATTGGGCGGCAAGGCTAATAGCCCCTCCGCCCATCGACGAAAGCAAACTCACACTGGCCGTTGCGCAGTGGAAGACAGACCGCCAAAGCGTAATTGCTACCATCGAGTCCTTTCTGAGCGACCGAAGTACAGGAATCTTTTCCGTTCACAAATAAATCATCAACACACTTTCACAGTTACACCCAATTCAACCCATCGCCGAGCCAGCGCGATGAGGAGGAGAACTATTTATGGGAACACCAACGATTACACCTGAAGCCCCGGCGGCAGCAGTGACCACGCCGGAAACTCCAGCAGCCGCAACTACGCCTTCCACCCCTGCAGCACCATCGACGCCAGCAACTCCGTCAACCCCTGCAGCTACGACTCCAACCACTCCGCGCGATCCCGAACAGGCGCTGCGCGACGCCGTTGGCCGGACGATGGACAAGGTACCGGGCTATGAAGTCAGCAAGCCCGCCGCGGAAACCAAGACACCCGAGCAGCTCGCCGCCGAGAAAGCGGAAACCGATCGCAAGGCCGCCGAAGCTGCAGCCGCAACACAAACTCCAGAGCAGAAGGCCGCCGCTGACAAGGCAGCAGCAGATAAGGCCGCAGCCGATGCTGCGAAAGCTGCGGAGACCAAGGCTGCGGAGAATCCCCTCGACAAGCTGGGACCACTTCCCACTGAAGTTCTCACCAAAGCGATCACCGAGAATCCCGCCCTCGCTGCCGAGCTTGAGAAATCCGGCCTCGACGTCGAAACTCTCACCGAAACCTGCCGCCAGGCCGCACTCTGCGACCAGTTGATTGAAGCGGGCGCAACCACCCCCGAAGTGGTGAAGTTCATGGGCGAAAGCGCTCAGCACTTCTACGACATCGAAGAAAGCTTTCCGCAGATCAAGAGCGTCGAAGACTTCGACAAGTTCGTGATGAATACAATGCTGCCGCTCTCCGCGCTTCGCGATCCGAAGTCCGGCGAGCCGCTGATGAACCCAGACGGCAAGACCTTTCAAACCGATGGCTCGGTGGCCCGCTTCATGGACACCGCCGCGCAGTACGAAGCCATTGGCTCGGTCTCTGCCGCCGATCGCCTGATCAATGAGTACTCGCGAATGCCCGCCGGCGACGAACGCGATCGCCTGGTCGGAGAAGCGCAGCGTATCCGCGAAGCCGTCATCCTCTCGCAGAACTTCCGTGATGCGGGATACAAGCTGCCGGGAGAAAAGAAGGCAGCCACGGAACGATCGCCCGAAGATCAAGCCTTGCTCGATCGCGCTGCACAGACGGAACGCGATGCGAACCAACGCACGGCAGAAGCCCGCAGGGTCGAGAACGAAGCCTACGAAGCCAGCGTCTTCACCGACGCAAGCACGGCTTCGTCCAACTTCATCGTCGAGAACCTGAACCGCACCAGTCTGAGCGATACCGAGAAGAAGCTCATTGCCAAGGAAATCTCCGCCGAAGCCTGGGATGCGCTCGGGAAGAATCGCCACTTCCAGATGCAGAAAGAGAATCTGTACGCGCTCGGCAACACCCCAGAGAACAAGGCCGCGCTCGTCGCTCTCACCAAAAACACTTTCGAGACCAAGGCCGCATCAATCATGCGCACCAAGGTCGCAGAATACGGCGGGAAGCAAATCTCTCGCCAAGAAGCCAAGCAGAGGAAAATCGACACGCAGATCACCGCCGACAAGATGAACCAGGGCACCGGCACCACCCCGGCCGCGAAAACCGCGCCGGTGCTGACCAGCGCCCAGGTCCGCAGCCAGGCCATCGCAAATCTGAAGGCGAAAGGCAACACTTCGCCCGACGATGGCGAGATCCTCACGGAATCCTTGGCCATTCGCGGTCTTGCCGCACGCTCTGCGTGAAACCCGTAACGTGCTTCGGGCTGCAAGCCTTGCCCGGCCTAGAAATCCACGAAACGTTTCGTGGACACAGGAAGTTCCATGACACCGCCTACCGCTGATGTATCCAGTCTGATCAATCTGACGCTTGAAGGAGTGTCGGATGTGATCAACGAAAACTTAATCACCTCCGATACGCTGATTTCGCAGTTCCGCAACGGGCGAGCCCAGCGGGTTTCAAACCGTCTTTACCGCATCGTGCAACAGATCGCACTCGCCGGCGGCGACAGCCGTTCGGTCGCAGTCGACGGCGGCGCCCTGCCGCTCGGCAGCTTCTCGCAGTACATCGCGGGTGGCGTAACTCCAGTTTCGCTCTCAACGGCGATGAACTGGACCGAGCTTATGGCCCTCGTGGGGGTCAAGGTCGATGGCGTCGCAATTCAGAACGCGATCACCAAGGGACTCGGGGATCTCACCACGATGATGAAGAACTGGGAAGACATCGGGATGCACACCGATGGCACCGGAACGCTGGCCACCTTGTCGGCGGCTCCTCCCAGTGCCAACACCGTCAACCTCAGCGCCACGCCGTTTGGGGCGCGCAACATCGAAATCGGCCAGACCGTCGATATCGTCAACCCCACCGGCAACGTCACGCGCTGCTCGCTGACGGTTCTCAACAAAGGCGCATTGCTCGGCGCGCAGCAGTACTTCATCAGCCAGCAGAACGCACAGGTCGGCACCACGGGCCAGGGCAACCCGGCAACATCGGACATCGTCCGCTACGGCGGACTGACCGACGGCGTGCCCAAGTGGCTGAACGGATTGCGCTACCTGATCAGCTACTCAGCCACGGGCGAGCTGCATGGCGTGCCGCGCTCGACTCCGCAGGTCGTTGCCAATGGCTTCGATATGGGCGGATCGGCGATCACGCGATCGGCGATTCAGTTGCTGTTGAGCCAGCGCCGCGCCCGGATCAAAGAGTCGGAAGTGGGAACCGACTTCTGGTACACCCATGATTCTCAGGTGAACAGCCTGAAGGAAATCGGGTACGACCTGGAGTACATCCCGCTCTCTGGCGGCGAGGCTGAAGGGTTCGATCCCTTCTTCCGCGGCGCACCGACGATCGAAGGCAAGCCGATCAAATGGGGACAGCACTCCGACCAGCAAGCCTGGTATCTGGTCTGCCCGAAGGCAGTTGGGCGCGTGATGTTCAAAGAGCCCTACTTCCCGCTGGTGAACGGAAGCAGGGTCTACAACACCTACAACAGCGGGGGCACCCCGAATTTACAGTACGCGAGTAGTTACCTCAACTTCGAACAATTCTTCACAGACCTAGCTCCAGCTCATGGAGTTATTACAGGCTGCGGAGTTCCTGCCGGGACACTTCAGGGCTTCTAGTCTCTGACTCGTTCCGCTTCACGAGGCGGGGTCACCGCATGGCCCCGCCGGTTTTCCTAAATATGGTAATTTCTCGACTTAGAAAATCTTTTTATGCTTCCCACTCTTCTTCCTGAACGTCCTGACGTCTTACCCACGGGCGTCGCACCGAAACACATTCGCAAATGGCTGCGCTCGACCGGCGGCGTCAACCCGTGGGGCGAAAACCGATATCGGCTGATCCTCGCGCAATCGATTGTGGTCCACTGCGGCGCACGCTGGCATGACTGGGACGCGAACACCCCGCTTGAAGATCAGGGCGGACTCGAATTCTCTCCGGAGACGCGCAAGTCGACGATGGTCATGCGCGATCCCACCGATCACACGAAGACGATCGCCGTCGAAGCTGAAGTACCGCGCGCCGTGCAGGTCAAGAAAACTGCGCCCACGCGCATCGTGGAAGAGATGCGCTGGATCCAGCGCTACCCGAACGATGAAGGCTGGATGCTGCAGGTCTGGTATCCCGCGAGCTATTACAGCCACGAACACTATGAAGTCACCGTAGCAGGGCGGCCCGATCTGCCGTTGCTGGGCGAATTCCCCGCCCATGGGCAGTACGAGCGGCAATTCTTCTATCTCGATGACAAAGGCGAGAAGCACGAAACCTTTCCCAAGATGCCGGGACAGTCGTGGATGGAACGCGCCATCCAACATCACGAATCGAGTCTGGCCAAGAAAGCGAATGAGTCACCGAACGTAGAGTGGCGGATGCTGAAGACGCTCGGCGAGATGAAGGCGGCACGCGATTTCTACGCGAAGCAGGCGCGCGCGGAATTCGATGCGCAGATCAAAGACAAGATCTCGCCAATCTTCTCGAATTCGCTCGAAGGCGGACGCTATCGCGAGCAGTTAGCCAAACAGGCGCGGGAGAAAGGCGTGGTCATCGGGCATGTTGGGAACTAGGACTGGCGGACGCTTTGGATCGAGGTATGCGCACTCTCTCAGTGGAATGCCGGCGAGTGGCCACGTAACCGGGATGCAACCTAGCGATGGTGGCGCTTCCACTAGCCGCATTTCGTAGCCGCCGACGAACCCAAGTTGTTTGAACGCGGCCAGTTGCTCGGGGTGCATGTAGATCGTGTCCTGTGTAACCGTGCCGAGTCTGCGCTTCATCTGTTCTATGAGTTTCCGCATCGCTTCGAGGGTCAAGACACTGGTTGCGACTTGCGGTACAACGATCTCTTTCGGGAAGCTGAACACCCGGAACGGATAGGTTCGAACGGCTGCAGCGGCGGCGACACCGCCAACCATTAATTTGAGAAAGCCACGGCGTTCCATGGCAGAGAGTTTATCACCGGCGCTTTAATTCCATGACCTTACTGGCAGTCCGAACCTACACGCTTACTGCAGGAACCTGGACTCCGATCATGCTCTCCGGGCGGGTTTCAAAAGCCTGGCTCACGTTTAACGGCGACATCGTAATCGGCAGCAGCACCACGGACCCAACCCAGCAGCAGACTTTAAGTTTCGCCCAAGGCAATGAATTCATGATGGACCTTCCAGGAGAGGTGCAGTTAGGCGACGCCCCAGGAACCGTTCTGTGTTACGCCACTGCCGTGAGTGGCACGGTCACCTGCACCGTATATGGTTTGGACAGGCCGATGGTTCCAATCCCTTTGTAGGAACCGAGAGAAAAAGGAGAGAGTTCTATGAACAACGCACAGAAGTGGGTCGTGATCGTCGGATTGTTTCTGATCGGGCTGGTCGGCGGACTTTTCGCGCAGCAGCAATACTCGGGCGGGCAGTCGGTCACGGTTGCATCTGGAACTGTCACGGCAACACAGGGCACCGGCTCCAACTTGCATGTTGCGGTCGATTCGGCTCCAACCACTGCGGTCACGGGAACTTTTTGGCAAGCCACACAGCCAGTGAGCGGGACGGTAACCGCGACCCAAGCCACAGGCTCCAACCTGCATGTCGCCGTCGATTCCGCGCCGACGACTGCCGTCACCATGGCGACGGCTCCGGCGCTGGTCGCAGGCACGGCCAAGATCGGCGTCACCTATCCGTACACTGGATGCGGAACCACGCAATATGAAAGCGGTTCACCCGTTGGCTTTGCGGCGCTCGCGGCTTCGACGACAACCCTTACCGCGACAACCACCTGCGTACTGAGTTTCGTTGTGAGCAATACGGGCGCGGCCAGTTTCACCTACTACGTGACCGACAATCAGGCGACACCGATTCCGGTGCTTGGCTCTTCGGGAAATCCCATCACCATCCTGCCTGGGGAGCGCGACGAGTACACGTTCAGCAATGGGACCAAGTTCAACAGTGGAATCAAGCTGACGGCGAGCGCAACCACGGGCAGTTACTACGTGTTGGGGATTCAGTGAGTGTGGCGCGTCTACCTCTTCGTCGCCGTCTTCGGCCTTCTGGCAGGGGAAGTGTGCGCCCAGCAGCAGACGAGTCCAGCGCGAACCAACTGCAACAATTTCGCCGTGCTGCAGATGACCACGGCCACGACGACGCAGTTAGTCGCATTGGTCGCGGGCGAAAAGGTTCGGGTATGTGCCTATGCGATTCAAGGCTCGACGACGAGCACCGCGACAACTCTAAAGCTCGAATATGGAACTGGCACGGCTTGCGCTACCGGGACGACGGCCCTAACTCCCGCATGGAATATGCCCGCCTCTAGTACAGCACTTCCTTTCGGCGCGGGAGAAGGCACCGGAGAACTTTTTCAGACCCCAGCAGGAGACGCGCTCTGCGCCGTGAATAGCGCGGCGGGCACGGTCAACATTTCAATTACTTACGCACAATTCTGACGGCTTCACCCATCCGGTCCAAGCCCTGAGCTAGAGAGCGCGGACCAACCCTTAAAGGAGAACCACTCGTATGTCAGCATCTTCGATCGTTTTACAACCCGGCAGTTCGGCGGAGCGGCAAGGCGCTTCCATGGACAGCTTTCTCACTCCCTTGCAGCAACAGGCCGTGAATGGCTATCGCCGATTGCAGGCCGAAGCCCAACGTCGCGGCTGGAGTCCAGCTTCGCTCATCAACCTCCACCCGTTCCAATGGCCCGTCACTGGCCCCGTTCATCAAGTCGACATTCGTATCCCCGCCGTCCCGCTCGATAAAGACGTGTGGCTGGCTGCGCCCAAGCTGAAGCTCGCGAGCGGCCTCGAAATCCCCTACACGCAATACATTTTCGGGCAGTGGAAGCCACTGCAGCAGAAATATCTGATGGGACAAATCGACTTCGAGGAAGTGAACGACTCGGGGCACATCTGGCCGCTCGAACAAGCCGAGGATGCAGTCAAACAGAATTCCCTGAGCGGCGATCGTGGCGGAGTCTTCTGCTACGAAGGCATTCATCAGCCCAGCAACAAAGAAATGAGTCTCGTCGAAGAAGCGCACCGGGCGCAGATGGCCTACTACCGTGACTGGTACGACAAAGCCAACGACGCCTATCGCTCCATCAATTCAACAACCTCCTGGCGCGATCTGGTCGGCAAAGGGAAATATCACCGCTGGATTGCGAAGTACCTCTTCCTGATCGGCAGCATCAAGGATCTCCCGACCTGGTATCAGGAAATGTCGCAGGTGGGCGGGAAAGCCCACCGCAAGTGCGGCGCCTGTGGCCACAACCTTGAGCCGGAAGCGGTGATCTGCAGCCCGAAAACGTGTGGTTGGGTCGCCAATCCCTACCGGGCCTTCGCGGAACTACTAATCGATGCGGACACACCGGGAGCGAAACTCGCCGCCAAACGCCTCAGCGAAGACGAGATCGAGAAGCTCATCGCAGCCGGACACCTCACCGAGCAGAACTTTGTGGACTGGGGCTTTGCAGCCGCCGATGAATCTTCCTCTCCGCGCGCCGCACGGAAAAAGTCTTCCGGCAAAGCAAAGACCGAGAAGAAAGAACCAGAGAAGGAAGTCTAATTGTCCACCGTGCAGGACATCATCAACCGCGTCCAGACCGAACTGGAAGATGCCACGGGCGAATCCGGTTCGGACTGGACCGACGCGGATTACATTCTCGGAAAGCTGGCTACGCTCTCCGATGACATCGCGATCCGCCTCGAACTGATTGACCTGAACTACAACACCAACGAAATCATCCTGCCCAATATTTCCGCGAACAGCATCGATCTCTCGGCCTATCAGCAGTACGGGCAAGTGCTGGCGCAGATGCTGATTCCGAAAAGCATGGAGTGGCGTCTGGTGGGGGAAAATCAGCAACAATGGACGCCGGTGCGGCAAGTCGACAAGATCGTCGATACCGACATGGGCACGGGCGAAGGACAGCCCGCGGTCTCAACCCTGACCCAGAGCGCCGTAGCAGCCACGGGAAGCCAGACCGTCGATGTGCTCTCGGTGAATTCGATGCAAGTGGGGCAGACGCTCTCGATCGACGAGGGAGCGAATCAGGAATCGGTTGTAATCACGGCACTCGCCAGCTCGCCGCCATCGTTCACTGCAGTCTTCACCAAACTGCATGCGAACCAGGTTGTAGTCACGGCTTCGCCTGCCGGTGTCGAATCCGACGACCCAACAGTGGAGAGCTACGAGTGGCGTGGCGGCATTCTGCGCATGAGCCCGTGCATGGAGCCAGTCGATTTGCGCATCCGCTTTGTCTCGACGGTGATCTCGCTCGCAACCAATTCCCAGCAGCAGATTGTTGGCCTGACCAACGTCTATGTCTACAAATGCTGCCAGAAGATCACGTTTTCGCGCGCGGCTGGCACCAACACGTTGAGCGATGGCTTCGAAAAAATGTATGAGCGCGCCTGTGCCGATTACGAAGGCCTTTCGGTCAAGACGCAGCAGTCGAAAGTCATACGCCTGGGGGGACGCAGATCCGGCTCGGGGTGCGGCTCAACAAGTGGAGGGTTCTTCCCTCCGATCGTGAATTAACAAATCCGAACTAAAACAATTTCACACACTTTGTTTCAAAGGAGCATTTCACACCATGGCAAACGCACTCGCCTATCTCAGAAGCGACCGCGCCGTAAGCACTTTTGTATTCAAGGTCTTCACCTGCACGCTTTCCGGTAACTACACGAACGGCGGGGCTATCGGCGTCCCGGGGGAGACGCTGAGCTTCAACACCGCAACCGTCACCGGGAAGCCATCGCGTCCGCGCATTCCGAATGTGCTGAATGGCTCTACCAGCCCGCTGCCGAAGAACACAGACTTCGAAGTTTTCGTTCCAAATGGCTACAGCGCCCAGGTAGAGCAGAACGCGACGAGTCCCACGGCTGCGAACTATGCGCTGCGCATCTTCGCCGCAGGGTCGGGCAACGCAGCTCCGGTGGAACTGGCGTCCGGTGCCTATCCTGCCGCGCTGACCGCCGCGCCCATCGTGATCAAGGTCCGCATTCCGGCGAAGTACGCCTGATTTCGGCTCGGCCCCTGAGTAATTTCCCTCGCTCTTCCCTGCCTTTATGGGCTCCGTCAATCTAGATGGTCTGATACCAGTTCGTACTACCCGCTTCGGCGGGGAGGTGGACTGGGACGATCCGATTCAGATTCCGAATGGGCTCGCCATCGTCAGCCAGAACATGCAATTTCTGGCGGAGTCGGTGAAGGTGCGCTGGGGAATGCGGCAGGCCATGAAGATCGCCTTAGTCATGGCCGATCCCACGGGCATCGATGTGCTCACGGTGCTTGGTTCGCCACAGGCGCCGACGGTACAGCAGCAAGCGGGCGGGGGAATCGTTTCGGCAAGCTCGCTGAACCCGAACGCGATCGTAGGCAACAACGCTTCGGTATTCCTGCCCATCAGCCCAAATACCCAGGTTTCATTGGTCTTTGCCGACATTGGGAAACTCTATCTCGAACTTCCAGCCGGATCGGAGAATCTGATCCTGCTGCCCAGCACAAGAGTCGCCTTGTCAGTCTTCGACATTCTTCCCACTGGATCGGGGATGCAAACAGCGAAGGCTTATAACCGGATTTACCAGGCCTATGCGGACTTCATGAATCGTGTCACACCAGCATCGTCTGGGCCCGTACTCGCGCTCGATGCATCGACTGGCTTTGAAAGCCCGGTGGGACAAAACCCGATCGCCGCGGCCTGGAGGCCGAATACCTTCTATCAGCAGGGGGATTTAGTCACTCCGACCGCATCGGGAACGTTTTGGTTTCGCCGGCTGAATACCGGTTACAGCGGAGCCACGGAGCCGAACTGGCAACTGTCCGTCCAACCCGCGAACTACTTCGCCTCGGGCTACGTGGCCAACCCTTTTACCGTCACCGATGGCGGATCAAGCCCACAATGGCAAGAATGGACCCCGGGCTTCCCTTCTTATCTCCCGGCTGGGCCGCAAATCACCTCTGCTACCCAAGTGACACACGGCGGAACGATCTCCGCGGGCCTCGACGTTTATATCTACCTTGCTTACTTCAACGACAATGGGGAGAGCGTTTGGGGGCCGCTCAAGGTCTGTTCAAACACCGTCGCTTTTGAACCTATCACTTGCCTGTTCCAAGGCGTGCCCGGGGTAGGACCGTTCATGCCCGCATGGCTTTTCTCGGTCACGCCAGACGGCGACGGAGTCCCCGGCCACTGGCCTTCGTCAACCTGCATCAATGTTTATGTGAATGCGGTGACGCACGGCTCGGCAGCACCCACCCAGTTCTACCTCTACAGCCAGGTCACCGCCGACAACAGTTTCAACATCTCTTCCATTCCGAGTTCGGGAACCCTATTCAACGTTCGCACCGCACCCACGGCCGCAATTTCCGACCAGCAGTTCATGGGAGAAGCCGGACAACGCTACGCCATGCTGCTGCGGCAAAACACCATGGGTGATCTCAGCCCGGCCGATCCGAACGACGCGATTGCGGTTCAGTTTCAGGGCGCACTTTCCGACTCAGCTTTTGCGGTTTTTCAGGAGGGATCGGTCAACACTGCGGTCTATCTCTCCGTCGATGACATCACACCCTACGTCGTCGGAATGGGAATCCAGGTTGCGGGAGCGAATCTACCGGTTGGCTCGACTGGCAACAAAACCATCGTCAACATCATCGCCGGGCACTCCTACCAATGGGACACCACAACCAATTCTCTGATCGATACCCCAGTGAACTATCCCGCCGGAATTCTGATCTACGCTGGCACCGGCACCGGGTCAACGGCGGGCAACTCGGCGGCTACGATTTCCGTCCCCGCCGGCCCCTGTCCGATCGCGGTTTTGCCGGAAGGATCCCAGGAAGGGCCAGGTTACTCTTACGACATCGTAGCCTTGACGGTTGTGGGTAGCGGCCCGAGCGGCCCGTTTTTTTATCTGGCCAGCGGAAATCCTCCCAACCCGTTCGAAACCGGCGTAATCTCGGAAACCACGGATGGAGCGGGGAATGCCCTGGCTCTCCTGCAGTCCGTCGAAGGCCTTGCTCCGGGGGATACTGTCCTGATTCAAGGATGGGGCTCTCCGAATCAGGCTCTTAATGGCCAAAGAGTCTTAGCCACGGTCGGCACCCGCCTGCTCAGTGTGACCTTCCCGGACTCCGCAGGAGCTACAACCGCCCAGGGCGCCGGCGGGGTCTTTATGTTTCTCGTCCCCACCCAAGCCACACAGGCGGTGGCAGGATTGGGGCGCATCCTGCTTCAGTTCGACGACACGAGTCTTGTGGAAGGCGTCGATGTCACCGGAAACTTCTTGTTCGTCGCGCTGCCACCCTGCACTGATCTCGCCTATATCCCGTCGGTCACGCGCATGGCCTACGTCAGCGATCTTTTCCCCACGACTCTCATCTTTTCCGAAGAGGACTTCATGGGGGAGGTCGATGGCCTGAACGACATCCTCACCATTGACGCCTCGAACGGGGCAACGCTCGCCGGCACGCGCGAGTTGCTGAATGGAACCATCGTAGCAGCCAAACAGAATTGCGGCTATCAGATCACGCCGACGGCAGACGTGCCAGCGCGCTGGGGACTGGGAACGCTTTGGGGCAATCATGGCCCGTGGTCCGGGAAGAATATCGCCAAAGGAAAGGACGGCGCACGTCTGCCGTTCTTTATGTTCGTCGATCCGGAATCCGGCCTCTACAAATGGCCTCCCACGCTCGGGTCGGGAGAAGAACTCGACCACCTCAGCAAGGAATTGAGCGGAGCCAACAATCAGGACGCTTCGCGCATGGCCACGTGGGATCGCGTGAACCGCGCGGCGGGCGCGACCATCGAAGTCGTCGTCGACACCATCGCGAAGGAAGTCAAGATCGCGGTGCCGCTCGATGGGGCGACCAGCCCTTCGCACATTCTGACGATGAGCTACTTCAACGGCTGGCAAGATCCGTTGTTGCTGACCCTGAGCGGCGAGTGGGTGCCAAGCCGGCAAGCACGGCGCTGGAATATCGATCCGATCCCCACCAACTGTATGGCTTTGGTGAAGCGAACTCTGGCGACGCCGGTCGATCAGCGGGTGAATTACCAGCAACTGCTTTTGGGAACGCCGACCTTTCTCGCTTCGAGCTACGCAACCATCGTCCCCACATCCCTCAGCCAGCCCGGAGCGCCCACGATCACGCCTGGCACGTATTACGCGCAACTCGCGAAGGTCACCGGCGGCCAGGAAACCGCATACTCGCCGGTTCTCGGACCCTTCACAGTTTCAGAGAGCGGCAGTGGCCCTTACGCGGTGAACACATTCAAGGCGGTACTGCCCGGGGATCAACTCGAAGATAGCTGGACGATTTACTTCGGCACGTCACCCGGCGGATTGACCTCGAAGATCACCGGCATCCCCAACGCAGCGCCGAGTTACAACGTGACCACCGCCGGCGTGGGGACCGCAACGCCCACCGGTTTTCTCGGTCTCAACTACATGCAGCCCGCCGCCTACGATGATCTGGGCGGAGGCTACAACGCGCGCTATCGCCCCGCTTACGCCAGAGAAGCTCCCAGCCAGGCATTTATGGATGGAGAGCGATACCTGCGCTTCAGCGCGGTCACCGGAAAGGCGCTGGGCGCGGGAAACATGCTGATCGCGCCGGTCACCGACGATCCAAACTACGAACCCAATCCGAAGAACGTCGCCCTTGGCGTAGGCTCTGCCGAAGTCCCCGGAAGCGCACCGATCACCCATTTCGCCGAATCGCTGATGGGAGATAGCTACTTCCTGACCTGCGAGTATTCGAACGGCGGCGTGCCGGGCGCATGGTTCCAACTGATGCGGCATACGGTCTGGCACAAACCGCTGCGACCGACCAAGTAAATGGCCTACAAGACTCCGCAGCCTTCGGTGCAGGCCTTCCAGGACGCCGATCAGCAGAACGTGGTCAAGAGAATCTATGAGCGTTTGGACTCGATCGAGGAAGCAACCAGCCTGCAGAGTTTTGTTTCCGGGCGGGCGGCGCCAGCACCGCCGCAAGCCGCGCTCACGGTGAGCACAAACCCGACCCAACCCGGTCATGCGTATATTCGCATCACCAACCCACAATATCTGGGCACGAACAAGAACCGGATCGCGACCCCGATTCAACACTGGCTGATCGCCAGCCCTAGCCCGGGTTTCAACAGCGGCGTGATCGACTTCGGGAAAACCTCGCAGACCTATATCGACACTTCGGAGTTGGGCTCTGGAATCTGGTATCTGCAGTTGCGATCAACCACGGACGGCAAGACGTTCAATAACCCCGTAAGCAGCGGGAAAGTAGTGATCCCTTGATGGCCTGGCGACTGTACAAAGGCCCTGATCCAAAGACCGGGGAGCAAAATGATCTGCCTGCAGTGCAAGTGCTGCACGACGCCATGATTCAGCGCGTGGGCGAGAAATTTGAACTGCCCACACTCGACGAGCGTCCGGTACTGATCACTTTGGTAAATGAAGTGGCGGGAGTCATCACACATGCCGTCTTTCTCGAAGCGCAAGCGGAAATCTGCGCCATGGGCGACGACTCGCTCTCCAGGCGGGACTGGAAAGACGCTGCCCTGAAACTCGCCGAGCTTTGCAAGGTCTATGACCTGAAGTTCGTCCGCGCCTTCGTGCCGAATGTAGCGATCGAGAGAAAGAAACCCGAGAAGCCGGCGGCGATCGAGCGCTTGCTCTACCACTTCGGTTTTGTGCGGGAAGACTTGTCGCGCATCACTCCCTTCACGCGCAGATTGGCCTAACTTATGGGACGCTCCGCACCCGCTTCCGCCGCGAACACCACATACAGCGGCCAGAGCCAGACCGCGTTCAACAACGCGCAAACCGATATCGGCCAGTACAACGCCAACGAAAAGAAGCTCGCTTCGGGGGTAAATGTTGGCGCGAATCCGTTCCAGTCATCGGCGTACCTTTCGAACGTCAACAAGCTGCAATCGGAAGCGCTTGACACTTCGGCAGCCTCCGGCAAAGCCAACTTACAGCGCTGGAACACGGCCACGGGCGGATTGAACTCTTCGGAAGTGCCGCTCGCCCAGCGCGATATCACCATGCAGACCGGGCGGTTAGCCGACAGCCTCAGTGCGCAACGCGCAGCCAGCGATTACAAATCGAATCTGGCCTGGCAGCAATATCTGGCGCAAGCCCCGCTCGCAGCCGCCGGCGCAGAGTCGCCGCTCTACAGCACGGCAACCGGCGGACAAGGGAATGCGCTGAATAACCTGACGAACTTGAGTGGACAGCAGTACGGATTCTGGGGCGGCATGATCGACTCGGCTCTCATGGGAGCCGGAACGGGCGCCGGGCTGGCGGCATGTCCGGTAGAAGGGTCGCTCTGCCTCATGCCCGATGAGACAGAACAGCCAGTCGAATCACTGAAGATCGGGGAACTCATCGCCGGAATCGATGGAGAAGCGCAAACGATCGAGAACATACAGATTGCTTACGTGGATGCGCTGCGGGTCGTCACGGAGAACGGATGCGTGTTCCGTAACTCCACGACGCACGCCTACGTGCTGCCGCGCGGCGGATTTACGATTGCGTTCAAGGCTCTTGGCCGCATGATCGGTACGAGATTCGGGCCCAGCAGAGTTATCAGCGTGGAGTCGATTGGCAAACAGAAGGTCTTTAACATTATGACCGACGGCTCCCACACTTACTGCGCGGACGGCGCATGGGCATTGGGCGAGGAAATGTTTGATCCCGCCA
>Ga0116216_10001475_pt1 | contig 16348 bp, 14 predicted proteins | sample Sb_taG_11_FD_89696 | JGI IMG/M metagenome (GOLD analysis project Ga0116216, IMG submission 89696) | Peat soil microbial communities from Weissenstadt, Germany - Sb_50d_3_AS metaG | ecosystem: Environmental > Terrestrial > Soil > Wetlands > Peat | place: Germany: Weissenstadt | collected 2010-09-21
AGCCGGTACTCTGGACTTCCCCCCTCTGGAGGATTCTGTTGCAGGAGATGGTCATCTACGGCGTCAGCTTCGACATGGTTGGCAAGCAGCCGATCGTGCTCCTGAAGACGGCCGAGGGCAACAAGTTCCTGCCGATCTGGATCGGTCACCCCGAGGCTGCCTCGATCCTGATGAAGCTGCAGGGCGCCGGCACCCCGCGACCGATGACCCACGACCTGCTGTGCGACATCCTCGGCGAGCTGGACGTCAAGTGCACGCAGGTCGCGGTCACAGAGCTGCGCGAGAACACCTTCTTCGCTTCGATCACCCTCAGCGTCGCCGGTCGCGAGCTCGAGATCGACTCCCGCCCGAGCGACGCGATCGCCCTCGCGGTGCGTTCCGGCGCCCCGATCTACGCCGCCGATGAGGTGATCGCCGAGTCCTCGATCGAGTTCGAGCACAGCGTCGACGAGTCAGAGGACGTCGTCGAGAAGTTCAAGGAGTTCCTGGACCATGTCTCCCCGGAGGACTTCGCGGCGGGAGAGGACTCCTAGCGCGTAAAGGCGCTGTTCAGAATCCGCTCCACCAGTAGGTCGAGCCAGATCTCCGCTGCGTCCGCCGCCAGCGGCAGCAGGCTGGTTTCGGTCAGCCCCGGCACGACGTTCGTCTCGAGCACCGTCAGCTCGCCATTGGCCTCGTCCAGCATCAGGTCCACCCGGGCGACGCCGTGGCACCCGAGCAGCCGATACGTCTGGAGCGCCAGCTCCTGCGCGCGCTCGGTGACGCCATCGGGCAGCTCCGCCGGGCATACGAACGTCGTCATGCCGATCTCGTAGCGCGACTCGTAGTTGTAGAACTCCTCTTCGCGCGGGATCGCCTCGACCACGGGCAGGGCTATGGGTTCCGCGCCCGGCGTCTCCGCGTCGAGCACCGACACGGCCAGATCGCGTCCCTTGATGTAACGCTCGATCACGACCTTGCGGTCGTATGACAACGCCCCCACGATCGCGCCCGGCAGCTCCTGCGCCGAGCGCGCGAACTTCACGCCCAGCGCCGAGCCCTGGCTGGCCGGCTTGGCGACCAGTGGGAAGCCGATGCTCCGCTCCAGGCCTCCAAGCGCCGCGGCGACGCCGAGGTCTTTGATCGCGCTCTCCTTGAAAGCGGCGAACTCGGGCGTCGGGATACCGGCCTCGCGCATCAGGTACTTCGCCAGCGCCTTGTCCGTGCAGCGCATGCACGCTCCCGGCCCCGAGCCGGTGTAGGGGATGCCGATCGCCTCCAGCAATCCCTGCACGGTCCCGTCCTCGCCGTCGCTGCCGTGCAGCGCGACGAACGCGGCGTCGGGCTGGGTCTGGAGCAGCTGTGCCACGAGATCCGGGCCGGCGTCGATCGCCACGACCTCGTGTCCGAGCTGGCGCAGCGCGCTCTGCGCCCGCGCGCCCGAGCGCAGCGAGACGGTCCGCTCCAGCGACCCCCCGCCCTTGAGGACCGCGACCTTCTTTGGCTCGCTCATCGATCCTGGCTGCGGCGTGTCGATGGGTGGGCGGGGTCCGATACCTCGCGCCGTGGCAGTTCGAGCACCTCCGCCAGTTCCGCGTCCTTCTCGGCGTCAGGCCCCGCGGCGGCCGGCTGGGCCGCGGGCCCGGAACCGGTCATTGTCCCCGTCAACAGCCCGGTATCCGGCCCCACGATCGCGCTGATCCGGCGGATGCCCTCGCGGATGTCCCCCTCGGGCACGCCCGCGAAGTTGAGCCGCATCGAGCTCGAGCCGCGATCCCCGTCCATGTACGCCGAGCGCCCCGGCACGAACGCCACGCCTTTGCTGCGCCCCATCAGGTCGGTCGTGTCCACGCCGTCGAGCGTCGCCCAGATGAACAGTCCGCCCTCGGGACGTGTCCAGCTCGCTCGCCCGCTGAAGTGCTCGGCCAGGGACTCCAGCATCACGTCGCGCCGGCGCCGGTATAGATCCCGCAGGCGCTCCACGTACTCGACCCAGGCCGGCCCGCCTGCGGCGGCGCGCTCGGCGAAGTAGGCGGACACGAACAGCTGGGTCATCGGCGAGCTGCACAGGTCGGCGCCCTGTTTGCCGAGGTTCAGCTTCTCCAGCACCGCGTGAGGCGCGACAGCCCAGCCGAGGCGCAGGCCCGGGGAGAGGATCTTCGAGAACGTGCCGAGGTAGATGACGAGGTCCGAGGAGGCACCGTCGCCGGCGGGTGGGCTTCCATTCCCTGCGCCGAGCGAGGCGTCCAGCGAATACAGCGTCGGCAGCGCCTCGCCTTCGTAGCGCAGCAGCCCGTATGGATTGTCCTCGAGCACCAGCAGCTCACGCTCGCGGGCGACCTCGACTAGTCGTCGTCGCCGCCCCAGCGACATCGTCACCCCGCCGGGGTTCTGGAAGTTGGGGATCGTGTAGATGAACTTTGGCCGGCGTCCTTCGCCCTGCAAACGGTCGAGCACTATCTCCAGCTCGTCGATCGGCATCCCGTCCGAGTCCATCTCGATCTGCACGACGTCCGCCTGGTAGGCGCCGAACGTCGGCACCGCACCCGGGTAGGTTGGCGCCTCGGCGACGATCACGTCGCCCGGGTCGATCAGCGCCTTGCACACGAGGTCGATCACCTGCTGGCCGCCGGTCGTGACGATCACGTTCGCGGGGTCGATCGACGTGCCCTCGGCGGCCATCACCTCGACGATGCAGTCGGCCGCGACGGCCATCCCCTCGGTCGGGCCGTACTGTAACGCGCGCGCGGTCGACTCGGCCGCGACCTGCGACATCAGCTTCGCATAGAGCTCCGGGGCGAAGGTGCTCGTGTCGGGCAGGCCTCCCGCGAGGGAGATCACGTCGGGGCGTTCGGTCAGCGCCATCATCTCGCGCATCGCCGAGCTTTTCATCCCGCGCGTGCGCGCGGCGAACAGCGCCTCGTAACGCGCGAGCTCGTGCGCGGTCTCGCGGCCCCGCCGCCCGCTGCCTCCTCCGCTGATCGATCGCTCCATCGCTTTGCTCTATTCGCCGCCGCGCGCCGTGAGCCTTGCGCCGCGGCCGCCTGGCCAGCGTAGCCGTCGGTTATCGTCCGAGCCTCGCATCCCCGCACGGTAGCGCACCACGCTGGGCTCTTTGCATGAACAACCTCGTCTTCTACATCGGCCTCGGCCTCGGACTCGCCGTCGCCTGCGGGCTGCGCCCTTTCCTGCCGCTGCTGCTCGCGGGCACACTGGCCTCCTCCGGTGCGCTGGGGGTCAGCTTCGCCGAAGTCCCATTCCGCTTCGTGCAGTCGGACTGGTGGCTGTTGATCGTCACGATGACGCTCGTACTCGCCTATGTGTTGCAGCTCCTCTTCCGCCTCGCGCCCACGATCGACCCGAGGGATCGCTCTCGTCGCATCGATCCTCTCGCCGCTTCGCTCACCGGCCTGGCGTTCGGCGCGGGCGCGCTGCTGTTCGGGGGCACGCTCGCGGCGCACGGCGACTCGCCATGGCCGGGCCTGATCGGCGGCTTCCTCGCGGTGGGCCTCGCCCAGCGCGCGTCCGGCCCCGTGATCCTCGGCGCTCGCGAGCGCCTCCACGACCGTGCCGCGCGCGAGGCTCTCACCCTCTACGTCGACGCCGCTTCGCTGCTCATCGCCGCGCTCGTGGCCTTGCTGCACCCACTCGGCTACGTGGTGCTTGCCCTGCTCGGGTGGTTCCTCTTGCGCGCGCGCGGGCGCGCTAGGGAGAAGTACGCCGGCCTGCGAATCCTCGGGCGCTAGTGGGCGAGGAGCCAAAGCTCGTCCTCTGCGTGATCGACGCGATGGCGCCCGCGATGCTCGAGCGCGCGGTGGCCGAGGGCGTCGCGCCGATGCTCGCGACGCTGATGGCGCGCGGGTGTTACGTAAACGATTGCGTGGCCGCGTTTCCCTCCGTCACCCCGGTTTGCGCCGCCTCGATCGTCACCGGCGTCGCCCAGGACGAGCATCTGATCCCGGGCATGAACTGGTTTCACCGCGAGGAGCACCGCTACGTCGAGTACGGCTCGAGCTTTCGCGCCGCCCAGCGCTTCGGAATCGCACGCCAGCTGACCGACACGGTCTACAACATGAACCGCGCTCACCTCTCGCCGGACACCCCGACCGTGTTCGAGACACTCGACGACGCGAACGTGCGCACGGCCGGGACCACCTATCTGATGTACCGCGGTCGCCACCGCCACGAGCCCCAGCGCGACACGGCGCTGACTCGTTTCGCCTCGCGCTTGATGCGCCATCCGGTGTTGGGCCCGCGCGAGCTGTTCTACGCCGACATCTTCGCCTCGCGGGCCACGGGCTGCCGCTCTGGGCTCGGCATGCCGGGTGTCCGCGACCGTCACTCGGGCTGCGTGAGCGCCTATATGGTCGAGCACGACCTGTTCGACTTCCTGCTGCTGTCGCTGCCCGACAACGACTGGTACTCCCACAAGCACGGGCCCGAGGGGCAGCTGCGCTCGATCGCCCAGGCCGATCTGCAGCTCGCCCGCGTCTTCAATGCCGGTGGCGGGATCAACCGGTTCCTGGCGGAGCACGCGGTGATCGTGATGGCCGACCACTCCCAGGCGCCCGTGGAGAGCACGATCTCGCTTCAGGGCGAGCTCGCCGAGCTGGGCGTGCTCGCCCCGAGAGGCGGGGCGGAGGGGGCGCACGGCGATGAGCCGCGGATCGCGGTTTGTCCCTCTCAACGTGCCGCGATGGTGTACGCGCTGCACGCGAGCGAGCGCGACGCGATGCGCGCCTCGGTCCTCACCCGCGCGCTGGCGATCGAGGGGGTGGACCTAGTCGCCTGGCTCGCACGCGACGCCCACGACCGGCCATCCGAGGGGGTCGTCTCGAGCCCCGAACGCGGCGAGCTGCGATTCGCCCCCGGCGGTGAGGTGCGCGATGCGCGCGGCGCGATCTGGCACGTGGACGGCGCGCTGTCCGTGCTCGACGCAGCCGTGCGCGGGGGCGACAATACGCTTGCGACGCCCTCCTACCCCGACGCCCTGGCGCGTGTTTGGGCGGCGCTGACGTGCCCCACCTCGGGCGAGGTGTTGCTGTCCGCCGCGCCCGGCTACGAGTTCGTGGACTGGGGCGGCGCCGCGCACGTCGGCGGCGGCAGCCACGGCTCGCTGCACGCCTCCGACTCGCTCGGGGCGCTCGTCCTCTGTGGGATCGCCCCCGCCAAAGAACCCGCCCAGTGGGCGATCCGCGACGTCGCCACGCTCGTCCTTGAGCATTTCGGTCTGGCATCCGGCTAAACCAGCCGAGCCGCCGTTACTCTCGGCCGATGCGCCTGCTGGCACTCCTCGCACTCCTCGGCGCCTTTGCGTTTACCGGCCCCGCCGAAGCACGCTCCAACGCGTCGCGCCGCTCGCCACGTGCGGTCACTGCCAGCACGACCACGGTCGACACCAGCCCTGAAGCTCCGGTCCCCGTTCCCGCCTCCGAGATCCCTCCCGCCGGACGCGAGCTGTCTGCCGACCGCGTCCTTCAGATCGCTGGGGCGCTCCCGAAGATGCGCGCCGTGCGCGCCGAATACCCCGGCTCGTACGACGGCGCGTATCTGAAGGGCCTGTTGCGCTGGCAGGTCAGCTTCTTCTCGAAGAAGGGCGCTAAAGAGATCGGTCAGGTGGTCATCGCCGACGGCACCGGGCGCGTGCTCGAACAGTGGACCGGTTTTCAGGTCGCCTGGACGATGGCGCGAGGCTATCCTGGCGCGTTCGGCCGGCACGTGAACGCGCTCTATGTCTGGCTGCCGCTTTGCCTGCTGTTTCTGCTGCCGTTCATCGACTGGCGCCGCCCCTTCTCACTGCTGCACCTCGACCTGCTCGTGCTGCTGTCGTTCTCGGTCTCGCTCGCGTTCTTCAACCACGCACATATCTACGCCTCGGTGCCGCTCGTCTACCCGCCGCTGCTCTATTTGCTCGCACGGATGCTCGCGCTGACACGGCGCCGCAGCCGCCAGCGAGGGGCGGGCGGGCATCGGGCGGGCGGGCATTCCATCCCCTGGCTGGCCCTCGGCGTGGTCTTCCTGCTCGGCTTTCGCATCGCGCTGAACGTCACCGACGCCAACGTGATCGACGTCGGCTACGCCGGCGTGATCGGTGCGCAGCGGATCGTCCACGGCAAGCCGCTTTATGGCCACTATCCGGCGGATAACGAACACGGCGACACCTATGGCCCCGTCAACTATGAGTCCTACATCCCGTTTCAGCAGATCTTCGGCTGGAGCGGGAGGTGGGACGACCTGCCCGCCGCCCACGCCGCCGCTGTCGTGTTCGACCTGCTCGCGGTCGCTCTCCTCTTCCTGCTCGGCCGTCGCGTCCGCGGCCCGGCGCTGGGGATCACGCTCGCCTACGCGTGGGTCTCCTACCCCTTTACGCTGTTCGCGCTGGAGAGCAACTCCAACGACACGCTCGTCGCCGTTTTGATCCTCGCGGCGCTTCTCTTCGCCACCTCCCCACCCGCGCGGGGGGCGTTCGCGGCGCTGGCCGGCCTGACCAAGTTCGCGCCGCTCGCGCTCGCGCCGCTGCTTGCGACCCACGGCCTGCGCTCGACGGCAGCCGCCCGTCGTCCGCGTGCGCTCGCGCTGTTCGTGCTCGCCTTCGCCGGCGTGGCCGTGCTGGTGTCGATCCCGGCGCTCAGGAACGACTCGCTGCACACGGTCTTCCAGCGCACGATCGTCTACCAGGCCAACCGCGGCTCACCGTTCTCGGTGTGGGGCCTGTATGGAGGCCCGCCCACCCTGCACGGGCTCCAGGTGGCGGTGCAGCTGGCGGCGGTCGCCCTCGCCCTCGCGCTGGCGGTCGTTCCCCGCCGTCCCGACCTCCCCGGCCTCGCGGCCGCCTGCGCCGCGGTGGTCATCGCCACCCAGCTCGGGGTCGAACACTGGTTCTACCTCTACATCCCCTGGTTCTTTGGACTCGTGATGATCGCCCTCCTCGGCGCCCGCGTCAGCCGCGACTGTGCCCCTACGCCGCGGGGGGCGGGGCAGGACGCGCCATCAACACCTGCTCGATCGAGTCCGCTCGCAGCGGCGTAGTGGCCGAGCAGCGGATCAGCACTCCCATCAGCCACGGGTCCTCCTCGGAGGTTTCGAAGCGCACGGGCATCTGCGTCCGCAGCGACTCGATCGCCTGCTCGCGCTTGACGCCGATCACGCCGCCGCGCGGGCCGGTCATGCCGACGTCGGTGATGTAGGCGGTGCCTCCAGGCAGCACGCGCGCGTCTGCGGTGGGCACGTGCGTATGGGTGCCGACGACGGCTGTGACGCGCCCGTCGAGGTGCCAACCCATCGCGACCTTCTCGGAAGTCGCCTCGGCGTGCATGTCCACGAGGATGTGATCGACATCCTTCAGTTCGCCCAGCGCGGTCTCGATCTCGATGAACGCGGAACGGCCGGCGCGCAGGTAGAGGTTGCCGCTGAGGTTGACGACGCCCAGGCGCAGTCCGTCACGCTCGATGACGCACGTGCCGTGACCGGGCTGGATGCTGAGGAAGTTCGCCGGGCGCAGGATCCGCGGCTCGGATTCCAGATACGGCCAGATCTCGCGGCGGTGATAGGTGTGGTTGCCGAGCGTGATCGCGTCGACGCCGGCCGCGAGGAGCGCGTCGGCGGCCTTCGGTGTGATCCCCAGCCCCCCTGCGACGTTCTCGCCGTTGACCACGACGAACGTCGGGGCAAAACGCTCGCGCAGCAGCGGCAGGCAGTCGAGCAAAGTGCGCCGGCCGATGCCGCCGACGAGATCGCCCACGAATAGGATGCCCGCCCGCCCGCCCACCCCCCCGCTGACCTGCGCCTCAGCCATACTTCGCCGATGCTGGCGGGAGGCTGCAGATGAGCGGCGTAGAGGAGGGCGTGCCCGAGGCCGCCGCGCCAAGCGAGATCGAGCGCGAGCTCGCGCCGGACGCCCCGGAGGTGCCGCCGGCTCTTGGTCCCCCGCGCGCGGTCGTTCCCAGGTGGGTGCAGCTCGTGCTGCTGCCGCTGTCGCTGCTCGCGCTGTGGGCGCTCGCCAAAGCGGCGGGGAAAGTGCTGTTGATCTTCGTCGTCGCCGCTGTCATCGCGCTGATCCTCAACCCGGCCGTCGCCTTCCTCCAGCGCTCGCGCCTTCCCCGCGGGCTGGCGGTCCTTGCCGTGTACCTAGCATTCTTCCTGACGCTGGCCGGTATCGGCTTCCTGCTCGCCAACCCTATCTCCGAACAGGTCCGCACGTTCACGAACAACCTGCCGCACCTCGTCAACGAAGCCAACCATAAGCTCACTGAATTCGAACACCAATTTCATGTCCACATCGCCAAACAGGGGAAGACTGCGCTCCAGAGCGTCCAGGAAAAAGTCACGAAAAGCGCCAGCAAATTCGCGTCCTTCGGCGGCGCCCTGCTGACGGAAATCGCCAACGCGATCTTCAACCTCGTGCTGGTGTTCGTGCTGTCTGTGTACATGCTCCTCTACGGACGGCAGATCGGCGCGCTCGTGCGCCGGCTGATGCCCGACGGCGACGGGTCGCGCGCCGACGACTACCCGCACCTGGTGCAACGGGCGGTCTCGCGCTACGTCGGCGGCCAGTTGCTGTTCAGCGCGATCATGGGCGTCTCCGCGGGACTCTCGCTATACATCTTTGGCGTCATCGGGATCTTCCCCGACGGGCGCAAGTACGCGCTCGCCTTCGGAATGTTCTACGGAGTGATGGAGCTCGTCCCCTACATCGGCCCGATTCTCGGAGCGGTGCCCGCGGTGATCGTAGCGCTGTTCACCGACCCCATCTCGGCGCTGTGGGTGACGCTCCTGTTCATTGGGCTGCAGCAGCTCGAGGGGCACATCGTGGCCCCGCAGGTGTTCGGGCACACCCTGCGCATCAATCCGCTGCTGGTCATATTCGCGCTGCTGACAGGACTGGAGATCGCCGGCATCGTGGGCGCGCTGCTCGCGTTGCCGATCTTGGCGATCCTGCGCGAGACAGTCGTCTATCTCGCTCGCCACATCGAGCTCGAGCCGTGGGATCGCTCCCCTCGCGGACTCCCGTGAGCCCCGTCCTCAGCGTCAAGGGCCTCGCCAAGCGCTACGGCGAGCGCGAGGCGCTGCGCGACATCGAGTTCGACGTGGACCCCGGAGAGCTGGTCGCGGTCGTCGGGCCGAACGGCGCGGGCAAGACCACGCTGCTGTCGATCCTCGCCGGCGTGCAGCCCGCGAGCGCGGGGACGGTCGATGGCCCGGGCGCGGGCGCCGCGATCGGCTGGGCGCCGCAGCAGCCGGCCGTGTACGCAAAGCTGTCCGTCGCGGAGAACCTGAGGCTGTTCGCCCGCCTGGAGGGAGTGGTCGACCCGCAGGCCGCGGTGGAGCGGATGCTCGAGCAGACGGGACTGCGCGAGCGAGCGGACGAGCGCGTCGAGCGCCTGTCGGGCGGCAACCGCCAGCGCGTGAACGTCGCGCTCGGGCTGCTCGCCGACCCGCCCGCGCTCGCGCTGGACGAGCCCACCTCCGCCCTCGATTCCCCTCAGCGCGAACGGGTGTGGGAGTTCGTCGGCGCGCTCGCGCGAGCAGGGACGGCCGTGCTGTTCTCCACGCACCATCTCGGCGAGGTCTCCAGAAACGCCACGCGCGCGATCGTGTTGGCCGACGGCGAGCTGCTGTTTGACGGCGCGCCAAGTGAGCTGATCGCCGCGAACGGCGGCGGCGGCGAGCGAGACTTCGAGGCGGCGTTCGTGGCGTTTCTGAAGGAGCGGGGACACTCGTGACCGCTGTCCGGGCGGCCACCGGGGCACGGCAGTCATGAGGTGGCTGTTGGGAAAGGACCTGCTGATTCTGCGCCGCTCGCGGCTGCTCGTGGGGGTGCTGGTCGTGTATCCGATCGCGATCGCGCTGCTGATCGGTCTGGCGATCTCGCGCGGGCCCGGCAAGCCGCGAGTGGCGATCGTCGACGAAACGCCTCCGGGCCAGACGATCGCGGTGGGCAGCGAACACGTGCAGGTGAGCCGCTACGCCGAAGAGCTGTTCAGCCAGGTCCAGCCCGTGCGCGTGCTCACGCGCTCACGGGCGCTCGCGGAGATCAAGTCCGGGAAGGTGCTCGCCGCCGTGGTGATCCCGCGCGACATCGCGGCGCGGATCGCCTCGGGTGTGACCCAGGGCAGCCTCGAAGTCCTATACAACGGCAACGCGCTGGAGCAGTCCCTCGTCCAGTCCCAGCTGAGCTCGGCGCTCGCGCAGGCGAACCTCGGCTTCTCCGAACAGATCCAGCGCGCCGCCGCGCAGGCGATCGGCCTGCTGCTCAGAGGCGGCAACCTGGGTGTGCTCGGCGCGCCCACGAACCTGATCGGCCTCAGCCAGATCCCGCCCGAGCTGCGCGGCATCATCGCGCGCCAGCCGTCCAGCCCCGACCGCAGGCAGTTGGAACGGATGAACACGTTCGCCGAATTCGCCGCGCAGAACCTCGGTCTCTCGAAGAACGTGCTCTCCACGATCGGCCAGCCGATCCAGGTCAAGAGCACGCTCGTCCAGGGCCGGCGCACGCCCCTGAACACGTTTGCGGTGGTCGTCGCGGTGAGCGTGTCGCTGATGTTCGTGTGCGTGCTGCTGGCCGCCGGCGGCGTGGCGCTGGAGCGCGAAGAGCACACGCTCGCGCGCCTGGCCCGCGGGGTGGCTGGGAATCGAAGTCCCGCGGATAAGAGTCCCACTGATCGGAATCCCACCCACCCTGCTCTGATCTCGCGCGAGGGACTGCTCGCGGAGAAGCTGCTGCTCGCCGCTGCCTGCGCGCTGGTGCTCGCCCTGGCGATGCTCGCCGGGATTGGTGCGTTCGTCAGCCTCGATTGGTCGCGCTTCGGTGAGTGGCTGATCGCGCTCGCGTTTGGCGCCGTCGCGTTTGGCGCGCTCGGGATCGCAATCGGCGCGCTCGCCCGCGAGGTGCGCGCCGCCTCGCTGCTCGCCTTCCTGCTGTCGCTGCCGCTCGCCTTCCTTGCACTCGTCCCCTCCGGCTCGGTGTCGCACGGTCTGTACGATGCGACTGACGCGATCTCGTTCGCGTTCCCGTTCAAGGCCGCGCTGCAGGCGCTCGACGCCGCGGTGAACGGCGCCTCTCCCGGGATCTCTGTCTCGCTCGCGCACCTCGCCGGTCTCACCGTCCTGTTCGGCGCGCTCGCCCGCCTCGGCCTGCGGCGTTTGGACTGACGCACGCGGGTGGATGGGGCCTGGTTCGTCGGGGCTGAGCCTGTGTGAAAAGCGCTTCGTCTCACGCACTCGCTCGTTCCCGGACACACCGCTCGGGTGACCGGCGCGCCGCGGCTCGATATCCCCCAATCGACAGGCAGTATCCTCGAAGGGCGATGGCCTTTCCCCAAACGCGCATGCGCAGGCTGCGCGCAACCGCTTCTCTGCGCGGGCTCGTGCGCGAGACCGAGCTGCGCGCCGGCCATCTGGTGCTGCCGCTGTTCATCGCGGATGCACACGTCGGTGATCACGAGCGTCAGTCGATCGCGACGCTGCCGGATCTCGAGCGCCTGTCGATCTCAGCCGCGCTCGAGGAGGCCCATGAGGTGGCCGCGCTGGGCATCGCCGCCGTGATGCTGTTCGGGGCTCCCACCGCGAAGGATGCCGAGGGCTCGGGCGCCTGGGACGAGGAGGGCGTCGTTCAGACCGCTGTGCGTGCGCTCAAGCGGGCGCTGCCGGAGCTGCTCGTGATCACCGACGTGTGCCTCTGCGAGTACACCGACCATGGCCACTGCGGCGTGCTCGATACGCAATCGGGCCCACCCCGCGTGGACAACGACGCGTCGGTGGAGCTGCTCGCGCGCGTGGCGGTCAGCCATGCGCGGGCCGGCGCCGATCTGGTGGCTCCTTCGGACATGATGGATGGGCGCGTCGGTGCGATCCGTGCAGAGCTCGACGGCGAGGGCTTCGCCGAAACCCCGATCCTCGCCTACTCGGCCAAGTTCGCATCGGCCTTCTACGGCCCGTTCCGCGACGCCGCTGGATCCACCCCCGCGTTTGGGGATCGGCGCGGCTACCAGATGGATGCCGCCAACGGCCGCGAGGCGGTGCGCGAGGCGCTGCTCGACGTGCAGGAGGGGGCGGACATTGTGATGGTCAAGCCCGCGCTCGCCTACGGCGATCTGATCCGCGCGGTCAAGCGCGCCACGCGCCTGCCGGTGGCGGCGTACAACGTCAGCGGCGAGTATGCGATGGTCAAGGCCGCCGCCGCCGCCGGCTACATCGACGAGCGCGCCGCGGTGCTGGAGATCCTCACCTCGCTGCGCCGCGCCGGCGCCGAGGTGATCATCTCCTACCATTCCAAGGACGCCGCCCGATGGCTGGCAGAGCAGACATGACCACACAGCCCTTGCCCGCCGTCGCGGCGCCGCTCGCCGATGTGGCCGACCCGCTGAGCCCGACCACCGCACGGCCGAAGATCCGCAGCCGCTCCGGCGGCGCGGCGATCGCGCTCGACGACGTCGACCGCAAGCTGCTCAACCTCATGCAGGGCAGCTTCCCGATCGCCGCGCGTCCCTACCTGAGCGTCGCCCAGCTCGGCGGTCTCGCGGAGGCGGAGGCGATGAGCCGCGTGCGCCACCTGCTGGACAAGCGCATCATCCGCCAGGTCACGCCGATCTTTGACACGCGCGCGCTCGGCTACTCCTCGATGCTCGTCGCCGCCAAGGTCGACCCCGAGCACCCCCATCGCGCCGCGCATGCGATCAACGAACACCCCGGCGTCTCCCACAACTACCTGCGCAACCACGAGTTCAACCTGTGGTTCACGATCGCCACCGAGCCCGACTCCGAGCTCGGCCTGGAGGGCACGCTCGAGGTGCTCGCGCGCGCGGCCGGCGCCGAGTCCGTGCGCCAGCTGCCCACCCTCAAGCTGTTCAAGATTCGCATGGACCTGGAGATGGAGGGCGACACCCAGGTGCTCTCCAGCGCCGCCGAGGTCAAGGAGCCGATCGAGCTCGAGCGCCAGCCCTACGACGAGATCGACATCGCCGTCATCCGCGCGCTGCAGGGCGACATGCCGGTGGTCGAGGAGCCCTACGCGCCGGCCGCCGCCGAGCTCGGGATGACCCAGGAGCGCCTGCTCGACCACCTCGCCGGGATGCAGGAGCGGGGCCTGCTGCGCCGCGTGGCGGCGATTCTCTACCACCGCCGCGCTGGGTTCTCGGCCAACGGCATGGGCGTGTGGAAGGTGCCCGACGAGCAGATATACGATATCGGCTGCAGGATGGCCGCCGTGCGTGGCATCTCCCACTGCTACGAGCGCCCCACCTACGCGGACTGGCCCTACTCCGTGTTCACGATGGCCCACGGCCGCTCCAAGCAGGAGTGCGACGCGGTGCTCGACGCGATCGCCGAGCAGACCGGCATCCACGAGCGCGCCACCCTCTACTCCTCGACCGAGTTCAAGAAGATCCGCCTGCTCTATTTCACCGAGGACTTCAAGAACTGGGAGAACCAGCACGCGTGATGGGTCCACCCCGGTTCGCACGCAGAATGTCGGTTCCCTCCCCGGAGCACCACGTCCCCATCCGTGAGCACCTCGCTCGCTGACACTCACTCGGCCGAGTGGTATCGGCGGGCGCTCGAGGTGCTGCCCGGAGGTGTCAACTCCCCCGTGCGCGCGATGCGCGCGATCGCCCGCTCCCCGATCTTTATCGACCGCGGCGAGGGCGCCGAGTTGATCGATGTCGACGGCAACCGCTTCATCGACTACGTCTGCTCCTGGGGGCCGCTGATCCACGGGCACGCCCACCCGGCCGTGCTCGAGGCGGTGGCAGCGGCGGCCGCCAAGGGCACCAGCTTCGGGGCGCCGACACCCGCTGAGGTGGAGCTGGCCGTGGAGGTGACGCGCCGGATCGAGGGGGTCGACATGCTGCGCATGACCTCTTCGGGGACCGAGGCGACGATGACCGCCGTCCGTCTCGCACGCGCGGCGACCGGGCGTGAGCAGTTGCTCAAGTTCGCGGGCGCCTACCATGGGCATCTCGACCCCCTGCTCGCACAGGCCGGCTCCGGCTTGGCCACCCAGGCGCTCCCCGCGAGCCCGGGCGTGCCACCGAGCGTCGTGGCAGGCACCGTGGTGGTGCCCGGGAATGACCCCGAGGCGCTGATCGCGGCCACCGAGCGATACGAGCTCGCGGCGATCATCGCCGAGCCGCTGCCCGCGAACATGGGTCTCGTCCCCCCGCGGGATGGCTTTCTGGAGCTGTTGCGCGAGCGCGCCGACGCGAACGGGGCGCTGCTGGTGCTCGACGAGGTGATCTCTGGCTTCCGCGTGGCGCGCGGCGGTGCGCAGGAGCTGATGGGCGTAAGCGGCGACCTGACGATCATGGGCAAGGTCCTCGGCGGCGGCCTGCCCGCCGCGGCGGTCGGTGGGCAGGCCGAGCTGATGCGGATGCTCGCCCCCGCCGGCGAGGTCTACCAAGCCGGCACCTTGTCGGGCAATCCGCTCGCGGTGGCGGCTGGCCTGGCGACGCTTGCGCTGCTCGACGAGCCAGCCTACCTGCGCCTAGCCTCGATCACCGATCAGCTCGCCGAGGGCCTGCGCGAGGCGGCTGGGGGATATCCGGTGCAGGTCGTAAGCGTCCCCGGTTTGCTGACGGTCTTCTTTTCGGACAGTCCCATCAGGAGCTTCGAGGACGCGCGCAAATGCGACCTGCAGGCCCATGCGGCGTGGTGTCGGGAGCTGCTTTCGCGGGGCGTCTACCCACCCCCCTCGCAGTTCGAGGCCTGGTTCCCGTCCCTGGCGCACACCCAGGAGCACATTGAACGCACCGTCGCCGCTGCCACCGCCGCCTTTGCGGAGCTCGGATGAGCGGCTCGTCCACGCCGCCCGCCCCGCGCTCCTCGCTGCAGCGGCTGCGAGCGCTCCTGCTCGATGAGGGTGGCCTGATGGCGAGTCTGGTGGACCCGGCAGGCGCCGGTCCGCAGGCGCTGGCTGGCGAGGATCACGGGCTCGAGAGCCCCGCGCAGCTCGCCGCCTCGGGCCCGCGCGCCGAGGGTGCCCGCGAGGACTACGAGCTGCTGATCGAGACGATCTACGAGGGCTATTTGCTGCACTACGGGCCGCCGCGCGTGGCGCGCACATCGGAGGCGGACCTCGGCCTGCTCGCGGGTGACCGGCTGTACGCGCTCGGGCTGGCCCGCCTGGTCGCGCTCGGAGACACAGCGGCCGTGGCGGAGCTGGCGGACACGATCACGCTCAGCGCGCTCGCGCAGGCCGCGGGCGCGCCGGAGCTGGCCGACGCGGTGTGGGCCGCGGGCGCCCGTGCCGTCGGCTGGGGGTCGAGCGACGCCCACGGAGTCGCCAAGGAGCTGGCGCTGGCGGGTCGCGCAGAGGCGATCGAGGCGATGCGCACAAGCGCCGTGGACCTCTCCGCGTCTCCCTGAATCGCGCCTCGATATTGTTCAGAGCGGTGCCAGACAAGCACACCCAGTACAAATCGAAGTACACCGCCGAGGAGATGATCCCCGGCGCCTTCGATGGCGAGACGGTCACGCGGCGGCGGTTCATGACGGGGACGGCCCACACGGCGGGCGCGATCGCCGCGGCCTCCTTCACGCTGCCCGCGCTCGGCTTCGCGATCGGGCCGATCTTCAAAGCGCCGCCGCATTTCTGGGAGGACATCGGCTCCACCGAAGACTTCTCCGAAGATAACTATGTGCCGGTGGTGATCACGATCACCCAGGGGATCGGCGAGGCGGGCAAGTCGACCGCGTACGTGCGCAAGTTCAACCCGGCGATCGACACCGATCCCTATGACCGCAACACGCCATACATCGCGATCTCGACGCGCTGCGCTCACCTGGGCTGCCCGGTGCGCTGGGTGGACGCCGCCGAGCGCTTCATCTGCCCGTGTCACGGTGGTGTCTACAACCTGCTGGGTCAACCAGTTGGCGGCCCGCCCGTGCGACCGCTCGACCGCTTCCCCACGCGCGTCTCAGGCGACCGGGTGCAGCTGTACAGCGGGCGCTTCAGCGTCAACAGCGAGCTTGAGCGCTTCTCGCCGCGCGACCCGGGAGAGCCGCTGGACGGCATCGGCCAGTACCTCTACCCATCGCGCCCGTCCGCGCGCAAGCCCTAACCCGTGCCCAAGCTTCCAAAGCTCCCCGCCCCCCCGCTCCCCGCCGCGCTGCAGGAGCCGCCCCCGCGCCCGGGGGAGAGCAACGGTAAGGCAGGCCCAATCGAGGAGGCGAAGGCAGCGGGGATCAACGTCGTCGACTGGGTCGACGAGCGCACCTCACTGAGCGGCGCCACCCGCTGGCTGCTGTTTCGCAAGGTGCCAAAGGGCACCAACTGGTTCTACACGCTCGGCTCGGCCACGATGTTCGCCTTCCTCTCGCAAGCGGTCACGGGGGTCTTTCTGGCGATGTACTACCGCCCGGATCCCTCCGGCGG
>Ga0116216_10001476_pt1 | contig 16345 bp, 28 predicted proteins | sample Sb_taG_11_FD_89696 | JGI IMG/M metagenome (GOLD analysis project Ga0116216, IMG submission 89696) | Peat soil microbial communities from Weissenstadt, Germany - Sb_50d_3_AS metaG | ecosystem: Environmental > Terrestrial > Soil > Wetlands > Peat | place: Germany: Weissenstadt | collected 2010-09-21
ATGGACCAGGGTCTGCGGTTCGCGATCCGCGAGGGCGGCCGCACGGTCGGCTCGGGGGTCGTCGTTTCGATCACCGAGTAAGGCTTCGCGACCAGCAAGAAAGGGCGGGGCGGCCGATCGCCCCGTTCGCGCCGGCAGGGATTTGACACATGAACACGCAAAACATCCGCATCCGTCTCAAGGCGTTCGACCACCGGGTGCTCGACGCTTCGACGAAGGAGATCGTGTCCACGGCCAAGCGCACCGGCGCCAGGGTCCGCGGACCCATTCCGTTGCCGACGCGGATCGAGAAATTCACCGTGAACCGTTCGCCGCACGTCGACAAGAAGTCGCGCGAGCAGTTCGAGATTCGAACGCATAAGCGCGTTCTCGACATCGTCGATCCGACGCCGCAGACGGTCGACGCGCTGATGAAGCTCGATCTCGCCGCCGGCGTCGACGTCGAAATCAAACTCTAAGGATTTGCCGAGCGCCTCTTCGGTCTCCGTTAAGCGCTCTCGAAGGATAAACGCCAATGCGTTCAGGCATCATCGCAAAGAAGCTGGGCATGTCCCGGATCTTCACCGACGCGGGCGATCACGTGCCGGTCACCGTCCTCCAGGTCGAGGGTTGCCAGGTCGTCGCCCATCGGACCCAGTAGAAGAACGGCTATACCGCGCTGCAGCTCGGCATCGGCAAGGCCAAGGTCAAGAACGTCTCCAAGGCCGAGCGCGGGCGGTTCGCGGTCGCTCACGTCGAGCCGAAGCTGCGGCTCGCCGAGTTTCGCGTCGCCGAGGACAAGATGATTCCGGTCGGGGCCGAGATCACCGCCGATCATTTCACTGTGGGGCAATATGTCGACGTCACCGGCGTGACGACCGGCAAGGGCTTCGCCGGTCCGATGAAGCGCTGGAACTTCCGCGGCCTCCGGGCGACCCACGGCGTGTCGATCTCGCACCGTTCGCACGGATCGACCGGCGGCCGACAGGATCCGGGCAAGACCTGGAAGAACAAGAAAATGGCCGGCCACATGGGCGTCGACAAAGTGACGACGCAGAATCTGCGCGTCGTCCAGACCGACGCCGAGCGCGGCCTCATCCTGGTCGAGGGTTCGGTCCCCGGCCACGCCGGCGGGTGGATCGCGGTCCGCGACGCGGTCAAGAAGCCGCTGCCGAAGGAGGCGCCGCTTCCGGGCAAGTTCCGTGTTCACGCCGAGGCCGGCGTAGCCGCGCCCGCCGAAGCGCCGAAGGGAGAATGACGCCGATGAAATTCGACATGACGTCGATGGACGGATCGGCCGCGGGCTCGCTCGAGCTCAGCGACGCGATCTTCGGTCTCGAGCCGCGCGCCGACCTCATCGCGCGCATGGTGCGCTGGCAGCTCGCCAAGCGCCAGGCGGGCGACCACAAGACCCTCGGCCGCAGCGAGATCAATCGCACCGGCAAGAAGATGTACAAGCAGAAGGGCACCGGCGGCGCCCGTCATGGCTCGGCCCGCGTGCCACAGTTCAGGGGCGGCGGCCGCGCCATGGGTCCGGTCGTGCGCAGCCACGAGCATGACCTGCCGAAGAAGGTGCGCGCGCTCGCGCTGCGCCACGCCCTTTCCGCCAAGGTCCGCGCCGGCGGCCTCGTGGTGTGGGAGAGCGCCGAGCTCGCCGAGGGCAAGACCAAGTTGCTGCGCGACTCGTTCGCCAAGGCGTCGCTGAAGAACGCCCTCATCATCGACGGCGCCGAGGTGCACGAGAAGTTCGCCGTCGCCGCGCGCAACCTGCCGCAGATCGACGTTCTGCCGGTCCAGGGCGCCAACGTCTACGACATCATGCGCCGCGAGAAGCTCGTGCTGACCAAGGCCGCGATCGAAGCGCTGGAGGCGCGGTTCAAATGATCAAGGACGCCCGCTATTACGAGACGATCATCGCCCCCGTGATCACGGAAAAGGCGACCATCGCGTCGGAAAGCAACCAGTTCGTCTTCAAGGTCGCGCGCAACGCCACGAAGCCGCAGATCAAGGCGGCGATCGAGAAGCTGTTCGATGTGAAGGTCACCGCGGTCAACACCCTCTTGCGCAAGGGCAAGGCCAAGGCCTTTCGCGGCGTGCGCGGCCGCCAGCAGGACATGAAGAAGGCGATCGTCACGCTTGCCGACGGCTATCGCATCGACGTGACCAGCGGCCTCTAAGGACTGAAGGACCATGGCTCTCAAAACATACAAGCCGACGACGCCGGGCATGCGCCAGCTCGCCCTCGTCGATCGCAGCGATCTCCACAAGGGCAAGCCCGTCAAGGCGTTGACGGTCGGCAAGTCGGAGAAGGGCGGCCGCAACAACGCGGGGCGCGTCACCGTGCGCTTCCGCGGCGGCGGCCACAAGCAGTCGTACCGCATCATCGACTTCAAGCGCCGCAAGCTTGACGTCGTCGGCAAGGTCGAGCGGCTGGAATACGATCCCAACCGGACCAGCTTCATCGCGCTGATCAAATACGCCGACGGCGAGCAGGCCTATATCATCGCGCCCCAGCGCCTTGCCGTTGGCGACGAGGTGGTCGCGGGCGTCCAGGTCGACATGAAGCCCGGCAACGCCATGCCGCTCGCCAGCATCCCGGTCGGCGCGATCGTCCATAACGTCGAACTGAAGATCGGCAAGGGCGGCGCGGTCGCGCGCTCCGCCGGCTCTTACGCGCAAATCGTCGCCCGCGACCAGGGTTATGTCTCCCTGCGCCTGAGCTCCGGCGAGCAGCGCCTCGTTCACGGCCAGTGCTTCGCCACGGTCGGCGCGGTGTCGAACCCCGACCACATGAACATCTCGATTGGCAAGGCGGGCCGCAACCGCTGGCTCGGCCGCATGCCCCACAACCGCGGCGTCACCATGAACCCGGTCGATCATCCCCATGGCGGCGGCGAGGGCAAAACGTCCGGCGGCCGTCATCCGGTCAGCCCCTGGGGCAAGCCGACCAAGGGCAAGAAGACCCGCTCGAACAAGGCCACCGACAAGTTCATCGTCGCATCGCGGCATACGCGCAAGAAGAGAGGCTGAGCCATGACGCGCTCGATTTGGAAAGGGCCGTTCGTCGACGGCTATCTCCTGAAGAAGGCCGACGCCGCGCGCGGATCAGGCCGCTCCGACATCATCAAGATCTGGAGCCGGCGCTCGACCATCCTGCCGCAGTTCGTCGGCCTGACCTTCGGCGTCTACAACGGCCACAAGCACATTCCGGTGCTCGTGTCCGAGGAGATGATCGGCCACAAGTTTGGCGAGTTCGCGCCGACGCGCACGTTCCACGGCCATTCCGCCGACAAGAAGGCGAAGAGGGCGTAACCGAGATGTCCCAGAAAGCCAACCCGCGGCGCCTAGCCGACAACGAGGCCAAAGCGACCATCCGCATCCTGCGCGTCAGCCCGCAAAAGCTCAATCTTCTCGCCCAGCTCATTCGCGGCAAGAAGGTTTCGGCCGCGCTCGCCGATCTCGAATTCTCGCGAAAGAGGATCTCGACCGAGGTCAGGAAGGCGCTCGAATCCGCGATCGCCAACGCCGAGAACAACCACGATCTCGACGTCGACGACCTTGTCGTCGCCCAGGCGTGGGTCGGCAAGGACATGGTGATGAAGCGCTTCAGCCCGCGCGCCCGCGGGCGGGCCGGGCGCATCGAAAAGCCGTTCTCGAACATCACGATCGTCGTGCGCGAAGTCGCCGACGAAGCGGCTTAACGGAGAGGCACAATGGGTCAGAAGATCAATCCGATCGGGCTGCGCCTCGGCGTCAACCGCACCTGGGATTCGCGCTGGTACTCGAGCAAGAACGAGTACGGCAAGCTCCTGCACGAGGACATGAAGATCCGCGACGTCCTGATGAAAGGCCTGAAGCAGGCCGCGATCTCGAAGATCGTCATCGAGCGGCCGCACAAGAAGGCGCGCGTCAACATCCACTCGGCCCGCCCCGGAGTCGTCATCGGCAAGAAGGGCGCCGACATCGACAAGCTGCGCAAGCAGGTGGCGAAACTGACCAGCTCGGAGGTCGCCATCAACATCGTCGAGGTGCGCAAGCCCGAGATCGACGCTACCCTGGTCGCCGATTCGATCGCCCAGCAACTCGAGCGCCGCGTGGCCTTCCGCCGGGCGATGAAGCGCGCGGTCCAGTCGGCGATGCGGCTCGGCGCGGAGGGCATCCGCATCAACTGCTCGGGCCGGCTCGGGGGCGCGGAAATCGCCCGCCTCGAATGGTATCGCGAAGGCCGCGTGCCGCTGCACACCCTGCGCGCCGACGTCGATTATGGCGTGGCGACTGCGCACACCGCCTACGGCACCTGCGGCATCAAGGTCTGGATCTTCAAGGGCGAAATCCTCGAGCACGACCCGATGGCGCAGGACAAGCGCCAGGCCGACGCCGATCATTCCTCGACCCATCGTCCGCGACGCGAGCCGCGCGAGCGCGATCACCGCGACCGCGATCATGCCCGCGACCGCGAGCACGGCCGCGAAGCGGTCTGAAGGCGGCGAGCTTAGTGAAAGTCTAGACCCATGATGCAGCCCAAGAGAACCAAGTTCCGCAAAGCCTTCAAAGGCCGTATCCACGGCAATTCGAAGGGCGGCTTCGCGCTGAACTTCGGCGAATACGGCCTGAAGGCGCTGGAGCCCGAACGCGTGACCGCGCGGCAGCTCGAGGCCGCCCGCCGCGCGCTGACCCGCCACATGAAGCGCGCGGGTCGCGTCTGGATCCGCGTGTTCCCGGACGTGCCGGTGTCGAAGAAGCCGATCGAAGTGCGAATGGGCAAAGGCAAGGGCGCGCCCGAGCTCTGGGTCGTGCGCGTCGCGCCGGGCCGCATCATGTTCGAAGTCGACGGCGTGCCGGAAGGCCTCGCGCGCGAAGCCTTCCAGCTCGCCGCCGCGAAGCTGCCGATCAAGACGCGCTTCGTGCAGCGCATCGCGGAATAAGGGAGAGCGAGATGAAGAAGAGCAGTCGCCTTTCCGATCTGCGCGTGATGACGGAAGACCAGCTCAACGACGAGGCGCTCAAGCTCAGGAAGGAGCGCTTCAACCTGCGATTCCAGAAGGCGAGCGGGCAGTTGCAGGACACCGCGCGGGTGCGCGTCGTCCGCCGCGACATCGCGCGCGTCATGACCCTCGCCGCGCAGAGGCGCGCCGCCGCCAACGCCAAGGACTAACAGACATGCCGAAGAGAATTTTGCAGGGCGTCGTGGTCAGCGACAAGCAGGAGAAGACGCTCGTCGTGAAGGTCGAGCGGCGCTTCACCCATCCGCTCCTGAAGAAGACCGTGCGCCGGTCGAAGAATTACCACGCGCATGTCGAGAACAAGACGCAGAAGGTCGGCGACACGGTCTCCATCGAGGAGACGCGGCCGATCTCGAAGCTCAAGCGCTGGATCGTCATCGGCGAGGCGGCGCCGAAAGCATGACAGGCGCGCCGAGGGCGCGCCAGCGATTCATCCCGGAGGCGACGAGCCTCCTTCAGGCGAAGTCCGGCGCCGCAAGGGGCCGGAAACCGATCTGACCAGAAAGGCGATCAGGCCATGATACAGATGCAGACCAATCTCGATGTCGCCGACAATTCCGGGGCGCGGCGCGTGATGTGCATCAAGGTGTTGGGCGGATCGAAGCGCCGTTACGCTTCGATCGGCGACACCATCGTCGTCTCCGTCAAGGAGGCGATTCCGCGCGGCCGCGTGAAGAAGGGCGACGTGATGAAGGCGGTCGTGGTGCGCACGGCCAAGGACATCCGCCGGTCCGACGGCTCGGTGATCCGATTCGACTCCAATGCGGCGGTGCTGATCAACAATCAGTCCGAGCCGGTCGGAACGCGCATCTTCGGCCCGGTGCCGCGCGAACTGCGAGCCAAGAACCACGTCAAGATCATCTCGCTCGCGCCGGAGGTGCTGTGATGGCCGCCAAGATCAAGAAGGGCGACAAGGTCGTCGTCATGGCCGGCCGCGACAAGGGCAGGACCGGTGAGGTCCGCCAGGTGATGCCGGACGAGGGTCGCGCGATCGTCGCGGGCGTCAATCTCGTGCGTCGCCACACGCGCCAGACCGCACAGACCGAGGGTGGCATCCTGACCAAGGAAGCGCCGATCCATCTGTCGAATCTGGCGATCGCGGATCCGAAGTCCGGTAAGCCCACGCGCGTCGGCTTCAAGATTCTCGACGACGGCCGCAAGGTTCGCGTCGCCAAGCGTTCGGGAGACCTGATCGATGGCTGAGGCAAAGAGCGAAAAGGGCGCCAAGCCCGCCAAGGGCGACAAGGCCGCCGCTCCTCCCAAGGGCGCGAAGCCGGATGCCGCCGCGGAAGCCAAGGGCGCCAAGGGCAAGGCCCGCAAGGAGGCGGGCGGCGAAGTCGCGGCCTCCGGCGCGGTCAAGGCCCCGCCGAAGGACTATGTCGCGCGCCTCAAGAAGATCTACCAGGACGAGATCGTGCCCAAGCTCGTCAAGGAGTTCGGCTACAAGAACGTGCTCGAAGTCCCGCGGCTCGAGAAGATCGTGCTCAACATGGGCGTCGGCGAGGCGGTCAACGACACCAAGAAGGCGACATCCGCCGCCGCGGATTTAGCGATGATCGCCGGCCAGAAGCCGGTCATCACCCGCGCCCGCAAGGCGATCTCGACCTTCAAGGTGCGCGAGAACATGCCGATCGGCGCCAAAGTGACGCTGCGCAAGACCCGCATGTACGAATTCCTTGACCGTCTCGTGACGGTCGCGCTGCCGCGCGTTCGTGACTTCCGCGGCCTCGATCCGAAATCGTTCGACGGGCGCGGCAACTATGCGCTCGGCGTGAAGGAGCACATCATTTTCCCCGAGATCGACTACGACAAGACCGAAGCCATGCTTGGGCTCGACATCGTGGTCTGCACGACGGCCAGGACCGACAAGGAAGCAAGGGCCCTGCTGCGTGAATTCAACTTCCCGTTCCGGCAGTGAGCTTCATGGCTCAGACGCGGAAAACTGGAGACCTTTGATGGCAAAGAAGAGTGCGATTGAGAATAACCTGCGCAAGCAGCGCCTGGCCAAGAAGTTCGCCGGCCGGCGGAAGCGGCTGCTCGACGTCGCCAACGATGACAGCCGTCCGATGGAGGAGCGCTTCGAGGCGCGCCTCAAGCTCGCTGCGCTTCCGCGCAACGGCGCGATCATCCGCGTCCGCAACCGCTGCGAAGTGACCGGCCGTCCGCGCGGCTACTACCGCAAGATGAAGATGTCGCGCATCGCCCTGCGCGAACTCGGCAACAAGGGCCTTATCCCGGGCCTGGTCAAGTCGAGCTGGTGAGGAGGACAAGGATCATGGCAATGAACGATCCCCTCGGCGATATGCTCACCCGGATCCGCAATGCGCAGATGCGCAAGCGCGGCAAGGTGACGACGCCCGGCTCCTCCCTTCGCAAGAAGGTTCTCGACGTGCTTGAGTCCGAAGGCTACATCCGCGGCTATTCGACCACGGACTACGGCAACGGCCGCACCGAGTTCGAGATCGAGCTGAAGTATTTCGACAACGAGCCGGTCATCCGCAAGATCGAACGCGTCTCGAAGCCTGGGCGCCGGGTCTATGCGACCGTCGACGCCATGCCGCGCGTCGGCAACGGGCTAGGCGTCGCGATCGTCTCGACGCCGAAGGGCGTCATGGCTGACCATTCCGCGCGCGAGAACAACGTCGGCGGCGAGGTCCTCTGCACCGTCTTCTGACGGGCGCGGATAAAGAAACGGAATTTAGCCATGTCTCGTATCGGCAAGAAGCCCGTCGTCATTCCCTCCGGCGTCACCGCGAAGTTGGAAGGTCAGACGATCGCCGTCAAAGGCGCCAAGGGCGAACTCAAATTCACCGCGCCGCAGGAAGTGGCGCTCTCCATTGACGGCGGCGCCGTCCATGTCCAACCGCACAGCGAGGACAAGCGAGCCCGCGCGATGTGGGGCATGACCCGCGCCCAGGTCGCGAACCTGATCGGCGGGGTCACCAAGGGCTTCGAGAAGAAGCTCGAGATCAACGGCGTCGGCTACAAGGCGGCGGTGGCGGGCAAGAACCTGCAGCTTTCGCTCGGCTACAGCCACGATATCATGTACCCGATCCCGGCGGGCGTGACGATCACGACTCCCAAGCCGACCGAAATCACCATCGCCGGCATCGACAAGCGCCAGGTAGGCCAGATCGCCTCGGAGATCCGCGCGTTCCGCGGTCCCGAACCTTATAAGGGCAAGGGCGTGAAATATGCCGGCGAATTCATCTTCCGCAAGGAAGGCAAGAAGAAGTAAGGGCGGCGTCATGGCCAAGTCGAACATATCCACCAACCGGCGCAAGGCGCGCATCCGCCGCGCGATCGCCGCCAATGCGAGCGGGCGGCCGCGGCTCAGCGTCTTCCGCTCGTCGAAGCAGATTTATGCTCAGGTCATCGACGACGAGCATGGGCGCACACTCGCCGCCGCCTCGTCGCTCGAAAAGGCCATGAGCGAGTCGCTGAAGACCGGCGCAACCGTCGAAGCGGCCCGCATCGTCGGCAAGGAACTCGCCGAGCGGGCGAAGAAGGCCGGCGTCGCCAGGGTTGTCTTCGATCGCGGCGGCTACATGTATCACGGCCGCGTCAAGGCGCTCGCCGAAGGCGCCCGCGAGGGCGGCCTCGAGTTCTGAAGAAGCAAACTGAAGCGAGCGGCGCCGTTTCGCGCGCGCCGCGTTTTTGAGTGACGGAAAGAGACAATGGCGCGTGAAGGAGAAGGCGGCCGCGGCCGCGATCACAGGCACGAGGAGCGCGACAGCGAATTTGTTGATCGCCTTGTCCACATCAACCGCGTGGCGAAAGTGGTGAAGGGCGGCCGTCGCTTCGGCTTCGCGGCCCTCGTCGTCGTCGGCGACCAGAAGGGTCGGGTCGGCTTCGGCCACGGCAAGGCGCGCGAGGTGCCCGAAGCGATTCGCAAGGCGACGGAGGCGGCCAAGCGCGGCGTCGTGATGGTACCTTTGCGCGAGGGGCGCACGCTGCATCACGACGTGAACGGGCGCCATGGCGCGGGCCGCGTCGTCCTGCGCGCGGCGCCGGCCGGCACCGGAATCATCGCGGGCGGCCCGATGCGCGCGGTATTCGAATCGCTTGGCGTCCATGACGTCGTGGCGAAGAGCCAGGGCTCCTCGAACCCCTACAATATGGTCCGCGCCACTTTCGACGCGCTCTCGCGCGAGGATAGCCCGCGCTCGGTCGCGCAGCGGCGCAACCTCAAGGTCTCGACCCTGCAGTCCCGGCGGGTGGGCGTCGAGGCCGACGCCGCCGATTCGTGAGGACCGAGGCCGCCATGACCACAAGCACGCAAAAGACCATCACGCTGGAGCAGACCGCCAGCGCCATCGGCCGCCCCGGCTCCCAGCGCGAAACGCTGAAGGGCCTCGGCCTCAACCGGATCGGCCGCCGTTCGCGCATCGTCGACAGCCCCGCCAATCGCGGCATGATCGCCAAGGTCGCGCATCTCGTGCGCGTCGTCGACGGTCAATGAGGATCGCGCCATGAAACTGAACGAAATCAAAGACAATCCTAGTTCGACGAAGGCGCGCATCCGCGTCGGCCGCGGCATCGGCTCGGGCAAAGGCAAGCAGGCGGGGCGGGGCGGCAAGGGCCAGACCGCCCGATCGGGCGTGCGCATCAAGGGCTTCGAAGGCGGCCAGATGCCGCTCCATCGCCGCCTCCCAAAGCGCGGATTCACGCCGCCCTCGCGGATCGTCTACAACGAGGTCAATCTCGGGCGCATCCAGAGCGCGATCGACGCGGGTAAGCTCAACCCCGACGAGCCGATCACGCTCGAGAGCCTGATGAAGGCCGGCGTCGTCACCCATGCTCGCGACGGGGTGAAAATCCTGGGCGCCGGCGAACTGAAGGCGAAAGCGAATTTCGAAGTCGCCACGGCCTCGAAGAGCGCCGCGGCGGCGATCGAGAAGGCCGGCGGCAGCCTGAAGACCTTGCGCAAAGAGGCTGAAAAGGCCGCCTCGTGAACGCCGGGCGTTCGGGGTGACATTGGCGCCGGCGCCGACCATATGATAGGGGCTTTCCCGCCGCGCCAAAGAGGGCGGCGGGAACGCCGTTTCTAAGAACACGAGCGCCCGTCCGCGGGCGCCGCCCGGAGAGGACCATGGCGTCGGCCGCCGAACAGCTCGCAGCCAATATCAACTGGTCAGCCTTCGCCAAGGCCGATGAGCTCAAGAAGCGCATCTGGTTCACGTTGGGCGCGCTCGTCATCTTCCGCCTCGGGACCTACATCCCGCTGCCCGGCATCGATTCGGAGGCGTTCCAGGCCGCGTTTCTCGGGCAGAAGCAGGGTGTGCTCGACATGTTCAACATGTTCTCGGGCGGCGCCGTGCAGCGCATGGCGGTGTTCGCCCTGAACATCATGCCCTACATCTCCGCTTCGATCATCATCCAGCTCCTGAGTTCGGTGATGCCTTCGCTGGAGGCGATCAAGAAGGAGGGCGAGCAGGGCCGCAAGATCCTCAACCAGTACACCCGATATCTCACCGTCGTCCTGTCGGTGTTCCAGGCCTATGGCATCGCGATCGGACTCGAGGGACGCGCGGGCATAGTCAGCAATCCGGGCATGCTGTTCATCATCTCGACGGTCGTGACGCTGACCGGCGGGACAATGTTTCTCGTCTGGCTCGGCGAGCAGATCACGGCGCGCGGCGTCGGCAACGGCTCTTCGCTCATCATCTTCGCCGGCATCGTCGCGCGCCTGCCTTCGGCAATCGTGCAATTGTTCGAAATGGGCCGTCAGGGGTCGATCTCGACCGGCCTCGTGCTCGCCGTCATCGTGATGGTGTTCGTCGTCGTGGCCTTCATCGTGTTCATGGAGCGCGCGCAGCGTCGTGTGCCGATCACCTACCCGCGCCGTCAGGTCGGCAACAAGATGTACGAAGGGCAGAGCTCCTTCCTGCCGCTCAAGCTCAACACCTCGGGCGTCATTCCGCCGATTTTCGCCTCATCGTTGCTGCTGCTGCCGACGACGGTGGCGAACTTCGCGCAAGGGTCGTCGAGTTCCGGAATTCTGAACATGATCACCGCGCTGCTCGGCCGCGGCAGCGCGGTCTATCTCATCCTCTATGTCGCCCTGATTGTGTTTTTCGCCTTTTTCTATACCGCAACCGTGTTCAATCCCGCCGACACCGCCGACAACCTGAAGAAGCATGGCGGATTCATCCCCGGCGTCCGCCCCGGCGAGCGCACGGCGCAATATATCGACTACGTTCTGACGCGGATCACGGTGCTCGGCGCGGGCTATCTGTCCCTCATCTGCCTCTTACCCGAATGGCTCATTTCCTATGCGGCCTTGCCGTTCTACTTTGGCGGCACGTCGCTGCTGATCGTCGTCAACGTGACGATGGACACGGTGGCGCAGATCCACGGACATCTGCAGGCGCATCAGTACGAAGGACTGATCCGCAGGGCCAGGCTGAAGGGGCGGAAACGATGAGGCTGATTCTGCTTGGGCCTCCCGGCGCGGGCAAGGGCACGCAGGCTCAGCGCCTGGTGCGCAAATTCGGCATTCCGCAATTGTCGACAGGCGACATGCTGCGCGCCGCCGTCGCCGCCGGCACGCCGATCGGGCTCAAGGCGAAGGCGGTGATGGATTCGGGAGCGCTGGTTTCGGACGACATCGTCATCGGAATCATCAACGACCGCATCAGTGAGCCGGACGCCAAGAACGGCTTCATCCTCGACGGCTTTCCGCGCACGCTGGCCCAGGCCCGCGAATTGGAGGACATGCTGGCGGAGAAGGGGCTGAAGCTTGACGCCGCCATTGAGCTGACAGTCGACGCGGCCAAGCTGGTGGACCGCATCGTCAATCGCGCGGCGGAGGCGAAGGCCGCCGGCCTGCCGGTGCGCAAGGACGACGATCCGGACGTGTTCAAGTCGCGGCTCGCGGCCTACGAGCGCGACACCGCCGCAGTGACGCCGTTCTATCGCGAGCGCGGCCTTCTGCATGAGGTCGACGGCATGGCGTCGATCGACGAGGTGGCCGCCGGCATCGACAGCGTTCTCGCCGAGGTCGCGACCCCGTGACCGACGCCGCTCTGGAGGCCGAGGCGCTGATCGAACGGCGCGGCGGCGCCGGGGTCATCGTGCTCAACCGGCCCAGGGCGCTCAATGCGCTGACGCTGACGATGGTGCGCCTCATGGCCGCCGCGCTCGACCATTGGGAGCGCGATCCGCGCGTGACCCGGATCGTTCTTTTGGGCGCGGGCGAGAAGGCGTTCTGCGCCGGCGGCGACATCCGGCATCTCTACGAGCTCGGCCGCGCCGGCGACCACGAGGCGCAACTGACCTTCTGGCGCGAGGAATACCAGCTCAACGAGCGCATCCGGACCTATCCGAAACCCGTGATCGCGTTGATCGACGGCATCGTGATGGGCGGCGGCGTCGGCGTCTCGATCAACGCCGCCCATCACGTCGTGGGCGATCGCTTCGTCTTCGCCATGCCGGAAGTCGGCATCGGCTTTTTTCCCGATGTCGGGGGAACCTACTTCCTGCCGCGGCTCGCGCGGCGCGCAGGCGTCTATTTCGCTCTGACGGGCCTTCGGGCCAATGCGGGCGACGCGCTCGCCTTCGGCCTGGTCCAGACCTTTGTCCCGAGCGCCCGATTCGCTGACCTGGCGGCGGCGCTGGAGGGAGAGGCGCCGGTCGAAGCCACGCTCGCCCGCTTTGCAGCGAAGCCTCAGCCTTCCGAATTGATGAAGGAAGCGGATGGCGTCGAGGCCTGCTTCTCGCTCCCGACCCGCGATGCGGTCCTGGATGCGCTTGCAGGGGCGGAGCGCGGGGGGTTCGCATTCACGGGCCCTGCGCGCGCGGCGATGCTGGAGAAGTCGCCGACCAGCCAGGCGATCGCGCTGAGGCAAATGGCGCTCGGACCGTCGCTCGACGTTCACGAGGCGCTGCGCGTCGAGTACCGCATCGTGTCCCGGGTCTGCCGCGGCCACGATTTCTATGAAGGCGTCCGCGCCCTCATCGTCGACAAGGACAACCGCCCCCAGTGGAGCGCGCCGCCGTCGGCGACTGAGCTCGACCGCTATTTCGCCTCGCTCGGCGCTGACGAACTGACGTTCCCGGTCCGGGGCGCATGAAAAATATCATGCGCCAGACCCGCGACGGCGCGGTGGAGCTCATCGACCCGTCGCCTCCGAAGCCGTCGGACAACACGCTTTCCGCGGTGATGGCGAGCGTGGGCTGGGAGACGGCGCTCCTCTGGTACATGCGTACGCTCGCCTGGGTCTGGGTCAGCAAGGGCCTGTTCAACTGGGCGATCGTTCTCGGCGCGTTCCCCGGCCTCGGCGATTTCACGACCATGGCGCTGCCCCTTCAGGCGACGATCGTCGCTTTCGCCTGTTTCAACCTCCTGGCGGCCGTCGGACTGTGGCTCGCGGCCCCGTGGGGCGGGGCAATCTGGCTTCTGTGCGCGATGGTCGAATCAGCCTCGCCGTTCTTAAGTCCGCGCGCCGCGTCGATCTCCACCGGCGGCGCCATGCTCAACCTCGTGCTGGTCGCCGGTTACTTCTTTTTGAGCTGGCGCGCGGTTAGAGAGCGCGACTGAGCAGGGCCTCAAGGCCGCACCGCTCGAGGGTTCCCCTGGGCGGGCGCTCGCCGCCGCTCTGTGGAAGAAGCGACGCATCGGATTCAACCGTTATTTACCAGCGGATGAAAACCTTCGATTCATCTTGATTTTTAGGCTCGTCTTCATGGGCTTCCCTTACAGTTCTACCTATTAACGGACCGAACAAAGCTCGGCCGCGGAGAGGCGAACAAATGGGTGGGCCATGCTGAATGTAGTCAAGACCCAAGGCGGCGCAAGTCGCGCCGAGCCTGAGCTTCGGATCGCAAATATCTACTTGGAGACTTTAACGATGGTCGAACGGCTGCATCGCCGGCTGCTCGACGTCATCAAGGACGAGTTTGACCGTCACGACCGCTCGGACGTCAACGCCGTGCAGGCGCTCCTGCTCTACAACATCGCCGACAAGGAACTGACGGCCGGCGAGTTGCGCACCCGAGGCTACTATCTCGGCTCGAACGTCTCCTATAACGTGAAAAAGCTTGTCGAAATGGGCTTCCTTCACCACGCCCGCTCGCGCATCGACCGCCGTTCGGTTCGGATCAGCCTGACCGAAAAGGGCAAGGAGGTTCACCACATCGTGGCCGCCGTCTACGAGAAGCACGCCCGCACGGTGGAGCAGATCGGCGGCATCCCCGGCGGCGACCTCGCCCGCGTCAATGTCTCGCTCCTGCGCCTCGAGCGCTACTGGACCGACCAGATCAAGTATAAGCTCTGATAAGGCTCTCTTAACCAAAACCATGTCGATGAGGCGGGGCGCCCGTTTGCGGGCGCCCCGATTGCGTTCTGGGCGGGGAGCGGTCATAAAAACGCCCGACTGGATCCTATCTTGGCGCGCGGTTCGCCTCGGCCGAGGCGAGTTTGCTTTGCGCTCAAGAAGGATGGCGGGCGGGACGCCTTATCGGGCAATTGGGGATTGCTCCGTTCCTCGAGGAGTTCGGATTTGATGGGCCACAGGATTGTCTCGCGGCTGTCGCGGCGCGTTTTTTTCGGCGCGACCGCCCTGGCCGCATTCGGCGCCGCAACTCTCGCGCCCTTCGCCGCGACGGCGCAGGACGGCGATCAGGCCGAATGGCCGCAGAGCTACGAGGCGTCTCCGCACATGGCGGTCGGGCGCGAGTCGACGCCCATTCTTTCGCCGGCCACCGTCGAGGCGACCGAGCAAGCGCTCCTGAACTATCAGAATGTCGTCGCGAAGGGCGGCTGGGGCCTGGTGCCTGCAGGCGCTGATCTCAAGATCGGCTCGAAGGGTCCGCGGGTGCAGGCGCTGCGCGACCGCCTCGTCGCTTCCGGCGACCTCGATCCCATCGCCGGCTCGGGGGCCGTCTATGACTCCTACGTCGAGGCGGCGGTGAAGCGCTTTCAGGCGCGCCACGGCCTCAGCGAGACCGGCGTCGTCAACGAGGCGGTGTTCGCCGAGCTCAACGTCCCGGCCGAGGCGCGGCTGCAGCAGCTCGAGACCAACATCGTGCGGCTCAAGGCCTATTCCGGCGATCTCGGCCAACGGTTCGTGGTGGTCAACATACCGTCGGCGTCGGTCGAGACCGTCGAGAACGGCGTCGTCTATTCCCATCACGCCGCCGGCGTCGGCAAGATCGACCGCCAGTCGCCGATCATGCAGACGCATGCGACCGAAGTGAACTTCAATCCGTTCTGGACCGTGCCGCCTTCGCTGATCAAGAAGGACCTGATCCCGAAGATGAAGGCCGATTCGAACTATCTGACCGACGAGAAAATCCGCGTCTTCAACAAGGACGGGCAGGAGGTCGCGCCCTCGTCGATCAACTGGAACACCGACGAGGCCACGCATTACAAGTACCGCCAGGACACTGGCGCCGACCTCAATTCGCTCGGCTTCGTGCGCATCAACATCCCGAACCCCTACGGCGTTTACATGCACGACACGCCGTCCAAGGGAATTTTCGGCGACGATTTCCGCTTCGTGTCGTCGGGCTGCGTGCGGGTGCAGGACGTGCGCGACTATGTCGCCTGGCTCCTGAAGGACAATCCCGGCTGGGGCCGCGACCAGATCGACGAAGTCATCCGCTCGGGCCAGCGCCTCGACGTCAAGCTGACGACGCCGGTCAACGTCTACTGGGTCTATATCACCGCCTGGGCGACGCCCGACGGCATCGTGCAGTTCCGCCCGGACGTCTACCAGCGCGACGGCGCCGGGCCGGGCCCGATCGCCTCCGCCATCCCGCTGCAGCCGCTGGCGCTGCCGCAGGAATAACTCGGCGCGGGCCGATAGCCCGTCGAAAAACGGGCTTGCTTCGTAGCGCGGAAGGACGCGGTCAGGGCGGCCTGCAAAACATGCGGCGCTTGCTTCGTCTACCGTGCCCGCTTCGCATCGTCAGGGAGCGTCGAGAGATTTCGCCAGCCGCGAGACGATCTCGGCCTGCAATTCGCCAAGCCGGCTTTGCTCGCCCTCGAGCCGGTCCGCCCAGACATCGGCGCCCGTCTCGGTCGAGATCAACTGCGCGTTGAGCGTGATCGTCTCGCCCGTTCTTCGCACGCTGCCTTCGAGCGCGTAGCGCACGCCGAGGTCCCGGCCGAGCTCTTTCAGGTCGACCGGCTTGCCCCCTAAGGCTGCCGCGCCGCCGCGGCCGATGACAAAACTCTTCGGCAGATGCGAAAGATCGGCGGTGAGGTCGTCGGTGAGGCTGTCAGCGAGAACATCCTGTTTGGGATCGCCGCTCAGATTGGCGAACGGCAGAACGACGATCGAGAGGCGCGGCGCATGCGCGAGCTTGTTGTCCGTGACAGTTGCGGGAGCAGGCGCCGGCGGGGGCGGCGGCGCCGG
>Ga0116216_10001478_pt1 | contig 16341 bp, 15 predicted proteins | sample Sb_taG_11_FD_89696 | JGI IMG/M metagenome (GOLD analysis project Ga0116216, IMG submission 89696) | Peat soil microbial communities from Weissenstadt, Germany - Sb_50d_3_AS metaG | ecosystem: Environmental > Terrestrial > Soil > Wetlands > Peat | place: Germany: Weissenstadt | collected 2010-09-21
CCCGCCCATCGTGGCCAGGTGCAGCCCCCCAGCGGTGGTTCCGGTGAGATCGTCGAGGTCGAGGCGGGCAGCCATGCGGAAGAGCTCGAGCGCCCGCTCTGCCTGTCCGGCACGAGCCAGTAGTGAGGCGGAGATGGCCGGAGACAACGAGCTGCCGTGGGCAGTCCTGGGTTCGTAGAAGGCGAGGCCCGGGGCAAGGGACCCTGGCCGCACTTCGTCTGGAACCAGGTGATGAAGCATCATCATGTCGGCTTGCTTGATGAGCTGGGAGCCCGCCACTCGGTCATGCCCGAGCAACACGTCGACGGCGGCCGGCGGTGAAACGACTTCGGACATGAGAAGGGGTTCCAGGTCGAAGTAGCCGGCGAACTGCTCATAGAGACCTCGCTCGGGGTTCCACCCATCGACCAGCCCTTCGGCCAGAGCTCTCCAGCCGCTGGCCTCGGCGTTGTCTTTGGTCCGGGCGAGGAGCTCTGCACCACGGCGCAGGTTCCATCGGGCCATCACGTTGGTGTACGCGTTGTCATCCACTACCTCGTGATACTCATCGGGGCCCATCACGCCGTAGATGTGGCCTTTGCGGTTGGCGTCCGTCCGAATCCTGCTGGCCCAGAAGCGGGCAGTGTCGATGACCAGGTCGCCCCCAGCTCCCGTGAGAAACCCGACGTCCCCCGACCACGCCGCGTAGTGGTCGGCGGCCCATGCCACGTCGGCCACGATGTGTTGTTCATGGGCGCCGGTCGCAATCGCAACGGGCTGGCCGCTCGGACCCCGCACGGTGCGCGGCGTGACGTCGCTCCCGTCAGCGGCGGACTCCCAGGGAAAGCGGGCCCCGCGAAGGCCAAGGGACCGGGCCGCGGCCCGGGCGGCTGGGAGCCGCCGGATCCGGTACTCGAGCATTGCACGAGCTGCCCGGGGTCGGATGGCCGTCAGCGCCGGCAGGATGAACACGTCCGCGTCCCAGAAGACGTGCCCTCCGTAGGCGTCACCGGTCAGCCCACGAGCCCCAATCGCCGATTCGTCGGCATCAGTCGCGGCGCACAGAAGGTGGAAGACGGCGAAACGCGCCGCAAGCTCGGACTCGGGATCACCTTCGATTACCACCTCGGCATCCGCCCAGCGCTGGGCCCATCTCTCGCGATGATCGGCGAGTAGTCCGTCGAAGCCCAGGGTGTTCATCTCGGCGAGCCGGTCACACGCTTCGTCGAAGCTGGCCGAGCTGGCGGAAGCGGATACCCAAGCCGTCAGCCGCTCGATCGTGCGCGTGTCTCCGTGGGTTCGCGCGTCATCGTGGGCCGCCAGAGCGATCCCACCGTTGCTTGTGCCCACCCGGGCCAGATGGACCTCGCCGCGATGTTCTCGTTCGAAGTTCTGGGCGTCTTGAGGGGGCTGAAATGGCTCTCCCGCCCCGAGCAGCGTTCCTGGTGCTTCGGCCCGAAGTGCCATCGCGTGAGGCGAAGCGGCAGAGACGAACCGCATCGACCGCAGCCCACCACCTTGCTTAGCGATGCGCATCAGCGTGCCGGTGCGTAGGTCGATCAGGCGACGGTCGGATTCCCAATGGTGGGCGGTGGACAGCTCCAGACCAATCCAGATTGGCCCCGCAAGGAGGTCATCGTGGTCGTCGTAAATGCCGTTCACGAGAAAGAGGGGGGAGGTGCCCTGGCCGTCTTCTTCTCTGGATCCTCGCGTCCCGACCAAGCCGTTCCCGAGCGCGCCGAGAGTCTCGGCGACCCGATCTCGTCGGTATGTGGTGGGCAGGGGAACGACCCAAGCCGGATCGAGGTCGATCCGTGGCACACGGTGTGCGGCGCGGCGAGCGAGTTGGGAGTCGAGCAACTCCAAGAAACGAGCCGAACCTCCCTTTTGGCGCATCACACCCTCGGGTACACCCTCAGGTTCGACTCCGACCGAGACGACCACCGCACGCTTCAGGGCGTCGACCATCATGAGAGAGTCGCTGCCAGCGACGCCGCCGATGGGGCCGAACTCGTCACCGCCGACCAGCACCAGCCCACCGGTGATGCCCCGTTGCCCCAGCCAGCCCGCGGCCATTCGCGCCGAATCAGACTTGTCGGTCAGCCCGATTTCGATGTGCTTCACATCGCTGGTGATGCGCGGGTCGGCGAGGCCGGCTGCTCTGGAGATATCGCTGGCCAGATTTACCACCTCGGCGAGGCTCGCAACTCCGGCCGACGTCAGGCGCGATTTCACCGCTTCGGCAAGGATGGCAATGTCTGCCTTCTTGGGGTTGGCCCACTTTGGCAGGGGAATGAGGTCGATCTTGCGGCGATTAAGCCGTTCGGACACGACGTTCGCCTCGAGGCCGATCGCCTTGAGGCGGTCGACTGTCGACGTCGCCGCTCTGGAGAGGGCGGCGTCTTCCTCGCTTGTAGCCGTCCTCCGGGACACCAACGTCGGCCCGTCGGCCGTCACCTCGAAGACCTCCGAGCCTCGATTGCAGCAAAGGAACAGCCGTCCGCGACCCTTTGGTCGGGCGCCAAGCTGATCGTCGACGTTGCCGACGTGGGTACCAGTCACGATGAACATGTGGACTCCGGCTCGGGAGAGCGCCTCGACGCGTTCACGGACGCCACTGGCGTCGGATTCACGGTCAGGAACTGCGGTGCCGTCCCAATCGAAGACGAGTGCCTCAAAGGTCTCGTCGGGGACCATCGGCCCACGATGTCTGGTTTGGGCCTTGGCCGGTGTGCTCATCCGTCAGACGATCGGGCTGCGAGTACACCCGATTCGCCGGCTCTGGCCATCGTTTCATCTTCAGTGCGCCGAACCGGGCCCGGTAGGGTCGATAGTCACAGCACCGCGAATCGGGCGCTGCCGGTGTGGGCAATCGGCCAGAGCGAAGCGCGCGCCGACACCGCTGAGACGACCCGCCGGCTTTCGACGCCGTGTCAGTGACCCTTGCCGGGGCCCACGGATCGCCGGGCCAGGTCCGGGACCTGGAGGGGAACACCTCGGACGATGGGTGTCACCTCAGCCCAATGCCCGACGCCCGGTCAAGCGACGTTCGGACCGGTTGGCCGCAACGGCGGAATGGCGGCCGTGATGGGCTGGCGGGCCGAACGCTCGAGATCGATGCCTTCGGGCAGTCCGTCGACGTGCCAACCGTCGCTTGAGATGTCGATCGTCACCTTGGCTCCGGCGAGGTGAAGTCCGTCGATCCGGAGCGGGAGCAGGCTTTCGGGCACGGCGGGGTCGCACCAGACCCTGCCGAAGGGCACCCACGGGTCGAAGCGCAGGAGCGTTCGCAGAAGGTAGAGGGGTGCGGCGGCCGACCAGGCCTGGGGTGAGCAGGCGGTGGGATAGCCAATGGGAGCGGGAAATTCGTCTCGGTCGAACCCACAGAACAGTTCGGGAAGTCGGCTACCCAGTTGCTCGGAGACGTCGAGGAGCGCAAGCGCGATGCGCTGGGCCTCGGCGACGAACCCGTAGCGCATCAGTCCAGACGCCACGATGGCGTTGTCGTGCGGCCATACCGAGCCATTGTGATAGCTCATCGGGTTGTAGGCACCCATTGTCGTTCCGAGGGTCCGCACCCCGAAACCAGTGAACATCGCTGGACTTAAGAGGTGATGGGCGACGGAGGCCGCCTTGTCCTCGTCGACGATGCCAGTCCAGAGGCAGTGGCCCATATTGGATGCCATTGAGTCAACCGGTCGCTTCTGGGCATCCAGCGCCACTGCGAAATAGCCGCGATCAGCAAGCCAGAATGCTTCGTTGAAGCGTCGCTTGAGCGTCGTCGCTCGGTCCGACCAGTATCGGGAGACGTCGGGATCGCCCGATTCTCGAGCGAAGTGCGCTCGGGCGAGAAATGCGGCGTATACGTAGCCCTGAACCTCGGCCAGGGCGATCGGAGGTTCGGGGAGGCCCCCGGTGGCGAAGCTGATGCCATCAAAGGAGTCCTTCCAGCCCTGATTAATCAGACCACGATCGGTAGCACGCTGATACTCAACGAAGCCGTCCTCGTCGCGATCGCCGTATCGCTGGATCCACTCCAACGCGCGGTCCGCGTGTGGAAGCAGCGCGTCCACGTCGGAAGTGGCCAGTCCCCAGCGCCGTAACTCGCCAAGCAACATCACGAACAGGGGCGTTGCGTCGATACTGCCGTAGTAGACGTTGCTACCTCCGAGGGTCATCTCGGCGTCTAAGCCCGACCGTACCTCGTGGAGGATGCGGCCAGGTTCTTCCTCTGTGAGCGGATCGATTCGACTTCCTTGCAACTGAGCCAGAGTCTGGAGAGTCCCGAGGGCAACACTCGGGTCGACGGGGAGAAGCATCCAACTCGTCAAGAGCGAGTCACGGCCGAACAGGGTCATGAACCATGGGACTCCGGCGGCGACCACAACCCGCTCAGGGTGATCGGGATCAAAGATTCGAAGTGCGCCAAGATCCTCGGCACTCGTTGCCAGCAGGGAGCTCAGGCGTTCCTCTGGGGTGCTCACCGACGGTGCTGTTTGGCGCCAGGCAGCGTGCCGAGTGGCAGGTTGACTGGTTTCTATGGGTTGTCCCGGTCGGTAACGGGGTGGTATCTCCACGCCGTTGAGCACCGGAACTACCTGAACGCTCACGGTTGCGTCCGACCGTGGTGCGACGACCAGTTGCCATGTGATCTGGTTCCCGGTGGCGTTCGCCTCGGCATCTCCGCACACGTTGACACCGCGACCATCGGACCCCTTGTCGTAGCCCATCGTCACGGTTGAACCGCCCGTGCTGTGCGTGAATCCCTCCCGGCTTCGGACCCTGCCCTCCTTCACCTCGAACAAACCAGCGAAGTCCGCTTCGACCTCCAGAATCAGGCCGACGCCAGCCGTCTCGGTGCCCAGGTTGCGCACCGTGATGTCTTCGCGCATTCCGTTGCCCACGTATCGATTTCGAACCACAAGCAACGTGCTGTCGCCGATACCAGCCCTCGGGGGCCGCCGAGTGACGAAGATGCCGGCATACGGCGCCGGACTCAGTGCAGCCAACGGGTCCAACAAGAAACTCTCGACCGTGAGTTCAAAGCGACTAAGAAACCTAGTGTCGCGAAAGAACAGACCCTGTTCTGCCCCCGGCCGGATGTCCCCTGTCGGCTCGCAGATACAGAACGTCAGGCCTTCGACAAGTGTCACCGTCCCGTTCGAAGCAACGCTGGGCGTTCCGCTAAAGGCCCACCCTTGTGTCAACGTTCAGCCAACTTCCTCGGGACAATCACTATCCGGCTCTCAGTATTCGAGTTTCTTGTGAGGGCCTGATTGATCGAGGATGTCGGTAATCATCTCCTCGGGGCCCCACGTCTCTTGCCGGCATGGTAACGCCATCGATGTTGATCGCCGCGTCTCGGCCCAATTCCTCATCGTCCTGGCACTCTCTGACCCCCTTTTGGGGGATCCCGGTGGGCGGCGATCCAGAGTCCTGGGCCTAGTTGGTTCCGTCGATCAGACGGCGATAGACAGCACGGTGTTCCCTGACCATTCGGCCCGCCGAGAAACGATCTTCAGCCGTCGCCCGGCAACGGGAGCGGTCGATTCGATGAACTTGTCGAACACCTCGCTCGAGTGACCCGAGATCGTGACACACGAAACCCGTCTCGCCATCATCGACGATCTCGGAAGCCGCGCCCCAATCGCTGGCCACTATAGGAGTGCCGCACGCTAGGGCTTCGATCATGACCATTCCGAATGGTTCGGCCCAACGGATGGGATTGAGCAGGCAGACGGCGTCCTTCAGAAAATCATACTTGTCGCTGCGGCTCAGTTCACCGATGAACTCGATGTCAGCGCCAAGGCCGGGTGCTATATGAGAGGTGAAGTACTCGCGCTCGCTTGGCTCGGACATCTTTGCCGCGATTCGCAATGGCATTCCGGCTTGCCGAGCCACCGCGATCGCGGTGTCGATGCCCTTGTCTGGATGCATTCGCCCGAGAACCGCCGCATATCCACCACCGCCCGAGCCAAACGGGATTCGCTCGACATCAATGCCGTGGTGAATCACCGAGGCAATCGAAACTCCGGTTGCAGTCGAGGCTTGGTGTCTGGAGATGGCGATCACGGGCGTCCGCTCGGAGATGGTCCGGTAGATCGGCGTCAGGATGTCATTGAACGGTCCGTGATTGGTGGTCACGACGGGAGGACTGACGATCCCTTGGGCATACAGCGGGCCCACCAATGTGTGGTCATGGATGACGTCCACATCCTTCAACATCTCGTATGCCCCGATCACGTGACAAGCCTCTTCGGCGACACCACCGCTCCCCACGCCAAGCGCTTTGGCGAATACCCACTTCCGGTTCACCGGACAGGTGGCGTCGCCCGTCGTCACGAGCACGACGTCAACTCCGGCGGCGACCAGGCCCCTAGCGAGGATGTCCAGCACGTTCTCGGTGCCTCCGTACCTGGTTGGGGGCACCGGCAACCATGGAGGAGAGATGATGCCGACGGCGAGCGGGGCTGAGTCGCGCTCAGGTTGGGACGCAGACCGGGCAGGTACTGCCATCGGGCCATGGTGCCATGCCGAGCCACCGAGGCCCAGGGCCGTAGGTCACTGCTCCCCACCCCGGGCGATGACTTTCGGCCCTTGTGACAACCGCTTCTTGCGCCAATCATCGTTCTATGTGGATCGATGAACGGGGATCCGAGGTGCTGGCGCTCGGTGAGTGCCATCGCCTGCTGGCCGTCGGCGCTCAAGAGCACCGGCACGGTCACCTCGGCGTCGCCCAGTTGGGTGCACCTTTGGTACTGCCACTCGATTACGCCGTTCACGGCCCTGACGTGGTGGTGCGGATCGGGGACGGGTTGTTCCAACGCGTAAACGGTCGCCTCGTGGCGTTCCAGGTGGACGGCGTGACCGTCTCATCGGAGGGGCTCGGGAGTCAGCGACTGTGGAGCGTGCTCTTGCGGGGTCTCGCGATTGAGGAACACGGCGCCATTGCCAGCAGTCATATTCCGGACCCCCGAGTGCCCGAACCGGGCGAACGAGTGGTCCGCCTCCGTGCCGACGTCGTGACTGGTCGACGGTTTCCCGTTCCGTCAGCCTCAGTTCAGGCCGATCGTGCCGCAGTATTGAAATCGTCGTGAAATGCGTGTCACATGACCTGCCCAGATACCACAACGGCCCGGTTTGGCCCCATAACAGCGCGATGTGCCGCCGGGCTCGCACGGTACGGGTATCTCAAACAAGCACACGGAATGACGGTGTGACTGTTCGAGGCAGCACGTGCCTTCGGCGATCGACTTCGCGAGCTTTTTCTGCGGCTTTGACCGGCAAACGTTTCCGAGTTCAATCCCCGTACCCTGTTTCGTGTTCGCCACAAGTGTGGGCTTCTACCTTGCCGTTTTGGTTGCTCCGGACGTGGCTACTTGGCCTAGAACCGTGCATTCCCGGTGGAGTGGTCGTTTGCCCTCCGTCAATCCCCGACCCGATTAGCAGTCATGTTGAGAACCTCCGTTTGGCTGGTGCCCGCGTCGACATCGAAGCAACGGCGAGCACCGTAAAGGCGCGGAGACTCCCTCACGGCTTTCAACCCATTGAACTGAGGCGCGTCCCGCATTCGAACACATGACATCACCACAACGTTTCCAGGACGGTTCGCGAGAAGTCGAGGAGAACCCAGCACACCGTGTAGGTCGCTCCCGAGCAAGAGCGCGGCATCGGGCACCAGGACCGGAGACGTCTGCGTTCTGGCTACGGCCGGGCTCCCTTACTGAAGCTGAATGCGCACCTCGAAAACGGTCACCGGTTCCGGGAACCCCTTGAGGGAAAGCTCGCCTCTGGAGTCGAAGTCAAACCGCTTGCCAATGCAGAGATCGCGAACGGCCGATGAAACGACGATGCAACCGGGGGATGCGGCGTCGCACAGCCGTGCTGAGAGCTGGACTGCAGCTCCGAACAAGTCTCCGTGTTCGGTCACTGGCTCACCAGCACTGATGCCAACACGGACGTGAATGGGCCGATCAGTTCCCGCGTTCCGGTGATGCAATGAACCCTGGATGTCGATGCCAGCTTCAACCGCGGCGGCAACGGAGTTGAACGAAGCCATGATTCCATCGCCGGTGTGCTTGACCTCGCGGCCATCTCGCTCGCTGATTGCAGTCCGCACGATCTGGTCGTGCTCGTGAATCACAGTCATGAAGGCCTCGTCGCCGAGTTCCTGGGTCTGCTGTGTTGAGCCACAAAGATCCGTGAACATGATCGCTCGGACCGCAGAATCGACGTACGCCTCGCCTGGAGGGTGTCGGGGTGGAGTACCGAGAAACGCATTTATCGGTCCTTCGCCCACTTCAATGATGTTGTCTGCCACCAGGCCGTGAGCCTCTCGGTGGACGGCCTCCAGAGACTCACGATTAGGACCTTCGGCGAGACAGAAGACGGTCCCGTCGTTGTCATCGAACCAATAGGTGACGTAACGGACCCCGTATCTCTCCTGAATGGTCAGATCGAGCTCGTGGGCCGCTGCGATGTCGGTGGCTGTTGCGCCAGGGGCATCGTGCCGATCCAAGAAGAGCGCCACACAAGCAGGCTAGCCACCCCGACAAGTCGCTGCTCGACCCGTCACCCTCGATGACTTGGATCGGGCGTACACCCCGGGGACCATGCCGCCTACTGTGTCGGCTTCGATTCCGCCGGGCAGCACATCGGATTGGTGCCGGGCGGGGGGGCGCAGGCAATGACGTCGCCAGTGACGTACTGGCATGTATCGGACATCGAGGCAACGCTGGCCGAGGTGACCGCCGCGGGTGGCACCCTGAAGGAGCAGCCGCGCGATGTCGGTGGTGGCCGCCTGGTGGCCACCTTCACCGATCCTGACGGGAACGTCCTCGGTCTGCTGCAAGATCCGTGAGTGAAGAGACGCGATCTGGAGCCGAGCGCCGCCGTGACACCGAGAAACGGCTCGAGCACGACGCCGACGTCTGGGTGGCCAGTGCTTCTGCGGACGGTGCGCCCTATCTCGTCCCGCTGTCGTTCGATTGGGATGGCCAGGCCGTGCTGGTCGCAACGCCGGCGAACAGCACCACTGCCAGGAACCTCGCTGCCACTCGGACGGTGCGGTTGGGGCTGGGCCACACTCGCGACGTGTTGATGATCGACGGCCAAGTCGAGGTGCTCGACACCGAAGGGCTCTCGCCGGAGTGGCGTTCCCGGTTTGCCACGCGGACCGGCTGGGATCCGGGTATGGAGACCAGGCCGCATCGCTGGTTTCGCATCTCCCCACGGCGCATCCAGGCGTGGCGCGAGGTGAACGAGTTGTCCGGCCGGGAGCTCATGCGGGATGGCTGCTGGCTGCTTTGAGCGTCGCCGAAGTGGCAGGACCCTCGGAGCCAACCCGAGTCGGAGGACGTGGATCCGGCGATCCGTCCCATCCTGGGTATCGTAAGAACGTTCATTTTCTGAAAGCTCTCTTGGGGGAAGCGTGAAGACTGAAGCAGCCGTCCTCTGGCCGGACGCCACCGAGTGGAATGTCGAGGAGATCGAGATCGACCCGCCGAAGCACGCTGACGAGGTCCTGGTCAGCTATGCCGCGTCGGGCATGTGCCACTCCGATGAGCACGTGCTCACCGGTGACCTACCGGTGGGCCGACCCCTCGTCGGCGGGCACGAGGGCGCGGGCATCGTTGAGGAGGTTGGCCCCGGCTGCACTGACCTCCAGCCCGGGGATCACGTCGTCATGGGTTTCATCCCGGCGTGCGGTCGATGCCCCTCGTGCTCGCGGGGCCAGTCCAACCTTTGTGACGTCGGCGCCACCATCCTGGGCGGCCTGCAGACCGACGGAACCTCCCGCCACCACGCACGAGGTCAGGACCTCGGCATCTTCCTCGGCCTCGGCACCTTCAGCAAGAAGTCGGTCGTGAACGTCGCCTCGTGCGTGAAGGTCGATGAGAACATCCCCCTCGACCGCGCGTGCCTGCTCGGATGCGGAGTCACCACGGGGTGGGGTTGCTCGGTCTATGCGGCCGAGGTCAAGCCCGGCGACAATGTCGCGGTCATCGGCGTCGGTGGGATCGGAGCATCCGCGATCCAGGGAGCACGCCTTGCGGGGGCAGAGCGGATCTTCGCGATCGACCCTTCGGAGTTCAAGCGAGACCAGGCCAAGCGATTCGGAGCAACGCACGTCGCCGCCAGCATCCAGGATGCCTTCCCGCTCGTCCAAGAGGTGACCTGGGGACGCATGGCCAACAAGGTCATCTGCGCGATGGGCGTCGGACGTGGCGAACTGATGGCCGACATCATGGCGCTCTGTGCGAAGCGCGGCACTGTGGTGATCGCGAACATCCATCCCGCGTTCGAGACCGAGGTACGTCTTTCGATGGTCGACCTCACCCTTCAGGAGAAGCGGATCGTCGGCTCGATCTTCGGCTCGGCCAACATGCGTTATGACATCCCGAAGCTCTGCGAGCTCTACCGAGAGGGTCAACTCGACCTCGATGGGATGGTCACTCGCACCTATCCACTCGAAGGTGTGAACCAGGGGTATCAGGACATGCGCGACGCTGCAAATGTTCGAGGCGTGCTCGTCTACTAATTGAGTCCGAGGACTGGGAACTCGCTCACCAATGCCCCGGTCAGACCTCTTCGGCTAGCCAAACAAGGGCCGGAACAAGATGGCCACCCACCCGATGCCCGCATGGTCCCGTGATCCGCCTAGTGGCCACAGACCTCGACGGCACATTCTGGGGCTCGGATTTCACCCCACCACAGTCGCACCTTAAGGCCGCCCGCGAGCTGATCGATGCCGGAGTGACAGTGCTCGCCGCAACGTCGCGAAGACCTCGAGTAACCGGTCGGCGACTCGCTGAGGCTGGCCTCGTGCTGCCAGCGGTGCTGATTGACGGGGCGCTCGGAATGGATTTTCGCTCGGGTGAGCGATTTCACCAAGCATGTTTCGCTCCAGCGGCGGCACTCGAGGCACTTGCGACGTTTCAAGCTCATGGACTCGACCCCTGCATCTACGTAGAGCATCCCGAGTTCGACATTGTTATATCCGAAGCTCCCTCAACGTGTGCTGAGCACCTCACCAATTTGGGATCGGCTGCCGCCGTCGGTGACCTCTTCGACACGGCAGCGAGTCTCGAGGTCTATGCCTTTTCAGTACTGGGTCTAAGCAAACAGCGGCTTGGAGCGGTTGCCGATGCCCTGGCCCTTGTCGCTGGGTCAACCGCTGTTCTGTACCCAGAGCCGGACTACGGTCAGTTCGGCCTCATCGTGAACTCCCCTGGAGTCACCAAGTGGACGGGCGTGCTCGCTTATTGCCGACAGGAAGGGATTGGACGCGAGGAAGTCCTCGCAGTCGGCGACGGGCTGAATGACATTGCAATGCTGAGACACGCTGGTGTGGCCGTAGCGGTCCGAGGCGGAGCTCCGGAGGCGATCGCGGAGTCTGAGCATTTGATCGATGATCCAGGGGCGGAAGGCTGGGCTCGCATCGTCGATCTTGTCAATTTCATCCCGTTTGTCTGATGCCGGAATTCGCGTCTGGCCGCTCCTTGCCGCACGAGCCAAATGGCCCCTTCTCGACCCACCGAAGAACCCGGGGACTGTTACTAGAACCTGCCATCGGCCCGTACAGGAGGCAACAAAAGGGGTCCTGATCGGTTCTCACGATCCGGTGACCAAGGGCTCTATCGATTTGCGACGGGCCGGCCCCAAGCTGGTCTCGGTGCTTCGGCGAATGCTCCTTGTTACCGGGCTGCTCCTGGGAGGGCTGACGGCCGGGTGCGGCACCTCACCGTCCAATGTGGTGTTCCGGCTTGGCACTGCTCATCGGAATCTCACCTATTGCAACTCACAAACGTTGGATCTTTACATCCCAGGCGCCGCTGTCATCCGCCCGCTTCCCATCGCAATGTACGTCCACGGAGGAGGTATGACCGCAGGCGACAAATCGGACCTGAGCCCGGTGTTCCTCGAAGCATTGGCTTCGGCTGGCTATGCAGTCGTCAGTGTGAACTACCGGCTTGCTCCGCAGTTCAAGTTTCCCGCTCAGATCGAGGACGTCAAATGCGCAATCAGGTATTTGCGAGCCAAGGCATCTAGCTACGACCTGAATGGCAGCGAGATGTTCGCGTTCGGTACCAGTGTTGGAGGAGAGCTTGTGGCACTCGCTGCCCTCACCGGTCCGCATTCGGCATTCGATGTCGGGCCATATGCGACGGAACCGAGCAACCTGACTGCAGTAGCGGACCTATTCGGCCCAGCTAACCTCACTCAGGGAGCATCAGGGTTCTCTTCTCCCTCCGACATACAGCAAGTCTTCGGCACGAATGATCATCGGAACTTGGTTCTTGCCAGCCCCACGCATTTCGTTGCTCCGAACTCGCCGCCCATCCTTCTTATTCAGGGTGTCGACGACACCCTGGTTCTCAAGTCGCAATCGATTGAGCTCTATAGGGACCTCAAGGCTGCGGGGGATCAAACTCAACTTGTCTTGGTTCAGAACATGGGCCACATGTTCGTGCAAGTTGGCTCTAATCCGCTTTCCCCTAGCCTTCCACAGATCGCGAAAGACATCGTGAGCTTCTTCGACAATGAACGAAAGGTGTGAGGTCGCGTGATCCTGATTGGCACAAACCCACATGAAAAATGAGCCGGAAGCTCTCGCCCCGCCGCCCGTCCGCCTCCGGCTGGCCCCCGTCGTCCCAGTTCCGCCGTCGTGCCCTGTGCTGCGTCCCCGCCTTTGACGTCGCCGTTCGCTCGCTGGCTGGTTGGCCCCCAGCGTCCCGCTCCGGCCCACCCGGCTAGCCAGGCTGGTTCATGATGGTCCAGTGGAGAGTGTCGCTCGGGTCGTCGCAAACGAGTTGCGTCATGAAGCAACACCAGTCGAAGAGAGCATCTTTGGAACTAGCGATCCTGATGAGATCGGCGAACTTGTCAGCGGATTCTGCGAAGACCATCTGGGGAGCAGGCCACGAGAAGGCGTGTTCTATCGAGCCTCGGCTGGTTGTGTCATCGGCGTGCGCCCTGATACCGGACCGGCTGTCGTCGTCAAGGCCTATCAAGAGCGCTGGTCAAAGCGATTCCTGAACGCAACTCAGGCGGTCCAGCTCCACCTCGCCCAACGAGGGTTCCCATGCGCCACACCCCTGTTGTCGGCTCGGCCCCTGACATCGGAGCGTCCCAACCTCGCCGTGGCCGAAACGTGGCTTCCTGACCCCGGGATGTGTGCGCCAACTGACGTTGGAGCAAGGGCTGTTTCCGCTGCAGGCCTGGCTCGCCAAATCGACTGGTGCCGCGATCTCCCCGAGCTGTCGGGGCTCGAAGATCACCCACTCCGGCGTCCAGCGAAAGGGCTATACCCCGAGCCTCACAGCCCGATCTTCGATTTCGACGCCACTGCCGAGTCGGCAGAGTGGATCGATGATTTCGCTGCCAAGGCCGCCGAGCAGCGAGAACGAGACCAGGGGCCACGGTTGGTCGCTCACACCGATTGGTCTGCCCGCAATGTCCGACTGAGTGATGAAGCCGTCGTTGCCGTCTATGACTGGGACAGTGTGTCCCTTGTCCCTGAGAGCACCGCCGTCGGTCAAGCGGCCATGACTTGGTCGGTCACCTCCGAGCCGGGCGGATCGGACTTTCCCTGGGCATCTCAGATGATCGCTTTCATTCGTGACTACGAGGTGGCCGTGGGTCGTCAGTTGACCGATAGACAGTGGGCAGCCGCTGGTGCTTCGGCAACATGGCTGTTGGCCTACACCGCACGCTGTGAGCACGCCCTCGCCATGACCGGCCGAGCACACCCGCGGGGAGCTCGGGGCCGCCTCTTGCTTGATGGCGGGGTGCTCTTGGGGTTACCTACGCGCTAACGAGTTCTTGAGTCCGCTGCCCGCCCCGCTTTGCGGGTGGCCCTCCCGGGTGCCCCTGCCGTCGCTCCCCGCGCGGCGGTTTGGCGCCACCGCGACCAGCATTCGCTGCAGAGCATTAGGCAGGATGAGGGTTCAAAGCCTGGCTCGGACAGGTAAGTGAAGTAGAGGCATCCTCGTTCGGTTCGATACGAGAACACCCGGCACCTGTCGGGAGTACCACACCCGTCACACTGCCAAGGCTCCCCAAAGGGCCGAGGAGGGAAGCTGCAAGTCTCACGATCAATACGTGCCTGCGTGACGATTGGTGGCGGCATTGCTCCCGAGACGATACGGCGTAGGGTCCCGGGTGATCGCTTCCGCCCCACCGCCAATCGATGAGCGCCTGAAACCAGTCATCGCGAGACGTTTGTCGGGCTTGGCTTCCTGCCTCAGTCCCGCTACGGACGGGGTCGCCCGCCGCCCGCTGGCTGGCTGGCCCCCGTGGTCCCTGGGCTCCGCTAACGAAGCAGCGTATGGGCCGAGGCGCCCGCTCACATGCTCCCGGAATAGGCGTCAACGACGAAGGTCACGCCATCGATAGGCAGACCGTGTGGGTACTCGGCAAGGGTTGTCAAGTGCGGATCGAGATCAGACCAGGGAACCTCTCCGATCTCGATCGTGCCTCTGCAGTGCTTGGCGAAGCGTTCGCCGACTACGCGTGGACCAGATGGACGGTCGACCGGGATGATCATCTGCACAGAGTCACTGAGCTGCAGCGGATAGCGATGCAGTCGTATGGATTTGCGTTCGGACAGGTGTGGGTCGGCGTTGTGGATGACATCGTGCAGTCGGTGGCCGTGTGGATGGACAGCACCATCGCCGTGCCTTCCGGTGTCTATGAAAAGCTGCGCCCGATCACGGCCGAGCTCGAAGGCGTCCGTCACGAGGCGTCGTTAGTGGCCGAGCGAGAGATCAGTGGGTGGCGGCCGGTGAACCGTCACTTCTACCTCGCTACCGTCGGCACCACGCCTGCCATGCAAGGCCAAGGGCTCGCTAGCGCGGTTCTTCAACCTGGGCTGAAAGTTGCCGACGACGAGGGTATTGGCTCGTTTCTCGAGACTTCGTCGGCGTCGAACGTTGCGTTCTACTCCAAGCTCGGCTTTCACGTAGTTAGCCATTGGCGGATCAACGGAGGCGGCCCCGATGTCTGGGCAATGCTCCGCCAGCCCCGTTTGGAATCATCCCATCGAGGTGGATGACTCCAAGACCCGCCCCCTCCCGCGCGCCCTCCCCGCTTTGCGGGTGGCCCTCTGCGTGTCGGTCTCGGTGCCCCGCCCAGCCCTTGCGCGGTGGTTTGGTGCCGCCGCGTGTGCTGGTCCTTGCTTTCTCGAGGTTCCCGAGTGGGCGCTGAGGGACTCGAACCCCCGACCTGCTGGTTGTAAGCCAACTGCTCTAACCAACTGAGCTAAGCGCCCTCGTTTTATGGTATCTAACTGGTGGTTTAGTCCTCACTCGCGATGCTCAGCACCCTGCAAACGCTCTGAGCGCTGCTAGTTCTGCTCCGGCAAAGGGACCTTTGCCTCTGTGGCACGCGACGATCAACCTTTACGTTGACGCGATGGACGCAAGTGAGTCGGAACCCTCGGCGCCGCGGAGGCCGCCGATCTTTGTCGAGGATTTCACGGACGTTGCGTGCCCATTAGCCACAGTGAGAGGCCGCTTTACCGGGGACGACAGTTGGTTGGCTCCCTTGGCGAGTGGTGCCGCTGAGGACGGCGAAGCGCTCCAGGTGAGGATTGGGCCCTCGTGGGCCAAGGGACGCCTGACCCGCGACGTACGGGTGCTCACGGGGCCACCCCGGGACCGTGCAGATGCCCTTGTCATCTCCATGATCTGGGAGCCCAGCAAGCTCCAAGCCCTCTTTCCAGTGCTCAACGGCGACATGGAGGTTGCACCCATCGGGCCAGGCCGTTGCCGCCTCACACTCTCGGCTTCCTACGTGGCGCCCCTCGGCGAGTTGGGAACTCACCTCGATCACGCACTGCTCCACCATGTTGCACAGTCGACGGTGCGCTCGTTTCTGGCTCGGGTGGCGACGAACCTCCAAGCCGGGCAGCGCCCTGTCCGCGTTCCGGCCACCGACTAGGCCTCTAGGTACCTGGCCCCACCCTGGTTAATGGGCGTGACGGACTCGAACCCCAGACCACCGACGTGTGAAGACCATCAGCGCCACCGAGTGATCCTCGAAGCCATTTCGTGTGACGGCCACCGACGTTACCTCCGGCGTCCGCATTCGACAGCAACTAGTTCTGCCGTTTTCGCTCCGCGACGACCTGCGTTTTCCCATGTAAGTACAGCGCTCATCCCGGTGTGGTTGTAAGCCAACTGCGCTAACCAACTGAGCTAAGCGCCCTCACTTTTCCTCAATCTAACTGGTGCTTTGATCCTCGTTTTCCCAATGCTCGGTCTGTACAACGCTCTGACCCTGCCAGTTCGACGCCTAGTGAGAAGGGCCCTGGCATCGCGCGAATCACGCGGGGCCATCGAGTCTCGTCGCTCAGCCATC
>Ga0116216_10001480_pt1 | contig 16338 bp, 15 predicted proteins | sample Sb_taG_11_FD_89696 | JGI IMG/M metagenome (GOLD analysis project Ga0116216, IMG submission 89696) | Peat soil microbial communities from Weissenstadt, Germany - Sb_50d_3_AS metaG | ecosystem: Environmental > Terrestrial > Soil > Wetlands > Peat | place: Germany: Weissenstadt | collected 2010-09-21
ACCGTGGTGGCCATGGTGAGCAGCCGCAGCACGGTGAACGAGCCGAGGATGGCCACGCCGCCGATCGCCACCGGGAGGGACGCCGCGGCCAGGCTGCCGAAGATCACCAGCAGCAGGATCAGCAGGACCGGCATCGAGAAGCCCTCGGCCTTGGCGATGTCGGCGGTGACCTCGGAATTGATGGCCACCTCCATCGCCACGTTCCCGCCCACCCTGGCCGTCACCCCGTCGGCGGCCAGGTTCAGGTCATTCTTGATCGCGTCGTAGGTCTGGTGCCGCGCGGCATCATCGGCCCCGGTGAGCTGGAGTACCGCGTAGGTGGAGTGCCGGTCGGCGCTGACCAGGCTGGCACTGACCAGGCTGGGCGATCCGCTCGACCAGTAGGTCGTCACCCTGGCCACGTCGGCACGGGGCAGGCGGCTCAGCGCGGTCGTGACGGCCTGCCGGTAGGCCAGGTCGCTGACGGTCATGGCGGCACTGTGGTACAGCACCACCACATCGGCGTCGTTCCGGCCGAAGACCTGGGCGGCCAGGTTGGCCTCGTGCTGGCTTTCGCTGGCCGGCGGGGTGAAGTTGTCGCCGGAGGACAACTGGCCGAACACGCCGGTCCCCCAGAGCCCGGCGAAGGCCACGAACAGGAGCGTGCTGGCCAGCACGAGCCGGCGCCTGCGGGCCAGGGCCCGTCCCCATACTCGAACATAGCTGCCTCCCGAGCTATGTGCTTCTGGCGCTTACTTAGGTTAATGATGTAAACTGATTACGACGCTAACTTCGCATACGGTGTTCACCACTGTCAAGTGGGTTAGCATCAACCCACCGTTAATTCTTGGTGAGCCTCGTTACGGCGCCCGTTACGAGTCTCGTTACGGCCTGGCCCGGGAGGCAGCTGTGACACAGACGGCAGGAGCCGCGACCGAGCCGGGTACGGCGCACGCGCCGTCCCGCCGTGACCGGCTGCGCGCGGCGACCATGGAGGAGATCATCCAGACCGCCCGGCGGCTGCTGGTCCGCAGCGGCCCGGAGGCGATGTCGCTGCGCGCCATCGCCCGCGAGATGGGCATGACCGCGCCGGGGCTGTACCGGTACTTCGACAGCCACGAGGCGCTGAACCGGCACGTCTGCGCCAGCATCTTCACCGAGCTGGGCGATGACATCCGCCGGGCCATCGAGGCCGCGCACGCACCGGTGGAGGCGGCCGATCCGCTGGCCGCGAAGCTCACGGTCAAGATGGTCGCGGCCTGCCGGGAATTCCGCCGCTGGTCGCTGACCCACGAGGCCGAGTTCGGCCTGCTGTTCGGCGTGCCGCTGCCCGGTTTCGACGACGGGCGCTACGACGTCGCCGACGAATGCGCGCTGGCCTTCGCCGGCACCTTCCTCACGCTGTTCGTCGAACTGTGGAACGCGGTCCCGTTCCCGGTGCCGCAGGCCGCTGACATCGACCCCGGCCTGCGGGACCAGCTCCGGCGCTACCGCGATGCGCTGGGCACGGACCTCCCGGTCGGCGCGGTGCTGACGTTCCTGCGCTGCTGGACGGTGCTGTACGGCGCGGTGGCGATGGAGGTGTTCGGCCACCTGAGTTTCGCGCTGGAGGATCCGGCGCCCATGTTCGAGCTCACGCTGGCCGACATGGCCACCCTGGTCGGCCTGCGCTACCCGCCGCCGTAGTCCGCCGCGCGCGCAGCGCGGTGAGCGCGGCGACGGCCAGGGCCCCCGCGGCCAGCAGCTCCAGGTGCGCGCGGTCCGGCGCCTCCCGCTGTATGCGGCCGTGAAACCGGTCCACGGCGGCCGGGAAGGGCGAGCGCCCGAGGAACAGCAGGCCCGGCTTGTCGATGTCGGGCAGCGCCGCGCCGGTCATGCCCGCCACCACGGCCGGGCGCCGCTCGGCGGGAGCCAGCGCCGCGAGGGTTCCCATTGCGGCCAGGCTGACCAGGCCGTCGGCCACGGCCACCCGGAGGAACTGGCGGATACTGACCCATTCGCCCCAGTGCGGCACCGCGTCGAGCACGAAGTGCGAGGCCACGCCGGCCGCGAAGGCCGGCAGCGGGCGGCGAGACAGGGCGCCGATCAGCGCCCCGGACAGGACATGGTTGGTCAGCAGCACGCGTCCGAGCGTACGCGACCGGCTGCCGGGCGATCATGCGGGGCGACGCGGCGGGCACTGCTGGTAGCGTTTTCGTGGCGGGGAATTCAGGGCAACTCCAATCCGAACGAGGCTGACGCGTAGCCATGCTGGACAAGCGATTCATCAGGGACCACCCGGACGAGGTCCGCAGGGCCGTCCGGGAAAAGGGCATCGACCTGGACGTCGACGAGCTGCTCGACCTCGACCGGGAGAGTCGCAAGCTCCAGCATGAACTGGACCAGAAGCAGGCGCTCAGGAAGAGCTCGGCCAGCGGGCCCGTCGCGGCGAACGAGGTGCGCAGGGACTACCTGAGAAACCTGAATATCGAGGTCAAGACCCTCCGCGAGCAGCTGGCCGAGACGAACGAGAAGCTGAACGCGCTGCTCCTGCTGACCCCCACCATCCCGTGGCCGGGCGCGCCCGTCGGGCCTGATGAGTCGGCGAACGTGGTCATCAGGACCGTCGGCACGCCGCCGGAGTTCGGCTTCCGGCCGCTGGATCACGTCGAATTGCTGGAGAAGCGCGGCTGGGCCGACTTCGCCCGGGCCCGCAAGGTAGCCGGGGAACGCGCCTACACGCTGATCTCGGACCTGGTGCTGCTGGAACGCGCGGTCCACTCCTACGCCCTCGATCTGCTCCGCGGCCAGGACTTCACGCTCATGAGCGTGCCGTCGCTGGTCCGGGAGGCAGCGCTGACCGGCACCGGCATGTTCCCGGCGCACCGCGAGGACATCTACGCGATCCCGGCCGACGACCTGTACCTGGCCGGCACGGCCTAGGTCGCCCTGGTCGGCTTCCACAGCGACGAGATCCTGGACCTGGGGCGGCTGCCGATCAGGTACGCCGGGATCTCGCCGTGCTTCCGGCGCGAGGCCGGCAGCGCCGGCCGGGACGTGCGCGGGCTGCTGCGGGTCCACCAGTTCGAGAAGGTCGAGCAGTTCGTCATCTGCGTGGCCGAGGTGGCCGAGTCCGACCGCTGGCACGCCGAGCTGCTCGGCACGGCCGAGCAGCTCGTGGCGGGGCTCGGCCTGGCGTACGAAGTGATGGAGATCTCCACCGGCGACATGGGCGCGGGCAAGTACCGGATGAACGACATCAACACCTGGATGCCGTCGCTGGGCGCGTACCGCGAGACCCACAGCTGCTCGTCCCTGCTGGACTGGCAGGCCCGCCGGGCCAACGTGCGGTACCGCGACGCCGACGGCACGGTGCGGTTCGCCTACACGCTGAACAACACGGCGGTCGCCACGCCGCGCATCCTCGCGGCGCTGGTCGAGAACTTCCAGACCGAGCAGGCTCAGGTCATCGTCCCGGCCGTGCTGCGCCCCTACCTCGGCGGCCGGGAACTGCTCTAAGCTGCGAGGCGTGAACCTTGACGCCGATCGCGTGGCCGAACTGGCCGCCCGGCCGCTCAGCGATTTGACCAGGCGCGATGTCGCGCTTGCCCTGCTCACCGTGCCGTCCGCTGACGCTCTCGGCTCGCTGCCCGGCATCAGGCGCGGGCTGCTCGCGGCGGGCAATCCGCTGTCCGCCGTGTTCTGGTCCTCGGCCGAAGCCATCCTGCACAAGATCAATGACAGCGACGCCACGGTCGGGGACGTCAGGACGTGGCTGGAGGCCACCGGCACCGAGCCGAACGGGATCATCGGCCTGCACGTCTGGGATGAGCAGTCCGAGCGCAGCCAGCTGGCCGCGGAGATGCACACCAGGCTGGTCAGCCATCTGGAGGATCGGCTCACCGCGGGTGAGATCGATCCGGACCTGCTGGTGGCGGCCGACCCGGCGGCCTGCCGGGCCTACATCGCCGTGCAGGAGCGGTGGATGACCTCGCCGCTGCCCGACGGCCGGGTGCCGATGGACGTCCTGCTCGACGAGAAGGATGAGGAGTTCCTGGCCGAATGGGACGCCGCTGACGCCGAGGCGCTGGCCGCGATCGGTGAGCTGCTGGACCAGGTCGGTGACCGGCCGCTGCCGGCCGACGACCTCCGGGCGGCAGCCGGCCGGCTGCGCGAGTACGTCGCCCGGCCCGGCTGGCCCGGTCAGCTGCTGATCGAGTGCGGCGGAATGCGGGCGGCGGACCTGCCCGCCGACGACGCCGAACTGTGGCTCCGGCTCGCCACGGGCGTGGCGTCGCCGGAGGGGCCGGACGACTGGCCCCAGGACGAGGGCGAGCTGAACGAGATGGACAGCACGATCGCCGCCATCTGCGCGATCGATCATTTCGACTGGCTGGCGGTGATCACCGCGCTGGCCGCGGGCGGACCAGGTACAACCGCGTCGGCTGCCGACCTGGCCGGGTACGTGCGGGATTACGACCCCGACGGTGCCGAGCAGGGCGAAGAGGACGAGAACGACTTCGGCCTCGGTGACCTCGACGAGGACGGCGAGTTCGACGAGCTCGGCATGGAAGGGCTGTTCCTGCCGGTCACCTCGCTGTGGCAGGTCCTGGGCGCGATCGACGACGAGGACTGCCTGACCCCGCTGGGCTGGTGGGGCCTGCCCGAGGCCATGCGCCGCGTGTGGGCGCCGTCTGGCGGCACATAACCCGTCGAGCGGGTCAACTCTGTCCCCCGTGGAATTCAATGCTGTCTTGGCGCAACGCGGCCAGGGCATCAGGGACCCAGCCACTGTCCCATCTATGAGCCATAGACCGCGGCGCTTCTCTGGTGAAAAGTATGCCCTTCTCGGCCAGCAGCTTCGCATAATCCGAGATGTCAGTGGGAAATATCGTGCCTCCGCCGATCCAGATCCGGTCCTGTCGCAGGAACGGTCCACTATGTACCTTCACGAAGGCCGGTGTCAGGCGGTAATTGGCCTGGAAGTTCGCATTGGTGCCGTAGGAGGCCACCGAATCGGCGGCGAGCTCATCATATGAGGACATGTCCGCTGGGAAGTCCCAGGAGGCCGCCAGAGCGAAGATGCCCGGATGCTTCAAGATGAGATCCTGCGCGCCCAGGCCAGATTTCGAGAACCCGATCAGCCAGTTCTGCTCGTGGCCCGTGGTGGCCAGGTTCTTCTCCACCCACGGCACGATTTCCCTGGTCATGAACGTGTCGTAGCGGACGTTCGAGTTCTCGGGGTTATCCGCATACCACGGATCGATCGCGAAGGTCGGCTCGATGATCGTCAGGTTGTACTGGTCCTGCGCATCGAGCCTGCGCAGCGTCTCCAGCCCGCCGCCGAAGGCGTTACCCAGTTGGGGCTGAACCGGGAGTGCGTACAGGAAGTTGTGCGGCACCCCGGGGGCGGGATGCGTGGGTGCCAGCACCCGCATCACCTGGATGCCAGGCCCGTCGTCGGGGGAAGAGACCTGGTACGACCGGACGCCGTCGGCGTCGGTGCTCATGTAATGGACGCGCAAGCCGACCGTGCCCGAGGCATCCCCGCCTGACCAGTCGCCGACGGTGCCGGCGCCGTAGATAATGATGCCTGGCGCGCCCCCGGACAGGCTGCGGTCGGAGACGGTGAGACACGGGAATCCGTCCTCCAGGAACGAGATCGTGTCGCCCACGGCCACGAGCTTCAACTTGGTTCCGGCGGCGAGCGGCCCGGAAATGTAGCTGCCGAGGTTAGTCCAGCTTCCACCGCTCCGCCTGAACAGCATCAGTTCCTGCTTGCCGCTGTTCCAGTAGTAGATGCCGACGTAGGCGTCCCGTCCGCCGTGCTGCGCGCGCACCGCCGTCCCGGTCCACTCGCCGCCGGTCAGCTGCGTCGAGGTGACTTCGATTTGGGAATACTGGTCGCTCGTGAACGTCCCGGCGGTCCAGATGTCGCCGGTGAGCCCGCTTCTCCCGGTTACGGCGTGAGATGAGATCGACAATCCTCCGTCACCGATATTGGTCCAATCAGGACCCAGTCCTCCGGGGGCCCGGTTGAAATCATCAGCGGCATTCTCGGCTACCGAAGGTTTATGGGCGGTGACGGAAGGCTTATTCTGCAGCACAGCTATCAAGGCCACCAGGCAGATGACCACCAGCAGCAAAACCGGCAACAGGACCTTGACCGCTGAAGCCTTGGTAAGAGCCGTTTTCATTTCCTCTACTACCCCCCGGGTACGTTTACGGTACCCCACCGATCGCGCCCGGCGCCGCGTCCTCGGCGGCGAGCCGACGGTACGCCGGGGCCAGCACTTCGGCCAGGTCCTGGCCCCGGACCGGCACGGGCGGAGGGGGGAACATGCGCAGCAGCAGGTCGGGCGTGACCGGACCGGCCGGGGCGGACAGCGCCCGCAGCCGGGCCGGGCTCAGCCGGGCGGACCAGAAGTCCGGCAGTGACTCGGCCAGCGGCGCGGCCGGGACGTCGAGCGCCAGTGCCCCGGCCCGGTCCGCCGCGCTGGCGTCGGCGTCCGCCCCGGACTGGATCTCCCGCAGGGCGGCCAGCAGGTCGTCCCGGGCCTTGCCGCGCCAGGCCAGCATGGCGAACGGGTCGCGGTCGAACTCCTCGGCCAGCACGTAGCAGACCGCCGCGAGGTGCTTGCACGGCACGCTCCAGTCCGGGCAGCTGCAGTGCATGTCCAGGTCCGTGGCCGACCGGGGGAACAGCGGCGTGCCGCACCCGGCGAACACCTCCTCGATCTCCTGCGGCATCTCGCCGGCCAGCAGCTTGGCCCGGAACAGCGCCTGGCTGGCCAGCCGTTCCTGGACCCGCCGCCACTGCGCCGTGGTGAGCGGAAGCACCCCGATGCGGACGTCATAGGGCCGCACCCGGGAGCCCTGGACCCGGGCGGTGACCTTGCCCTGGGACAGGTCGAAGTCGAGCACCTGCCCGGCCCGGGCGTAGCTGCGGCCCCGGGCCAGCCGGCCGCTCATGCCGTAGGACTCCAGCACGCCGATGAACCGCCGCGACCACCACTGCTCGCCGATCGCGCCCCGCTTGCTCCGCGCCCTGATCCCGCCCTCGACCCGGATCGGGCGGGCGGGCGGCCAGTCCTCCCAGCGCCCGCTCATAACTCGCTCACCGCATCCGGGGACAGCGTGAGCACCTCGCGCAGGTCGGCGACGGACAGTTCGGTGAGCCAGCTCTCGCCGGTGCCCACCACCCGTTCGGCCAGGGCCTTCTTCTCCTCGATCATCGTGTCGATCCGCTCCTCCACCGTGCCCACGCAGATGAACTTCCGCACCTGCACGTTCCGCTGCTGGCCGATGCGGAACGCCCGGTCGGTGGCCTGGTCCTCCACCGCCGGATTCCACCAGCGGTCGACGTGGATCACGTGGCTGGCGGCGGTCAGGTTGAGCCCGGTGCCGCCGGCCTTGAGCGACAGCAGGAACAGCGCGGGCTCCTCCAGCAACCCGAACGCCTCGACCATCGCGTCCCGCTGCTTCTTCGGCGTGCCGCCGTGCAGGAACAGCACCGGGCAGCCGAGCCGGGCCGCGAGGTGCGGCTGCAGCATCCGGCCGAACTCGGCGTACTGGGTGAAGCACAGCGCCTTGTCGCCCTCGGCCACGATCTCGTCGCAGATCTCCTCCAGCCGGGCCAGCTTGCCGGACCGGCCGGGCAATCGGGAGCCGTCGCCGAGCAGGTGCGCGGGATGGTTGCAGACCTGCTTGAGCTTGGTCATCGTGGCCAGCACCAGGCCGCGCCGGCTGATGTCGTCGGCCGCGTCCTCGATCCGGCTGAGCATGTCGGCCACCGTGGCGGCGTACAGGCTGGCCTGCTCGGGGGTGAGGTTGCACCAGACCTTCATCTCCTGCTTGTCCGGCAGGTCGGAGATGATCGTCTTGTCGGTCTTCAGGCGGCGCAGGACGAAGGGCCGGGTCAGGCGCTGCAGCGCCCGCGCGGCGTCGTCCGAGCCGTGCCGCTCGATCGGGATCGCGTAGTCCTCCCGGAACCGCTCGGCCGGCCCGAGCAGGCCCGGGTTGGTGAACTCCATGATCGACCACAGCTCGGACAGGCGGTTCTCCACCGGCGTCCCGGTCAGCGCGATCCGCGTCGCGGCGGGCAGGGCCCGCACCGCCCGGGCCTGCTTGGTGGCGTGGTTCTTGATGTTCTGCGCCTCGTCGCAGACCACCCGCGACCAGGTCAGCGTGCTCAGCGCGGCCTGGTCCCTGGTGGCGACGCCGTAGCTGGTGATGACCAGGTCCGCCTCGGCCAGGGCGCCGGCCCGGTCCAGCCGGTCCGCGCCGTGGTGTACATGGACCCGCAGGCCCGGGGTGAACCGGGCCGCCTCCCGCTGCCAGTTGCCCACCAGCGACATCGGGCACACGAGCAGGGTCGGGCCGGAGGGCTCCGCGGCGATCAGCGACAGCAGCTGGATGGTCTTGCCCAGCCCCATGTCGTCGGCCAGGATGCCGCCCAGGCCGAGGCCGCCCAGGAAACACAGCCAGCTCAGCCCCCGCTCCTGGTAGGGCCGCAGCGTCCCGGCGAAGCCGGCGGGCGCCGCCATCGGCTCCAGCCGCCGATCGGCCTGGCCGGACAGCAGGTCGCCCAGCCAGCCGTCGGCGTCCACGTCGGCCAGCGGGACCTCGCTGGGGCCCAGCCCGGCCGTCACGGCGTCCCCGGCGGTCATCGTGCCCGGCGGGTGGCGCTCCAGGAACCTCAGCGCGGCCTTCAGGTGCGCCTCGTCCAGCTCGACCCACTGGCCGCGCAGCCGGACCAACGGGACCTTGAGCCGGGCCAGTTCGGCCAGCTCGGCCGGATCGATCACCTGATCGCCGACCGCCACGTCGTACCGGAAGTCCACCAGGTCACCCAGGCCGAACTTCGACTGGGTCACCGACGAGCCCGACGGAGTCTGGGACCGGGTGGTCAGCTTGAGCCCGAGCCGTGCCTTGCGCACCCAGTCGGGCAGCAGCACCCCGAACCCGGCCCCGGCCAGCAGCGGCCCGGTTTCCTTCAGGAACCGGAACGCCCCCGGCGTGTCCAGGTCCAGCATGACCGGCGCCGGCTCACGCAGCGCCTCCTCCAGCTCGGCGAACAGCCGGGCGGCGGCGCCCAGCCCGGCCAGCAGCTCCTCGGTCGGATCGCCGCCGGGCCCGAAGCCCTGGCCCGCCCAGGCCTCGGCGGCAGACACCATCAGGCTCGGGTCCTCGGTGGACTGCAGCGCGAACTCGACCCGCCAGGGATCGGCGTCCGGCACCTGGGGCTCGGCCAGCCGGAAGCAGGTCCGCACCGGGCCGGCTGGGATCCGCGCGCGCTCCAGCCACGCGGCCAGCTCCGCGGCCAGCTTGGCCGCCTCGGCCGCCTCCCGCGGCGTCGCCACCTCAAGGCGAGCATCGGTGCTGGTCAGTGCGGCCACGTATCGTTCGGCCAGAGGAAGGCGCGCCGGAGTACGGCCTCGCCTCGCGGGCAGGAGGGAACCTGGCAGCCGGGTGCGCACCGCAGCGTCGGTGAGGCACTCGAGCGCGGCGGCCAGCAGGGTGCCCGGCGGCTCCCCGCCGACTGCCCGGCATGACGCGGGCATGGCCGCGGCCAGGTCACGCGCGCGCTGCGCGTCGGCGCCGCCTAGCACGGGTCGCCAGCAGGCCACGTACGCCGGGTCCTCGGCGACCAGGACCGGCAGCACCCGTCCGCGCGCCGCCAGGCCGTCGGCGAACCGGGCCAGCGCGGCCAGGTAGGGCAGCGAGGCGCCCGGAATCACGAGCTCGCCGAGGTGGCCGAGCGCGCGGAGCAGGTCCAGCGCGGCGGCTGGGGTGAAGGCCAGGACCGGCACCCGCCAGTCGGCCATCCCGACCCGGCCGCGGGCTCCGCGCCCGCCCGCTCCCGCGGGCCCGGGCACCGGGACGTCCGGCCGGACGAGCTCGGGCGAGGCGATCGGCGGGCCTTGGACGCCCGCCGACGGCAACTGCAGCGTGAGCTCCTCGTTGACCGCCTTGCGGGCCGCTTCGCCGGCCAGCCCGGGCAGCATGGAGAGCATGTCGGCCAGCTCGGCCGCCTGGCAGGCGAATGGATGCGGTCTAGGGTCGGGCGACGGGCGCCCGGACCGCGATGGCCCCAGGGCCTGCGGCAGGCCCGGGTCTTCGGCCCACAGGCAGAGCGCTCCGCGAGTCCAGACGCCATGTATGACCCGCATGCTCCATCTTCCTCGCTCGATGCCTGTCAGCTGCACGCTAACAAGAAGGTAGGACAAACGCGCTGCAAAACGCGCGGGCGGGGTGCGCGCCGTTCTAGAGGACAAGCGCGGCTAGGGCGCGCTGAATCCCGGGTGTCATCACGGGCCGGGCCGGCGCGCGGAACCGTCGAGGCGTACATCTAAGGTTGCGCATCTGGCCACTGATCGCGGCGGCCGCGCTTCAAGGATGACGAGTGCCGATAGGAGAGCTCATGAGTCTAGTTGTCCGGGATCCCGCCGACGTGGGTTCCGTGGTTGGGGAGGTACCCGCCATGACGCCGGGCGAGGTGAGGTACGGATGGTGAGGGTCGGGATCATCGGAGCCGGGCTGATCGGGCTGGCTACCGCGCGCCAGCTCGCGGCCTCAGGCGTCCAGGTGGTCGTCTGGGAGAAGGAGGCCGCAGTCGCACGGCACCAGTCCGGGCATAACTCCGGCGTCGCCCACGCGGGTATCTACTATCAGCCGGGCTCGGCCAAGGCCAGGAACTGCCGGCGCGGCGTCGAACTGCTGCGCGCCTACTGCGCTGACCGCGGCCTGCCGTGGGACGAGCGCGGCAAGCTGGTGGTGGCCCGGGACGAAGTGGAGACGCAGCGGCTGCGGGAGATCGAGCGTCGGTCGCAGGCCAACGGCGTGCCCGGGGTGCGCTGGCTGGACGGTCCGGACATCCGCGCGCTCGAGCCCGGCATCGCGGGCGTGGCCGCGCTGCTGTCCCCCACCACGGCCATCGTCGACTTCCCTGCCGTCGCCCGGGCCTTCGCTGCCGACGTGACCTCGGCCGGCGGGCAGATACTGACGAGCGCCCTGGTCACCGCGGTGCACCGTCACGGCGACGGCGTCCAGGTGATCACCCCGGGCGGGACGGAGGTGGTGTCGCGGCTGGTGATCTGCGCGGGCCTGCAGACCGACCTGCTGGCCCGGGCGGCGGGCGACGCGGCCGCACCGGAGATCGTCCCGTTCCGCGGCGAGTACCTGCGTCTGCGGCCCGAGATGCGGGACAAGGTCCGCCACCTGATCTATCCCGTGCCCGACCCCGCCTACCCGTTCCTCGGCGTCCACCTGACCCCGCGCGTGGACGGCGAGGTGGACCTGGGGCCCAACGCGGTGCTGGCGCTGGCCCGGGAGGGTTACCGCTGGCGCGACGTCTCGGCCGGGCAGCTGGCCCGGCTGGCCCGCTCCGCGGCGTTCCGCAAGCTGGCCCGGCAGAACTGGCGGGCAGGCCTGCGCGAGATGCACGGGTCCCTGTCCCGGCGAGCCTTCCTCGCCGAGGCCCGCAGCTACCTGCCCTGGCTCGAATACGGCCACGTGGTCCCGGCCCCGGCCGGAGTACGCGCGCAGGCCGTCGATCCGGACGGGTCACTGGTCGACGACTTCCGCATCCACCAGATCGGCCCGGTCACGGCCATCCGCAATGCGCCCTCCCCCGCCGCGACGTCATCCATGGCCATCGCCGAGCAGATCGTAGCCGAGCTGTCGGTCTCTCCCCTACCGGAAGGCGAGCCAGGGAGCGAATGACCGTGAACGCCGCCCACACGGTGGCGCAGGACTGCCAGGCCGTGAACGCCAATTGGCACCCGGGAGGCCGACCGCCTGACCGCCTACCAGATGCGTCGGTTACTCTGGCGTCTGGGCGGGGGCCTTGGCCTGCTCGCCGTCGGCCCCATCGCCGTCAGCACGGCCGGGCTCCAAGGGGTCCAAGGGGTCCAAGGGGTTGGCGTCGATCTTACGGAACTGCTTGTTCATCGAGCGGAGCAGGAAGACCAGGGCGACGCCCATCGCGGCGACGACCAGGAAGGCAATGACGCCCGTTCCTACGTCGTCGCTGGCGGAGGAGGACGCCGCGGCGGCGGCCGCGAGGTGGCCGAGGGTCAAAGACTCACCCGCTCCCGGATGCCGGCGAACAGGTCGTCCTCCGGCAGTTCGGTATCGACAACTGACCTAGCCAGATGATAGTCCTCCGTCGGCCACGCGGCCTGCTGCACCTCCAGCGGGCAGGAGAACCAGAAGCCGTTCGGGTCCACCTGGGTCGCGTGCGCCTTCAGCGCCTCGTCCCGGACCGCGAAGAAGTCACCGGCTGGCACCTTGGTGGTGATCTCCAGCTCGTCCCAGTCGTCGCCGAGCCGCTTGAGGCGCTCTTCGAAGATCTTCGCGTACGGCGAGTCCAGGCCGCGGCCGAGCATCTCCTGGTGCAGCGCGACGTACTTCGCGCTGTGGAACGTCACGAAGTAGTAGAGCTTGAGCGGCTGCCAGGGCTCGCCGGAGGAGGGGTAGGCGTCCGGGTCGGCGGCCGCCTCGAAGGCCGCCACGCTGACCTGGTGCGTCATCACGTGATCGGGGTGCGGGTAGCCACCGTTCTGGTCGTAGGTGAGCAGCACGTGCGGCCGGAACTCCCGCACCGCCCGGACCAGCGGCTCGGCCGCGTCCGCGAGCGGGGTGAGCGCGAAGCACCCGTCGGGCAGCGGCGGCTTGGGGTCACCCTCGGGCAGGCCCGAGTCCACGAAGCCGAGGAAGCGCTGCTCCACCCCGAGAATCTCCCGGGCCCGCGCCATCTCCTCCCGCCGGATCCGCGCCAGGTCGGCCGTGACCTCGGGACGGTCCATGGCCGGGTTCAGCACGCTCCCGCGCTCCCCGCCGGTCAGCGTGCACACCAGGACCTGCGCACCCTCGCTGGCGTAGCGCGCCATCGTGGCCGCGCCCTTGCTCGACTCGTCGTCCGGGTGGGCGTGCACGGCCATGAGCCGGAGCTGGCTTCGCAACTTGGTCTCCCTCGTGTAAACCGTTACGTATGAACGCTCTCGAGCGCTCATTTCGCAGCCGCCGGTTGCCAGGCAGCGGTCCCGGTCTTGCTCGCATCTGCGGTGCCGGGTTCCTGCTTCACCGCCCGGTGCCCGGCCGGGCCGGGTCTTACCTGGGCTCCGCAAGCGTTTTCACTGTCCGCCCCACTGGCGGCCAGCCCGAGCAGGTTGCGCGCGGCGTTCTCGTCCCGGCCCATGGCCAGCCCGCACGCCCCGCAGGTGAAAATCCGCTCGGCGAGCGTCAGGCTTGGCTTTCGCCATCCGCACGCTGAGCACGTCTTGCTGGACGGATACCAGCGGTCAGCGACCAGCAGCGTCCCGCCGTTCCAGGCGGCCTTGTAGCCGAGCATGCGCCGCGCAGCGCCGAACCCCTGGTCGGCGATGGCGCGGGCCAGCTTCCGGTTCCTGGCCATCCCCGCGACATTCAGGTCCTCGGCCACGACGGTCTGGTACCGGACCGCAAGACTCGTCGTGGCCTTGTGCAGGGCATCAGCCCGGACGTCCGCCGTGCGGGCGTGGATGCGCGCCAGCCGGGCGGCGTGCTTGCGCCGGTTCGCGCTCCCCGGAGTCTTCCGGGAGTGCGCGCGGCTGGCTCGGCAGAGCTTACGCAACGACGCGCGGAGCGGCTTCGGCCCAGCGATGCTGATCACGTTCCCGGCATCATCAACGCCCGTCAGCAGGGTCTTCACGCCCAGATCGATCCCGATCGCCGAGCCCGGCCGGGCATGCCCGTCCGGTACAGCACGCTCTGCCTCCACGGTGAACGAGACGAACCACCGCTGGGCCGTCCGGGACACCGTGGCCGACAAGATGCGGGCCCTGGCCGCCTCCAGCCGCCGGGCCAGCTTGCGGGTGGACTCATGGGTGCGGATGGCGCCCAGCCGCGGCAGCGTCACGGTGGCGCCCGAGCAGCGCATCACCCCGGTGCCGAACCGGAACGAGTCCTTGCACTTCCCGCGCTTCTTGACCCGGGGGAACCCCACCCGCCGGCCCTTCCGCTTGCCCCTCTTCGACTTGATGAAGTCCCGCAGCGCCCGGTCCAGGTCCCGGAACGCCTCCTGGTACGCGCACTTGGAATTCTGGTCCCACCACGCCAGCGCCGGATCGGCCTTCTTCACCGCGTTCCACAACCTGTGCAGGTCCGCCGCCGAGTACCACCTGCCCTCGGCCGCGTACCGCTCCGTGCACTTCGCCAGCTCCCAGTTCCAAGCGAACCGGGACGCCCCCGCATGTGACCGCAGCGCGCGCTCCTGCGCCGGGGACGGCTGCAGGGCGAACCGGTACGCCTGGATGACCTTCATCACCGCCATGCGCCCACTATCCCAGCCACCTCCGACATTTGCCCCAGCCTCCCCGGCCGGCCCAGACCGGTGATCACCAAAGATCGCCACAGCGTCCTGCCGCTCCCCAAGCCACCAGCAGCTGTAACCCCTTGGTGGCGCCAACACCCGTTCACCAGCCCGACATTCCCAGTCCACCGGGGTTGGTAAGCTTCGGCATTTGACTAGATGGCTTTAGTCACCGACGCTAGTTAGCCTCAGCAGATTACCCCCGAGGACCACCGATGGTCCCGCGGACGTGCCAGTCCTGCGCAGTAGTGCCAAGGAGTACCCGTGACCGAGACGCGTGATGAAACCGTCACCTGGCTGACCCAGGAGGCGTACGACCGGCTCAAGGCAGAGCTTGACGACCTCTCCGGACGGGGCCGCATCGATATCGCGAAGAAGATCGAGGCGGCCCGCGAGGAGGGCGACCTGCGTGAGAACGGCGGTTATCACGCGGCCAAGGACGAACAGGGCCAGATCGAGGCGAGGATCATCACGCTCCAGCACATCCTCGAGAACGCCCGCGTGGGCGCCCCGTCGCGCACCGACGGCGTGGTCGGTCCGGGCATGACGGTGACCATCCGGTTCGTCAAGGACGAGGACGAGGTGACGTTCCTGCTCGCCTCCCGCGAGGAGAGCGGGTCGCCGATCGACGTCTACTCGCCCCGCTCCCCGCTCGGCGCCGCGATCATGGGCAAGAAGGTCGGCGAGAAGGCCACCTACTCCCTGCCCAACGGCCGCGCCACCACCGTCGAGATCCTGGAAGCCGTCCCCTACGTCGGAGCGTAAAACCTTTTCTGCCGAACGGGCCGTGGCGTCAGCGCCCACGGCCCGTTCCGACGAGCAGGACCCGCGGTTCGCTGGCGGCCAGGGTCCTCAAGCCCTGGCTGAACCCGGTACCGCTATAGCAGGCAAGTACGGTTCCGGTGGGTTCACGCCCGACCGGGCTGATGCGATAGCATCAGATGCATGCGCACTACTCTGTCGCTCGATGACGACGTGCTGCTCGCCGTCAAGGAACGCGCTCGGCGAGAGCACCGCTCCGCGGGCGCCGTGCTGTCCGACCTCGCCCGCCAGGCCCTGACCCACCAGATGGACGAGTCCGGCGAGACCGAGGACTTCCACGGCTTCAAGCCCCTCCCGCACCGGGGCGAGGCGGTCTCGAACGCGCTCATCGACAGGCTCCGCGAAGACGACGTCGCGTGAGGCGCGCGCTCCTCGACATCAACGTCCTGCTAGCCCTGCTCGACAGCGACCATGTCGATCACGATCGCGCCCGCGACTGGATCAACGCCGAAATCAGCCACGGCTGGGCGTCCTGCGCGATCACGCAGAACGGCTTCGTGAGGATCATCAGCCAGCCCCGCTATCCCAGCCCCGTGTCCCCGGCACTGGCACTGAGCCGACTGACCCGCGCCAGCAGCACCGAATACCACGTGTTCTGGCCCTGCTCGGTGAGCCTCCTCGACGAACACATCATCGACCGCTCGCGCCTGGCCGGGCCCCGTCAGGTGACCGACGCGTATCTGCTGGCACTGGCGACCCATCACGACGGCAGGCTCGTCACCTTCGACCGATCGGTCCCGCTGAACGCGGTACATGGGGCACAGGAGGCCAACCTGACGGTGCTGTGACCCGCCGTCCGGGACTACTCGCGCCAGCACAAGTGCCGTCAAATTGACGCTATAATGGCGTCATGACGCAGACTAGCAGCAGGCGACCTTTCTGCTTATCCGACTTTCGTCATCCGGACAAGCCTCCAACCCTGCGTGAGGCTCAAAGACCTCTTCATGCCCCGGGGATCGCCCACTTAGGACACGAGCTCGGGCTGCTGCCGTTGCTCTACCGGCATCAATCCAATGCGCCGCAGCACGGAAACCGATAACCGGGAACGCTGGCGCGGTCAGACCGGGCAGGGACCCTGGCTCACCAGCAGCCTCGTGAGCAGTTCGGGGCCGATGTCAGTGAACTCGTCGCCGACGACCGACTGCCGCCAGGTGTTTCTCGGGAACAGCGACCGGCCGAGCCCCGGATAGGCCGCCAGCATGGCC
>Ga0116216_10001489_pt1 | contig 16294 bp, 14 predicted proteins | sample Sb_taG_11_FD_89696 | JGI IMG/M metagenome (GOLD analysis project Ga0116216, IMG submission 89696) | Peat soil microbial communities from Weissenstadt, Germany - Sb_50d_3_AS metaG | ecosystem: Environmental > Terrestrial > Soil > Wetlands > Peat | place: Germany: Weissenstadt | collected 2010-09-21
CCTTTATCGCGACGGCGGTCAGATCGTGACGCTCGGCAAGCCGCCGATCCTGCTGCCCCTCGGACGTGGCGTGGGGGGCACGACGCTGATCAACTCGGGGACGTGCTTTCGCACTCCCGCGCATGTGCTGGAGCGCTGGCAGCGCGAGTTCGGCATGGACGTGAGCGAGCAGTCGCTGGGACCCTGCTTCGAGCGCGTCGAGCAGGCGTTGTCGGTTAGCGAGGTGACGCCCGAGCTGGCGGGTGCCAACGCGGAGGTCGCCCGCCGTGGCGCCGAGCGCCTGGGCTGGTCGCACGGCTACCTGCGGCGCAACGCACGCGGTTGCGTGGGCTCGGGCGTGTGTACGCTCGGCTGCCCGACCTCGGCCAAGCAGCACACGGGCATCACATATGTCCCTCGCGCGCAACAGGCCGGCGCACGCATCCTCACAGGCGCGCACGTGCAGCGGGTGATCGTCGAGCGCGGGCGCGCGCGCGGCGCACGGGCGCAGATGGCAAGCGGAGCGCCGATCGAGGTGCGCTCGCCGAACGTCGTGGTGGCGGCGGGCACGATCCACACGCCACTGCTGCTCGGACGCAGCGGCATCGCCTCTCAGTCGGGGCAGCTCGGACGCAACCTCTCGGTGCACCCGGCCACGGCGATCTTCGCGCGCATGGAGGAGATCGTCGATATGAGTCGTGGCGTGCCACAGAGCTTCTACGTCGACGAGTTCGCGTCGGAGGGAATCATGTTCGAGGGGGCGGCGGGTCCGCCCGCGTACGCGGCGACGGCGCTGCCACTGACAGGCCGGCGGCACGCCGAGGCGATGGCCGACTACCGCAGGCTGGCTCTGTTCGGGCTGATGGTCTCGGACAGCTCGCGCGGGAGCGTCAGGACGTTGGCTGGACGCCCGCTGATCCGCTACGACCTCTCCCAGGACGACCTGATGCGCTTCCGCAAGGGCCTTGTACGGATGCGCGAGCTGTTCGATGCGGCCGGTGCGCGCGAGGTCCACCTGCCGCTGCCCGAAGGGGTGAGGCCCGAGCGCGCGCGTCTGCGCGACCTGAAGCTGATGGCATTCCATCCGCTGGGAACCGCGCGCGCCGACGCGCGGCCCACGCACGGCGTGATCGACGGCGATCTGGCGGTGCACGGCGTGGAGGGCGTGTACGTCGCGGACGGCTCGGCGGCGCCGAGCTCGCTTGGCGTCAACCCCCAGTTGACGATCATGGCGCTCGCCACGCGGCTCGCCTTCAGGCTGCTGGGCAGGGACATGGGGAGCGGACATGCCAACGGGGATCGGCGGGTGCCATGTCCTTCCCGATCGATCCGCCGCTGCTGTACAGCGGGGGACGCGCCTACGCACGCGCGACACGTGACGCGGATCCCAGCCGTGCACGCGACGGAGCGGTCGGGGCGGCCAGCATGGCCATCTTCTGGGGCATCAGCGTTGGGATGTACCTCGATCAGGGTTGGACCCGGCCGGTGTGGAGGATGTGCCGCGCCACGTCCGGGCGCGACTGGATGCTGAACTCGGGCGTGTTCAGATTCCAGTCGCGCAAGCCGAGTGTCCGCACGCATGCGATCGCGGGTGCGATCTTCGCGACGTATCCGCTGTGGCTTTGGCTGGGCATGCGCCGCGCACGGCGATGAGCCACTGAGCAACGACGTTCACGCTCGCGCTAGAGGTGACATCCTCGCATTGGCGTCGGGGATCGCGGCGAGGACGCGCTCGGCGGCGGCCTGTCCCTGCGCGATGCATTGCGGTACCCCGAGGCCCCTGTATGCCGAGCCGGCGAGCGCGAGACCTGGAAGCACGGCCAGCTGATCCTCGATGCGGGCAACACGGTCAAGATGACCGGGCGCATACCGTGGCAGCGATCGCTCCCAGCGCATGACGTGCGTGTCGAGCGGCTTCGCACGCAACCCCATCGCCTGCTGGAGCTCGTGCGCCAGACGGTCAACGAGCGTCGCGTCATCGAGGGTCAACGCGCCTGGGGTACTTGCCCGCCCGACTGAGCAGCGTAGCCACAGCTCGCCGGTGGCGGCGAGGTGTGGCCACTTGGCGGACAGCAAGGTGCATGCTCCAAGCAGCCGCCGCCAGCGGCAGCGTGATGTCGGAAAAGAGGATCGCCGCGTCATCGTCAAGCCTTCGCCCCGACGTGCGTGCTGCGTGATCCGGAGGCGCTGAAGGGCAAGTGCGGTCGCTGCGAGTTCCGTGAGGTATGCGGCGGCAGCCGGGCACGCGCGTTCGCCGTGACCGACGACCACCTGGCCTCCGACCCCAGCTGTCCCTATCTGCCAGGGCAAGGGCCAGGCGCAAGCCCCCCGGTCCGGTAGAGCCTGGCCCGCTGCTCGAGGGCGAGCACGCGGTGAACTACGGAGTCCGACGGCGGAATCCCTGCGGATGTGACGTGACGGCCACGGTGCTTGCCTATTTGGATGTCCGTCGCCATACCTACCGGTCACTCCCCGCTCCCGGTGCGTGGTTGGATCGAGGCGCGGATCGTGGTGCTGGGGGCGGCTGCGGGCCTGTTTGCCACGATCTTCGTCTTGCGCCAGACGAGCGACGACGTCGCCGACACCATCGCGCTGCTGTACGTGATCCCGATATCGCTCGTAGCGCTCGAGCTGGGATTGACGGCAGGCGTGGCGTCCGCCGCATTCGCGCTGGGGCTGATGGGCGTGTGGGCGCTCACCACGCATGGGGATCTTGGCGCGGCCGGGGTGTTCACGGACGGCGTGGCCTACCTCGCCGTCGGCGGCGTGGCGGGCCGCTTCAGCGAGCGGATGCGCGACATCCAGCGACGCCAGTCACTGCTGCTTCAGTCCGGTTTGGCACTGGCCAATTTGACACGTGCTGAGGACCTTCCCGCAACGCTTGCACAGGATGCGCGCATGCTTCTCGGGGTTCAGGGCGCGCGCGTGGAGCTGATCGATCGCACGCCTGTCCAGTCGGGTGTCATCGGGGAGTCCCCGGAGTGTGTCCCGATCGAGTCGCGGGGGGTCCGATACGGGACACTTGCCGTGGGCGCTGCCCGCACGATCGGCCCGGAGGATCGCGTGACGCTCGGGATCCTGGCCCTCCAGGCGGCGGTGGCGACTGAGAACCAACGCCTGCTCCAGGACGCGCGAGAGCGAGCCGCGCTGCGGATGGAGCTGCACGACGCCCGCAGCCACCTTGCCGAACGTGGGCATCAGCTGCGCGCACTGATCACTCGCCAAGAGGCCGAGCGCCATCACGTCGCGGATGCGCTGCACGAGCAGGCGGCCCAGACCCTGGCCGGTGTGCTCCTCGGCCTGCGGGCACTCGAGCGGGAGCTCGAGCCCGACCTGGCTGCACCGAATCTGGGCACGCTGCGGTCGAACGTCGACAGCACTCTGCGCACTCTGCGCTCGCTCGCCGTCGGCCTCCGACCCCCAGTGCTCCAGCTCGGCCTCCAGACCGCACTGGAGGCGCTCGCGGTGAAAGCGCGCGATGGTGGTGGTTCCACAGAGATGACCGTCGCCCTCGAAGGCATCAGCGACCTCAGCGCAGAAGCCCAGACGATCCTCTACCGGGTCATCGAGGAAGCGCTCGATGCGCTCGGAGGGGCGCGCTCGGTCGTCGTTCGTGCCGAGCCGGCCGACCGCGAGCTCGTGATCGTCCTTGATGGCGGCACGCGTCCGATCGCTCCCGAGCGGCTGGTGGTCCTGCGTGCGCGCTTGGAGCTGGTCCGTGGAACATTGTCGGCCACGGCGAACGATCTGCGTGCCGTCATCCGGCTGTGAACCCCCAAACAGCCCCAGCCGTCCACGACGAGCAGCGCGTTGTGAACGCGGTTAGAGGCGTCTGTTGTGCGGAGAATCACTGACCGACGACGGGGGTCTTCTACCGATGCGCCGGTGCAGTGCAGGGGGGAGTCTGCCTGCCTAGCACCGTCAAGCGATCAGGGAGCCTATGGATGTCCGTGGTGGATGGGGCCAGTGGCGCGAGCGTCGTCCCCGCAGGCAAGTGGTCAGTCGACGCTCCGTGTTCGAGCGTCGCGTTCGCGGTGAAGCACATGATGTTCGCGACGGTGAATGGTCGTTTCCGCGAGTTCGATGGGATGCTGGAGATTGGGTCAGGCGCCCCGCGGGCGATGGGAGTGGTCAAGGCCGCCTCGATCGACACGGACGAGCCCGTGCGCGACGAGCACCTGCGGAGCTCGCCCGACTTCTTCGACGTCGAGCGCTATCCGGAGATCAGTTTCAACTCGACCGGTATCGAGTACCTCGACGGCGGGCGGCTCCGTATCTTGGGCGAGTTGACGATGCGCGGGATCACCCGCGAGATCGAGCTCGACGCGCGGCTGGGCGGCACGAGACGCGAGGCAGGCGACGATGGGCGGATCGAGCTCGAGCTGCGTGGAGAGCTCAACCGCAGAGATTTCGGCCTCACCTGGAATCAGGCGCTCGAGACAGGCGGAGCGCTCCTCGGTAACAAGGTGAAGATCGCGCTCGAGATCTCGGCGGTGAAGCGCGACGTGGCGTGATTGGTGGCAGCCGAGGTCCTCGCCGCCCCGGCCGGCGTGGGTTCTTCGCCCACCAAGCGCCCCTGTTGGGCGATTAGGATGAAACCGGAGCCGAGCTGAGCAGCGAGTGGCCGGTCATGCCGGCGGGCCGCTCGATGTCGAGCAGGGCGAGCACGGTGGGCGCGACATCGGCCAGGGTGCCCTCGCCGGCCATCTCGACACCGCGTGCGGTGAGGATCAGCGGCACGGCGTTCAGCGAGTGGGCTGTGTTGGGACCGCCGCCCGAGGCGAGCATCTCCTCGGCGTTGCCGTGGTCGGCTGTGATCACGCACACCCCGCCCTGGCGGTCGACCTCCTGGACGATCTGGCCCAGGCACTGGTCCACGGTCTCCACGGCGAGGATGGTTGCGGGTATCGCTCCGGTGTGTCCGACCATGTCGGCGTTGGCGAAGTTGACGACCGAGAAGCGGGGGCATTGGTCGCCGAAGCTCGCCAGGAACGCGCCGGTGATCTCACGGGCGCTCATCTGCGGCTTGTGGTCGTAGGTGGGCACATCGCGTTGGGATGGGACCAGCTCGCGCCGTTCGCCGGTGAGCGGGCGCTCGACCCCGCCGTTGAAGAAGTACGTGACGTGCGGGTACTTCTCGGTCTCAGCCACGTGCAGCTGGGTCTCGCCCGCGCTGGAGATAGCCGCGGCGAGCGTGTCCTTCGGGAGCACCGGCGGGAACGCCGCCGGGTAGGACCAGTCCTCCTGGTAGGGGGTCATTGTCGCCAGCCTGCCAACCGGCGCCGCGCCGTCGCGCCCGCGCCATCCGGGCAGCTCCCGCCCATCCTCCCCGAAGCCGGGCTCCGCGAGGGCGCGCACCAGCTGGCGCATACGGTCGGGCCTGAAGTTCAGGCACAGCACGCTGTCGCCGGGACGAATCACGCTCTCCTCGCCTACAAGGGTTGCGTTGATGAACTCGTCTGTCTCACCGCGCTTGTAGGCCTCTCGCGCGGCTGAGCCCCCATCGGGAGCGTGGTGCTCGGCGCGGCCGTGCACCAGCAGGTCATAAGCGGTTTGGGTGCGCTCCCAACGATGGTCGCGATCCATCGCGAAGTAGCGTCCCACGACGCTCGCCACCCGTCCGGCGCTCGCCTGCATGCACCAGCGCTCGACGGTCTCCAGGTAGTGCATGCCCTCGGTGGGCGAGGTGTCACGCCCGTCGGTGATGCAGTGCAGAACGAGGTCCTCGGTGCCCAGGTCTGCGGCGAGCTCGATCAGGGCGCGCATGTGCTCGAGCTCAGAGTGCACGCCGCCGTCCGAAGTGAGTCCGATTAGGTGCACCCGCCGGCTGGCGGTGAGGGCGCCGCGGAGCACATCGTTCTCAGCGAACTGGCCGTGCGCCGCGGCGTCGTTGATCCTCGAGAGCGCCTGGGGAACTACCGCTCCCGCGCCCAGCGTGAGATGACCGACCTCGGAGTTGCCCATCTGTCCCTCGGGCAGTCCGACGCTGGGCCCTGAGGCAGCCAGCGAGCCGTGCGGACATTCGGCCCAAAGCTCGTCGAACACGGGTGTGCGGGCGAGCGAGATCGCGTTGCCCGGTCCGGGTGGAGCGATGCCCCAGCCATCCAGCACGATCAAGCAGACGCCTCGTGCCGGCAGAGCGGAGGGATCTGGGTCAAGGCTCATGTGAGCATGGCGGCAGATGTCGGTTGGACAGCGTTCATCGTGCCTTGGAGTGCGCCCCGAGCGCCGGGCTTGCGGGCGCCGGCGCTCAGAGCCTCGACACCGGGCAGCCGCATACCCTGCAGCAGCTCCAGCGTCGCCCCACCCCCGGTCGAGACATGGTTCACGGAGGACTCCAGTCCCAGTTCTCTTAGCGCCTGCACGGTCTCGCCGCCGCCAGCGACGGTGGTGGCGGAGGTGCCCGCGAGAGCTTGCGCCACGATCCGGGTGCCCAGCGCAAACGGCCCGCACTCAAACGCGCCCATCGGTCCATTCCAGAACACCGTGCCAGCCGCCTCGATAGCCCGGCCATAGCGTGCCGCGGTCAGCTGGCCGATGTCGAGTCCCAGCCAGCCGTCGGGCACATCGGGGCTGTCGGTCGTGTGTCGCTCGGCCTCAGCCGAGAGCCGTCCGGCAACGATGAGGTCCTCGGGCAGCTCGAGGCTGTGGTTTGTCTCCGCGGCCTTCCTCAGTGCTTGACGGGCGCAGTCGACATCGGCCTTCAGGCACGGCGAGGCGCCAACCGCGTGGCCCTGTGCGGCAAGGAACGGGAAGCTCATCGCGCCGCCGATGAGCACCGAATCGGCCAGATGTAAGAAGCGCTCGACGAGAGCGATCTTGTCCGTCACCTTCGCGCCACCGAGCACCGCCACAAGCGGCCGAGCGGGCCGCTCGAGGATCCCTGTCAGTGCGCGAACCTCGCGCTCCATCAAGCGTCCGGCGGCACACGGCAGCAGGCGGGCGACTCCCTCGGTGCTCGCGTGCGCCCGATGGGCGGTGCCGAATGCGTCGTTGACGTAGACGTCTGCCAGCTCGGCGAGCGCGCGGGCGAGCTCGGGATCGTTCTTGGTCTCCCCAGGCTCGTAGCGCACGTTCTCGAGCACGAGGATCTCCCCCGGAGTCAGATGATCGGCAAGATGTTCCACCTCCTCGCCGATCACAGCGGGCGCCAGCGTCACATGTGCTCCTGTCAGCTCCCTGACCCTGTCGGCCACCGGGCGCATCGACAGCTCGCTCTCGCGGTCAATGGGCCGGCCCCGGTGTGAGACCAGCACGATTCGCGCTCCATGGTCACGCAGCTCCTGGATGGTGCCAAGCGAGGCCTCGATGCGGGTGTCATCAGCCACACGCACGGCCTGTCCGGCCACGCCGCCCTCCAACGGGACGTTGAGGTCGGCACGCAGCAGCACCCGCTTGCCGCTTACGTCTAGGTTATCGAGAGCTCGCATGTCAAAGGTTGATCAGCGTTGATTAGCGCTTCACGCAGCCTAGGTCCCTTCACCTCCGGTGAGCATCGGTCTGAAACCGCAGCCCGCTTGCGTAGTTGTCCGTAGCGAGCCACGACTGATCCGGCTGTCTCCAGGTCTGCGGCATTTCACGGTTCACGTAACGGGAACCCCCGGATGGCGACGTACAGTCCGCGACCTAGCCTGCACCCATGACCGAGACCCAAGCAACCCAACGGAACGATGGCCAGGCGGCCCCATCGCCCGGCCCCGTGTTTGCCAGCATCCTCTGCGCTGTCGATGGCACACGAGGGAGCTCCGCGGCCGTCAAGCAGGCAGCGACCCTCGCCGGTCCCGATGGTCATCTGACGCTGCTGGCTGTAACCGCGGTCACCGGCTCCGGCGCCTATCGGTCCGCCGCGATCAGCCCGGGCCGGGCCAAGCGCATGCTCGACCACGCGGCTCAGATCGCCAACAAGGCTGGGGTGCCATCCACGCTTGTGGTGGATTCAGCGAGTCCTCCCTCGCAGGTCATTCTCGACCGGGCGGCCCAGTACGATTTGCTTGCCATCGGTGCGCCCAGGACCTCGTGGCTCGGCGGCATGTGCATCGGGGGTGTCGCCGTGGCGGCGCTTGGCTCGTTCACTACGCCTCTGCTGGCCGCGCGCTCGATACCCGCTGGGCACGATTTCCCTCTCAGCATCGTGGTGGCCAGCGACGGCCTGGACGGATCCGACCAGCTGGTCGATCTAGCTGCGCGACTCGCGCACCCAAAGGGGGCAAACGTGACGCTTGTTCACGCGATCGGGGTCGAGTCACGCGCGCAACCGCATCGCATAGATGAGCAGGCCCGCAGGCTGGAGCTCGCCCTCGATGGCAGAAGTGAGGTGCGAGTCCAGGCCGGAAACGCGCGAGGTGTGATCGTGGAGGAGGCCAAGAGCGCAAGGGCTTCCCTTGTGGTGATGGGCAGTCGTAGGCTCGACGGTCTGCGAGCCCTTGGGAGTGTGAGCCGGCGAGTCGTGCACGAGGCGCACTGCTCCGTGCTGCTCCTGCCCCCAGAGCACCTTCGCGCGGCGGGCTACCTGCAGAGCCACCGGCACACCACCTGATCCTGCTCTTGCCGAGGGCGGTGGGTGGCTTGCCGGATTGCCGCAGTTGATTGCTGAGAAATACGGATGCGGACAAACCGATATGCTCAATAGGCTGTCCGGCGGATGGTGTGCAAGTCAATCAGAGGGGGCTAGGTCTTGAATCCTGTAGGCGTGATGGGCGCGGTCTTCAACCTGAATCATCCGGCCCATACGGTGGACTGGGAATTCATCCACCTGTCGGTGGCCAACGTCGTGGTGATCGTCCTGATGCTCGTGGTGTTCGCGCTGGCGCTGATCCTGCCGTTCCCGGGCGCAGCGAACAGAAAGAGAGGCCTCTCATGAGCGCCGCCCCTCCCAAGCCGCAGCGGCCCAGCTCGTGGACGGTGCGCGTCCGCGAGGCCGGCGTCGCGGCGCTGCCTCCAGAGAAGCTGCTCCCCGACGGCCAGCCCACCTACGTAGCCTCCTGGATCTATGTCTTCGGCGTGGCCAGCATCGCCTCGCTCGTGGTGATCATCACCTCCGGCTCCATCCTCGCGCTGAAGGGGCCGGCCTGGTGGCACTACACGGGGGTTGGGCACTTCTTCAACAGCATCCACATGTGGTCCGTCGAGCTGTTCTTCTTCGTGATGGTCGTCCACCTGTGGGGCAAGTACTGGATGGCCGCCTGGCGCGGAGGACGCACCAAGGTCTGGATAACCGGCGCGGTGACGTTTTTGGTCGCGGTGCCCACCGCGCTGACCGGCTACGTCTCCCAGCAGAACTTCGACGCCCAGTGGATCTCCACGCAGGCCAAGGACGGTCTCAACTCGGTCGGCGTGGGCGCCTTCTTCAACGTCACCAACTTCGGACAGATGTACAGCTACCACGTGCTGCTGCTGCCCTTGGCGGTGGTCGGGCTGGTGACCGCGCACGTACTGCTGGTGCGCACCCACGGTGTGGTGCCGCCGTTCGAGCTCGACAAGCGAGCGGTCGCCCTGCCGGCAGCCGCAGCCAAAGCGGACGGCTCAACCGCCGCCCCAGCGGGAGGAGCACAGTCATGAGCCGCGTCGGAGACCTGCTCCACCCCAAGGACGACACCCAGTCGTGGAAAGGGCGCTACGCGCACTATGACCTCGTCAAGGAGGCGAGCATCGCCGTCGGCGTCGTCACGCTGCTGGCGATCCTGCTGGCGGTCCTCCTCTCCTCGCCCGACGACAAACCGAGCACGATCGCGCAGTGGTCTCGCGAAATGCCGGTTAACTTCACCGCTGCCGCGGCCAAGGAGCTCGCGGGGACGAGCGGCACCGCGGGTTACGGCCCGCCCTACAACCACAACGGGGAAGGCCAGCACGCCGCGTTCCTCTACCCGCAGAAATGGCTCGGCGTCAGCCACCCGATCAACACCGCCAATGACTTCGTGATCGATCCGCTGAAGACGGTGCCCAACGACCCGGCGCTGGCGAGCGCCATCTCCCAGTACCAAGCGGCGCCCGAAAAGACGCAGAAGGCCTGGGGGGAAGCCTATGCCAAGCCACTTGAAGAATATGAAACGGCGCTCGAAGAAAAGAAGACGCCGCCCAAGGCAGTGGGGCTGGACCCGAGTACCGGTGCAGTGACGGTTCAGGCGAGCGGCGCGGGTCCGATCCCGACGATGATGAGTGGCCTGCTGGCGCTCGCCAAGAGCGGCGGCTTGGACGGTAGCCTGCTGACGAGCAAGCAGTTCTTCCAGACCGACTACACCAAGCCGCTGCTGTTCATGGCCGACGGCGGGCTGCTCGCAGAACGCGCCGAAGGTCAGCATCTGCTTGGCGGGCAGTGGGGCATGATGAACGAGACCGGCAGCTACCCGGGACAGCCATGGCTGTGGCTGTATGCCCTCTGGTACCAGGTCGAACCGTTCAAGTCCTCAGCCAACGCTGACATCCTCGTGATGCTCGTGATGGGAGTGCTGAGCCTCGCGTTCATCTGCATTCCGCTCATCCCCGGCATCAACGCCCTGCCGCGCAAGATCCCGATCTACAAGCTGATCTGGAAAGAGCACTACCGCGAGACGAGGTCCAGCGCGTAGGGCAGGACAAGGACACAACCGCGCCGCGCGGCAACATAGCGGCTAGCCAGGTTCACTCGCCGGTGTTGATCAGCTTGCGCTTCAGTGCATAGTCCACGAGCTCGGCGCGGGTGGAGAGCCTGAGCTTCTGCTGGATGTGCGAGCGGTGCGTCTCGACTGTTCGCACCGACAGGTACAGCTGCTCGGCGATCTCGGCGTTGGTGTGTCCCAGTGCGATCAGCCGCAGCACGTCGACCTCGCGCTCTGAGAGATCATCCGGCGGTCCGGGGGGAGGCTCGGAAGCTATGCGGGCACCGAGCCTGGGGTTCAGATAGCTCTCTCCCGCCGCGGCACGCCTGACCGCTTCGACGAGCTCGTCATCGGCAGCCTCCTTGAGCACGTAACCAAGAGCTCCAGCGCCGAGGGCTTCGCGGGCAAAAGCCGGCTCCTGCTGCATCGTGAGCACGACGATCTGCGTGTCGGGCGACTCTTGGCGCAGGATGGGGATCGCCTCGAGGCTCGAGCCACCCGGCATGTTGAGATCGAGCACCAATACCCTGGGGTGGTGGCCGCGCACATAGCGTCTGGCGGTTTCGACGTCGCTGGCCTCGGCGACGACCTCGAAGTCGGGCTCACTGTCGAGCAGCATCCGCAGGCCGCTGCGCACGACGGCGTGATCGTCGGCGAGGACGAGCCGAATCGTCGCCGAGGAGGGAATCTCATTGGCCAAGGCGGGGTCGAGCGCTGTGGTGTCATTGTCGGTCATGACCATGAAAGTATCGACTTCAACAGGCGATTGCTTGTGGCAGACTACGGATGTCTCGGGCCACCGCGCCCTGTCTCTCCGAGGTCAGACAGTCGCGCCTGCTGGGGTTTCAGCAAGGAGCTGACAGGAAAATAACCCCCAGATTCGCGCAAATTGCGCATTTTCATCAGGCCGTGCGGGCCCGCGGCGCGGGCACGGAAACTAGCTGGAAGTCGGGGAGTCCTCGCCTGGGCTGGTAGCGATGCGGGGCAGGACGAGCAGTGAGCAGCGGGCGTGGCGCTCCAGGTAGTCAGAGGTGCTGCCGAGCACTAGGCGCTTCACCGGACCGTAGCCACGTGAGCCGACCACGAGGATGTCCACCTGATCGCCGAAGGCTGCCAGCTCCTCACCCGTGAGGCCGTAGACCGCGTGACCCTCGACGTCGGGCAGCTCCTGCATGCGGCCGTTCGCCTCCTGGAGCATCACGTCGATGCTCTCCCCGAGCGCGGGAGGCACGATCCCGGTGTAGGCGTAGGTCGGTATCGAGACGACTTCCAGCGCATGAACGGTTGCCCGGGTGGGGGCTGCCAGCGTCTGTGCCATTGCGAGCGCCGCCTTGCTCTCCGGTGAGGCGTTGTACGCGACGCCGATCTTGGTTATGGAGGCCCTGCCGTCGGCGTAGCCGCGGGAGGCAACGGCGACCGCGCAGGGAGCCCCATTCAGCGCGGCCCGTGTGTCATCGCCGAGCATCGCACGGCCGAAGGCGCCATGACTGCACGAACCGACCACGATCACATCGGCGTTCTGCTCCTCGGCCTGCTCGTGCAGACCACGACCGGGGCTCATGGACACGATGCTGACGAGCTCCGCCTTGATATCGGCCGCGGTGCGCTCCTCTTCGAGGAGCTTGTGAGAGCCCTCGCGCTCCTCTGCCACCAGGCCGGGGGCAATGGCGTGGGACGGACGCAGATCGCCGCTATGCACATGGGCGAGCGTCAGCTTTCCATCAGGGTCTGTGAGACGAGAGGCAAGCGCAATCGCGTCACGGCCACTGGGCCTGCCGTCCACTCCCACGAGCACGTTCTTGAACATCACGGGTCTCCTTGTCGGGATCGATGACAATCTAGATGGCGACAGTCCCCGCGCCATCCGGGAGGCCGCTGAAATTGGCTGCGGGTTTTTACTGAGCGCGGCAAACGACTCTCAGTGCGCGGCGGCGTGCGCGCTCTCCCCGGCGGTGCGATCAGCGAGCTGGGAGGTACGCAGGGAACGCTTGACATCGGTGATCGAGACGAGCCCGACAGGGCGGCCAGACTCGTCGACGACGACGGCCCGTCCGACTCTGGAGAAGGCGGGCTGCTCGAGCAATCGAATGACGTCCTCGCCTGCGTTGACGATCAATCCGGGGTCGCGATCGGCGATCTCGGCGACCAAGCGCACGACGCGCTGCTGGCGTGTGAGCGCCTCGATCTGCTCGATGCTCACCAGTCCGATCGCCCGGCTCTGCTCGTCCACGACGGGGAACGAGGTGTAGCGGTAGGGCAGGAAGTAGTCCGCGCCGGCCTGCGCGGCCGAGGTTCGCTCGGGGATGCTCACAACGGGCGCGGACATCAGCTCAGATGCGTGCACGCCCGAGAGGGCGGCCTGCACCTGGGCGCCCACCGCCTGCGCACCGGCGGCCATCACGACGAAGAAGCCGATCAGTGCGAGCCACAGGCCCTCCGGCGCGCCACCCAGGAGCTCGAGGCCGCCCAGGACGATCATCACGTAACCGAACCCGCGGCCGACACGCGCGGCTGTCGCGGTGGATCGCTCGATATCGCCGCTGCGGCGCCACAGCAGCGAGCGCAGCACACGCCCACCGTCGAGCGGGAACGCAGGCAGCAGATTGAAGATGAGGATCAGTCCGTTGACGAACACCTGATATTCGACCAGCGCACGAATCACTTGGGGCGTGGAGGTTGGCAGCAGTAGCGCGACGACTCCGAAGCAGGCGGCGATCACCGCGGTGACGGCTGGACCGGCTAGGGCGTAGCGCAGCTCATCACCCGGTTCGTGGGCCTCCCCGCGCATGCGGGAGACGCCGCCGAGCAGCCACAGGTCGATCTCTTCCACTTCGATGCCGTGCCGCCGCGCGACGAGCGCGTGGCCGAGCTCGTGCGCGAGGATGCTCGCGAACAGCAACAGGGCGCTCGCCAAGCCAAGGGCGTAGGAGGCCGTGGAGCTGATGCCGTGGACCGCTTCGGGGAAGTAGGAGGACCCCAGCGACCAGGTGATCAGTGCGACGATCACGAGCCACCATGGACTGACCCCGATGGGGATACCGGCGATGCGCGCTATGCGGAGGCTACGACCGGGCATGTCAATCACACCGTAGGAGACGCGAGGACCTCGCTCATCGGTGATTGCCACGGTCATTCTCCGTAGAGACCACTGAGCGGTCTCGGTGGGGGCCTCGGATGACCGGCCTAATAGTGAGTACGCGCAGTGCCGACTCGTAGCCCTGGGCCTCGCTCAAGCCCTACGCCTGCGTGCTGGTGCGCCGCTTCTGCCGGCTTGAGTGCTCGCGCTGACGCCGGTGTGCGGAATCGACGATCTCGCAGACTTCCGATGGCTGTGAGACCACGCGGAGTGCCGCCAGATCCGCAGCCTCGATATGCCGCTCGGCGAGCGCGCGGACGCGCAGCCATTCCAGCAGCCCATCCCACTCGCCGTCACCGAGCAGTATCACCGGGAAGTGGCGGATCGTCGCCGTCTGGATCAGCGTAAGCGCCTCGAAGAGCTCGTCAAGGGTTCCGTAGCCGCCGGGAGCGATGACAAAGGCGCTGGCGTAGCGCACGAACATGACCTTGCGGGCGAAGAAATGGCGGAAGCGCAGCCCGATGTCCAGATATGGGTTCTGTGTCTGCTCGTGGGGAAGCTCGATGTTGCAGCCGATCGAGAGCGCACCGGCATCACGCGCGCCGCGGTTGGCGGCCTCCATCAGTCCCAGTCCGCCTCCGGTGATGATTGCGTAGCCGGCGTGGCCCAGGCACGCGCCGACCTCCCGGATCAGCGCGTAATCGGGATGCTCCCGAGGCGTGCGCGCCGACCCGAACACCGTCACCGCCCGCCCAACCTGAGCAAGCGCGTCAAAGCCCTGAGCGAGCTCACCGGCGATGTCGCGGATACGCTCCGCGTCGGCAGCCCGCACGCCTGCGGGCTCGTCGCCGAGCCACAGCAGCAGCTCCTCGTCGAAGGTCAGCTCGTCTGCAGTGCGCCCAGCCTCGTGTGCCACAGGCCAAGCGTAGAGTCTTCTCTGTGATCGACGATGGCACCGTGACGGACGATCCTCTCTCGCTCGAGGAGCTTCGTCGGCTGGATGCCTATTGGCGCGCGGCCAACTATCTGTCGGTCGGGCAGATCTACCTGCTCGCCAACCCGCTACTGCGCCAACCGCTACTGATCGAGCACGTAAAGCCCCGTCTGCTCGGCCATTGGGGCACCACCCCCGGCCTGAACTTCGTCTACGCCCACCTCAACCGTGTGATTCGCGAGCGCGACCTCAACGCCATCTACCTCGCCGGACCAGGCCATGGGGGACCGGGGCTCGTCGCCAACGTCTATCTCGAGGGCACCTACACCGAGGTCTACCCGCACATCGGCCACGACGAGGAGGGGCTGCGCAGGCTCTTTCGCCAGTTCTCCTTCCCCGGTGGCATCCCCAGCCACGCCGCCCCGGAGACGCCGGGCTCGATCAACGAGGGCGGCGAGCTCGGCTACTCGCTCGTGCACGCCTACGGCGCCGTGTTCGACAACCCCGACCTGCTCGCCTGCTGCGTCGTGGGCGACGGCGAGGCCGAAACGGGACCCCTGGCCGCCAGCTGGCACTCCAACAAGTTCCTCGACCCCGCCCGCGACGGCGCCGTGCTGCCGGTGCTGCATCTCAACGGATACAAGATCGCCAACCCCACGGTGCTCGCCAGGATCCCGCACGAGGAGCTGTGCAGCCTGCTCGAGGGCTACGGCTACGCGCCGCGATTCGTGGAGGGCTCCGATCCCGCGGCCATGCACCAGCTGATGGCCGCAACGCTCGACGAGGTCATGGGGGAGATCGCGCGGATCCAGGAGCGAGCGCGCGCGGGCGGCGAGCCCGTCCGTCCGCGCTGGCCGATGATCGTGCTGCGCACGCCCAAGGGCTGGACCGGGCCCAAGGAGGTCGACGGGATGCCCGCCGAGGGATCGTTCCGCTCCCACCAGGTGCCGCTCACCGACCTCGCCGCCAAGCCCGAGCACCTGGCCCAGCTCGAGCAGTGGCTGCGCTCCTACCGCCCCGAGGAGCTCTTCGAGGAGGGCGGAGCGCTTCGCGGCGAGCTGGCCGCGCTGGCGCCCGCGGGCAGGCGGCGCATGGGCGCCAACCCGCACGCCAACGGCGGGCTGCTGCTGCGCGATCTGGAGATGCCCGACTTCCGGGAGCACGCCGTCGAGGTCTCCGAGCCCGCCACCGTGACGAGCGAGGCCACACGCGTCCTCGGCGGCTTCCTGCGCGAGGTGGTGCGGCGCAACGGGGAGAGCTTCCGCGTAATGGGGCCCGACGAGACCGCCTCCAACCGCCTGGGGGCGCTGTTCGAGGTCACCGACCGCGCCTGGGATGCCGAGACGCTACCCGGCGACGATCACCTCGCTCCCGGCGGGCGCGTCATGGAGGTGCTCTCCGAGCACCTCTGCCAGGGCTGGCTCGAGGGCTACCTGCTCACCGGCCGCCACGGGCTGTTCAACTGCTACGAGGCGTTCATCCACATCGTCGACTCGATGTTCAACCAGCACGCCAAGTGGCTCAAGGTCACGCGCGAGATCCCCTGGCGCAGGCCGATCGCCTCGCTGAATTACCTGCTCTCCTCGCACGTGTGGCGCCAGGATCACAATGGCTTCTCCCACCAGGACCCGGGCTTCATCGACCACGTCGTCAACAAGAAGGCCGAGATCGTCCGCGTCTATCTGCCCCCCGACACCAACTGCCTGCTGTCGGTGGCCGACCACTGCCTGC
>Ga0116216_10001493_pt1 | contig 16248 bp, 15 predicted proteins | sample Sb_taG_11_FD_89696 | JGI IMG/M metagenome (GOLD analysis project Ga0116216, IMG submission 89696) | Peat soil microbial communities from Weissenstadt, Germany - Sb_50d_3_AS metaG | ecosystem: Environmental > Terrestrial > Soil > Wetlands > Peat | place: Germany: Weissenstadt | collected 2010-09-21
CGATGCAGCGCTTTACACGGCGTCGAGCCAAACCGGCTGATGCACTCCGTATCCACGGAATGGCAGCGCGGACAGGCGACGGGAAGAGATGAGTCGGCATCGCGCGGCGGCACGATGCCGTACGCGGCGAGCTTGCGTCGGCCCTCGGAGGATATCCACTCGCTGCTCCATGCGGGCGATAGAACGTGGATCACCGCAACCGGTCCGACCGCGGCGTCCTCGAGCGCCCGCTCGACCAATTGCCGGATGACCTCGGTGGCGGGACAACCGGTGTAGGTCGGCGAAATACCCACCTGCAGCACACCGTCGGGGCCGGTCGTGACGAATCGGACGATACCGAGATCGACCAGGCTCAAGGCCGGGATTTCCGGGTCCTCCACCATGCCGAGCGCACGCCATGCCGAGGCGACGCGCTCGGGTGCGGGCTCCCCGAGGGCCGGCGCGGCGGCGATCACCAGCGGGCACCCGGATAGGCTCGCTGCAGGTATTGCATGTCGGCCAGAATGTACCCCAGGTGTTCGCTGTGCTCGCCCTGCTTGCCGAACCACCGATACGCGCGATCCCGCGGTCGATCGAGAGTCGCCTCGGCGAGCAGCGCATCGATTCGCACCGACCATGCGGCGTGCACCTCGGACAGTCGAGGGGCAATACCGCAGTCCGCCATCTCGCGATCCAAGTCGTCCTCCGCGAACAATTCCGTCGTATACGGCCAGAGGCGCTCGAGCGCCGACTGCGCCCGTGCATGGCTTTCCTGCGTGCCATCGCCGAGACGCACCAGCCAATCCGAGCTGTAGCGCAGATGATAGCGGCACTCCTTGACCGCCTTTGACGCGATGGCGGCCAATCGCTCGTCGGCAGAGTCCACCAAGCGCTCGTAAAGCTCCGATTGAAACGCGCCGATGAGCACTTGACGCACGATGGTCTGGCCGAAATCTCCGTTCGGCTGCTCGACCAGCGTCGGATTCAGGTACTCGCCCTGCTCGCGCATGAAGGCAATGTCGTCTTCGCTTCGGTCGCGGCCCTCGAGTTCACCCGCATAGGCGAGCAGCAATCGCGCCTGGCCGATCAGATCCAGCGCGACATTGGCGAGCCCCAATTCCTCTTCGAGCGCCGGCGCGTGACCGACCCATTCGCCGAGCCTCTGTCCGAGCACCAGGTTGAGATCCCCCACGCGCAGCACGTACCGGTACAACAGCCGCGCGACATTCTTCGCGGCCGCCATCATAGGGTCTTGACCTCGTCGGGAATGTCGTAGAACGTCGGATGACGATAGATCTTATCCCGTGCAGGCTCGAACAACGCCTCCGCTTCCGACGGGTCCGATGCGGTGATGGCCGCGGACGGCACCACCCAAATGCTGATGCCTTCCTGACGCCGCGTATACAGATCGCGCGCGTGATCGATCGCCATGCGCGCATCGGTGGCGTGCAAGCTGCCCACGTGCTTGTGATCGAGGCCGCCCCGGGCGCGAATGAATACCTCGTAGAGCGGCCATTGGCGTTTGTCGTCCATGCGAATACTCCCGATCAGGCCGCGCGGTTTGAGGCGCGCCTCTGCTGTTTTTCGGCGTACGCCGTCGCCGCCTCGCGCACCCAGGCGCCTTCCGAGTGCGCGCGACGCCGAGCGGTCAGCCTTTCGGCATTGCAGGGACCGTTGCCCTTGAGCACCTGATCGAATTCGCCCCAGTCGATCGGGCCGAATTCGTAGCGCTGCTCGGCATCGTTCCAGTGCAAGCGCGGATCGGGCAAGGTCAATCCCAGGAAATTCGCCTGCGGCACCGTGAAGTCGACGAATTTTTGCCGAAGTTCATCATTTGAGAAGCGCTTGATCTTCCAGCGTTGCGAATCGGTGCCGTGGATCGATTCGGCGTCCGGGGGCCCGAACATCATGAGAGCGGGCCACCACCATCGATTGAGCGCCTCTTGCGCCATGCGCTTTTGCTCGACGCTGCCCTGCGCCAATCGCAGCATGATGTCGTAGCCCTGCCGTTGATGAAAGCTTTCCTCCCGGCAAACCCGCACCATGGCTCGCGCGTAGGGGCCGAAGGAGCAGCGGCACAGCGGAATCTGGTTCATGATCGCCGCCCCGTCGACCAACCAGCCGATCGCGCCGACATCGGCCCAGGTGGGCGTCGGGTAGTTGAATATGCTGGAGTATTTGGCCTTACCCGCCAGCAATTGATCGATTAATTGATCGCGGCTCACGCCGAGAGTCTCGGCGGCGCTATACAGGTACGCACCGTGGCCACCCTCGTCTTGCACCTTGGCGATGAGAATGGACTTGCGCAGCAGGGTCGGCGCGCGCGTGATCCAATTCCCCTCCGGCAGCATGCCGACGATCTCGGAATGGGCGTGCTGCGAGATTTGGCGAATCAGCGTGGCGCGGTACCGCGCCGGCATCCAGTCCTTCGGCTCGATCTTCTCTTCGCGTTCGATGCGCGCCTCGAAGTGCCGCTCGCGCGATACATCATCGGCCGGTGCGGCCGGATCGGACCCCTGAACATCGAGCGCCTGTGTGTACATGCCGCCTCCCGGCCTGCCGTTGCAACATTTGAGCAGGATCAGACTGACACGTACATTGCCTCAAATCAATTTTTTTTGTGTCATAAACTGCTGCATACTGCGGTTCCATTGATAACCCCCAACCGCCCCTCCGTCGCCGCCCGGAATCTCGTCAAGCGCTTCGGCAACCAGCGCCCGCTTCGGGCCGGATCGCTGATCGTGACGATTTTCGGCGATTCGATCATGCCGCGCGGCGGCGCAATTTCCCTCGGCAGCTTGATCAAGCTCGCGGCCCCTTTTGGCCTCAACGAGCGCCTGGTTCGCACCGCCACGGCACGGCTCGCGCACGAAGGCTGGGTGCAAGCCCGGCGGGTCGGCAAGCTGAGCGAATACCGGTTGTCGGGCGCGGGACGCGAGCGCTTCGCCGAGGCCACTCAGCGCATCTATGGCGAGTCGAATGCGCACTGGTCGGGGCGTTGGACCCTGGTCGTGTTGCCCGCCATGCCCGCTGCGGCGCGGCATCGGCTGCGCAAGGAAATGACATGGCAGGGGTTTGGCGAGTTGGCGAGCGGCGTGTTCGCACACCCCGACAGGCCGGCGCATGGCGTCGAATTGCCGTTGGCAAGCGCCGATTCGTCCGGTGCGCTGATCTTCGAGGCGCAACTCGGCGCGCGCGGAACCCCGGCTCGGCTGGTCGATCTGGGTTGGGATTTATTCGATCTTGCCAAGCGCTATCGCCGGTTCGTACGGCGCTTCGAGCCCGCGGCCGCCGCGTTACGGTTTCAACCCGTCGATCCCGCAAGCGGATTCGTCCTGCGCACCCTGCTCATCCACGAGTATCGCCGCCTGCATCTGCGCGATCCTCTCTTGCCCAAGCGATTGCTGCCGGCGAATTGGCCGGGGCATCGCGCCGCGCAACTGTGCCGCGAGATCTACGCGCGGGTGTTCGCCGCATCGGAATGCCATGTATCGTCGGTAGCGGCTCAGCTCGACGGCGCCTTGCCGCCGCCCGACCCGTCCGTCATGCGGCGCTTCGGGGGCCTCAAGCCCACTGCTCGAGCGCGTTCACGACGTGCGTGAGGAACGCGTTCGCCTGAAAGCCGTCGAGTGCCCGGTGGTCGATCGTGAGCGTGAGATAGCACTTGGGCCGCACGCCGATCGCCTCCGCCCCGTGTGCCTCGAGCGCGACCACCCGCCGTTCGAGTTTGCCGACGCCGAGAATCGCCACTTGCGGCTGGTTGATGACGATGGGCGCCGCGAGCAAGCTGCCGCCGACGCCATGGTTCGAGATCGTGAAGGTGCCGCCCCGGACCTCCTCCGGTGCGAGCTTGCCCGAGCGGGCGGCGCCGACCAGCTCGCCCAGCCGCCGGGCAATCGCCAGCAGGTCGAGCTCCTGCGCCCGGTGGATCACCGGCACGATGAGCCCATCGTTGCCGAGCGCCGTGCCCACGCCGATGTTGGCATCGGGGTGCAACTCGAGTGCGTCCTCGTGATACGTCGCATTGACCGCGGGGTGCGCGTGCAGGGCCTGTGCGCAGGCGGCAACGAAATAGGCGGTGAGGGTCAACCGCGCGCCCTGGCGCTCGAACGCGGCGGCATTCCCGCTGCGGTGCGCCAACACGCGGGTCAGATCCGCCTCGAAGAGAGTGGTGACATGCGGAGCCAGGGCGAGGCTGCGCGCCATGTGCTCAGCCACGCGGCGGCGTATAGCGGTGTGGGGCAGGCGCGAAGCCTTCGCGCCCACGTGCCGTTCGATGTCGCGAGCGGTAATGCGTCCGCCCTGTCCGCTGCCGACGATATCGCCGGGCGACAGCCCTTGTTGGTCTAATTGCCGACGCACCGCGGGACTCAACAGACGGCGCGCACCCTCCGCGGACGAGGCGGCGGCCTCGGGTGCAACCTGCGCCGGCACCGCAGCGTCATGCACGGTGGTCCGAACTCGAGCCAACACCTGACCAGGAAGCACCTCTTCGTCGGGCTGTTTCAGAATCTCGCACAGTTCGCCGCTTGCCGGCGAAGGGATTTCGACAGTGACCTTGTCGGTCTCGAGTTCCAGCAACGGCTCATCCTTGCGGATGGAATCGCCGGCAGCTTTGTACCACCTCAATATCGTGGCCTTGGTACCCTCCTCATTCGAGGGAGCAATGACGTCTGCGATGCCACTCATACTCATATCGCGAGCAGTTCCAGCATGGATTGGCAAATTCTCTCGACGCTCGGCAGCACGGCGTCGAGCAGCACCGGGCTATGCGGACTCGGTATATCCGGCATCGCGAGCCTTTCGATGGGCGCATCGAGATCGAAGAACGCCTCCTTGGCGAGCACCGCGGCAATCTCGGCGCCGAAACCGGCGGTGATGGTGTCTTCGTGCACGATGAGGCAGCGGCGAGTCTTTCGAACCGACGCCAGCGTCGCTTGCCGATCCCACGGCGACAGCGTCCGCAGGTCCAGCAGGTCGGCCGACAGCCCGGTGCGCAGAATCGCGGTCTCGCTGCGCTCGACCATCGCGCCCCAAGTCACCACCGTCAGCGCGGAGCCCTCGCGCATCAGCCTGGCTTTGCCGAACTCCACCACGAAATCGTCGCCGGGATAGGCGCGCCGCGCCCAACTGCCGTCGAGCAGCGATCGGTGCTCGAAGAATATGGTCGGGTCATTGCCGCGCAGTGCGGTGCGCAGCAAACCGACGGCATCCTCGGCATTCGACGCCATCGCCACCCGCCAACCGATGCCGTGCACCCACTGCACCTCGTTCGACTGACTGTGCCAGGGATCGCCGCACTTGAAGAAACCGCCGGGAATCCGCACCACCATGGGTGCGGCGAATCGATTGGCGGTTCGCCAACGCATGGTGCCGCAGTCGTTGAGTTGTTCGGCCGCGGGATCGGCGTATTTGCGGAATTGGATTTCCGGAACCGGCATGAGTCCGGCCGCGGCCATGCCGACCGCGCGGCCGATGATTCCTTCCTCGGACAAACTCGTATCGAACACGCGCGCGCTGCCGAATTTCTCCTGCAAGCCGATGGTGGCCGCGTGCACGCCGCCCTTGCGGCCGACATCTTCGCCGAACACGACGAGGCGGGGATTCACTTCGAGTTCGTGCTCGAGAGTGCGGCGCACCGCGGTGACGAAATTGATCCGCGGCCCTTGGCTGTCAGCACGCAGCGAGCCGGCAGGTGGCGGCCCAAAATCCGCCCACAGACCGCCCTGAGTTTGAATCTCGGGCGCTCCATCGTCCTGGAATTCCGCGAACACATACCGCTTAACCCGTCGCGGATCGGGCGCGCTGTGCCGCTCGACGCGTGCCCGCGCCAGGGCCACCTCCGCCCGTGAGCGGGCCACCTCGGCGTCCCACTCCTCCGCCGAGAGAAAACCCGGGACGATCTGCGCTCGGAGCTTGCGCCAAGGATCCCTTTCCTGCTCGGCCGCAATCGCCGCGGAACCTTTGTAGGTTTGCGTGTCCTGGCCGGAATGCCCGCACAGGCGCGGAACCACGAGCCGGAGCAATGCCGGACCCTCGCCGGCACGCACTGCGCCGATTGCATCGCGTATCAACCGGGCGGCGGCCATCGGATCCGACCCGTCGCCGTCGATGACGCGCAAGCCGCGAAAGGCGCTCAAATTGCGTGCAATGTTGCCGCCGGGTGTCTGTAGGTGCGAAGGCACCGAAATGCCGTAACCGTTGTCCTCAATGAAGAACAAATAAGGCAGCCGTTCGGTGGTGACGATATTGAGGGCCGCCCAGAAGCCGTTGGTCGCGGTCGAGGCATCGCCGCCGTGAGCGACCGCGATACTGCGCGCATAGTGAGCCTCACCCAACGTGCCGTGCCGGTAGCGCAGCGCCTGAGCCCAGCCGACGGCCGGCGTGTATTGAGTGCCGACTCCGCCGCAGACCGGCAAGGCACAGGCGCCAACTCGTCGCGGTAAATTGGACACAACGCCGATATCGCGGCCTTCGCTCATACCACCGACACGCATCATGCTCGAGGCAAGCGCCTCCTCGATCGATAGGCCCAATGTCAGCATCAAGGGCCGGGAACGGTAGTAGCCACTCACCGCGTCCCGGGCGCCGGTGAGATAGCTGCCCAAGAGCACCTGGGTCACATCGTGGCCGCGCGCGGAAAACTGGTACAGCACCTTGCGCTGCGGTACCAGCACCGCTTCTTCGAGATCGTCGAGCGCACGCGAAATCGCCACTTGACGCACCACCGCGCGCCAGTCGGGAGCGTCGCTGCGCGGTTCCGCCATCAGCTTCTCGGGACTTGCGGCCATCACGCGCTTAACCTCAGGTTGGCGGCTTTTCTAAGCCTTCCCAAGCAGCCTAGCCCGAAGCATTCAGCGAGAATCGCCAATCGGAACGGCCAAGAGCAGCGCAGTTGGCGATATTCGCTAATATTAGGCAGTATTGTTGGCGACTTTCGCTGATCCGGCGGATGACGGACCAGTTTGCTTACAGGGGCAATCTTCTCGGGAGGGCGCATTCAAAATGGAGATCGACCGCTTCGACGCACGCATTTTGTCCGAGCTGCAACGCGACGGGCGTTTGCCCGTGGTCGAACTGGCGGAGACCATCGGGTTGTCGCCCACCCCGTGCGCGCGCCGCATCAAGGCTCTGCAATCGAGCGGCGTCATCGAAGGCTATGCGGCCATCTTGAACCCGACTCGCATCGGCCTTGAGGTACAGGCGATCGTGCATGTGAAGCTGACGGAGCACACCGATGACACGGTGGCGCGCTTCGAGCGGGAGATCGCGCTGCTCGACGAAGTCACCAATTGCTTTGCGATGACCGGAACCTATGACTTCATCCTGCAGGTCTTTGCCGAGAATCTCGAGTCGTTGAGTGCGGTCATCCTCAAGAAGCTGCTGCGAATACCACACGTGCGCGACGTGCAGTCGAGCGTGGTTCTCGCCACCGTGAAGCGTTCGACGCGGATGCCGCTCGGCCATTTGCAGCGATGATGTCCGTTGGCGCAGCGCCGTGAGTCATACCGACATCGTGGTCATCGGCGCCGGGATTGCCGGCGCGTCGGTCGCCGCGCATCTGGCCGAGACCCAGCGGGTCATCTTGACAGAACGCGAGGATCGCCCCGGGTATCATTCCACCGGGCGTTCCGCGGCGTTGTTTACGGAGATTTACGGCAGCGCGCCGATCCGCGCCCTGACGCGCGCCAGTCGGGCATTTCTCTTTGCTCCGCCGCCGTCTTTCAGCGAGAGTGCACTGACGCGACCGCGGGGTTGCCTTTACATCGCGACCGACGGGCAGTTGGAGTCCTTGCGGGAATTCGCGGCGCTTCCCGATATCGCGCCCGCAACCCGGGCGATCAGCACAGCCGATGCGCGAAACCTCTGCCCGGTGTTGCGTGCGGATTATCTTGCGGGCGCGTTGCTCGAGCCCGACTCCAGCGATATCGACGTGCACGCCTTGCACCACGGATACCTGCGCCTGTTCAAGAGCCGCAATGGCCGGGTCTTGAACAACGCCCCGGTGCATGCGCTCGAGCGTGCCGGCGGCGGCTGGACGGTGCGCGCCGGTGCGGAAACCCTCACAGCGCGGATCATCGTCAATGCCGCGGGGGCTTGGGCGGACGAGATCGCGGCACTGGCCGGTATCGCCCGAATCGGCCTGGTACCGTTCCGGCGCACCGCCGTGCTCATCGATCCCCCGCCCGGGATGACGGTCAATTCGTGGCCGTTCGTCAACGATATCGATGAGCAGTTCTATTTCAAGCCCGAAGGAGGATCGTTGTTCCTCTCCCCTGCCGACGAGACGCCCGCGGAACCCTGCGATGCGCAGCCCGAGGAATGGGATGTGGCCACGGCGGTCGACCGGGTGCAGTCGGCAACGACATTGCAGATCGATCGGCTCAAAGCCCGCTGGGCGGGCTTGCGCACCTTCGCCGCCGACCGCAGACCGGTGGTGGGATTTTCACACGAAGCCGAAGGGTTCTTCTGGCTCGCGGGGCAAGGAGGCTACGGAATCCAGACCGCACCGGCGTTATCGCGCGCGGCCGCCGCCCTTGCCTTAAGGTTGCCCCTGCCTGCGGATCTGCTGCAGGCTGGAGTTCGCGCCGACGAGATGTCGCCGTCGCGATTCGCCCGCGGCGCCGCGCGAAGCCCCTAAGCTCGCCGCCATTCGGTGAGGCCCCCGGGCTTGTCCTCGAGCACGATGCCGGCGGCACTGAGCCGGTCGCGAATTCGATCCGATTCGGAAAAATTTTTCGCGGCTCGGGCCGCTCGGCGAGCCGACAGGAGATCTTCGATCTCGCCGTCGGTGAAGCGCCCGGCCGAGTCCTCCGCCATTGCCGGCGGGGCGCCGCGCTTGAGGTACCGATCAGGATGCTGCTGCAGCAGACCGAGCATTCCCCCCATCGCCAACAGTGCGGCCGCCGCGGCGCAGGCTTGCCCGGTATCGCCGGCGGCTTTGGCGCTATTCAAGTCGCGCGCCACCCCCTGCATCACGGCGAATGCCTCCGGCGTATTGAAATCATCGTCCATCGCCGCATGAAAATTGGCCATCGCGGCCTGGAATTCGCCGACAGCAGAACCGCCGGGCAGCTCCACGCCTTTGAGCGCCCGATATAAGCCGAGCAGCGTCTCATCCGCTTGCGCAAGCTGCGCCGCGGAGTAATTGATCGGCCCCCGATAATGGCTGCTCAACAGGAAAAACCGCAAGACTTCCGGATCGCGCACGGTCTTGAGCACATCGCGAACGGTGAAGAAGTTTCCCGTCGACTTCGACATTTTCTCATCATCGATGCGCACGAATCCGTTGTGCATCCATACGTTCACGAACGGCGTGCCGCACGCCGCACAGGATTGTGCGATCTCGTTCTCGTGGTGCGGGAACTTCAGGTCCATGCCGCCGCCGTGCAAATCGAAGTAATCGCCGAGCAAGCTCGTCGACATGGCAGAACACTCGATGTGCCAGCCCGGACGTCCCGGGCCCCACGGCGAGTCCCATGACGGCTCACCCGGCTTCGCATGCTTCCACAGCACGAAATCCAGCGGGTCGAGCTTGAACTCGTCGACCTGAACGCGCGATCCGGCGCGCAAATCGTCTATCTTCTTGCCCGAAAGCGCGCCGTAGTGCCGAAACTTGCGCACCGAATACATCACATCGCGATTCGCGGCGACATACGCAAAACCCTTGTCGATCAAGGTCTTCGTCATGGCGATGATGGGGGCGATGTACTCCGTGGCGCGCGGCTCCAGATCGGGCGGCGCCAACCCGAGCGTGGCACAGTCCTCCTGCATCGCCACGGTGAAGCGGCGCGCGAGCTCGGCCCAGTCCTCGCCGTTTTCGGCCGCCCGCTGGATGATCTTGTCGTCGATATCGGTGATGTTGCGGACGTAGGTCACCTTGAAACCGCTGGCGCGCAAATAACGCTGCACCAGATCGAAAACCGTCAGCATGCGGGCATGCCCGATGTGTATGTAATCGTAGACGGTCATTCCGCAGACGTACATGCGCACTTCATTCGGGCGCAACGATTCGAACGGCGCCTGCTTGCCGCCGAGCGAATTATGAATTTCTAGCATAGGTCTCGAGCCGGCGGCGCGCCGTTTCCGGGGACATCAATTTAAGGAGCGGCGCCAGTTCCGGGCCGTGAGCTTGGCCGGTCAACGCAATCCGCAAGGGCATAAAGAGGTCCGCGCCCTTGCGCCCGGTGCGTTCCTTCAATATTTTCGTGAGCAACTTCAGATCCGAGCCCGACTGGTTCAACGCATCGGCGGCGGCATCGAAAAATTCAGGGCCGGCTGCGGCAATGACGCGCTCTTCCTCTTGTCCCAAAGGCGGCAGTTCCCCGCGCACCACCGCTGCCCACGGCGCGGCATCCGCGGGCAGCACCACGTTGTGGCGCACCAACTCGATAAATTCGATCGAATCCTCCGAGCCCATCCAAGTGCGCAGCTCGGCGCTCGACATACGCTGCAGCCCCTCCTTCTGCCAGTGCATGAGCTGCGACTCCTCGAACCGCGCCGATGCACGTCCCAAATGTTCGGGCCGAAAATGCGCCGGCATGTCCCTCACCGCCAGCCAGCCGTCGACATCACTGGTATGACCCAATCGAAACAAGTGATTGAGCAGCGCGGCGCTCAAGAAGCCGCGTGCGCGAAACTCGCCGACGCTCGTGCTACCGTGGCGCTTGGACAGCGGCGCACCGTCCGCGCCGACCAGAAGTGCGACATGGCCGTAGCCGGGGCGGCGCAGCTGCAACGCATCGAGCAGCATCAATTGCCGCGGGGTGTTGGTGAGATGATCGTCGCCGCGCAACACGTGCGTCACCCCCATCACCGCGTCATCGACGGCATTGCAGAAGAAAAACGCCGCCGTTCCGTCCTCGCGGCGGATGATGAAATCGCCGATGTCGGCCGACGAAAATCTCTGCGGCCCGTGCACGAAATCGGTGAATTCGATCATGGCTCCGGGCGACACGGCGAAGCGCAGCGTCGGTCTCAATCCGCGCGCGCACCGCTCCGCGCGTTGCGCGGCCGTAAGCTCTCGGCAAGTCCCCGCGTAGCGCGGCGGCTTGCCCGCCATCCGCTGCAGCTTGCGCGACAGCTCCAGCTCGTCGGCCGTGCAATAGCAGGCGTAGGCTTGGCCGCCATCCTCCAAGCGGTCGAACAGCTGCCGATAGACCGAGCCGCGCTCCGATTGCGAATAGGGCGCCGACGGCCCCCCGATTTCGGGCCCCTCGTCCCAATCCAATCCCAGCCAGCGCAATTCCGCCATCAGCGCATCGCGGTGGCGCAAGTCGCTGCGCTCGACATCCGTATCCTCAATCCGCAATATAAATCGGCCGCCGAGCTTGCGCGCCCACAGATGGCTGAAAAATGCCGTGCGCGCATTTCCCAAATGCAGGGAACCTGTCGGCGAGGGCGCGAAGCGCGTGACGAGCGGTATGGACATATCGGGGAAGATTGTACCCACATTATTCGAGTAGAATCTCACCGTATGAAGCAACTAATACTCAGCCTCGGCCTCATCGCCGCAATCATGTTCTCGACCAGCAATGCGGCCGAGCAGCCCGCTTCGACGGGAGTGCCTCCTGCGGCGGCACAGCCTGCGGCAGCGGCGCCTGCGACGGCGCAGCCGGCTGCCAATCCCCAGGTGCAGGTGGTCACCAGCATGGGGAATTTCACCATCGAACTGAACCCCGAGCGCGCACCGCTCACGGTCGCGCAGTTCCTGAAGTACGTCGATCAGGGCTTCTATTCCGGCACGATATTCCATCGCGCGATCGCGAATTTCGTGGTTCAAGCTGGCGGCTACGATGCCAGTTACAAACTCAAGGGCAACCCCGCCAAGGTCGTGAACGAATCCGGAAACGGCTTGAGCAACCAGCGCGGCACCGTCGGGCTTGCGCGCCCGCCGGAGCCGCACGCCGGCGACGTGCAGTTCTATGTGAACCTCGCCGACAATTCGGCGCTCGACCCCAATCAGTCCCGATGGGGCTATGCCGTATTCGGCAAAATCGTGCAAGGCATGGACGTGGTCGATCGGATCAGCACGGTCCCGACCGGCGCGAAGGGTCCGTTCAAAGACGACGCGCCCTTACAGCCGGTGATCATCGAACGAATCGAGCGCGTTCCGACGCCTTGACGGCGGCGGCGCTGGCATGGCGACCCTGTTCATCTCCGATTTGCACATCGACGCGTCCTGCCGGCCGATCATCCGGCAATTCAGCGAATTTCTGCAAACGGAGGCGCGCGGTGCCGACGCTTTGTACATCCTCGGGGACCTGTTCGACTCGTGGGTGGGTGACGATGCGCCGGATGCCGGCCAACGCGCCGCCATTGCCGCGATCAAATCCCTGACGGCGCGCGGTGTGCCGTGCTTCGTGATGCGCGGCAACCGGGATTTCTTGCTTGGGCCCAAGTTCTGCACGGATACGGGCGCGCGATTGCTGACCGATCCCGTGATCGTGACGCTCTATGGCAAACCGGTGCTGGTGATGCACGGGGACGCCCTGTGCAGCGACGATCACGGTTACCAACGCCTGCGCGCCACGGTTCGGGACGCGGACTGGCAGAGCCAGTTCCTCGCACTCTCGGTCGCGGCGCGCCGAGCGCTAGCCGGCGCCGCGCGTACCGGGAGTCAGGCACACATGGCGTCAATGGAGGATGCCATAACCGATGTCAACGCCGAAAGCGTCGCCGCCGCGTTGCGGGCAGCCGGCACATCCATCCTATTGCACGGCCATACTCATCGACCAGGTATTCACTCTTTGTCGGTGGACGGCCGCGAATGCACGCGCATCGTCCTCGGCGATTGGCATAACCAGGGCAGCCTGCTGCGCTGGGATGCGAGCGGTCCCGAATTGCTGTGCCTGCCGCGCTCCGATTAACAGGGCACGCCCGAATGAAAGCGAAACTGCGCGTCGGGGCCGGTGATCAACTCCGCTTCGAGCGCCGCGAAGGCGCCGATTCGTTGGGCCACATCGATCTCGGCTCGAATCGCTGCCTGCCGCGCGAGGTCGAGATACACCGTGAAATGGCGCGCCTCCGCCGCATGCAGCGCATCGTAAAGTTCGGCCAGCGGGCCGCCGAGGGCCGGGCTCAAAGCCGCAAAACGCTCGCAGGATCGCGCCTCGATGAACGCGCCGCAAATCATCAGATCGACTTCGCGTTGCGGCTCGGTCCTTGCGACCAGACGGCGCAGGCTCTGCGCATAGCGGCCGGGCGCCATGCGCTGCGGCAGCACCTTGAGCCTCTTGATGAGCCTCGCCACCTCATCGTAATGCCTTAACTCCTCGCGGGCGAGCCGCGACATTTTGCCGGCGAGCTCCAGATTCTCGGCGTATGCGAACATCAGTGCGAGGGCGGTGGACGCGGCTTTTTTCTCGCAATTCGCATGATCAATCAGCAGCTCATCGGGCGAGCAAAGTGCACGGGCGACCCAGCTTGCGGGGGTCGGGACGCGCAACAATGTGGGGGCAACCTCGCGGCTCATGCGGGAACCTTCAACTCGGCGATCGCATCGAGCAGCGCGCGCGCCGATTGGAACCGCTCTTCCGGCGATTTGGCCAGCAGGCGCCTCAATATCGGTTCGTAGCTCGCAAATTGCGGGTCGATGGCCGGCAGATCCGCACGCTTGTGTTTGTAGATGACTTCCATGGCGGATCCGCCGGTGTACGGTTTGCGCCCAGTCAGCATCTCGTAGAACACGACGCCCAGGCTGTATAGATCGCTGCGCGCGTAGATCAACTCGGCGTGGCCCTGCTCCGGGCTCATGTAATACGGGGTGCCGAAGATCTCGCGCGTTCCGGTCAATTCCAGGTCCAGCTCGTTGGCCTTGGCCAGGCCGAAATCGATCAAACACAGCGAGCCGTCGGCGCGCAACATGACGTTGGCCGGCTTCAAATCACGGTGCAGCACGCCCACCGCATGAATGGCGTCAAGGGCGCTCGCGATCTGCTCGAGGTAGTGCAGCGCGGTCGCAGGCGCAAGCGGCGTCTTCATCCGCTGCCGTAAATCGCCGGCGGGGAAGTGCTCCATGGCGATGTAGGCGTGGTCGTCCGCGACTCCCAAATCGTAGATGCGCACGATGTTGCGGTGTTTGAGGTCGGCGACGATCTCGTATTCCTGCAGGAAGCGATCGAAGCCGACGATGCGTTCCGATACGTCGGGTACCTGACTGAATACTTTGAGCACCACCAGGGAACCGGCGCGTTCGCTCTCGGCCAGGTAAATCTTGCACATGCCGCCGCTGCCGACTTGGCGGATGCAGCGGTGGCCGCGGATAATCACGGAACCGAATTTATAGCGTTGCGCGAATTCCGGTTGTGCGCGCATCACGGCCATTGCCCGTTTGTGTTCGCGCGAGGCGTTCGTGAGCGCCGCGACGAGCTGATCTCGATCGATTTTGCGCCCATGAAGCCGGCGCACTCCCGGCGTCTGCGCCGGCGCCGGCGCAGACGTCGGCGCATCCTGCAGCAGGAGCACGACCAACGGGGCAAATTCCGGTTTGGCCGCGAGCACCGTCAGCAGCTGCTCGGCTGCGGCGGCAGGCGGCGCAGCGACGATGATCGCCGCATCGAATCCGGCGGCGGTGAACCCCGCCTCCAGCAACTCTTCCTCGGCCAAACCGCACTCGACGACGGTCGCGTCGGGCCACTCGATCTCGACGTGCTTCTTCACCAGCAGTCGATACTCGGGGCGTTCCGCAATCAAAAGCAGGCGCAAGCTCAAGACCCGCGGATCCGAACCGAGTCGCGCGCAGCGCTACGAATTTCGAATGGTCTTGAGTCCACGACCGGCGCCATCTCGACGTTGCTGCCTTGCTTCGTCGGATCGCTCTCCCTGCAGGCGCTTCAAGTACTCAGGCGTCACGTCCCCGGTGACGTATTGGCCCGAAAAGCAAGACGTATCGAAATCGGTGATTTTCGCGTTGTCATGGCGAACCGCGTGCACCAGATCCGCCAAGTCCTGGTAAATCAGCCAATCGGCGCCGATGATGTCGCGAACCTCGTTGTCGGTGTGCCCGGCCGCCACCAGCTCCGACACGTCGGGCATGTCGATGCCGTACACATTGGGATAGCGCACCGGCGGCGCGGCGGACGCGAAGTACACTTTCTTCGCGCCCGCCTCGCGGGCCATGTCGATGATTTGCGCGGACGTGGTGCCACGTACGATCGAGTCGTCGACCAACAGCACCGTCTTACCGCGAAATTCGAGATCGATGGCATTCAGTTTGCTGCGCACGGATTTCGAGCGCTGTTCCTGCCCCGGCATGATGAACGTTCGGCCGATGTATCGATTCTTGATGAAGCCCTCGCGGTACTTGATGCCGAGGAGCTGCGCGACTTGCACCGCGCTGGTGCGGCTGGTGTCCGGAATGGGAATCACCACGTCGATATCGTGGTCGGGACGTTCGCGCTTGATCTTCTCCGCCAAACGCTCGCCCATGCGCAGTCGCGCTTTGTAAACCGAGATATTGTCGATGATGGAGTCGGGCCGAGCGAAATATACATATTCAAAAATGCAAGGCGTGTGCCGCGCCATGGCCACGCATTGCTGCGCATAAAATCGCCCCTGTTCGTCGATGAACACGGCCTCGCCTGGCGCCACGTCGCGCACCAAGTCGAATCCCAGCATATCGAGCGCGACGCTTTCGGACGCCAGCATCCACTCGGTGCCCTTTTTGGTGTCGCGCTTGCCGATAACCAAGGGTCGGATGCCGTTCGGATCGCGAAAACCCAGGATACCGTGGCCGATCACCATGGCGACGACCGCGTAGCCGCCTCGGCAACGCCGGTACACGGCGTTGGCCGCAGCGAAAATATCGGCGGGCGTGACGCGCGGCGTGCCGACCCGCTGCAGTTCGGACGCGAGCACATTGAGCAGCACTTCAGAATCGGATCCGGTATTCAAATGCCGGCGGTCCTCGCGCACCAGTACTTCGGTGAGTTCGCGCGCATTGGTCAGATTGCCGTTGTGCCCGAGGCAAATGCCGTAGGGCGAATTCACGTAGAACGGCTGCGCGTCATGCGCGTTGTCGGCGCCGGCCGTGGGATAGCGGACGTGTCCGATGCCGACGTTGCCCAAGAGCTTCACCATGTGCTTTTGCTGAAACACATCGCGCACCAGCCCGGAATCTTTGCGCATGTACAACGCGCCTGCCTCGCAGGTCATGATACCGGCCGCGTCTTGGCCGCGGTGCTGCAAGACCGTCAATGCGTCATAGATCCGCTGATTGACCGCACTCACACCAACCATTCCGACGATTCCGCACATGATGGATCTCCG
>Ga0116216_10001494_pt1 | contig 16238 bp, 13 predicted proteins | sample Sb_taG_11_FD_89696 | JGI IMG/M metagenome (GOLD analysis project Ga0116216, IMG submission 89696) | Peat soil microbial communities from Weissenstadt, Germany - Sb_50d_3_AS metaG | ecosystem: Environmental > Terrestrial > Soil > Wetlands > Peat | place: Germany: Weissenstadt | collected 2010-09-21
AGCTTCTCGCCCTCGCTGGAGAGCAGCACCGGGTTCGGGTAGGTGAAGCCGAGGTCCCCGGGCAGCCGCGCCCCGATCTTCTGGACGGGACCCCAGGCGCTGATGTCACCCGGGTTGACCGTCGTGCGGTAATTCATCATCCGGCCGTTGTGACCGGACCAGAACACCGTGATCTGCTTGTCGGGCTCGACGAGGATCGCCGGCGCACCGTGGTCGTCGTGGAACAGATGGCCGACCACGTAGGTCTGTTGCACGCCGCACCCAGGGTCGAGAGCGGCGACCGTCACATTCCCCGTCCAGCCAATCCAGCCCACGACCGTCTCGTCGTAAGGAGAGTCGATGTCGACCGCGCGGGGGTCGGCGAACCACGACCAGGAACCGTTGCCGAGGATCCCCATCCGTCCCGGCGCCGCAACCCGGACCGCCGCGCCCGTCGGGCACGACGCTGCATGGGCCGTCGGCCCTCGATTCGTGCGGCGAGCCGACGCCAGCATCGACCCCGGGCCCAGGGCGACTCCCAGACCGAGCGCCACGGCGACCAGAGATGCCGGTAGCGCGCGCCTCAGCCCGAGGTCCGCCTGTCCGGCTCCAGCACGTCCGCCAGGGCCGACGCGACCATCTCCACCTGCCCCTCGGCCATCTCCGGAAAGAACGGCAGCGCGATCGAGCGCGCCGCGACGTCCTCGCACACCGGGAACTCCCCATCGCGGTGGCCGAACTGCTCGCGGTAGTAGCTCATCAGGTGAACCGCCGGGAAGTACGGCTTGCTCGGGATCCCGCGCGAGCCCAACGCCCGCACGACCGAATCCCGGTCGACCCCCCGCGGCAACTGCACGACGTACACGAACCACCCCCGGCGGTTGCCCCCCGACTCCGGGCACGGCAGCGACAGACCCTCGATCGCCCCCAGCACCGACCCGTACAGCGAGGCCACCCGCGCCCGCCCCTCGAGCAGCGAATCGAGCCGCTCGAGCTGTGCCAGCCCGAGCGCGCAGGCGATGTCCGAGAGCCGGTAGTTGTAGCCGAGGCGATCGTGATCCAGCCAATCCATGTCGGGCGCGCGGCCCTGGTTGCGCTCCGAGTCGATCCGTTCCTTCATCGCCTGGGATGAGAGCGTGACCATCCCCCCCTCGCCGGTCGTCAGCTGCTTGTTGGCGTAGAAGCCGAACACGGCGGGGTGGCCGCGGCCCCCGACCGGCACCCCGTCGACATGGACGGCGCCGAGCGCCTCGCAGGCGTCCTCGACGATCGGGAGCCCGAGCGCCTCGAACCCGGCGATGTCGCAGGGGTAGCCGAAGATGTGGACGGGCAACAGAGCCGTCGTCCGCGAAGTGACCGCCGCCGCCGCCGCGTCCACCGACAGATTCAGCGTCACCGGATCGATGTCGGCGAACACCGGTCGGGCGCGCTCGTAGACAGCGACGTTGGCACTGGCGACGAACGAGAACGGACTCGTGATCACCTCGTCGCCGTCGCTGACGCCGACCGCCCGCAGCGCCAGGTGCAGGCCGGCCGTCCCGCTCGAGACCGCGCTCGCGAACGGAGCGTCAACCCGCGCCGCGAACGCCTGCTCGAACTCGGCCAGCCGCGGGCCGAGCGACAGCTGGCCCGAGCGCAGCACCTCGAGCACGAGCTCCTCCTCACGCGCCCCCAACACCGGCCGTGCCAGCGGCAGCGTGTCGTGCGAGACCGAGCTCACGAGCCGGAGCCCGTGCCCCGGACCGGGCGCGCCGCCAATCCAGCAACCTGCATCCCGTACTCGAGCGAGTCGACGAGCGCTTCCCAGGATGCCTCGATCACGTTCTCCGAGACCCCGATCGAACCCCACACCTGGTCCCCGTCGGAGGCGTCGAGCAGCACGCGGGTGATCGCGCCGGTGCCCTTCGCCTCGTCCAGGATCCTGACCTTGAAGTTGACGAGGTCGATGTCCGCCAGGTGCGGGTGAATCTCGACCAGAGCATCGCGCAGCGCGCGGTCGAGCGCGTTGACCGGACCGTTGCCCTCGGCCGTCCGGACGTAGCGCTCGCCGTCGACCCAGATCTTGATCGTCGCCTCGGTCTCGACCCGCCCATCGGCGCGCTTCTCGACGATCGCCCGCCAGGACTCGAGCCGGAACAGCGGGTCGTACTCGCCGGTCTCGCGGCGGAGCAGCAGCTCGAACGAGCCGCCAGCCGCCTCGTAGTGGTAGCCGCGGTGCTCGAGCTCCTTGACGCGTTCGACGACACGAGCCGCGGCGGGATCGTCGAGCGCGATCCCGGCCTCACGTGCGCGCGCGTGAACCGTTCCCTTTCCTGACAGCTCGGAGATCAGCACCTCGCGCCGGTTGCCCACGACGGCAGGATCGATGTGCTCGAACGTGGCCGGATCGGCGGCGATCCCCGCGACGTGCATCCCACCCTTGTGCGCGAACGCATTGCGCCCGACGTACGGCTGGTCGGGATCCGGCGTGAAGTTGAGAAGCTCGTCGAGGAAGTGCGCCGCGGGCGTAAGCGCCCCGAGCTGCTCGGCGGTCAGGCACTCGTAGCCGAGCTTCAGCTGCAGGTTGGGGATGATCGAGACGAGGTTGGCGTTCCCGCACCGCTCCCCGTAGCCGTTCATCGTCCCCTGCACGTGCGTGGCGCCACGATGCACAGCGGCCAGCGAGTTGGCGACGCCGCAGCCCGCGTCGTCGTGGCAGTGGATCCCCACCCGCACTCCAACCAACCCGGCCGCCTCGACCACAGACGCCATCGCCAAACCCACCTGATCCGGGAGCGTCCCGCCGTTGGTGTCGCAGCACACGACCGTCTCGGCGCCCGCCGCCGCCGCCACGGACAGGCACCGAACGGCGTACTCGGGGTCGGACGCGAAGCCGTCGAAGAAGTGCTCGGCGTCGTACACGACCCGCTTGCCCTCCGCAACGAGAAAGGCGACCGACTCCTCGATCATCCGCAGGTTCTCCTCGCCATCGACCTTCAGCACCTTCTCCAGGTGAAGCCGCCACGTCTTGCCGACGAGCGTGCACACCGGCGCGAAGCAGTCGGCCAGGACTCGCAGCGCCGGGTCGTGGTCGGCGGCGACCCCGCGGCGCCGGGTCATCCCGAACGCGGCCACCTCCGCCTGTCCGAACCGCTCGCGCCCGAGCAGCTCGAACAGCTCGAGCTCCTTGGGGTTCGAGCTCGGGAACCCGGCCTCGATCAGGGCGATCCCGAGCTCGTCCAGGCGGTGGGCGACGCGCAGCTTCTCCTGCGCCGAGAGCGACATGCCCTCGCCCTGCATGCCGTCGCGGAGCGTCGTGTCGTAGAGCTGGATCTTCGTCATCGAGAGAGGGGACCGCCCCTGCGGCCTTAGACCGCCTTGGAAGGCACCTTCACGACGTCGAGCCACTCGACGTAGCGCGGATCGCGTCCGTGCAGCGCGTCGTCGAACACGCGCTGGATCTCGCGCGTGACCGGGCCGGGCTCGCCGGCCCCGATCGTGTGATCGTCGATCTCCCGCACGGGCACGAGCTCGGCCGCCGTGCCGGACAGGAACACCTCATCGGCGAGGTACAGCTCCGCTCGGGCGAGGTCGCGCTCGGTGATCTCGATCCCGAGGTCGCGGGCGATCTGGAAGAGCGACTTGCGCGAGATGCCGTCCAGGATCCCGGCCGCGTGTGGCGGGGTCACGATGCTGCCATCCCTGATCGCGTAGACGTTCTCGCCCGAGCCCTCGCACACGAACCCGCGTGAGTCGAGGAGGATCGCTTCCTGATAGCCGGCTTTGGACGCCTCGATCTTGGCCAGGACGCTGTTCAGATACTGCCCGCAGGCCTTCGCGTGCGGGATCAAGGAGTCGTGTGAGATCCGACGCCAGCTCGCGACCTTGGCGCGGACTCCCTGGCGCTTGCCCTCCTCGCCCAGGTACGCGCCCCACGGCCACACGGCGATCGAGACTTCAACCGGGGAGTCCAGCGGATACAGGCCCATCTGTCCGTAGCCGCGGAACACGATCGGGCGGATGTAGCACTCGCGCAGCTCGTTGGCCGCGATCAGCTCGTGGGTGGCGGTGCGCAGCTCCTCGAGCGTGTATGGGATCGGCATGTAGTACAGCTCGGCGGACTTGAACAGCCGGTCGAGGTGATCGCGGTGGCGGAAGATCGCCGGGCCCTGCGGCGTGTCGTAGGCGCGCTCGCCTTCGAACACGCCGGTCCCGTAGTGCAGGCCATGCGTCAGTACGTGGACCTTCGCGTCCTCCCAGGCGACCAGCTCTCCGTTGTGCCAGATGAGGTCCGCTTGTTCCACGAGTACTCCTTACAGGTTCTTGAGGACAGCCTGGGTGGCCTGCTCCGTCGTCGCGTCGCCTCCCAAATCGGGTGTGCGCAACCCTTCGGCCAGGGCCCGATCAACGGCCGATTCTACCGCCACCGCCTGCGCTTCCATAGCGAGTCCGTGGCGCAGCATCAGCGCCGCGGACAGGAACATCGCCAGTGGATTGGCGGCGTCGGTGCCCGCGATGTCCGGCGCCGAGCCATGGACGGGCTCGAACAGCCCGGGCCCGTCCTCCCCCAGCGACGCGCTCGGCAGCATCCCGATCGACCCGGTCAGCATCGCCGCCTCATCGCTGAGGATGTCGCCGAACATGTTCTCGGTCAGGATCACGTCGAAGTGGCGCGGGGCGGCCACCAGCCGCATCGCAGCGTTGTCGACCAGCAGGTGCTCGAGCTCGATGTTGGGGAACTCCCGCGAGTGCGTGGCATGAACCACTTCCCTCCACAGGCGGCTCGTCTCGAGCACGTTCGCCTTGTCGACGCTGGTAACCCGCGAGCGGGCCGCGCCGAACGCGGTCCGGGCGATCCGCTCGATCTCCGCCCGCGTGTACACGCACGCGTCGGACGCCGAGTCAGCGGTCCGCGTCTTCTCGCCGAAGTAGATCCCGCCGGTCAGCTCGCGCACGACGAGCAGGTCGGTCCCTTCGATGATCTCGCGCCGGAGCGGGCTCGCGTCATACAGCGCCGGCAGTGGCCTGACCGGACGCAGGTTGGCGAACAGCCCGAGCGCCTTGCGCAGGCCGAGCAGCCCCTGCTCGGGCCGGGGCTTCGCGGGGTCGGTGGTGTCCCACTTGGGACCGCCGACAGCCGCGAGCAGGACCGCATCGGCGGACCGGCACGCGGCCAGCGTCTCGTCGCTGAGCGCGGTTCCGTATTCGTCGATCGAGACCCCACCGAACAGGTGCGATTCGTACTGGAGCTCGCCCGGCGCGACCGCGTCCAGGACCCGGACGGCGGGCTCGATGATCTCGGGACCGATCCCGTCGCCGGGCAGGAGGACGATCTTGCGGGCCATCGCCGACGGGACGATAGATCAGCGCCAGACGCTGACGAGCGCCGCGCTGTACCCGGCCAGCGCCAGGTGGTAGACGCCGTCGACGCCGCCGACCTTGCTCGTCACCAGCCGTCCCTGCCAGTGGCCCTGTGAGTTGATGTGCTGGCCGCCCCAACTCACGCCGTTCTGAGCCGCGATCGACGGCGCGGTCAGCCGCCGGACGAACCCCGGCTGGTTGCCCGTGCGGAGACGGAGCGTCACGTTGGCCGGGCGCCCGCCCTTGTTGATCAGCAGCACGCGCGTGCCCCTCGGCGTCCGCACCGCCCAGCCCTTGACGTGCAGGGCGGAGGAGACGGTCGAGTTCAGCAGCTCGGCGCCCGGCGTGATCATCTGCGCGAACACGGCGAGCCCGTACATCTCGGGCATCGCCTCGATGCCGTTGTTCTTGAACAGGAACGGAGCGTTGAGCTGGTCCGGGCGAATGTGCCAGCTGACCGAGTCGACGCCGGCCTGCACGAACGAGAACAGGGCATCCGGCGCCCACAGAGCGGTCACGAACGCGTTGGCGACGCCGGTGTTGCCGCCGCAGCTGATCGAGTTGACCTCGGTCAGCCGGAGCGCCTCGTGTCGGCTGTGGGCGAACTGGACGGCGCTCTCAACCGAGCTCGCGAGCCCGGCCGCCGAGCCCTCGTTGAGCATGATCGCGATCGTCGGCCACCAGGGGGAGGTCTTCGGCCAGCACGAGGAGGAGGCGTAGCGGTGGATCGTGATGAATCCCGGAGACAGGCGCCCGAGTCCCGAGACCGAATCCAGCCAGGGAGCCTTGTTGGAGATGATCTCGGGGCCGCCGAGCGGAACCCCCGGCAGCTTCTTCTTCAATGCCCGGGCGTACGAGGTCCAGTCACGCCGGTAGTCGGCCGGCGAGTAGTTGATCGTCCAGTGTTGCGGGGTCGCCGCGCTGGTGGTGGCAATCCGCTGTTTGGACAGCCACGGCTGGCGCCAGTAGAGATCCGGCTCGTTGCCGACCTCGAGCCCCTCCAGCGTGCCCGGCGGCAGCGCGGCCTTCGCCGCCTGCGCAAACTCTGTCTCCTCGGTGGGCGAGTGGACGGCCAGGTTCAGGTCGAGCATCACGCTCAGGTGCTCGCTGGATGCGAGCGCGCTCAGCTTGCTGAGCCACTGCGGGTCGAGGCGGATCACTTGGCGCGGGTACTTGGCCGGGACCGCCTGCCAAAACGTGTGGTCCGCCGACTTTCCCCCGATCCTAAGCAGCATCTTGCTGCCATCCTGCGGGCGCATGAGCGAGAGCGCGCGGTCGAACAACGGCCCGGCATTCTCGTAGGTGGTCAACTGGTCGTACTCGGTGGAGATCCCGAAGAACGATCTCGGCACGTACCGGCCGCCGCTCGTGAGGCTGAACACCGCCGGCAGCGGGCCCGGCCCCGTGGCCGCCCGGACAGTGTCGCCGGAGGCAAGCGCCCAGATACCGGACGTCGCCGCCACAACACTTGCCACAGTCGTCACAAAGCGGTGCCGTGCTGCTGCGTGAAGCACCCACCGCCAAATACACATCAACGCCACAAGACCTACCTTCGCCCCCCAGATAACAATTTGCCACATGCTACGGCCTTCGCGCCGTCATGTTCAGCCGCACGTATTTCAGCACAAGCGGATGACCGCACAGCGCCAGTACCCGGTCGATGAACTCGTCCCGCAGCTGTGGCGGAAGCGGGTCGAGATGGCGAACGAGGCACACCGTCTGGATGAACGCCCGCGGGTCCTCCGGCGTCACGTCCTTGGGCTGCAGCCAGCAGGCGACGTCCTCGAACCCCGCCCGCTCCAGGCGCTCCGCGGTGTCGGAGTCGGTGGCGTAGTTCCACGGCCGCTGCCAGTCGGCGAAGTACTGGGCGAACGGCTCCTCGCCGGCCACCAGGTCGGCCGTCGTCCGGAACGAGTCGATGTTGCCGCGCCCGCCGCACTGCGCCACCAGCCGGCCGCGGGGCTTCAGCGTCCTCGCCAGCGCCGCGAACAACGCGTCGTGGTCGTGGATCCAGTGGAACGTGGCGTTGGAGAAGATCGCATCGACGGGCTCGGGCAGGTCGAGCTCGACGAGGTCCTGGCAGAGCACGGTCGCGCGGTCGCCGAGCGCCGTGCGCGCGTGCTCGACCATCGACGGCGCCACGTCGACCGCGTACACCCGCCCGGCCGGCAGGCGATCGGCCAGCAGCGCGGTGACGCGCCCGGAGCCGCAACCGGCGTCGAGCACGACCTCGTCGCCGGCCAGCGGGAGCCGTTCGAGCTGCTCCACCGCCCACCCCAGCTGCGGGTCGCTGACGCGGTCATACGACGCCGCGTCCCAATCGCGCGAGCTCACAGCGCCGTGGTCACCGGGCCTGACCGCTCGCTCTCGCGCTCGTAGGCGTCGATCGCCTCGCTGTCCTCCGCGAGCGTCGCGGCGATGTCGTCGAGGCCGTTGAGCAGCCGGTGCTTGATCTGCCAGTCGATCTCGAAGGTCCCGCTGCCGCCCGGCCAGCGGACCTCCTGCGCCCGCAGATCGACCTGGGCCTCCCCCGCCTCCGCGATCGCGGCGCATTCCTGCTCTGTCAGCTGCACGGGCAGCAGCCCGATCTTGGTGCAGTTGGAGCGGAAGATGTCGGCGAAGCTCGGGGCGATGACCGCTCGGAAGCCGTAGTCCTCGAGCGCCCACGCCGCGTGCTCGCGGCTCGAGCCGCAGCCGAAGTTGCGCCCACCTACCAGGATCGGGTTGGGCGGCAGATCCCACCCGGGCTCCTTGGCCCAGTCGTAGAACAGGAAGTCCCCGAACCCCGTCCGCGCGACCCTCTTCAGAAACTGCTTGGGGATGATCTGGTCGGTGTCGACGTCGGCGCGGTTCAGCACGCTGACGGGCCCGGTGATGGTCTCGATCGCCTTCATTCATTCCACTCCCTGATGTCGACGAACCTGCCCTCGATCGCCGCCGCGGCGGCCATCTGGGGAGAGACGAGATGCGAGCGCGCGCCCCGTCCCTGGCGCCCCTCGAAGTTGCGGTTGGATGTCGAGGCGACGCGCTCCCCGGCGGCGGCGATGTCCGGGTTCATGCCGAGGCACATCGAGCAGCCGGCGCCGCGCCAGTCAAAGCCGGCCCGCCGGAACACCTCATCGAGGCCCTCGCGCTCGGCCTGGGCCTTCACCTGCGCGGACCCGGGCACGACCATCGCGTAGACGTCGCCCGAGACCTTGTGCCCGTCGACGACCTCGGCGGCCGCGCGAAGATCGCCGATCCGCGAGTTCGTGCACGAGCCGATGAACACGCGGTCGAGCTTGATCTCCTGGATCGGGGTGCCGGCCGCAAGCCCCATGTAGTCGAGCGCCCGCTCGTCCTGCTCGGAGCTTGGCTCGGGCACCGACTCGGTAACGGGCACGACCATCCCCGGCGTCGTGCCCCAGGTCACCATGGGGCTGATCGCGCCGGCGTCGACGGCGAGGTCACGGTCGAACTCGGCGCCGGGCTCGGTGCGCAGATCGCGCCATGAGTCGGGCACCTCGGACGGCGCTCCCGGCCGCCCGATCACCCACTCGAACGTGGTCCCGTCGGGGGCGATCATCCCGGCCCGTCCCCCGCCCTCGATCGTCATGTTGCAGACCGTCATCCGGCCCTCCATCGAGAGCGCCTTGATCGCGGGCCCAGCGAACTCGACCACGTGGCCGACGGCGCCCGCCACACCCATCTGCCCAATAGTCGCCAGGATCAGATCCTTGGCGGTGACGCCGAAACCGAGCTCGCCCGCGTAGGAGATCCGCATCGAGCGGGGCTTTGACTGCACGAGGCACTGCGTCGCCAGCACGTGCTCGACCTCGCTGGTGCCGATCCCGAACGCCAGCGCCCCGAACGCCCCATGGGTGGCCGTGTGCGAGTCGCCGCAGACGATCGTCATCCCGGGCTGCGTGATCCCGAGCTCGGGCCCGATCACGTGCACGATCCCCTGGCGGTCGGACCCGAGTGAGTAGAGCGGGATCCCGAACTCCTCGCAGTTGCGCTCGAGCGTCTCGACCTGCACGCGCGAGAGCTCGTCCCGGATCCGCGCGGCGACCGCTGTACCGTCGGTGGGGACGTTGTGGTCTACGGTGGCGAGCGTCCGGTCGGGCCGGCGCACCTCGCGCCCCTCGACGCGCAGGCCGTCGAATGCCTGCGGGCTTGTCACCTCGTGGACGAGGTGCAGGTCGATGTACAGCAGGCTGTGGGAAACCTCGTGGGCCTCCCAGATCTTGTCGAACAGGGTCTGAGGCATGGGTCAACTCCTACGGAGGCCGGCGCTGACGATCGCCAGCAGCTCCGCCTCGTCGGGTCCGGGGTTCTCGAAATGGTGCGGCAGGTCGGCGTCGAAGGTGACGCAGTCGCCGGCCTGGAGCTCGTGGCGAGCGCCGTCGATCACCAGCGCCACCGTGCCCGTCTCGACCAGCGCCGTCTCGCGGCTGCCCGGCTCGTGCATCGGCGGATCGCCGGGGCCGCCGGTGATCGCGCCGGGCGCCAGCGTGTGGCGCGAGAGCTCGGCCCGCTGGCCGGGCAACGGCGGCGACAGGATCTCGTAGCTGTGGCCCTTGACGCGCCCGGGGCCCTTGCGCCGCTCGGCCCTGCGCACGACCGTCACCGCGCCGTCCTCGTCGAGCCGCAGCAGCTGCGAGAGGCGCAGCTCCAGCCCCGCCGCGATCCGCTCGGCGAGCTGCAGCGTCGGGCTCGTCTCCCCGCGCTCGACCTGGGAGAGCATCGGCGCGCTCACGCCCGAGCGATCCGCAAGGTCGCGCAGGGAGAGCGACATCGACTCTCGAAGGGCCCGGATCCGCGGACCGAGGGCGCCGTTCGCCGTTGCAGTCGTCATACAAACGTACGTTATCACGTACGCCGGGTCGCGTGGAACCGGATGGCTCGGGTGGCGCGCGAACAGGCGAGGCCGGACGCCGAGCGCGCGCCACCCGAGGGCGCATGTGCCGATCCCTCACTAGCATCGAAACGATGTTCTCCCGCCCCGACATACTTGTCCTCGGCGGCGGAGGCGTCCTCGGAGAGGCGTGGATGATGGGCGTGCTCGCGGGCGTCGAGGATGCCACCGGCTTTGACCTGTGCGGTTGCGAGCACTTCGTCGGCACCTCGGCCGGATCGATCGTCGCGGCGCACCTCGTCGCCGGCAACGCGCCCCGTCGCCCGCCGTCCGTCGGCACGGCGCTCGAGCTCGCCGGCCCTCCCCCGGTCACCGGCCTCGCGGCCGCCGCAGTGGAGGCCGCTCGGCGCGCCGGGGCGTGGACGATGGCGGCGGCGTCGACGTTCGCGCCGCTGGCCCTGGGGGTGGCGGCGCCCGGCGGGGCGGTGATGCGGGCGGCACTGCTGCGCCGATTGCCCCGGCCGAGCGACACCCTCGACGGCCTGCGCCAGCAGGTAGACGGCTCGGGCGCCCGGTTCGACGGGCGCCTGAGGGTGGTGGCGGTCGATCGCCGGTCCGGCCGGCGGGTCGTGTTCGGCAGTCCGGGGGCGCCGGCGGCCTCGGTCGGGCAGGCGGTCGAGGCCTCGTGCACGATCCCGTGGCTGTTCGCGCCGGTGGCGATCGGCGGGCGCGAGTACGTCGACGGCGGGGTGTGGAGCCCCACCAACCTGGACATCGCGCCGGCCGGGCGCGAGACCTACGTGCTGTGCCTGAACCCGACCGCCAGCATCACCGGCAGCCAGACCGTACTCGAAGTGATCCGCAGCGTCGCCCAGTCGGCCGTGTCGATCGAGGCGATGGTGCTGCTTCGGCGCGGCGCGGCCGTGCAGACGGTCGCCCCGAATCTGGAGTGCGCCGCGGCGATGGGCACGAATTTCATGGACCGCGAGCCCCGCGGCCGGGTGCTGGCCGCGGGGTACCGTCAGGGGCTGGCGCTGGCCGAGCGCGCTACGGAGCGATGACGGCCTCGGCGCCCGCGGTCCGCGTGAGCGCCTCCTCGGCCGCCGCGATGCTCCGGCGGCGGACGGCGTTTGACAGCGCCCGCACGTAGGCGCGTCCGCCCGCTTCGAGGATGTCGGTCGAGACCCCTTGGCCCGAGCCGCTTGCGCCGCCCACCTCGAGCACCACCGACGTCTCGCCGAGCGCGTCCTGACCGCCGGTCACCGCGTCCACGCGGAACTCGCGCAGGCGGCCGTCGATCCCGGTGGCGGCGTTGATCGCGCGGAAGATCGCGTCGACGGGGCCGTCGCCGGTGAACGACCCGGTCACGACGTCGCCGTCAGGCGTCCGGACCCCGACGGTCGCGTGCGGCGGACGGCGCGAGGACGCCTCGACGTCAAACCACTCGAGTTGGTAGCCCGCGATCTCCTCGCGCAGCTCGTCGGTGACCAGCGCCTCGAGGTCCATCGCGGTCACGTGCTTCTTCTTGTCCGCGATCTCCTTGAACCGCTTGAACGCCGTGTTCAGGCCCTGGCCCGAGAGCTCGAACCCCAGCTCGGCCAGCGCCTGCTGGAGCGCGTGTCGGCCCGAGTGCTTCCCGAGCACGATCGAGTTGGCGGCGAGCCCGACGGTGGTCGCGTCCATGATCTCGTAGGTGGTGCGCTCCTTGAGCACGCCGTCCTGGTGGATGCCCGACTCGTGGGCGAACGCGTTGCGCCCGACGACGGCCTTGTTCGGCTGGACGGGATACCCCGTGAGGCGCGAGACCAGCCGCGAGGTCCGGGCGATCTCCTTGGTCACCGCGCCGGTGTGCAGACCGACGTCCTGCGCGCGGGTGTGCAGCAGCATCACGATCTCCTCGAGGGAGGCGTTGCCGGCCCGCTCGCCGATACCGTTGATCGCGCACTCGACCTGGCGGGCGCCGGCCAGTAGCCCCGCGAATGAGTTCGCCACGGCCAGGCCGAGGTCATCGTGGCAATGGACGGACAGGACGACGCCTCGCAGATCCGGGACCAGGTCGTAGAGCTGCTCGAGACACGCCGTGTACTCGTGCGGCATGGTGTAGCCGACGGTGTCGGGGATGTTGATCGTGGTCGCGCCCTCGTCGATTGCGATCTGACACACCTCGGCGGTGAACTCGACGTCGGCCCGCGTCGCGTCCATTGGCGAGAACTCCACGTCCTCGACGTACTGCTTGGCGTGCGCCACCGCCGCTCGCGCCTGGCCCTTGACGTCCTCGCGCGTGGTCTGGAGCTGGTACTCGATGTGGATGTCAGAGGTCGAGATGAACGTGTGGATCCGCGGCCGCTCCGCGTCCTTGACGGCGTTCCAGGCGGCGTCGATGTCGGCTACATGGGTCCGCGCCAGCCCGGTGATGATCGGACCGTCGACGGTCCGGGAGATCGCCTGGACGGCGTCGAAGTCCCCGGGCGACGTGATCGGGAATCCGGCCTCGATCACATCGACTCCCAGGCGCGCGAGCTGCTGCGCGATCTCGAGCTTCTCCTGGGTGTTCAGCGAGATCCCAGGCGATTGCTCGCCGTCGCGCAGCGTCGTGTCAAAGATCAGTACTCGGTTTGGGTCTTCAGTCGGGTTCATGCCACCCCTCTTTAGTTCTCGGACTTGCTTCTTCCCGGTGCTGGTTCGCGGCTACGTGCGGCCGCCGGCGCGCTATTCCCCCCGAAGGGGGAGGAGAAGAAGAAGGTCGAGGCGGAGTGCCATCTGAGGCGAAACGTTATCAGCGCTCGTAGAGCGCGTCGATCTCTGCGGCGTACTTTTCAGCGATCGGCCGTCGCTTGAGCTTCATCGTCGGGGTCAGCTCGTCGCCGGCCGCCGGCCAGTCGCACGGCAGGACCTTGAAGCGCTTGATCTGCTCGACGCGGCTGAGGTGACTGTTGGCCCGCTGGACGGCGGCGTCTATTTCGGCGAGGACGGCCGGCTCCCGTGACATGGCCTCGAGCGAGGCGTCTGCCAGGCCGTGGCGGGGCGCGAGCGCGGCACACGTGTCTGGGTCGAGCACGAGCAGCGCCACGTTGTAGGGCCGCCTGTCGCCGATCGCGATCGCCTGGCCGATCAGCGGGCTTGAGACCTTGAGCTGCTGCTCGATATTCGCCGGCGACATGTTCTTGCCGGCCGCGTTGATGATCAGCTCCTTCTTGCGGTCGATGATCTTCAGGAAGCCGTCCGTATCGAAAGATCCAATGTCCCCTGTGTGCAGCCAGCCGTCGGCGTCGATCGCCTCGGCCGTCTTCTCGGGTTGGTTGCGGTAGCCGGACATCACCGTGTCGCCGCGAGCAAGGACCTCGCCGTCATCGGCCAGACGGATCTGAACACCCGGAATTGGCGGTCCCACGGTGCCGAGCTTGAGCCGCTCGGGAGGGACGAGCGTCGCGATCGAGGTGAGCTCGGACATCCCCCAGACCTCGCAGATCGGGATTCCGATGGCGGCGAAGAACTCGAGCACTTCGAGCGGGCACGGCGCCGCGCCGATCACGTACCACTCACAGCGCTCGAGTCCGAGCTTCGCGCGGATCCGGGAGTAGACCTCACGCTCGGCGCGCTCGCATGCCTCGGTAAGCGCCTGAGGAACCGGCTCCCCAGCCTGCTCCGCCCGGATCTTGCGCAGCCCGAGCTCGATCGCCTCCTTGGTGGCCGCGCGTGTCCGTTCGTCGGGGTCTGCCTCGATCCCCGCCTCGAGCGCGGCCTTGAGCTTCTCCCAGACTCTGGGGACGCCGCCCCAGAACGTCGGATGACAGTCCGCGACGTGGGCGAACACCTGCGTCACCTCGGGGCAGCAGGTGACCGTGTGGCCCCAGACCATCTGCCCGTAGTGGCTCAGCCCCCGATCGGCGATGTGGGCGTGCGGCAGAAACGAGACGATCGAACCGCCGGGTCGAGGCTGGCCGACGGCGTCGATCCCCCGGCACTCGGCCAGCTCGTTGGCGTGCGTCAGCTGTACGCCCTTCGGCGGCCCCGTGGTCCCGGAGGTGTAGATCAGCGTGAGCACATCGTGCGGCCTGACCGCCCGCCAGCCCGCCTCGAAGTCGAAGTCGTCGCCAGGGTCTGCGCCCTCGAGCTCCTCGAGTGTGATCGCATCCTGCGGCGGGGCGTCGAGCACGATCAGGTGCTCGACCGTGCCGGTCTGCTCGATCGCCGCGCGGACCCGGTCCAGGAAGGCGGCCTCGACGATCAGCACGCGGTTGCGGGCGTCTCCGAGCAGGTAGGCGATCTGCTCCGCCGGCGAGGTGTTGTAGACCGAGAACGGGGTGGCGCCGAGGTGCATCGCCGCCGTGTCGAGCAGGTGGAACTCGGGCCTGTTGGTGAGCATGCAGGCGACGGTGTCGCCGTGGCGCACCCCAAGCGCGTGCAGGCCGCCGGCCAGCCGGCGGACCCGTTCGGCGTACTCGCCGAACGTGATCGAGATCCCGTCGCCGATCGTCCGCAGCGCCACCTCGTCCCGGCGCTCGGCCGCGGTCAGCTGGAACGCCTCGCACATCGTGCTCGCGTCGAGCGCGCGCGGGCGGGTCGCGGGTTGGGTTTCGAGCACTCCCGTCATGGCACCAGCACCACTTTTCCGACATTCCGCCGTTCGCTGATGAACCGGTGGGCGTCGGGAGCCCGCTCGAACGAGAACGACTCCGAGACGACCGGGCGGATCGTACCGTCGGCGAGCAACTCGCTCAGCGGGTCCCGCCACCGGGCCGCCGACTGAAACTCGTCCCACACCGTCAGCATGTTCAGCCCGATCACGGACTTCGAGTCCGCCATCTGCTTGATCAGGCTGAACCACGGCATGCTGAGCGCGGTCCGTGCGGCGGCCACGATGTTCCGGTTCTCACCCGAGACCACGCCGGAGGCGCCGAAGCAGACGAGCCTTCCGCCCGCCCTCAGCAGCTTGTAGCTGCGCCGGAAGCTCGCGCCACCGATCGCATCCATCACCACGTCGAGCTTCGGCACTGTCCGCTCCCAGCCGGTGCGCGTGTAGTCGACGGGATGGTCGACACCGAACCCGCGGATCGCCTCGTGCTTGCCCGGGGACGCGGTGCCCCACACCTCGGCGCCGGCGCGCTTGGCGATCTGCGTCGCTGCGATCCCGACCCCGCCGGCGGCGGCCTGGATCAGTACGCGCTCGCCGCGATGCAGGTTGGCGGCGCGTATCAGCGCCTCCCAGGCGGTGGCGTAGGCGATCGGCACGGCCGCGCCCTCCTCGAAGCTCATGTTCTCGGGGAGCGGGACGACCCCGTCGGCCAGTGCGGCCACCCGCTCGGCGTAGCCGCCGAACCGCGTCGGCGACACCACCCGCTGTCCGACGTGGAGGCCGCCGTCGACGCCGGCGCCGAGCGCCGTGATCTCTCCGGCCACCTCGTAGCCGATCACGCACGGAGGCTTCGGCGCATCGGGATAGAGACCCAGACGGGCCATCAGGTCGGCGAAGTTGATCCCGGCCGCCCGGACGTCGATCACCACCTCGCCGGGGCCCGGCTGCGGCTCAGGCCGCTTCTGAACTTGCAGTACCTCGGGTGGGCCGTGGCGCGTGATGACGACCGTTCGCACGGCGCAACGCTACCAGCATGGGGTTGGGCGCCGGTGGCGGTGGCGGTTCCGGAAGGGGGCGATCGGCGTTTGTCCGCGCAGGGACCGTGGGCTCTCGGCCCGCGGGCGCTGCGCGCCCGCAGCGTGGCGAGCGGTCGGCTCGGTAAACGGCGCCAGGAAGGAGGGTGCGCGAGGGCGGTTGCGGCACTAGACCCCCGGGTCCGATCGCCGACGCCAGCGCCGGGGCAATTTGCCGCGCATAGAGGTCTTTGTGGCAGCTTTGTGGCGGGAGCGTGTCGAGAGTGTCACGGGGATGATGCATAGCGCGCCAATGCCGGCGCCAGATCCGAGCCCTGGCGTACTGAGCACACTCGCCGTGCATAACACGCCGCGCTTCGCCATCCGCCCCAAGATTGGCGTGTTGTGGAGCGCCGGGATAAACCGGCATGAGGAAGGAGATGCGAGTTCTCTACATCGAGGGAGTAGCGATCCACGGTGGCCCCGAGTCATG